>JAABUX010003302.1_pt1 | contig 21523 bp, 18 predicted proteins | sample 5561851 | NCBI WGS metagenome assembly JAABUX01 (sample SAMN10711883, study PRJNA513361) | rock metagenome | isolation source: Antarctica rocks | place: Antarctica: Victoria Land, Richard Nunatak red sandstone | collected 2016-01-03 | reverse complement strand
GCGTGCGCGGCCGAACGCCAGCGCATGCGCCGAGACATCCTCGGTGATCACGCTGCCGCCCGCGACGAACGCGCCCTCGCCGATGCGGACCGGCGCGACCAGGACACTATCCGACCCGATGAAGGCATCCGCGCCGATCTCCGTCCGGTGCTTGGCGACACCATCATAGTTGCAGGTGATCGTTCCTGCACCGATATTCGTGCGCGCGCCGATGTCGGCATCCCCGAGATAGGCGAGATGGTTGGCCTTGGCGCCCGCGCCGAGGCGGGTGGCCTTCAGCTCGACGAAGTTGCCGACATGGGCGGCCGCCTCGATTTGGGTGCCGGGCCGGAGGCGCGCGAACGGGCCGATGACGGCGCCAGGCCCGACGCGGCAGCCTTCGAGATGGCTGAACGCCTGGATTTCGGCAGCCCCCTCGACGACGACGCCGGGGCCGAACACGACGTTCGGCCCGGCCGTCACGTCCGGCGCGAGAGCGGTGTCCCAGCTCAGGAAGACGGTCTCCGGCGCCACCAAGGTCGCCCCCGCTTCCATCGCCGCCCCGCGCAGCCAGGATTGCAAGGTCGCCTCCGCCTCGGCGAGTTCGGCGCGCGAGTTGATGCCGCGCAACTCCGCCCACGGCGCCTCGACGGCGGCGACGCGCATGCCTTCCGCGCGGGCCAGCGCCGCGCAGTCGGTAAGGTAGTGTTCGCCGTTGACCGGGCTCGCCGGCACGGCCTCGAGCCAGCGGCGCAAATCGGCGGCATCGGCGCAGAGGGCGCCCGCGTTGCAAAGCGTCTCGGCGCGCTCCGCCGGATTGGCATCCGCATACTCGACGATGCGCTCCACCCAACCAGCCGCCCCGATCACCCGGCCGTAGCGGCCTGGCTCGGGCGGGCGCATCGCCAGCAGCACCAGTCTCGCGTCGCCTACGCGGCGGCGGGCCAGCAGCGCCCGCATCGTCTCGGCCCGGATCAGCGGGTTGTCGGCGTAGAGCACGGCCACCTCGTCATCCCCGAAATGCGCCGCCGCCATCCTTGCCGCATGGGCGGTGCCGAGCCGCTCGTGCTGGACCACCACCGCGTGCGGCCGGACCGCCGCAGCGACGGCCTCGCCCTCCGGCCCGACCACCACGACCACCCGGTCGAACGCCGCCTCGCAGCTCGCGATGAGATGCTGGATCATCGGCCGGCCCGCGAGCTTGTGCAGCGCCTTCGGCATGGCGGACTTCATCCGCGTACCGTGTCCGGCCGCCAGCAGGATGGCTGTCGAGGTCACGTGAGCCATCAGCAGCCGCAGCGATCCATCTGTGTCAAAGCTTCTATCACGTTCAGGTGAACACTCCCATGTCTATTGCTGTAATGCAATGTCGTTTCCTGCCTGCAAGGCAATTTATGGCGCCGGCTGCAAATAAAGCGTGGCTTGGCCAAAGAACGGCGTCTTGAACGCCGCGCGGACGAGGGTCATCGGACCATCCGGGGCGAGCCGCGCGAACCAGGCGCTGCCCTCCTGCGGCCGGTGCATCTCGGCCTCGGTCGCGTCGTGCTTGTATCCCGCGAGCTGGTGGCCGACGACGTCGCAGCGCAGCGCCTGGCCGCTGAACGCCGAACGGCTGCTGGGCGGCAATTCCTGCAGCCCGGCGGTGCGCGCCTCGATCTCGGTGAGGCGGCGGCCGTCGAAGGTGGTGAGCCGCCCGTCGCAGCGCCCCGTGAGGTTGACCTGGCGGACGAGCTGCGCCATCGCGCTGAGCGTGTCGATCGTGCCGGCCTGCTGCGCGGCGGGGACCGGGTCGCGATCGTCGTTGGCGGGCACGAGCTGGCGGATTTCGGGCTCGCCCCTGGGATAGTCGAGCTGCGTCACCCGCTCGCCGCCGCGCAGCCGGCCGGCCGCGAAGAATTGGCTCGGCTCGGCGCGGCCATTCACGAAGCGTCCGGAGGCGGCGGAATCCATCTGGTTGTGCACGATCAGGCCGAACGCGCCGGCGGTGCGATACGCGACGCTGATCGTATAGCGCTGCGGCTCCACGTCGATCGTCGCGGTCATGACCATCACGTTCAACGGCCCTGCCCAGACCGCGAAACGGGACTGATCCGGCGGCGCGGCATACAGCGCGGGCGGTGCCAGAAGGGTCAGGGCGAAGGCAAGCGACGGTCTATGCATCGGCCCGCATCGTAGCGCGACTGGCGTCCGCCGCAACTTGACACTGCCGGGAACCCGCTCCTAAACGGCACCGGGCGGGCGCGTAGCTCAGCGGGAGAGCATTCGCTTCACACGCGAAGGGTCACAGGTTCAATCCCTGTCGCGCCCACCAGCCGCCACCGGCAACCCCGGCTCGCCCAAATCCCACCAGAGTCCGGCGAACGCCGCGATCCCCTCGCGGGCCGGCGCGATCAGCAAATGCTCGTCCGGCCCATGCTGCTTGCACCCGTTATAGCTGTGCGGCACCCACAGCAATTGCACGCCGAGATGATCCACGAACACGTCGTTCGGCAAGCCGCCGCCGCTGTTCGGGATGACCTGCACGCGCTTGCCCAGCGTCCGCTCCATGCTCTCCACCGCCCAGCGCACCCAGGGGCTCGCCGGGTCCGACCGCCGCGCCGGCATGCGCACCCCGTACGGCACGATCGTGACCTCGGGAAACCCCGCCGCGTCCAAATGCCGCCGCAGCGCCGCCTCGAAGCCCGCCGGATCGACATCGACCGTGTAGCGTATCTGGCAATGCGCGACCGCGTTGGGCGCGACCGCGTTGACCGGGTTCTCCGGCCGTCCCGACAGCAGCGACAGCACGATGAAGCTGTTCCACCCATACACCTTCTCGGCCGCGGTCAGCCCCGGCTCGCCCCAATCGGGGTCGATCGTCGCCGCCTCGCCCTCCGCGACGAGCGTGCACCCCGCAAGCGCCGCCCGCACCGACGGCTTCACCTCGGCCGGCAGCCACTCCCGCACCAGGATGCGGCCATGCCGGTCGCAGATGCTGGCGATGGCGTGCGAGAGCACGATGGCCGGATCGGTCGTCATGCCCCCCCAGTTCCCGGAATGCACGCCGCCGGGCCGCAGGTCGAGCCGGAGGTCGAAATGGAACGTCCCCCGCGTCCCCGTGGACAGCGTGGGCACCGCCGAGTTCACGCGCGGCCCGTCGCTCGCGAGCAGCACGTCCGCCGCGAGCGCCTCCTTGTTCGCCGCCACGAGTTCCCGCAAACCCCGCGACCCCGCCTCCTCCCCGGTCTCCACGATGAGCTTCACATTGAACCCGAGCCGCCCGCCCCGCTCGGCCAGCACCGCCTCGAGCGCCGACAGGTTCAGCGCGTGCTGCCCCTTGTTGTCCGCCGTCCCCCGCCCGTACCAGCGGTCCCCCTCCTCGATCAGCCGCCACGGATCGAGCCCCGCCCGCCACTGGTCCTCGAGCCCCCGCACCGTGTCGCCATGGCCATAGGTGATCACCGTCGGCCCGGCGCCCTCGATCCGTTCGGCCAGCAGGATCGGCCCGGCGTCGCCGCGCGGGTTCGCATGGATCGCCACGGTGAACCCCATCCGTTCCAGCCACGGCCGCATCGCCTCGTCGAGGTACCGCTGCAAATCCGCCCCATGGCCAGGGTCCTGGCTGGTGCTCGGGATCGCCACGAGCGCCGCCAGCCGCTCCCGGAACCCGCCCCCGTCGAAGAACGCCGTAGCGCGAGCGATGGCGGCGGCCCTGGACGGGTCGGCGGCGCCTGCGGACGGCATCATAGCGCGACCCTCATCTGAACCTCGAACGCGTCGTAATCCGCGCGCGCCCCATCTCCATCGCGCTCGAGCAAGCCCGCGCTCTCCAGCGCATCGACGTCCGCCTCGACGCCGCGGCGGTAACGGCCAACCGCTTGCGCCAGAGCGCCCACATTCTCCGCGGGATGCCTGTGGACGTGACGCAGGAGCTGCAGCCGCTTCGGCGAGAGCGTGCGAACCATCGTCTCCAGGGAATCGAATCCGATATGTATTTCGGCGTTCTGAGCCGTGAGCTCACCCCGCTCCGCACGGTGCCAGGCGTCGATGACCCGCTCCCCGATCCTGTCCAGCGTGTCCCCGACATGGAGTCGAACCGTCTTGGTCATTCGCCTTGCTCCGCCTGGATGGCCCGCACAGCCGCTAGAAAATCCCCGGTCAGCTTCTCGATGCCCTCGAACATATGGAACTCTCGACCTCTCGGATACGCTTGTGGTCCCCCTTGCCGCGTTCGTTGTCGAAAAGGACGAGCCGCGTCCCAGGACGACCGTGGAAGAAGGAGTATTTGAACGGATGCTGGGAAGGCGGCACCGGTTCGGGGACGAGCCAGACCTGGATGACGAGGAGGCTGCCATCTAGGAATTCATTCCGGATTTCGAGGGTTTTCTCCGCGCGGCGCAATCCTTCATCCGGCTCCGCTTCGGCCTATCCCGTGGTATTCCGCGTTCGGCATCATATCCACCGCATGCGCCATCCGGTTCGTGTAGTTGAAGAAACTCGCCACCTCCGCCACGTCGAAGATGTCCTCGTCGCTCAGCCCAGCCTCCCGCAGCCGCCCGCGGTCCGCCTCGCCCACCTCGTGCGGCCGCTCGGTCAGCTTCACCGCGAAATCCAGCATCGCACGCGGGCGCTCCGGCAGCTCCGCGACGCGGTAGTTGAACGCCATCATCTCGCCGAGCTGCGGGTCGCCCGACAGCTTGCGCACCGCCGCCCCATGCGCGACCAGGCAGTAATAGCACCGGTTCTGCGCGCTCACCGCGACCGCGATCATCTCCCGCTCCAGCTTCGACAGGCCCGACGGCCCGAGCATCAGCGCGTCATACGTCGCGACGAACGTCACCAGCCGCTCCGGCCGCAGCAGCCACGCCCGCAGCACGTTCGGCACGAAGCCGAGCTTGTCGCGGCATTTCTGGAAATACGGGCGCAGCGCCTCGGGAAGCTGGCTCTCATCGGCTTCGTGCAGGCGCGTGACGTGGCTCGGCTGCGGCATGGTCTATCCCTCCAACGCCCGCGCCCGCTCGCGCAGCACGTATTTCTGCATCTTGCCGGTGCTCGTCTTGGGCAGCGGGCCGAACACCACGGTCCGCGGCACCTTGAAGCGTGCCAGGTGGTCGCGGCAATAGGCGATCAGCTCCGCCTCGGTGGCCGCCATGCCGGGCCTGAGGGTGACGAAGGCGCAGGGCGTCTCGCCCCATTTCGGGTCCGGCCGCGCCACCACCGCCACTTCGAGCACGGCCGGATGGCGGTAAAGCGCGCTCTCGACCTCGATGGTGCTGATGTTCTCGCCGCCCGAGATGATGATGTCCTTCGAACGGTCGCGGATTTCGACGTAGCCGTCCGGGTGCCGCACCGCGAGGTCGCCGGTATGGAACCAGCCGCCGGCGAAGGCGGCGTCGGTCGCCGCCGGGTCCTTGAAATACCCCTTCATGGTGATGTTGCCGCGCATGAAGATTTCGCCCATGGCGGCGCCGTCCCGCGGCACGGGCGCGAGCGTCACGGGGTCGGCGACCATGATCCCTTCCTGCACGATGTAGGGCACACCTTGCCGGGACATGAGGGCCGCGCGCTCCTCCGCCGGCAGCGCGTTCCAGCCATCCTGCGGGGCGCAGACGGTCACCGGGCCGTACACCTCGGTGAGGCCATAGACGTGCGTCACCTCGAAGCCGAGCCGCTCCATGCCCTCGAGCACCGCGGCGGGCGGCGGCGCGGCGGCGGTCATCATGCGGATCTTGGACGCGCGCGGAGCGGCGCCGGGCGCATTCAGGATGAGGCTCATGATGATGGGCGCGCCGCAGAGATGGGTGACGCCATGCTCGTCGAACGCCGCCAGGATCGGCCCCGCCTCCACCCGCCGCAAGCACACGTTCACCCCCGCCAGCGCCGCAACCGTCCAGGGAAAGCACCAGCCGTTGCAGTGGAACATCGGCAGCGTCCACAGATACACGAACGGCCCGGCGATCCCCCAGGTCAGCGCGTTGCCGAGCGCGTTCAGGTACGCGCCGCGGTAATGGTAGACGACGCCCTTGGGGCGCCCCGTGGTGCCGCTCGTGTAGTTCAGCGCGATCGCGTCCCACTCGTCGGCGGGGGGCTGCCAGGCATAATCCGGGTCGCCCGATCGCAGGAACGTCTCGTACTCGCCCTCGCCGAGCCGTTCGCCGCCGGGCACGGCGGGGTCGGCGATGTCGATCACCCGCGGCGCCGCGCCGGGCGGCAGCAGGGCCAGCGCGGCCCGCACCGTCGGCGCGAACTCCGTGTCGGTGAGCAGCACGCGGGCCTCGCCGTGGCCGAGGATGTAGGCGATCGTCTCGGCATCGAGCCGGACGTTCAGCGCGTTTAGCACGGCGCCGGCCATCGGCACGCCGAAATGCGCCTCGGCCATCGCCGGCGTGTTCGGCGCCATCACGGCGACCACGTCGCCCTGGCCGATGCCCAGCCTCGCCAGCGCCGAGGCGAACCTGCGGCAGCGCGCGTAGGTCTCGGCCCAGGTCGCCCGGTACTCGCCATGCACCATCGCGAGCCGGTCCGGGTACACGGCGGCGGCGCGCGCGATCAGCCCGAGCGGCGTGAGCGGCGCCCAGTTCGCGGCACGGCGCGGCAGGTCGAAATCGGTGCTTGCCATGTCCTAGAATCCGAACATGTGGTCGAGCGAGAAGCCGCCGGCTGCATCCATGAGGCCATGATAGCCGAACAGCCGGCACGTCGCATCGCGGATCAGCACGTAGCCACGAGGCCCGGCGGCGGCCATCGCCTCGGTCCCGAACACCGAATCCGGCCAGACGATCGCCGAGCCCGAGCAGGCGATGCGCAACCGCTGGTCCGCGACCGCCTGGCCGTCCCCGTCGTGCAATTCGAGGCGCGTCTCGGAGAACGGCCGCCACGCCGCCGACGCCGGGTAGATGAGGTGTGCGTAGCTCCGTCGGCCGGACTCGCCGAGGCGCAGGAACAGCCGTGTGGTCAGGCCCGGCGGCGGCCCGCCATAGCTTTGCGGCTCGTCCCGCCAGGTCATCGCGGTGTTGAAGATATGCGCGCCGAAGCTCGTCTCGGCGGCATGCGGCCCGTCGCGGCGCTCATAGCGGATGAGCGCGTGCAGCCAGCCATCGGCGTCGCCGCCGTCGCGGAAATCGTACACGACCTCCGCGTGCCCATACCCCGCTTCGCCCAGGTCGAGGTTGAGCGTGTCGAGGTCGAGCGCGACGGCATGGTTGCGCGGCAGGCAGCCCAGGAAATGCCCCGCGAGCGCCCGCCCCTCGCTGTCGAACACATCCACCCGCACCGGCAGGTCCGCCTGGCGCTCGGCCATCGGCGTCGGCAGCACGATGGTGCGCCACCCAGCCTTCGGCAGCACCGGGAAGGGCAGCAGGAAGCCGCGCCCCAGCAGGCCGGGGAGCGTCCGGATGGCAGGCTCGGGCTTCAAATCCGCCCGCTCCACGTTCATGTGCGCGATCCGCGTCCGCCCGGACGAGACGACCTCGTAGCGCGGCCGCACCACGTACCGCCCCGCGCGCAGCTCCACCTGCGCCGGCCACGCAACTCCCGGCAAAACATCGCCCACATCGACCGCCACGCTCGCGAACGGCGCCACCGCCCCGATCGGCACCGGCGCCTCCGCGCCCATGCGGTCGAGCGTCGCCGCACCCGCCGGGATCGGCACGGCGTGGCTGTTCTGCAGCCACAGCACGACCCGCTCCTCTGCCCGCGGCGCCGGCAGCCCGGCATAGCGCGCACTCGGCCACGCATTCGCATCGTGCGTGCAGGAGAGGCTCGGGTTGCCGCCCTCGCCATACGTGTCGAGCGCATACTTGACGACGTCGTGCCCGGCGACGCCCACGGCATGGAGGAAGAGCTGCCCGGTGAACTCCGGCAGGCCGAACCGCGCGCGGATGTCGCGGCTGTCGAGCGCGACGCCGCCGGCGCCGGGCGGCAGCTCCTCCTCCCATTCGGCGAGCACGCGCCCGCCCCCGTCATAGAGGCGCAGCCAAAGCCGGACCGCGGCGGCGCCGTAGCCTGCCCAGTAATTGGCGGTCACGAGCCGCGTGCTGAGGCCGTCCTGCTCGCGGAAGAAGGCGAAATTGGTCGCGAAGTTCAGCCGGTCGAGATAGCGCCGCGCGTTGGTGAGCAGCCGCTCCGGCAGCCGGGCCTCGTCGAGCGTGGCCACCGCCATGCCGTCCGGCACCTGCGGCGCGATCCGCGTCGCGATACGCCCGGCGTCGAAGGCCGCGACCAGCAAGGTCCGCGCCGCGCTCCGGGGCAGCTCCGTCAGGGGCCGCGCCGCCTGGCCGCCCCGCATCGCGCCGACCTGCTCCACGTCGTGCACGTAGCTCTCGGCCGGCCGCGGCATCGCCGGATGGAGCGCCAGCAGCGCATCCGCGACCCCCTCCGGATCGTACACCGCGACCGGCCCGGCCATCCCCGCCGCAAGCCGCGCGAACGCCTCGGCGGCGAGCGGGTGGGCAAGCGCCTTGTAGAGGACGTTGCCGCCGGCGCGCGCATCGAAGGTCTGGATAGGCAGCATAGTCGATTCCCTCTACAATCCCAGCAGCCGCCGCACGGCAGCTCCCGCCTCCGGGGTGTCGTCGATGGGCGAGACCGGCCACAGATCGAGCCGCCCCGCAAAATCCCGCACCCGGCCGTCCTCCGCAAGCAGGCGGTTGAACAGCGCGATCCGCCGCGACCGGCCCGGCAGGCGCGCGAGGAAAACCGGCGCCGGCGTGGCGACGGCTTCGGACACCATCGAGACGGAATCCTCGGTGACCACGATCGCGTCCGCCAGCGCGAGGAGGCCGAAATAGGGGTTTTCCCCCGCCCCGTCCCACACCCAGCCGCCAAGCGGCGCGACCTCGGCGCGCAACGCGGCAAGCGCCTCGGGCGCGGTGCGGCGGGAGGGCGTGACGGCCAGGCCCGCGCGGTCCGCCCGCATCATCGCCGCGAGTTGGGCGCCAAGCGTCTTGGCGGTGGCGGCGTCGAGCCGGTAGCGCCCGTTGCTTCCCCCCAGGAGCACCGCGACGAGCGGCCGCGGCAAATGCGCGAGGCGGGGCGCCCAGGCCTCCCGCGCCTCGGCAAGCCGCGCCGGCGTGACCCGGTGGAGCGCGGTGCGCGTCACGACGACGTTGCGCCCGGTGAGCCCGTCATGCCGGTTGACGACGATCAGGTCGAAGCGCTGGGGGTCGAAGCGGGGGTGCTGGACCTGGATCGCGGGCGTGCCGGGCTGGCGCAAGGCCGCGGCGACGACCGCCGCCGTGCCGCCCGCGGCGATGACCGGCCCACTCAACCGGGGCAGGCCGACGGCCCGGAGCGGCGCCGGCCAGAACCGCGCCGACATCCAGCGCCAGGGCGCCCGCGGATGCAGCGCATGCACTCTCGGCACGAGGCCCGCCGCCTCGGCAAGGCCCACCGCTTGCGCTTGCAGTCCGGCGAGCGGCTCGGCGAGGATGTTGGCGTCCAGCATGGCGCACTTGCTAGCGCACCCGGCAGCCGCATCAAAATGCTTGACTTTTTTGCTGCAAAGCACCATTCTTTCCGCTGCGCGGCTTGATGTGCCGATTTGCGCTGCCTGATACGCCGGCGCTTGTACCTCGATCCTTTGCGCCGGTGCGCGGTCCTGTTGACCGTGCTGCGCCCCGAGATGGGCGCCTCGTGAAAGACTGCAAAACTAATGACTACCTTTGAGAGCCTTGGGCTCGCGCCGCCGTTGCTGCGCGCGCTTGTCGCTGCCGGCTACACTGAGCCAACGCCGATCCAGGCGCAGGCCATCCCCCCCGCCCTCCTTGGACGCGACGTCCAGGGCATCGCCCAAACCGGCACCGGCAAGACCGCTGCCTTCGCGCTCCCCATCCTGCACCGTTTGCTGGCCGACCGCCGCCGGGCGCCGCCCCGTGGCTGCCGGGTGCTCGTGCTGTCGCCGACGCGCGAACTCGCCAGCCAGATCGCCGAGAGCTTCGTCACCTACGGCAAGGGCACCGGCATCCGCGTCGCCGTGATGTTCGGCGGCACCCCGAAAGGCCGCCAGGCCCGCGCCGTCGCGAACGGGATCGACGTGCTCGTCGCCTGCCCGGGACGGCTGATGGACCACATGGGCGACCACGCCGTGCGGCTCGACGCCACCGAGGTCCTGGTCCTCGACGAGGCCGACCACATGCTCGACCTCGGCTTCATCATCCCGATCCGCCGCATCGTCGGCACCTTGCCGCGCGACCGCCAGACGATGTTCTTCTCGGCGACCATGCCGAGCGAGATCAGCCAGCTCGCCAATGTCATGCTGCGCGACCCGGTGCATGTCGCGGTCAACCCGGTCGTCACCACCGCCGCGCGGGTCGAGCAGCGCGTCATCATGGTGGACACCGCCCGCAAGCGCCAGGTCCTCTCGAACCTGCTGCGCGACGACGCGATGGGCCGCACCTTGGTGTTTACCCGCACCAAGCACGGCGCGGACCGCGTCACCGAGCATCTCGAGCGCGCCGGCCAGGCTGCCGCGGCGATCCATGGCAACAAGAGCCAGGGCCAGCGCGAGCGCGCCCTCGCGGCGTTCAAGGAAGGGCGCGTGCGCGTGCTCGTCGCCACGGACATCGCGGCGCGCGGCATCGACGTGGACAACGTGACCCACGTCGTGAACTTCGACCTGCCGAACGTCCCGGAGGCCTATGTCCACCGCATCGGGCGCACGGCGCGCGCCGGCCATGCGGGCATCGCGATCTCGTTCTGCGACGCGAGTGAGCGGGCGCACCTGCGCGGCATCGAGAAGCTGATCCGCACCCGGCTGCCGACCGAACTAGCCGCGGCCTAGCCCGGCGGGACGAGGGGTTCGCTAGAGCTTCTCGTCCCGTAAGTAGTACCAGTGGTACAGCACCTGCTGCCCCGGCCGCCGCACTATCGCGAGCGGATGGCCCGGCAGCGGCGACTGGAAGATCGGCAGCGCCGGGCCAGGCTTGCCCGCGATCCGCTCCGCCATGCGCCGTCCTGCCTGCGCCGAATACATGACCCCGTTCCCGCCATAGCCCAGCGCGTAAAACACCGCCTGCGCCGAGTCGGGCTGGAACACGCGCGGCATCATGTCATGGCTGACATCGACCCAGCCCCACCAGGAATATTCCACCTCGATCCCCCGCAGCGCCGGAAACTTCCGGTGCAGCCCGTCCACGAGCAGCTTGTAGTGCTTGGGGTTCTGCGCGTCCGCCCCGGTGATCGCGCTCCGGCTGCCGATCTGCACGCGGTCGTCCGGCAGGCGGCGATAGTAGAAACGTAAGGTGCGCGTATCGGTGATGACCTCGGTCGTGAGGAAATTGCAGGCCGCCTTCTCGCCCGCGGTGAGCGGCCGGGTCACGAGCGAGTTCGAGAGGATGGGGTACGACCGGCCCCGCAAGCTCGGGTGCAGGCCCGGCGCCGTGTAGCCCCCAGTCGCGATCCCCACCGCGCGCGCCCGCACCACGCCCCCCGGCGTCCGCAAATGATGCGCCCCGCCGCGCGTCTCCCAGCCCTGCACCGGGCTCGCCGGATGCACCCGCGCGCCCAGTTCGCGCGCCATGCGTAGATACCCGAAAGCGAGCTTCGCCGCATGCACCCCGGTCCCGTCCGGCTCGTGCATCGCGCCCGCCGCCTCGGCATCGTCCACGTAACGCCGCTTCAACTCCTCCTTGGAGAGCATCCGCGCGTCGTAGCCGAACGCCTCGCGCAGCACGCCCGCCTCGGCCTCGAGCTTCGGCACCATGCTGGGGCGGTGGGCGATATACAGATGCCCGCCCGGCTGCGCGTCGCAGTCGATCGGCTTCGTCAGGTCGCGGAACGTCGCGAACCCCTCCAGGATCTCCGCGTGCATGGCCCGCGCGGTGTCCAACCCCCACCGCTTGATCCACTGCGACCGGCTGAGCCGCCCGGACGCCGCCTGCGCCTGCCCGCCGTTGCGCGTGCTGCACCCCCAGGCAACCTGGTTCGCCTCCAGCACGGCGGCCTTGATGCCGAACTCGCGCGCCAGGAAAATCGCGCAGGCGAGCCCGGTGTACCCGGACCCGATGATCGCGACGTCCACGTCCATGTCGCCCGTGACCGGCCCGTCATCCGCCGGCGGCGGCCCGGCGGTCGCGATCCAATAGGTCGGCGCATAAGCCCGCCCAACCCCCGGCCCCGCCGACTTGAGCGGATCATACCGCGGATCGAACGCGGCGACCGGCGCCGTCGGCCGCTCCACCAGGCCGTCCATCCTACTTGGCCTCCAACATCGGCCGCTCCTTGCGGAAGGCCCGCTTCACCGCGATCTTGCCGTCGCGGAAGGTGAACAAGTCGCACCCCTCCGCCTCGACCCGCTTGCCATCCGCCCGCGTGCCCGTGAACACCCACTCGGACACGCCGCGGTCGCCGTGGACGAAATGCCGTCCCTCGCCCCAATGCGCGTCCGGGAAAGTCGCCCAGACCTGGCTGAACGCCGCGCCGACAGCGGCCTTGCCGACATGCCGCGTCCCGTGCACCGCCGTCCCGCCCGCCGTGTCGAACACGCAATCCTCGGTCATCGCCGCCAGCAGCGCGTCTACGTCGTGCCGGTTGAACGCCTCCGAATAGGCGGCCAGCATCGCCGGCGTCACGCTCTCCTCCGCCATCAGACTTTCCCCTTCCAAGGCACCAGCCGCTTCTCGAGCTGGCGCATCGCCATTTCGAACGCATAGGCGAACAGCCCGATCACGATGATCCCCATGATCACCACGTCGGTCCGCAAGAAGTTCGAGGCGTTCAGCACCATCTGCCCGAGCCCCGCGGTCGCCGCGACCATCTCGGCCGCCACCAGCGTCGTCCACCCCACGCCCATGCCGATCCGCAGCCCCACCAGGATGTCCGGCAAAGCCGACGGCATGATCACGTGCCGCACCACCTGGCTGCGCGACGCCCCCATCGAAAACGCCGCGTTGATCTGCTCCTGGCTCGCCGACCGCACCCCGGCCCGCGCCGCCAGCGCCACCGGCGCCACGCACGCCAGAAAGATGAGCAGCACCTTCGACAATTCGCCGATCCCGAACCAGATGATGATCAACGGCAAATACGCGAGCGGCGGCAGCGGCCGGTAGAACTCGATCGGCGGGTCGAAAATCCCGCGCGCGATCCGGCTCGTCCCCATCGCCAGTCCCACCGGCACGCCCACCAGCACGGCCAGGATGAACGAGCTCAGCACCCGGAACAGGCTCCAGCCGATATTCTCCAGCAGCGGCGCCCCGTTCCCCTGCCCGCCCACGCTCTGCACGAACGCCGCCCAGATCGCCCCCGGCCCCGGCAGGAACAGCGGCGGAATCCACTGCTCCGCCGTCGCCAGCCACCACAACAGGAATAGCACCGCGACCGTGACCACGCTGATCCCGGCCACGCTGCCCTCGCCCATCACCCTCGGCCGGCTCACCCGGCGCTGCGGCACGGCCCGCGCCGGAACGGCGCTTCCCGCGACTGGAACTACGCTTTCCATCAGTGCTCCCCTCCCGGCCCCTCACGACGCTGGATGAACGCCAGCACGTCTTCCCTGACCCGGATGAACTCCGGGTCCGACTTCACCTCCCGCGCATCCCGGCAGCCGATGTACCGCCGGCTGAAATCGAGGTCGTAGGTCCGCTCGATCTTGCCGGGCCGCGGCGTCATCACGACGAGCTTGGTGGCGAGGAACACCGCCTCCTCCACGCTGTGCGTGATGAAAAACACGATCTTGCCGGTCCGGTCCCACACATCCAGGATCAGCTCCTGCACCTGCTCGCGGGTCAGCGCATCGAGCGCTCCCAGCGGCTCGTCCATGAGCAGCACCTCCGGATCGCAGGCAAGCGCCCGCGCGATGCCGACGCGCTGCTGCATCCCGCCCGACAGCTCGTAGACCTTCCGGTCCGCGAACTCCGTAAGGCCCACCAGCCCCAGCTTCTCGCGCGCCACGCGCTGCCGCTCCGCCCGCGGGACGCCCCGCATCTTGAGCCCGAACGACACGTTGTCCGCGACGCTCAGCCACGGCAGCAGCGCGTGCTTCTGGAACACCACGCCCCGGTCCGCGCCCGGCCCGGTGATCGGCTCCCCGTCGAGCAGCGCCGCCCCGTCGCTCGGCGCCAGGAATCCGGCGATCGTGGACAGCAGCGTCGTCTTGCCGCAGCCCGAAGCGCCGATCGCCACCACGAACTCGCGGTCGCGGATGCAGAGGTTCACGTTCGACAAGGCCTCGACGACGTGGCGGCCGGCTCCGTAACGGATCGAAAGGTCGTTGATGTCCAGTTGCGCCACGTCGTCCTCCTTTGGCTTACTGCTTGGCCTTCAGCGCCGCATCCACATAGGCGGCGGTCACGAACTTGCTGTAGTCGGGCGCCACCGCACCGATCGAGCCCTGCGTCTTCAGGAACTCCGCCGTGCTGTGCAGGGCCTCCGCGACGCCGCCATGCTCGCCGCCGCCCAGCCAGGCGTTGGAGGCCTGTTGCTGCAAGGTCGGGAAGCTGTAGGCCGCCATCGCCGCCGGAACGTCCGCCGGGCTGGCGCCCGAAATCTTCGCCACAGCCTGCACCTGCGAGCTATCCGCCGTCCATTGCGCCTTGTTGTCGCGATAGGCCGCATCCGCCTCGGCCATCATCCGCACGAGGGTGGTCATGAACTCCGTGTTCTTCGCCGCCCAGGCCCGGTTGACCATCATCGCGTCGAACGTCGGCGCGCCGATGTCGCCGGCCGACATGATGACCTTGCCGTTCGTCTTGATCTTGGACAGCACCGGGTCCCAGATGAATGTCGCGTCGATGTCGCCCCGCGCCCAGGCGGCGGCGATCTCGGGCGGCCGCATGTTCAGGATCTTCACGTCGGACGGGCTGATCCCCGCCTTCTTCAGTGCCGAGAGCAGGCTGTAATGCGACGTGGACACGAACGGCGTGGCGACCCGCTTGCCCTTCAGCCCGGCGATCGACGTGATCCCCGACCCATCCCGCGCCACAAGCTGCTCCGCCTGGTTGATGTCGTCCAGCACCCAGAACACCTCCACATCCATCCCCTGCGACGCCGCCGCCGCCGCCGGGCTCGAGCCCACTTCGCCGACCTGCACCGCGCCCGACGCCATCGCCCGGATCACGTCGCCCCCGCCGCCGAACTGGCGCCAGTTGATCGTGTACCCCGTCGCCTTCTCGATCGCCTTCTGCTGGATCAGCACCCGGTACGGATCGAGCATGTCCTGGTAGGCGAACGTCACCTCCTTGGTTTGCGCCCAGGCGCTTGAGGCGAGGCTGGCCGCCAGGGCCGCCGCCATGAGAAGAGTCTTTCGCATCGTCGTTGCTCCGTTCCTGTTGAAGGGTTACCGCGCCGCCAGCGTGCGGGTCGGGTCGATCCGAAGTGATAGAAGCACACCGGCGAACAGCAGCAACACCGATGTAATGAACGGCACCTGCCAGCTCCCGGTCTGGTCCAGCAGCCAGCCGAACACCGCCGGCGAAAGGATGCCCGCCACCCCGAACCCGGTGTTCATGATCCCGCCCGCGATCCCCGCGTATTGCGGCGCCATGTCCATCGGCAGCGCCCACAGCACCGCGTTCGTCAGCTCGAGGAAAAAGAAGGCGAGGCTGAGCAGGATCGCGACCGTCGCCAGATCCCGCACGAACAGGCACGGCAGCAGGAAAACGAATGAGCCGAGCAGCCCCGCCACCAGGTTGAACCGCCGCGCCACCGTGATGTTGCCGGTCCGCCTGAGGATGCCGTCCGACAGCAGCCCGCCCGCCGTATCGCCGACCACCCCCGCGAACAGGATCGCCGCCGAAAACCACGCGAAGCTCTTGATCGGCAGGTGGTACTGGTTGGCGAGGAAGGACGGCAGCCAGGTCAGGTACACCCACAGCGTCCAGCCATAGCAAAAATCCACCAGCGACACCGGCAGGATCAGCCGCACCAGCGCGCCCCACGGCACCGGCGCGTCCGGCATCGCCGACGGCGGCAGCAGCGCGATATCGGCGGCCAGCATCCCCCGGTGCTCGCGCGGGTCGTTCCGGAAGAACGCGAACCACCAAATAACCCAAACGAGGCTCACCCCGCCCAGCACGTAGAACGGCGTCCGCCACCCGGCCGCGATGATCATGTAGCCCACCAACGGCGGCGCGATCGCGTTGCCGAGCCGGGCGAAGGAATGCGTGACGCCCTGCGCGAGCCCCCGCTGGTCCGCCGGGAGCCAGCTCGCCATGGCCTTGGTTGCGGTCGGGAACGTCGCGCCCTCGCCGAAGCCCAGCGCCAGCCGCGCCGCGAACAGCGACACCAGCCCGACCGACAGCCCGGTCGCCGCCGTCGCCAGCGCCCACACCGTCCCCGCCGCGAACAACACCCCCCGCGGCCCGTAGCGGTCGCCAAGCCAGCCGCCCAGCGGCTGCAGGAACCCGTACGGCACCGCAAACGCCGAGAACACCAGGCCAAGTTCCGTGTTCGTCAGCCCCAGGTCCTTTTGCAGGAACGGCGCCGCCGTCGAAATGTTGACCCGGTCGATATACGTGATCATGTACATCACGCACAGCCCGGCCAGCATCGTCACCTGCGAGCGGCCGAGCCGCCGCCGCGCCGCCGTACCTCCGACTATTCCCGTTGTTTGTTGCATGGTGCGTTTCCCCAAATTTCTCTTACGCGCCTATCGGCGGCCCACGCCCGGCGCGGCGCGCCACCATCGCCTCGCCGATCCCGTTCGGCGTGTCCGTGACGACGATCCCCGCCGCCTCCAGCGCCGCGCGCTTGGCCGCATAGCCGCCGCGCCCGCCTTCCACGATCGCCCCCGCATGGCCCATCTTCTTGCCCGGCGGCGACGCCGCCCCGGCGATGAACGACACGACCGGCTTCGTCATGCCAGCCGCATACTCAGCCGCTGCCTCCTCCATCGCCCCCCCGATCTCGCCCACCAGCACCACCGCCCGCGTCCGCTCGTCCCGGTCGAGCGCCTCCAGCGCATCCCGCGTCGTCGTCCCCAGCATCGGGTCGCCGCCGATCCCGATGAACGCCGACTGCCCGAACCCCGCCCGCACCAGGTCGAGGCACACCAGCGTCCCGAGGCTCCCGCTCCGCGAGATCACCCCCACGTCGCCCGGCTGGAACACCCGCGCGTTGAACGCCGGCATGATCCCCACGAACGCCTCCCCCGGCGTCACCAGCCCCGCCGTGTTCGGCCCGACGATCCGCGTCCCGCCCGCCCGCGCCGCCGCATGCATCCGCATCACGTCGAGCGCCGGGATGTGCTCCGTCAGCACCACCAGCAGCTTCACCCCCGCCTCGCACGCAGCGAGCGCCGCGTCGAGCGCCCCCGCCGGCGGCACGAACAGCACCGCGACGTCGCACCCCACCACCCCCATCGCCTCGCCCGTGCTCGCGAACACCGGCACGCCGCAATGCACGGTCCCGCCCTTCGACGGACTGACGCCCCCCACCACGGTGGTCCCGCATTCCTGCATCCGCTCGGTCCAGAACGTCCCCTGCCGCCCGGTCATGCCCTGCACCAGCACCCGGTCGCTCTTGCGGACGATCATCTCGCGGCCTCCACGGCGGCCCGCACGGCATCGTCCATCACCTCGAACGGCCGTATCCCCAGCTCGCGTTCCACGAGCGCCACCGCCTCGTCCTCCCCCGTCCCATGGATGGAGAAGAAGACCGGCAAACCCGGCTTGAGCTTGTGCCAGGCCGCGACGACCCCCGCCGCCATCACGTCCGTCCGCGCATAGGCGCCGCAGAAGTTCACCACCAAGCTGCGCACCCGCGGGTTGTCGAGCACGAGCGCCAGCCCCGGCTCCGCCTTGGTGTACGCATCCCCGCCGATCTCCAGGAAATTCGCCGGCCGCCCGCCCAAATGCCGGATCGCGTCCATCGTCGACATCGTCAGCCCGGCCCCGTTCGCCAGCACCCCCACCTCGCCCTCGAGCTCGATATACTTGAGCCCGAGATCCTTCCCCCGCCGCTCGAGCGCCGTCATCCGCTCCGCCGCCCCGAGCGTCGCCAGCGCCCCCTGCCGGAACAGCGCCGCATCGTCCAGCACCAGCTTGCAGTCGAGCGCCCGCACGCTCCCATCCGCCAGCACCGCCAGCGGGTTTATCTCCAGCAGCTCCGCGTCGTGCCGCACGAAAGCGTCGTAGAGCTGCACCAGGATCGCCGCGACCGCCTCCCCCGCCCCCCCGGCCATCTCCCGCGCGGCCTCGATCCCGAACCCGGCGGCGATATCCACCACGTGCCCCCGCAGCGCCGCCGGGTTCGCTGCCGCCACCTCCTCGATGTCCATCCCGCCCTCGGTCGAGAACAGCACCAGCGGGCTCCGGCTCGCCGCGTCCACCAGCACCGCCGCGTAGAGCTCCCGTGCGATATCCGCCCGCTCCTCGACCAGCACGGCCTCGACGACATTGCCGCCGATCTCGAGCCCCAGGATCGCCCGCGCCGCCGCGGCCGCCTCCGCCGCATCGTTGGCGACCCGCACCCCGCCCGACTTGCCGCGCTTGCCCGCCGGCACCTGCGCCTTCACGACCACCGCCCCCAGCGCCGCAGCCGCCGCCCCCGCCTCCTCCGCGGTCCGGCAAAACCGCCCTTGCGGGATCGGAATGCCCGCCGGCCCCAGCACCGCCGCCTTGGCCACGCCTTCGAGCAGGTTCATGCGCCGCCCCCGTAACGCGCGAGGTACGCCCCGAACAGGTCCTCCTCGCTCGGCTGGTCCGGCGGGATCGTCGTCACCAGATGCGTAATGTTCAGGAAATGCTTGTAGTTCAGGTTCTCCGAGATGCTGTTCCGCCCCCACGTCCCGCACCCCATGCTGAGCGTGAAGTTCAGCCCGTTGTCGAAGCTCCCGCCATTCCCGAACGTATGCGCCTGGTTCACCAGCACCCGCACCACGTCCAGCTCCTCCGCCAGCCGCCGCGCATGGCCCGCATCCGCCGTATGGACCCCGCAGGAATGCCCGGCCCCCTGCCACGCCAGGATTTCCCGCACCCGCGCCACCGCCGCGTCGAAATCCGCCGCGCGGTACACGGTCAGCACCAGCGACAGCTTCTCCCCCGAGAACGGGTACTCCTTACCCACCCCCGTCTCCTCCACCATCACGAACCGGCATCCCGCCGCGCCGTCCAGCCCGCACGCCTCCGCCAGCACCGCCGCATCGCGCGCGATCAGCGTCCGGCTGAGCTTGCCCCCCGGCCAAAGCTGCTCCTGGATGACCGCCTTCTCCGCCGCCGTCGCCATGTACCCGCCCGCCCGGCGCAGCGCCGCGATCGCCTGGTCATACACCGCGTCCACGATGACCAGCGCATTCTCCGACGAGCACGACGTCGCGTTGTCGAACGTCTTCGAGGCCGCGATCAGCCCCGCCGCCCGGTCCAGCTCGGCACTCGCATCCACGATCACCGGCACGTTGCCCGCCCCCACCCCGATCGCCGGCGTCCCGCTCGCATACGCCCGCCGCACGTTGTCCTGCGACCCGGTGACCACGATCAGGTCCACCTGCTCCATCAGCGCCTGCGTCAGCCCCTTGGTGATCGGCTGCGGCAACACCTGCACCAGGTCCTCGGGCAAGCCGATCCGCGCCAGCTCCGCCCGCATGTAGCCGGCGATCCGCGCCGTCGTCGTCCATCCCGCCGGCGACGGCGCGATGATGATCGCGTTCCTGCCCTTGATCGCCATCATCGCCTTGTTCACCGGCGTCGCCGCCGGGTTCGTCGAAGGCGTCACCGCCCCCACCACCCCCACCGGCTTCGCGAACTTCACGATCCCCCGCGCCGGGTCCTCCTCGATCACCCCCACCGACCGCACGCGCAGCAGGTCCCGCAGCGTCCCGAACGTCTTGCGCTGCTTCTTCGTGATCTTGTCCGGCACGTTCCCGAGCCCGGTATCGGCCACCGCAAGCTCAGCCAGCTCCCGCGCCCGCTCCGGCCGGTACAGCGACCAGGCCAGCCCCGTCACCGCCTCGTCCACCCGCGCCTGGCCGGCCGCCTCGAACACCTTCTGCGCCGCCCGCGCCCGCGCCACCATCTCGGCAATCGTTTCGACGTCGTCCCGCCGCGTCCCCATCCCGTCCATGAGCTTCCTCCTATTTCCGTCCCGCCACGATCCGCGCCAGCGCCGCCGAAGCCAACCGTGCCTCCGGCGGGTCGGCCCGCGAGTTCAGCATGATCGGCACCGTCGCCCCAAGCACGATCCCCGCCGCCACCGCGCCCTGGAAATGCACCAGTGCCTTGAACAGCACGTTGCCCGTCTCGATGTTCGGCACCACCAAAATCCCGGCGCGCCCAGCCACGGCGCCGCCCACCCCCTTGATCCGCGCCGCCTCCGGCGAAACCGCATTGTCGAAGCCGAGCGGCCCGGCGATCTCCGCCCCCTCCACCGCCAACTCGGCCGCGAGCGCCGCCGCCGCCATCGAGCTCGGCATGGCCGCCACCGCCTCCTCGGTCGCCGACAGCAACGCGACCAGCGGCACCGCATCGCCCAGCAGCCGCGCAAGGTCGATCGCGTTCAGCACGATGTCGCGCATCGTCGCGGCATCCGGCGCGACGTTCACCGCCGCGTCGGTGATCAGCACCGGCGGGAACCGCCCGCCCATCGACATGTGGAACACATGGGTGAGCCGCCGCCCGCAGCGCAGCCCCGCAACCCGGTCGAGCACCGCCCGCAGCAGCACGTCGGTGTGCAGATGCCCCTTCATCAGCGCCTGCGCCTCGCCGCCCCGCACGAGCGCCACCGCCGCACTCGCCGCCGCGGCGTCGTCGGCCGCCGCGACCACCGGCACGCCCCCGATGTCCCACCCGATCGACGCCGCCGCCGCCGCAATCGCCGCCGGCTCGCCCACCAGCACCGGCGCGATCAGCCCGCCCACCTGGGCCAGCCTCGCGCCCTCCAGCGCCGCCGGCGCCCCCGCCGCCACCACCGCCGTCACCACCGGCCCGAGGCGCCCGGCCACCAGCACGATCTCGGTCGCGCCGATCACGGCGCGCCTGGGAAAATCGCACTGATCATGCCGGGCTCCTCGGCTTTCGCTCCTACGCCACGCTGGTCGCCGCGTATTTCTGCAGCATCCGCTGCGGCTTCGACAGCGCATCCCGCCGGAACGGGTCGCCCAGCTCGCGCGTCACCATCATCTCCAGCACGGTCGTCTTCCCGTCCTGCTGCGCCCGGCACGCCGCCTCGAGCGCCGGCCCCACGTCGCCGAGGGTCTCGACCACCTGCCCCTCCGCCCCCATCGCCTTCGCGATGGCCGCAAAGCTCGGGTTATCGAGATCGGTGCCCACGAACCGGTTCGCGTAGAAATCGACCTGGTTCTTCTTCTCCGCCCCCCATTGCCGGTTGTTGAACACCACCGTCGTCACCGGCAGCTTCTCGCGCAGGCACGTCATGATCTCGCCAAAGCTCATCGTCCAGGCGCCGTCGCCCACATACGCGATCGCCGGACGCTCGGGGGCTGCCGCCTTCGCGCCGATCACCGCCGGGAACGCATACCCGCAATTCCCGAAGCTCATCGCCGCGAACATGCTCTTCGGCCGCTCGAACCGCAGATAGCTGTTCGACACCGAGCAGATGTTGCCGATGTCCGTCGACACCATCGCCCCCTTCGGCATCGCCTTCTCCAGCTCCCGCAGCATCTGCCGCGGATGCATCA
>JAABUX010003301.1_pt1 | contig 21525 bp, 20 predicted proteins | sample 5561851 | NCBI WGS metagenome assembly JAABUX01 (sample SAMN10711883, study PRJNA513361) | rock metagenome | isolation source: Antarctica rocks | place: Antarctica: Victoria Land, Richard Nunatak red sandstone | collected 2016-01-03 | reverse complement strand
TTTTCCGTATCTCGACCAACGGTCTATCGAACCCTGGCGCGACAGGCACCAGCCACATAGCGTGCAAGACCGACGCCGTTTACCGCTCAAGTCTACACAGGCGCACCGACTGCCCGCTCACGACAAAGAAGTGTTTGCCGTGAGCTGGAGGCCGCCGCCAGTGCGCACGGTGCCGATGAGGCCCTTACCGTAAATCTCCGCACAGATGCTGCCAGGAGGCCAAGTCGCCGCGCCGGCCTCGGAAGACGAACAGGTGTCCGGCGAACGGGTCCCGCCCGAGCCTGTGCTGCACCGGACGCGCCAAGCCGTCGAAGCCGCACCGCATGTCGGTTGCCCCGGCCGCCAGCCAGACGCGCGCGCCGAGCGCCGGCGAGATCACCCGCGCAGCGCCGCGATCACCCGCCGAAGCGACGCCAAGCTGACACTCGCGTCGAACCGCACCCGGCTGCCGTCGCGTAGCTCGACCTCAATCTGGCCGGTATCGCGTGATGTCGCTGCCTCGCTCACCACCGGCGGCGGCGCTACAGCGGCGGCGGCGCGGACCGGCAGGAACACCGGCGTTGCGGCAGGTGCCAGCGTCCCCTCCCGCACCTGCCGCCGCCAGGTGAACAGCAGCCCGGGATAGAGGTCGTGAGCCGCCGCCGCCTGCTTGACGCAGGCGCCCGGCTCGTACGTCGCGGCCACCATGCGCAGCTTCTCGTCGACGCTCCACCGCCGACGCCGCTCGCGCCCGGTGACGATCTCGATTGTCGTGTCCACCATCGACCTTACGCCGCACCTTAATGCCGACCTTAAGGTCTCAGCCCTGACGACATCCGGCCCGCGCCGCCAGACGGGTCAGGCCGGACGCTTACGCTTCTCGACAGACCGCCCGCAGACCGAACCCTCACACGATCGCGTGCATGATCTCCTCGCTCATTTGCTCATACGAGCCGGCGTTCGGCCGCTCTAGGACGAGCCGCTTTTGGGCCATGACAAGGATGCGGTCGGAGATGCGGACGATCTCCGCCAAGTCACTCGAGATCACCAGCACCGCCTTGCCGCGCCGTGCTAGTTCCTCGATCAGACCGTACATGTCTTCCTTCGTCCGCACGTCCACGCCGATCGTCGGCTCGTCGATAATCAGCACGTCGACGTCGCTGGCCAGCCACTTCGCCACGCTGATCTTCTGCTGGTTGCCGCCGCTGAGCTGCCCGACCGGCTGGTCGAGGCTGGTCAACCGGACGCTCATGCGATCAACGGTACGCGCGACGTGCGCCCGCTCTCGGCCCGGGCTGACATACCCGCCAAGGCTTGCGATCCGGTCCCAGATCGTGATGCCGACGTTGTGGCGAATGGCGTGGCTGAGGATCAACCCCTCGCCCTTGCGGTCCTCGCTGACGTAGCCGATGCGGTGCTCGTGCAGCGCCTGGCGCGGATCGCGGACGCGGACCGCCCGGCCATCTCGCTCGATCGTCCCACTGGTCACCGCGTCGAGCCCGAGGATCGCGCGGGCCAGCTCGGTTCGTCCCGCCCCGACCAAGCCGTAGAGACCGACCACCTCGCCGGCCGACAGCATCAGCTCCACCTTAGCATGCCCGAAGCGGGTCGACATCTGTCGCAGCGCCAGCTTGGGGATCGGATTGGTCGGCACGGCGTTCGCCCGTCGGGTGCCGAATGTAATGCTGCGGCCGATCATCGCCGTCACGACGTCGCCCTGGGTCACGTTGGCGGCCGGCACCGCGTCCAGGATCGTCTCGCCGTCGCGAATGACCGTCATCCGATCGCACAGCGCGAACACCTCTTCCAGCTTGTGACTCACGAACAGGATCGCGCCGCCGCCACTCCGGAGTTCGCGTAGCCGATCGAACAGCGTGCCCGCCTCCCGCTCCGTGATCGAGGCCGTGGGTTCGTCGAGCAGCAGCACTTTCGCCTGCAGCGCCAGCGCCCGTGCGATTTCGACTAGCTGGCCGTAGGCGACGCTGAGCGCGCCGGCGCGGGTCTGTGGCGGCACGGCTAGGCCGACGCGGTCAAGCCAGATCCGGGCGTCGGCGTACAGCCTGTCGTAGTCCATGAATCCCGCCCGCATCGGTGGCGCGTGCAGGAACAGGTTTTCGGCGACCGAAAAGGCCGGCACGAGGTTGCGCTCCTGATAAACGGCGCTGATGCCGGCCTTGATGGCGTCTTCGGGCTCGTGGAAGTCGGCGTCCCGACCCATGACGGTCAATGTGCCACGATCGGCGCGGTGGACGCCGGTCAGCACCTTGATCAGCGTCGACTTGCCCGCTCCATTCTCACCGATTAGGGCGTGGATGCTGCCCGGCGCGATCGTGAGGCTCGCGCCCTTCAGCGCCACGGTGCCCGAGAAGGCCTTCCAGATGCCGCGTGCCTCTACGGCGTTCAAGTTCGGTTTCCCGCTGAGACGGGAGCCGTTCGCGCGATCGCCATCCGCAGCCGACGCAGCGCGCTCCACTGGGGCACCCGGCCGAGCAGCACGGCCAGGAACACCAGGACGCCCTCGACCAAAGTCACCCAAATCGAGGTGACGTTGGCCAGGATCAGCCCGTCGTTGATGGTGGCCAGGATCAGGCTTGCGACAAGGATGCCGACGATCGACACCTCGCCGCCGGTCAGCAACGTGCCGCCGATAATCGGGATGGTGAACGACTGGATGAGCCAGCCGGTCCCCGTCGACGAATTGGCCTCGTGCAGCTGCGCCGTGGCAACGATTCCAGCCGCGCCGGCCAGCAGCCCGGACAGCGCGTGCGCCCACACCACCGCGTGCGTTTTGGACAGGCCGGACAGCTGCGCCGCTTCCGCGTTGCCGCCGATCGCGAGCATCATGCGGCCCGTCCGTCGCCACCGGTACATCATGCCAAGGGCGACCGCTGCGAAAACGCCGACCACCAGCACGTACGGCAGCGGGCCGAGACGGCCGGTTCCAAACAGGTTAAGCGCGGCGGGCAGGCCGGTGTACGGCGCGGTCTCGGTCATCGCGAGCGCCACGCCTGCGAACACCCCGCCGGTCGCCAACGTGACGATGAACCCGCCCACGCCCGAGGCCGCGACAATCACGCCGTTGACGGCCCCGCAGAGCGCGCCGAGTGCCAAGCCCGCCACGAGGGCCGGGCCGAGCGGCAGGCCGTGTGCCACGACGAGATAACCGAAGACCACGCTGACGATCTCGCCGATGCCGCCCACAGCCAGCGAGAACTCTCCCACGCCCAGGACGGTGAGCTGCGAGAAGCCAATCAGGCTCAGCAGCGTCGCGCTGGACAGGATGACGTAGACGTTGAAGGCGGTCAGGAAGCGGTCGCTCAGCAGCGCGAACCCGATACTGGCGACGACCACGACCGCGAGCAACGGGAGCCAGGGACGATGTGCCTGACTATCATCACGCGGCATGGTGAACCCTCTCGGGTGCCACTACGTCCGAGCTGACGCCCACGGCCCGGCGGCGTCGGGTGCGCCGTGCTTGATCGGCGATCACGGCGATCAGCAGGACGATCGCCTGCGCGAATTGCTGCCAATAGGCCGGCACGTCGAGCGACACCAAGCCGGAGTTAATGCTTTCGATGAACAGGGCGGCGACGAGCGCGCCACTGACCGACACCGCGCCGCCGACCAGCGTCGTCCCGCCAAGGATTGGCACCACTAGCGACGACAGCAGCCAGCCGACGCCCAGCGACGGAAGCGCGGCGGCGACGCGGGACATCTCGATCAGGCCCGCGACCGCCGCCAATACGCCCGATAGAGCGAAGCTCGCCACGACCACGAGCTGGACCCGCACCCCGCTCAGCTCCGCCGCGCGCTGGTTGGCACCCACGGCCAGCATGCGCCAACCAAGCGTCGAGCGATGGTATAGGATCCACAGCAGTAGCGTGATCGCGGCTGTGGGGACGACCAGCCACGACAATGCCGGGACGAGGAGGAGGTCGTTGCTGAAAGCAGTAATGACCTCCGGAATCGAACTCACCGCTGCCCCGCCCGACAGGATCAGCACGACGCCCGTGTAGATCGCGGCCATCGCCAACGTCACGACGAAGCTGCTCAGCCCGGTCGCGAGCTCCAGCACGCCGAGCAGGGCACCGAGAACGCCGCCCAGCGCCACGCCCGCCACGAGGCCGAGCAGCGGATCGAGGCCGGCGATCCCAATCATCCAGCCCGTCGCCATCACGACGCACACGCCGATCGCGCCGACCGCGAGATTGAGCCGACCGACGACGATCACCACCAGTTGGCTGAAGCCGATGATCGCCGTCTCAGCGGCCAGCTGCGACAAGGTGAACAGATTATAGCTGCTCAGGAAGCCCCTTCCGACGGACCAGTAGATCAGCCAACTCACCGCCGTCAGCAGCAGCAGCCCGCCGGCATTGGATCGGCCCACCGCAGTAAGCCTCGCGCGCAGCGCCAAGCGTGCCACCACCATCTCGCTGGTCCTACGAAACGCTTATTTGGGCGCGCCGGAGCACGTCAGGACCTTATGGTCCAACAGATCGATTAGCCGGGTGGTGTCGGACGGAAAGGACGCCGGGCCAGGATACTGCGCGACGTTGTCCTTAGTCACCAGCACGACGTCGGCGACGATCAGCCGTTTCGTCTGCTCCGAGGCCGAGAACGGCGCGTCATCGGCCACCTTGCACCCGTCGTTGGCCACGCGGGCGAGGGCGTGCGCGGCCGCATACGCCATGCCGTAGGTGTTCTGGAACAGCGTCCCGTACATCACGCCAGACTTGACCGCTTGCATGACCTGCGGCGCGCTGTCCGCTCCGATGAACTTAATGTGGCGGAACTGCGGATTGTCGGTCAGCGCGCCGGCCATGGCGATCGAAGGGTAGTAGGACGTCGACATCGCGCCGGCCAGTGTCGTGCCCTGTGCGGCCAGCAGGGCGTTGACGGCGGGCGGCGACAGCTGCGGCGTGTCGATGTCGGCCACGATCTGCGCCAGCTGCACCTTGCCGCCGGTGGCCGCGACCGCGTCCTTGACCGCCTTGATCCGAAGCTGCGTGTTGGGGTCGGTCAGCTGGCTGGCCAGCAGTGCGATCGGCCCGGAGCCGCCGATCGCCTTGATCAGCTCCTCGGCTTGGTAATGGGCCGCCTTGTAGATGTCGGTCGAGATGCAGAACAGGGCTGGGCTTGGATCGAACGTGCAGCCGTTGACGTTGATCGTGGTCACGCCGCGCCGCAGGAGCTTGCCTTCCTCGGCGTTGGTCCCGTGGGTGTCGCCCGGGAAGATGGCAAAACCCGTGTAGCCACGCCCGACGAGGGAATCGAGGAGTGCGTTCTCCTGCGTCAGGTTGAACGCGTCCGTTGGCGGCACGGCAAAGATCGCGTTGACGTTGTCGTTCTTCACCGCGTCCGCCGCAGCCGTCGTCCACGGCTCGAAATACGAGTTCGGGCCCGGCACGACGAGCGCGATGCTGGGCTTGGTGTCGGCCGCCCGAGCGGGGCTTGGGCCGGCGGCGAACGCGGCGAGTGCCGCTCCGGCCACGGTGCAGATCAGACGATGCCTCATGATGTCCTCCAGGGTTGTTGTGGTTGAGCGCGGTCGCGCCGACCGCGATGATCGCGATCCGGCGTGTCGGATGTCAGTCGGTCGAGGTGGGCTATATCGGCTCCCAATTGCCGCTGGACGCCGAACGTCGCGCGGCGAGGGCCACGGCCAGTGATTTGAGCCCGTCCTCGCCCGGACGACGGGCCGACCCTCGCCACGCATCGCGGCGTGGAAGGCGCGGGTTTCGCGGACGTAATGGTCTTCCTGCGCGAGTGGCAATCGCGCTTCGCGTCCTTGTCGCGCAACGTGACCGTCCCGCCGGGTGCCTGAGCCATGTTGTCCCGGGCGACCAGCGAGCCTTCGGTGCCGTGGATTTCGCACGACGTGCGCTGCGCGCGGATGGTGAAGCTGTCGTGGACTTGGGCCACGACGTTCCCCGAAACTCGATGAGGCTCATCGCCGCATCCTCGATCCCGGCGATAGCCAGACCGCAGCTATGGGCGATCGTGACAACGCGCAGGGGTCCCTGCCCATTGATGAAGCAAAGCAGGTCGGTGTCGTGGACCAGGAGATCGAGCATCGCTCCGGCCCCGGCCCCCGTGGTGTGCAGCGGGTTTTTTCCGCCATCGTTGTCTCTCCCTCAGTCTGATTCGCGCGACGCCGCGAACCTGGTTTGATTAAACGTCATATTGGTTCAGAAATGTTCGCCGGACCGGCTGCGACCGCGACTACTGGTGTAGCTCCCGTTGGTTGCCGGACCGAGCGAGGGCGCTCGCGTCAGCGCATCATCGCCGCCACGTTGCCGCCGTCGACCGTCAGCACCGCGCCCGTGCTCGCGCGGGCGCGGGCGAGGTGCACGAACGCGGTGGCGACGTCCGCCCCGGCTATCTCACGCCCAACGAGGTTGCCGCGCATGTAGGCTTCGGGCGACACACCCCGGGCACGGCTGCGCTCGGCCACCATCGCGTCCGTCATGAGGCCGGTGCGGACGCGGTCGGCGTTGACGGCGTTGCTGGTGATGCCGTCCGCCCCGTGCTCGATCGCATATTGCCGCATCAACGCCATCAGGGCTGACTTGGACACGCCGTATGGTCCGAAATCGGCGCCAGGGTTGACCGCCTGCTTGGAGACGTTGAACAGCAGCGCGCCGCCCGTGCCCTGCCAACGCATTACCCGCACCGCCGCTCGGGCGACGTAGTGGTGGGCGTAGAAGTTGATAGCGAAGGCGCGCGCCAGCACGTCGTCGGCGACGTCGGCCATCCGCCCCTGGAACGCCGCGCCGGCGTTGGAGACGACAATGTCGACACCTCCATACGTTTCGACCACCACCGCCATCGCCGCGTCGACGGCAATCGGGTCAGTCAGATCGCATGGCACCGCGAGCCCGCCGAGCCGGCGTGCGGCGTCGCGCAACGGGCCCTCGCTGATATCGAGCAGCGCCACCTCGGCGCCCTCGGCCCGGAACGCCTCGGCGATTGAGAGACCAAGTCCGCCGGCAGCTCCGGTGACGACGCACACCTGTCGCGTCATCGGCTTCTCGGCGTTCTTGGTGAGCTTGGCCTGCTCAAGCGACCAGTATTCGATGTCGAACAGGTCGGCCTCGGACAGCGGCTCCCACCGCTCGATCCCCTCGGCGGCGGTGATGACGTCCACCGTCGCCTCGGCAACATCGGCTGCCGCCTCGGCGTCCTTGCGGGTGGCACCGGCGGCGAACAGGCCTACGCCGCCGATGTAGAACACGCGCGGCTTGGGGTCGAGCATCGTCCGGCCGCCACCGACCCGCGCATTGTTGCGGGCGAAGTAGGCGCGGTACTCGACTTCGTAGCGTGCGACCGCCGCGTCGACCTCCATCTTAAACGCCGAGAGGTCGCCGGTAGGGGCGGGGAGGGCAAGGCCTGCGCGCTTGATGCGGATGACGTGCTCGGGCGTCGCGTTGCCGCGCGCGACGAGGTCGGGGGCTTCGGGCGTGTTGCAGAGGTCGAGAATACGCGGGCTGCTGCGGTGGGCGAGCACGAGCCGGCGCGGCCGGCCCTCCACCTCGGTCGGCTGGGCAAGTACCCCGCGCAGGATCGGCGCGATCGCGGCGACGGGCGGAACTTCGGCCGGGGGTGACTTGACGGCGAACGGGCGAGCGCGGCCGCGGGCCAGCCGCTGCTCGGCTCGATCGACCATGCCGATCATAGCTTCGTATGAAGCGCGCGGATCATCCGAGTAGGTGAAGATGCCGTGCTTGAGCAGGATCATGCCGTCGCCGCCGGCCGGAGAGTCGCGCAGCACGGCGGCGCAGGCGAGCGCCAAATCGAAACCAGGCATCACGTAGGGCACGACGAGGCAGTCGGGGAACAACTCGCGGACCATGTCCTCGCCGTGCGGCTGGTTCGTCAGGCCCACGATCGCGTTCGCATGGGTGTGGTCGACGTGCCGGTGGGGAACGATGGCGTGCAGGATCGCCTCGATCGACGGGTTGGGTGCCGACGGGTCCATCAGCAGACGCCGCTGCAGCATGACCATCCGCTCGTCGGTCAGCGCCGGCAGCCGCGCCAGCGCCTGCAGTTCGCGCAGCCGCACCGCCGGCAGTCCGGCTGGCTCGATCGTGCCCATGTCCCAGCCGCTGCCCTTGACGCAGAGCACGTCGACCGGCGTGCCGTCGGCGTCCGGCAGGGCCGTCTTGACCGAGGTGTTACCTCCGCCGTGCAGCACGAGCGCCGGGTCCTGCCCCAAGATGCGGGTCGTGTAGACGCGCACGGCAACGTCACGCGGCAAACCCGCGTCAAGGTATTGCGCGACGGTCGCGTCATGCTCCTGATCTGACCAGCGTGAGCGCATTCCGTCCCCCTGCCTGCCTTAGGTGCGATGACAAATGCCACGTCGACCTGTCGAAAGTCAAAGCTAGAGGGACATCGTCGCCGCGTAAAGCGACGCCTGCCGAATCGACAGCGCGTCCCACGCAGCACGCGTCGAAGGTTCCGGTTCCATCCGTTCGGACACCCGCGTCATCGCCGCCGCCGCCGCCGCCGCGGTTGGGTACCAGCCAGCCCCGGTCGCGGCTAGGATCGCGGCGCCGAGCGAGGAGGCCTCGTTGGACAGGCTGCGGCAGGTCGGCACGCCAACCGCGTCGGCGATCATCTGCAGCCACAGCCGACTGTCCGCCCCGCCGCCGATGGCCAGAACTTGGTTGATCGGCAAGCCCGAGGCCCGCATGGCGGACAGCGCGCGAGCGAGCTCCATCGTGAGCGCCTCCAGTGCCGCGCGGAATAGGTGCGCCGGGCCGTGCAGCGGCCGCAGCCCGGTTATCGTCGCCCGCGCGTCCGGGTTCCAGTGCGGGTCCATGCAGCCATTCAGGTACGGGCAGATGAGCAGACCCTCGGTGCCGAGCGGGATCGCGGCCGCCGCCTCCTCGAGCCGGCGGAACACGCCGGGGTCGCCACGGCCGCCGGCGAAGGTGTCGACGACGTAGTTGACGAAGAACGCGCCCGCCCGCTGCACGTGCTCGAGGAAGTAGCCGCCGGTGGGCGAAAGGATGGTCCGCCAGTTCATGGAGATCGCGGGCTCGGCCGACCAGGTGCCGGCCACGATCGCCGTGCCGAGGTTGAGGTAGACCGTCCCGGCCCGCATCGCGTTCACGCCAAGGCCCGCGCACTGCCCGTCGCCGCCGCCCGCGAACACAAGGATTCCGGCGCGCAGCCCGGTTGCCGCCGCCGCAGCCGCGGTGACGCACCCAATCCGCGTCCCCGGGGTCACCGCCGGCGGCAGCGCCCCGGCGTCGATGCCCAGGTGGTCGAGCACCGGCTGCGACCAGGCGTGGTCCACGATGTCGAACAGCCCGGACGGGTCGGCGCTGGTGTGGCTCGCCGTCGCGGTCCCTGTCAGATGCAGGGCGAGATACGAATGCACATCTGCAATCAGACAGGCCCGCGCGAGCAGCTCGGGCGTATGTCGCGCCATCCAGTGCAGGCGGTAGACGACCGGGATCACGTCGACCGGGCGGCCGGTGATGCGGTGCATCCGTTCGGCCCCAAAACTGGCCGCGAGCTCGCGGTAGGTGCCGGCGACGCGGTTGTCGAGCCAACTGATCGCGGGTGCCAATGGCGTGCCGTCCCGATCCAGAAGCGCCACCGTCTCGCGTTGGTTCGCGATGGCCAGACCGTCCACGGTAGACACGTCGATCCGGGCCGAAAGCGCCCTCAGGGCCGCCGCCGCCGCCGTCCACCACTCCCCCGCGTCCTGCTCGGCGTAGCCGTGCTGCGGCTGTTGAAGCGACAGCGCCGACCGCGCCTCGGCAACTAGCGTCCCATCGCGGGTCCACGCGATCGCCTTGACCGACTGTGTCGAAGCGTCGATCCCAATCACCAGACGGTCCCCACCCAACAATCCGACCTCCCGTCCTATCGCAACAGCGTGCCGGCCGTGTCGGCGTCGGTCACAAGATGCGTGACGTGGCCGCCGACCAACGTGGCCCGGATCGCATCGAGCTTGCCAACCCCGCCAGCGACCGCGATCCGCACCGGCACCGCCCGCAGTTCGTCGAGCGTGAGGCCGACCATGCGCCGGTCGAGCTCGCCCGGCACCGGTTGCCCGCGCGCGTCAATAAAGCGGCCGACGATGGCTCCGGTCGCACCGGCCTCGACGTAGCGTGCGACCGTCTCCGCACTCGCGTAACCAGACTTGCGGAGCGTGCCTGCGGCGGCAAGGTCGCCGACGCCGAACAGAATGCGCGTCGCCGACCGGACTAGCTCGATCTGGTGGACCAGCATCGGCTCGGCCATCAGCTGGTCGCGCAGCTCGGCCGAGGAAAGCAGCGCCGGCGCCAGCAGGTTAACGCAGCGGGCACAAAGCCGCGTCGCCAGCAGCGAGGTGCAGAGTTCGGGCGAGAAATCCTCCGACGCGGTCGAGCTGCCAGCGACCTGCACCACCGTGAGCGGGGTTACCGGCTCTGGCAGCGAGATTGCCCGCGCAGCCGCCAGCACCGTCCGCCCCCAGGCCGCGCCGATGACGTCGCCGGGCCGCAGCTGATCTCCAAGCAGGCGCGCGGCCGCCTCACCCAACCGATCGACCAGATGTCCGTCGCCCCCGCGCGGGATCACGAGTGCCTCGGCCAAGCCGAACCGCGCGGCCAGCCCGCGCGCAAGCCCGGTGCGCGCGACCAGGTCGCTGCGGAGCCGGATGTTGACCACCCCCCGCTCGCGTGCCTCTTGCAACAGGTTGACCACCGTGGCTCGGGACACGCGCAACGTGGTGGCGACGTCAAACTGGTTCAGCTGGTCGACGTAGTAGAGCCAAGCTGCCCAGATGACCGCGTCGTCGAACGCGGCCGGGACGCGGGCCGGCGGCGGCGGAAGAGCGACGCGGGCGTTAGGCGATGGCATCGGCGGAGGACGCACCGAGCCCGAGCGCGGTGTCAAGCGGGTGCGGCAAGACGCGTTGACGAAAGTCAGGTGTTTCTGTCTATTGTATTTTAAGAGCCAGTGGCGGAGCAGAATGTCAACTAGCGTCGGGGATGGTCATACCGTGCGTGGATCCGCCCCCGAGGGTGGATGGACCACGCTGATTGACGACATGGTCGGCGATCGCTGGGTAAATCCCGAGACCGGCCGCGTCGTTACCGTGCCCTATGAGCGGATTGTGATCGCCGAGACGCTGGTTGGGCGGGAGGCGGCGCTGGTCGAGGGCGTGCAGCTCGGCCGCCGGCTCGCCGTCGTTTGCGACCCGGCCACGCACACGGCGATGGGTGCCCGGATCGCGTGCGCCCTGCCCGGCGCCGACCTCGTCATTCTCGATCACCCACACGCCGACATGGCCACGGTCCGCGCGCTTACGGAGCGCCTAAGCGAGGCGGACGGGGTGGTCGCAGTCGGCTCGGGCACCATCAACGACCTCTGCAAGTTTGTCACCGCGCAGACCGGCCGCCGTTACGCGGTGTTCGCGACCGCCGCCTCGATGAACGGCTACACGTCGACCACGGCGTCGATCACGCTCGACAGCGGCCTCAAGGTCTCGCTGCCGGCGCAGGCACCGGTCGGTTGCTTCGTCGACCTCGGCGTCTGTGCCGCCGCGCCCGCCTATCTGTCCGCGGCCGGCTTTGCCGACTGCTTGGCGCGCTCCGTGGCGCAGGTCGACTGGTGGTTGAGCCACCGCCTGCTTGGAACGTCATACTCCGACGCGCCTTACGTCCTGCAGGCGGCCGACGAGCTCGAGTTAAACCGCCGCGCGCACCTGTTGCCGACCGGCGACATCGCGGCGCACGGCTACCTGTTCCGGGTCCTTACCCTGTGCGGACTCGGGATTGCGCTGACCGGCGTGTCCAACCACGGCTCGATGGGCGAGCACCAAATCTCGCACTATGTCGACTGCTTCGCCGGAGCGCGTCATCCGGGCACGCTGCATGGGCAACAGGTGGGTGTGGCCGCGCTGACCATGGCGCGGCTGCAACAACGGATGCTGAGCGGGGACGCGCCAATGGTCGGGCCGACACCGGTCGATCCCGAAGACATGGTGAGGCGGATGGGCCCCGACGTTGCCGCAGAGTGCCTCGTCGAATGCCGCGCCAAGGCGTTCGACATCGAAGGGGCGGCGTCGTTCAACGCAAGGCTCGCCGCACTCTGGCCCGCGCTCCGGTCGGAACTTGCCGCGTTCGTCATCCCGGTCGACACGATGACCCGCCTGCTGGCGGACGCGGGCGGGCCGACGACGGCCGCAGGGCTGGGCCTCGACGTTGGGTTCTACCGGGAGGCGGTCATGCACTGCCGGGAGATGCGAAACCGCTTCTCCTTCCTCGACATCGCCGCCGACGCAGGGCTGCTTGCGGGCTTTGCCGAGCACGAGGCCTGATGCGCCCGCTGCGCGACCTGCCGGTGGAGGCTGCGGCCCGGGTCCGTGCGGTGTTCGCCGACATTGACGACACGCTGACGCACGCGGGGCGGCTGCCGGCGGCGGCCTACGCGGCGCTGGAGCGGCTGCACGCGGCCGGTCTCGCAGTCGTGCCCGTAACCGGCCGGCCAGCCGGCTGGTGCGACATGATCGCCCGGTTCTGGCCGGTGTCGGGCGTGGTGGGGGAGAACGGCGCGTTCTACTTCGCCTATGACCACGCGGCCCGACGGATGACTCGCGCCTTTGCGACCGGGAACGCCGCTCGCGTGGCCGACCGCGCTCGGCTGGACGCGATTCGCGATCGCGTGCTGGCCGAGGTGCCGGGCTCGGCGGTCGCCGGCGACCAGGCTTACCGTGAGGCCGATCTGGCCATCGACGTATGCGAGGACGTGGCGGCCCTCGACGAGGCCGCAGTCAGGCGCATCTGCGCGATCTTTGTCGACGCTGGCGCGACGGCCAAGGTATCGTCGATCCATGTCAACGGCTGGTTTGGCGCGCATGACAAGCTGACGACGTCGCGGCGGTTCGCGCGCGAGGTGCTAAACCTCGACCTCGACCGCGACCGGGGACATGTCGTCTATGTCGGCGACAGCCCTAACGACGCGCCGATGTTCGGGCATTTCCCGCTCGCTGTCGGCGTGGCCAACGTCCGTGCGTTTGCAGGCCGGATGGAGGCCGAGCCCGCCTACGTCACCCACGCCGAGGGCGGCCACGGGTTCGTGGAGGTCGCCGCCCTCATTCTCGCCGCCCGTCACGCAAGGCACTGATGGAGGTCACGTGGATCTACTACCTCGGCTCGATGACGTGCCGCCAGAAATGACGGTAGTGCCTCCAGCAGTAGGGTCAATGTTAGGTTTGGGCTGCTTCGAGAGCAGGGACACCGACCCAGCTTACCGCAGTTGAGCCTTTCCCGTCGCGGACCCGCAAATCCTGATGGTCTCTTATGACACAGACACCAAGGATTCTTCCTGCACAGCTCTCACTGAACCATAAGCGGGAGTGATATGGGAGGCTTGCAGCTCCAACGGCCTTTGGGGCGATAAACTCGATCGCCGCGACCATTCTGGGGGGCGGAACCTTTGGGAGCGGGCGCGGCGGCGTGGCCGAACCGTTTGTGGTGGTTGTCGCCTTGGCGTTCACGTTCGCCGTCCTGACGGTCTACGGCATTCAGGAGTCGGGCAAGCTGATGATCCAGGGTTTCGTCATCGCGAGCGCGGCGATTGTCTACGGCATCCGCAACAGGTGACCAACGGACCGTCCCCATTCCGGTTCGATGGAGGCCAAGTGCTTTAGCAAGGACATAAATGGACGACAAAAGGATTCTCTGTTTCGGGGACTCGCTGACGTGGGGCTGGGTGGCCGTGCTCGAAGGCGCCCCCACGACGCGCTTCCCTTACGCCGATGGCTGGACGGGCGTGATGGGCACCGCATTGGGGCCGGGTTTCGACATTGTTGAGGAAGGGCTGAGCGCCCGGACCACTACGATCGACGATCCCGCCAGTTCGCGCCTGAACGGCTCGGCCTACCTGCCAGCCGCGCTGGCGAGCCATCTGCCGCTTGCCCTCGTCATCATCATGCTGGGGATCAACGACGCTAAGAGCTACTATCATCGAACGCCCTATGAGGTCGCCGTGGGGATGTCCAAGCTCGTCGGCCAATTGCTCACCTCGGCCGGCGGCGTCGGCATGGTCTACCCCGTGCCCCAGGTGCTCGTGGTGGCGCCGCCGCTCGCCGACATGCCCGATCCGTGGTTCCGGGGCATGTTCGACGGCGGGCGCCAGAAGACGGCCGAGTTGGCCGCGCACTACAAAGCCCTTGCAGACTTCATGAAGGTCGAATTCTTCGATGCCGGACGCTGCGTGGGCACCGGGGCATCGACGGCATCCACTTCACCGTCGCCAACAACCGTGACCTCGGGCTGGCCCTGGCCGCCAAGGTCAAGACATCCTCAGCCCCGTCCCAAAGCGGATCGCGTCGCAAAACCCGTCGGTGAGCGCGATGTCCGGCGCTCGGCCCAACTCCAGTGATCCTGCCGGAAAGCGAATTTCCATGTCCCCAGTAGACGTTCTGATCATCGGAGGCGGGATCAATGGCTGCGGAGTCGCCCGTGACGCGGCTGGCCGAGGCTACTCGGTCATCCTGGCGGAGCAGTCCGACTTGGCATCCGGAACCTCCTCTTGGTCCACCAAGCTGATCCACGGCGGGCTCCGCTACCTTGAGCACTACGAGTTCCGCCTCGTTCGCGAGGCGCTACAGGAGCGCGATGTTCTGTGGCGAATGGCGCCGCATATCATCTGGCCGCTGCGTTTTGTGATGCCCCACCACAAAGGTCTTCGTCCACTCTGGCTGCTGCGCCTCGGCCTCTTCCTCTATGATCACCTCGGCGGCTCGGGCCTACCTAGGACGAGAACCTTGGATCTCGTCCGGGACGTAGCGGGCCAGCCGCTGTTGCCGGAATTCACCAAGGGTTTCGAATACTCGGATTGCTGGGTGATGGACTCCCGGCTCGTGGTGCTGAACGCCCGAGACGCCGCCGACCGCGGAGCCGAGATCCTGACCCGGACCAAGGTCACTGCCCTGAGGCGGCGGAACGGTGTATGGTCTGCCACTCTCGACCATGTCGCCACGGGCCAGCGCCGGACGGTCGAGGCCCGGCTCGTCGTAAATGCCGCTGGCCCGTGGGTCGACGCGGTGCTGCGAGGCCCGCTCGGGCGCAAGGCTGCGCCGAACGTTCGTCTTGTCCAGGGCTCTCACATCGTGGTGCGCCGGCAATACGATCACGACCGCTGCTACATTCTCCAGAACGCGGATCGGCGCATCATTTTCTCGATCCCCTACGAGAACGACTATACGCTGATCGGGACCACGGACCGAGACTACAACGGCGATCCCGCAGCGGCGAAAATTAGTGATGAGGAGATCGACTACCTTCTAGATGCCGCAAACAAATACTTTGCTAAGCCGATCACGCGTTCGGACATCGTATGGACCTATTCGGGCGTTCGGCCGCTTTTTGATGACGGCGCCTCCAAGGCACAAGAAGCAACCCGCGATTACGTCCTGAAGGTTGATGGAACTCAAGGCGAACCCAAACTCGTCAATATATTTGGCGGCAAGATCACTACCTTCCGTCGCTTAGCCGAAAGCGTAATGGAGAAGGTGGAGCAGGCGCTTGGCGCTCGCGGTCCGCGATGGACGGCCGGCAGCAGTCTTCCTGGTGGCGATTTCCCGTCGACGGATTTCGAGGGGCTGGTGGCAGATCTCTCGACGGAGTACCCCGGCGTATCGAGCCCGCTCGTTCGCAGACTCGCGCGTTTCTATGGAACACGGGCTCGCACTATATTGGGATCGGCCGAGACGAAAAACGATCTCGGGCGCGATTTCGGCGCTGGCCTGACCGAAGCCGAGATTACCTATCTTGTCGATCAGGAATGGGCGCGAACAGCCGATGACATTCTGTGGCGACGGTCCAAGCTTGGCCTCGAGTTTCGTGAGGGCGGGACCGCCGCCTTGGATGATTTTCTTCGAATTGCGTCCGAACGGCCATCAGTCGAGGTCGCTCGGTAGATGTTGGTTCTGCAGGGCTAACGAGAGAACCCACGATGTCAGCTATCATGGCAATAGACCAGGGTACTACCTCGTCACGGTCCGTTGTGTTCGAGGGCAGCTTCAAAGCTTTCGGGGTTGGGCAACAGGAGTTCACTCATTATTTTCTGCGTTCTGGTTGGGTAGAGCACGATCCTGAAGACATCGGGCGCACTACCTTGGAAACGGCCCGCCCCGCCCTTTCGAGTGCTGGTATCTCGGCACGCGATGTGGCCGCCCTGGGTATCACCAATCAGCGCGAAACTACCATTGTGTGGGACAGGGCCACAGGGCAAACATTAGGTGATGCCATCGTCTGGCAGGACCGCCGGACAGCTGAGGCTTGCACTTCCCTGAAAGCGGCTGGGCTCGAACCTCTCATCTCTGAGAGAACGGGCCTTGTGCTTGATCCCTACTTCTCCGGCATAAAGATCGCCTGGATTTTAGACAGCATAGACGGCGCGCGAACTCGTGCGGAGGCCGGACAGCTCGCCTTCGGCACAGTGGACAGCTTTCTGCTTTGGCGGTTGACGGGGGGGGGCGGGTTCACGCGACCGACGGTTCTGTTGCAAACGCCACGGTGGTCTGTTTGGGGTAGAGTTGGCGAGGCAGGACAGCGAGCGGCACGATGGCCACGAATCGGAGCGATACCTTCAAAGGGCGGCACTTCACATCCGAGGTAATTCTATAGGCGCTGCGCTGGTATCTGGCGTTCCCGATCAGCTACCGTGATCTGGCTGCAATGCTATGTGACCGTGGCGTCGCGGTCGATCACACCACTCTATTCCGGTGGGTGCAGGCCTACGCCGCCGCCCTGGAGCAGCGGGTTCGGCGACATCTGCGGTCATGCACCGAGTCTTGGCGAGTCGACGAGACGTCTATCAAGGTCAAGGGTACCTGGACCTACCTGTATCGCGCGGTCGACAGCCTGGGCCAGACCATCGACTTCCTGCTGTCGGTCAGGCGGGACGCGGCTGCGGCGAAGCGGTTCTTCCGCAAAGCGCTGGCGCAACCGCACACGGTCATCCCCCGCACGATCACGGTCGACAAGAACCCGGCCTATCCGCGCGCGGCCGCAGACATGAAGCGAGCGGGCCAGCTATGGCGCTTCTCGCGGCTGCGGCAGTGCAAATACCTGAACAACATCGTCGAGCAGGACCACCGCCGCGTCAAACGAGTGGTCCGGCCAGGGCTTGGGTTTGGCAGCGTGCGAACGGCTAAACCGACACTGGCTGGCTACGAGGCGATGGCGATGATCAGGAAGAGGCAGTTTCCCAACATCAGCGGTCGCGACATGCCGGCGCAGACCGCCTTCGTTGCCGGCCTGTTTGCTATCGCCGCCTGACGTCATCGGCCGCCGTGACCTCATGCGGCGCGATCCAGGCTTTGCAACAGAACCCGCTCGGGGAGGTCGAGCGGATACGGATTAGAGGCAGTCACGACTCGCTGCCGTGCACTTTCATGCCAAAAGCCAAACGCAATGCGCGAATTGGCCGCTACTTCCGCGAGGCAGTCAGACAGGCCAGTTAAGCCGCGGCCAGCAGCTTGGCGGCGTTGTTCCGGGGATTGCTGACGGCCGGGCTCACGCGCCACGCGGTGATGGCGTTCGGCGGAGCCGGACGCAGCAGCGCGGTTACGTCGTCGGTGTTCCGGTTGCCCGACGCGGTATCGTCCTGTCCCAGCCAGGTCGCCCAGTCACGCTGCTCCAGCACCAGCGGCATCCGGTCGTGGACGGCGCGCACGTTGTCGGAGGCCGGCGTCGTCACCACCGCGAACGTCGTCGTGCGCTCCCATGCCTCGCGGCCCCAGGCTTCCCAAATCCCGCCGATCGCCACCGGCGCGCCGTCGATCCGGCCGAGAGCGTGCGGCACCTTCTGTCCCGCCGCCCACGCCCACTCGTACCACGCGGTGACCGGCACGAGGCAGCGGCGTTGCCGGAACGCCGGCGCGAACATTCGCGACGTCGCCACCGTTTCGCAGCGCGCGTTGAACGGAACCACCTGAGCGGAGTCCGGGTGCTTCTGCCACGACGGCATGAACCCCCACCGCATCAGCATCAGCACGCGGCGTTTTCGCTCGGGATCCCAGACCACCGTGGTGGGCGCCGCCGATGGGGCGACGTTCCACGACGGGGCAGGGCACCACGGCCGCATGTCACGCGCCTCGAACAGCCGCGTCATCGCCTCGCTCGGCAGCGTCTGGGCAAACCGACCACACATTCCCAACCTCCATTCCGTCCGGCGGAGATGCCCTTGAGGCGCTCCGTCATTCTGAGTCGGAATCGTACGCAGGTCGGAATCGTGGCACAAGATGTTGTGCGGCAGAAAGTGAGTCGTTCTGCATGCAGCGCCATGCAGCATGTTCGAGTGGTGGACACCAAGCAGAAAGCGGTTAGACGAGAGTGCGAGCCGAGCCGCTGATACGCCGCCTCAAAGCGGGTTATCGCCCGCTGGCGCGTGGCTGTGTGGCGGCGCGTCCGGGTCGTCGACTCGGTCCAGCAGTTCGGGGCCGTTGTTGCGCAAACGACGGGATCAGCCCCCACCGAAGCAGGTCAAGCTGGCGTTCGCCCGTCTCGGGGTGACGGCGGATCACCATCGCCGCCTGGCTCGGTGCGACGTTCCAGTTCGGCGCGATGTTGGGCAGCGGGTTGGTGGTGCGAAACAGCGCCCGAATCGCCTCGGGCGGAAGCGACGACGCGAAGCGACCGCACATAAGACCTCCGCGGCAACACGACGCCGGCCACCGCGATCGGCATAGAGAGCGGGCCGGAGGCGAAGGCAAGTGCGTCGGCGACACACGCCGCCGGTTGCCGAGCGGATGGGGATCACGCCTGGTTGAGCCGGAGGCGAAGCGACAGGCCTCGTCGCGACAAACCTTTGTGGGTTCCGAACCGCTTGACGGGCGCGGCTCCGGCGGCGCTTGCAAGTCGGTCAGCAAACCCAGTCTGGCACTGGTTTTGGAAGTGCGCCTTGCTGCGGCATGCCCCGCGCGTCCTCCGTCGCCGCTTGCCCGTCCGATCGGCTTGCCCGTGCGCCGGCGCGGCACTCCGCGGCCATGCCCGCCCGAGCCATACCCGCCCGTGCGACCTCGATCCGGGTCGTGGCCGACCCACCGCTTGCCGCCGGCGCAGTCCGGGCAGCGCTGCCGGCGGCGCAAGCACCACAACTGGCCACCAACGCCGAGCATGCTCCGGCGGGCACCGAGTGGCTGTCCGAGATCAAGCTCGACGGCTATCGCCTGCTGGTCTGGCTCGACCACGACCAGGTCCGTCTGGTCACCCGCAACGGCCACGACTGGACGCGGCGCCTGCCCAAGCTGGCCGCGCGGTTCGCCGCACTCGACGTCGAGACCGCGCTGATCGACGGCGAGATGGTGGCACTCCGCAACGACGGCAGCAGCCACTTCGGCGATCTGCAGGCGGCATTGTCGGCCGGCGACGACGTCCGCCTATTCTTCTTCGCCTTCGACCTGCTTCACCTGGACGGCTGGGACGTGCGGCCGTGCCCCCTTACCGAGCGCAAGCGGCTGCTGGAGGCCGCCCATGGCTGGGGCGGCCATCTCCGCTATGCGGACCACGTGGCCGGCAACGCCGTGGCCCTGCACCGGGAGGCGACGCGCCTCGGCCTCGAGGGCATCATCTGCAAGCGCGCCGACGCGGCCTACCAAGCCGGCCGCACCGCGGACTGGCTCAAGGTGAAATGCGTCGGTCGCGAGGAGTTTGTCGTCCTGGGCTGGACGCCGCCGGCCGGCTCGCGCCAGGGCCTCGGCGCACTCGCGCTGGGCTACCACGACGGGGCGGGGCGGCTGCACTACGCCGGGCTGGCCGGCTCCGGGTTTTCCAACCGGGACGCGGCCGTGTTGCAGGCCCGCTTGGCGGCGTTGCCGCCCGCGCCGCCGACGCGGCTGCTGCTGGCAGGCGAGCCGCCCGACCCGCACATCCGCTGGGTGGCACCGGCGCTGGTGGCGGAGATTGGTTTTACGGCCTGGTCCGGGGATGGCCGGCTGCGCCATCCGGTGTTCCTCGGGCTGCGCGAGGACAAGCCGGCGGCCGAGGTCATGATGGCGATCGCCGACGTCGACGCGACCCGGCGCGAGTTCGTGCCGGGTGCCGCCCTGACAATCCGCTCCGCGCCGGCGCGAAGGCGGTGGAGGGGTGCCGTGCCGCCGCTGCGCTCCGGGGCCGGCTGACAACGCGACGACCGGCGTCACCGCTTCCTCAGGCGAACGGGTTGCGCACCGTGGTCGGTTTGGCCGACGGCGCGATGCGCTCGGGCAGTGCCTTGTCGGCCGCCATGGCCGCGATGGCCTGGTCAAGGAACCGCGCCAGCTCACCCGCGAGCTTCAGCCCAGCCACGTCGCGGGTGATGTCGAGGGTGCCGTAGAGTGCCACCCGATCGAGACCGTTCTCGACGGTGAGGCCGCCGATCGACGCCGAGGCGGTGTCGTCGGCAAACGGCTTGGGAAGCGTCATCGTGTGGTCTCCCGTGTGTGGCCGCCGAACGGCTCGCTCCAAGGTGCCGCCGTTTGATCGTGCCCGCGACCACGGTTGCCACCGCGCGAACCGCGCCGGAGCGGGGCTGGCAGGTCGGTTGCGTGCGCTTTGACGTCAGACGGTAGGGCGGGGAAGACGTCGATCCCGGTCAACCGGGTGAGCTGGTCGATCGAGAGCACCGTGTAGTCGCTGTCGTCGGCGTTGCGGACCAGGTAGACGCCAGCACGGTTCCCGCCCGGGTCGTAGATCGCCTTGTAGATCAGCGTCGGCACCAATACCCGGCCGTTGAGCGCCTGCAGGTTCTGACCCTGAAACACCGGGCCGGTGACGACATACAGCTCGTCGGCGCGCACCGCCCAGTGGCGGACGCCGCTCTCGATGCGCTCCCACAGCTGGCGGTTCAGCACCGGCGCCTGCGGCACCATGTTGGCCAGCGAGAAGCTCTGCTGCTGCGCCTCGAGCGTCGGCATGTCGCCGTTCGGGCTCATGTGGCCGCGGTCGTAGCCGGACCGGCGATAGTCGCCGAGATCGGCGGCCTCGTCCGCCGGCAGCCCGGGTTCGGCGTGGAACACGCCCTCGCGCGGCAGGCCACGCGCGGCCTCGAGGTTGTCGCGCGTCAGGTGCTCAGCCGACCACAGCGGTGTGCGGGTCTGAGCGGAGTGCTCGACCCCAAAGGCGATGAAGCAGAGGTCGCGCGCCCCGACCGCGAGCTTGGGGTTGTATAGATCCGGCTCCTGGCCGGCGTAGAAATGCTCGGGACAGGCGGACGGAGCCGCGTCGGCCGAGACGGGCGCGACAGCTCCAAGCAGGCCAAAGCCGACGGCGAGTGTGGCGGCAAGGGCGGCCGAAGAGGGACGGGACATCGGGGCGGTCCTTACGAGTGCAGCGGCCGCGCGCTAATCAGAGCCGGTCAGTGGGTTGAACCAGGGCACGCCCGTGTCCCGGAAATGCCTCTCATTGGCGGTCGCCACGGTGAGGCCGTGTGCTATCAAGCGACATCAGGAACCCAGCCAGGGGCGACACCGAGAACCCATCCACCTCCGCTACTGTGATGTCCCGGCGGGTGCCGGTGCCGATGTTGCTTTGAGCAGTCCCGAGCGACGCTTCT
>JAABUX010003298.1_pt1 | contig 21535 bp, 20 predicted proteins | sample 5561851 | NCBI WGS metagenome assembly JAABUX01 (sample SAMN10711883, study PRJNA513361) | rock metagenome | isolation source: Antarctica rocks | place: Antarctica: Victoria Land, Richard Nunatak red sandstone | collected 2016-01-03 | reverse complement strand
CCGATCAGTCGCTTGCTACTCGCCAAATGTCAGACCAGCCGCCTGGAATCGCTGTTGGCTTCGCACCCCCTCCGCCCCCGGCCGTCAGTAAAGCAGAATGAGGGGCGGAATGAGGGGATGCTTGAGCCGGCGCCCATCAAGATCCTAGGCGAGTTTTAGACTTGAGCCGGGCAGCTATGGCTACTCTCCTCAACGTCAGTCCGGGCACTGTGACGGATACCAGTGCAAGCGTGATCAGCATCGAACGTATTGAAGTCGTGCCTCCAGGCACGCCTCTTGGGCCATGGAAGAAAAAGTAGTGCGTCACTTACTCTCACGTTTCGCTAAAATAACTGCATTAGCCGTTGTTATAGGCGGAACCTTCTGTATAGACTGCGCAGCTGAGGATTTGTCTGTCGCGGCCCGCGTTGCAGCAATACCTTCGCGAAGCCTGCAGCTTATATTGGCCGACCCCACCCATCCTGAGGGCCTACGTTGGATTGTATGGGATGAGGGTATTGGTGCCAATCAAATGGCTCATATTGCACTTTGCGACAGAGCCGCCAAATGCTATTGGAGCCATACCTGGTCCGACGGTTATGCCCCTACCATCCAATACATGGGGTCCTGGTCGACACAAAAATTGCCAATATTTCTTGCGATATATAGCGAAGGGGCTGAAGCCCAAACTGCCGTCGTGATTGGGCTGCCTTATGCACATGATCCAACCCTTTTCGACCAACGGGATGGGGCGTGGATAGCTGTCGCAGCAGGGGAAGACTATCTTAAAATGAGCACATCATCTGGTTCCGAACCATCACTGGAGTGCCTTCGCTGGAACAATGCCTCAATGCGTCTCTACGAAGTTCGCTGCCACTGAGTGCTCGCTGAACCGAAACCGGTAGGGATTATGTAGCTACAAATCCCATGGCATCAAAACGCTGAGGTTTTGAAAGGGATGTCCATTGACCGTCCTTGTGATCGTCGCTCGTATGTAGCTGTATGGTTCGATACCGTCCAGCTTGGCGGTCTTGATTAGCGATGCGATGACGGCCCACCGTGCTGCATCGCCTTCGCTGCCAGCGAACAATGAATTCTTGCGTCCGGAGCAGTAGGTCGGATCGCTTGGGATGCAGCCCGTGATCGGGACAGTGGGCCATCCGGGTCGAACCACTGCTCCGATGCGTCAGAACATATCGACGCCGATGCTCTCTCATCACGCAAGCCATGCTCGCTCCGTCCTTACTCGAAACCACGAGCACATCAGGCAGACAGCGTCAGTGCGTCATCCTCGAACGCATACGCTATCGTCCGCCCAGCAGTAACGAACAGCTTCCAGCCGCCGCTGCATCGGCTCCGATACTGCGCGCATACCCGCGCTGGATGGCCTCCCCAGCGCGATCGTGCCGGCAGGAGCGGCGCGATCGATCTCCGACCGTCGAGGCTCGTGCACCTGCCGGCCCGTCCGGCCTCCCCCAGCACGACGATACCCCCTTGCGGCGCGACCGAGTCTGTCCTGCTCTGTAGCCTCCGGCCTATCGAATGTCCCGGCGTCCGCAGGCTCGGCGGCGTCGGGGAGCGCGGGGGGGACGGACAAGAATGTCGATCTGTCTGGGGGAAGCCTTGTTCCATCAATCCTTGACGCCGATCGGCGGCAGCCTGCTGCTGTCGTTCCTGGTGGCCAGCCTGCCGATCGTGACCGTGCTGGTCATGCTCGGCATCCTGCGCCGCCCGGCCTGGCAGGCCTCGCTCGGCGGCCTCGTTGTCGGCCTGGTCATGGCGATACTGCCCTGGCACATGCCGGCCGGGTTGGCCCTCGACAGCGTCACCGCCGGCATCGTGTTCGCGCTGTGGCCGGTGATGTGGATCGCCTTCAACGCGCTCATCCTCTACAACGTCGCGGTCGTCTCCGGCCGCTTCGACGCGTTCCGCACCTGGGTGCTGGAGAACCTGCCGGACGATCGCCGCGTCGTGCTGGTCGTCATCGGCTTCTGCTTCGGCGCTCTGCTCGAAGGCATCGCCGGCTTCGGATCCACCATCGCGATCACCAGCTCGCTGCTGATCCTGATCGGCTGGACCCCGCTGGAGGCGCTGACCTACACCCTCATCTTCGACACCGCTCCGGTCGCCTACGGGGCACTCGGCATCCCGGTCACCGTGCTCGGCGTGGTGACGCACCAGTCGGACACCGTGCTCGGCGCCATGATCGGCCGCCAGCTGCCGTTCCTCGCACTGATACTGCCGTTCTACGTGATCGCGGTGTTCGGCGGCCGGCGCTCGATCGCCGCCCTGTGGCCGCTGCTGCTGGTAGCGGGCGGCAGCTTCGCCGCGATCCAGTTCAGCGTCTCCAACTTCGCCGACTACCGGCTCACGGACGTGCTCGCCTCGCTCGGCTCGCTGCTGATCACCATCGGCTTCCTGCAGGTGTGGCGCCCGGTCCCCAACGCGCGATACGCCGCCACCCTGCAGGCGGTGGCGCTGCCGCAGACCACGCCGCTCGCGGGCGTCACCGCGGCGCGGCGGGTCGCGCCGTGGCAGGGCTGGATCCCCTGGCTCGTGGTCAGCGTCGTCGTCATCGTCTGGACGCAGCTCAAGATCTCGTCGATCGGCGCCATCCAGATCCACTGGCCCGGCCTGGACAATGCCGTCTACGTGACGCTCTACCACAAGCCGTACGCCGCGATCTGGGGGTTCCAGCCGCTCGCGACCGGCACCGCCATCCTGCTCGCCGCTATACTCACCGCGGCGCTGTTCGGCCTCAGCCCGCGCGCCTTCGTCGGCTGCGTGGCGCAGACCTGGCGCCAGGTGCGGCTCGCCGTGCTGACTGTCTCCTTGGTGATGGGCCTCGCCTACCTGATGAACTATGCCGGCATGACCTACACCCTCGGCGATGCGGTCGCCCATCTCGGCGTCTTCTTCACCGTCGCCTCGGCCTTCCTCGGCTGGATCGCGGTGGCCCTCTCGGGCAGCGACACCTCCGGCAACGCGCTGTTCGGCAACCTGCAGGTGGTCGCCGCCCACCAGCTCGGCCTCAACCCGATCCTGTTCGCCGCCACCAACTCGTCCGGCGGCGTCATGGGCAAGATGATCTCGCCGCAGAACATCTCCACCGGCGCCTCGGTCACCACGCTGAAGGGCCAGGAGGGCCTGATCTTCTCGCGCACCTTCAAGCACAGCGTCGTGCTGACGCTGGTGGTTGCCCTGATCACGGTATGCCAGCAATACCTGTTCCCGTGGATGATCGCGCATTGACCATGAAGACCTGGAACACGGCCCAGACGGCACGGCAGGAGCGGCTGCGGGCCGCCTCGCGATATGCGCGCGGCAAGGAAGTCCAGCCGGACGACGTGACCGCATTGCTGGAGGCGGTGATCCGCCCGGGCGACCGCGTCTGCCTGGAGGGCGACAACCAGAAGCAGGCGGACTTCCTCGCCCGCGCCCTCGCCGGTGCCGATCCGGCCCGGATCCACGACCTGCATATCGTGCAGTCGGGGCTCGTGCTGCCGGAGCATCTCGAACTGTTCGAGACCGGCATCGCGCGAAAGCTTGACTTCTCCTATTCGGGACCGCAGGGTGCCGCAGTCGCGCGAGCACTCGACCGCGGCCGGATCGAGCTCGGCGCGATCCACACCTATATCGAGCTGTTCGCCCGCTACTACATGGACCTGACGCCGAAGGTCGCCCTGATCGTCGCGCGTCAGGCCGACCGACAGGGCAACCTCTATACCGGCCCGAACACCGAGGACACGCCGACGATCGTGGAGGCGACGGCCTTCAAGGACGGCATCGTCATCGCCCAGGTCAACGAGATCGTCGACACGCTGCCGCGCGTGGACATCCAGGGCGACCAGGTCGACTTCATCGTGCGGTCGCCGTCGCCGTTCTACGTCGAGCCGCTGTTCACCCGCGATCCGGCCCTGGTGACCGAGACGCAGATCCTGATGGCAATGATGGCGATCAAGGGCATCTACGCCGAGTACGGGGTGAAGCGCCTCAACCACGGCATCGGCTTCGCGACCGCCGCGATCGAGCTGCTGCTGCCCACCTTCGGCGAGCGGCTCGGGCTCAAGGGAAAGATCGCGACGCACTGGGCGCTCAACCCGCATCCCACCCTGATCCCGGCTATCGAGAGCGGCTGGGTCGAGCAGATCCACTGCTTCGGCTCCGAGGTCGGCATGGACGACTACATGCGCGCGCGTCCCGACATCTACTTCACCGGCCATGACGGATCGCTGCGCTCGAACCGGATGATGTGCCAGAATGCCGGGCTCTACGCCTGCGACATGTTCATCGGCGCGACGCTGCAGATCGACCTCGACGGCAACTCCTCGACGGTGACGCCCGGCCGCATCGCGGGCTTCGGCGGCGCACCCAACATGGGGGCGGATCCGCATGGCCGCCGTCACGCGACCGACGCCTGGCTGAAGGCCGGACGCGAGGCGTCGGACCACGAGGGTCCCCTGGTGCGCGGGCGCAAGCTGGTGGTGCAGATGGTGGAGACCTTCGGCGACAGGATGGCGCCGGCCTTCGTCGAGCGGCTCGACAGCCTCGCCCTGGCGGAGAAGCTCAAGCTGGAGCTGGCCCCGGTGATGATCTACGGCGACGACGTCACCCACGTCGTCACCGAGGAGGGTATCGCCAACCTGCTGCGGTGCCGGTCGCCGTCCGAGCGCGAGCAGGCGATACGCGGAGTGGCGGGCTACACCGCCGTCGGGCGCGGCCGCGACCCCAAGGCGACCGTGGCGCTCCGCGCGCGCGGCATCATCCGCCGGCCGGAGGATCTGGGCGTGGACCCGCTCGATGCCACCCGGCACCTGCTGGCGGCCCGCTCGATCAAGGACCTCGCGGACCAGTCGGGCGGGCTGTACCGGCCGCCCGGCAAGTTCCGCAACTGGTAGGCGCGCCGTCATGGAAAGCTTCACGCTGCATCACGCCGCCAGCCGCCCGCTCGGCGGCTCGGCACGCCAGGCCATCGTCGGCGTCGTCGCGTCCGGCAACCTCGAGGTGCTGGCCGAGCGCGTCGAGAAGCCCGGCGCCTGCTCGGTCGAGGTCGCCACCGCCGCCGACGGCTTCGGCGACGTCTGGCGCGCCGTCATCGCCGACTTCGTCGAGCGCTGCGCACCGGGCGGCGTGCGTTTCTCGATCAACGACGGCGGCGCACGGCCCGACACCGTGATGCTGCGCCTGATGCAGGCCGCGCGCGCGCTGGAGACTGCCTCGTGAGCGTCACCGACCTGCGGCACGGGAGCTGGCTGGAGGCTTCGGCGCGCGAGCGGGTCGCCGGCCTGCTCGACGATGGTCGCTTCACCGAGTTCCTGGGCCCGGAGCGGCGCGAGATGAGCCCGCATCTGCCGCTATTCGACCTGCCGCGCGCCTTCGATGACGGCGTCGTCGTCGGCCGGGGCAGGCTCGGCGGCCGCGACGTGTTCGCCGCCGCCCAGGAGGGGCGCTTCATGGGCGGCACCTTCGGCGAGGTATCCGGCGCCAAGATCGTGGGCCTGCTGCGCGCCAGCGCGCTGGACCGCGCCCCGCGCGCGGTGCTGCTGCTGCTCGATACCGGCGGCGTGCGCCTGCAGGAGGCCAACGCCGGCGAGATGGCGGTGTCCGAGATCATCCGCGCCATCGCCGAGGCCCGCCATGCCGGCGTCGCGGTGATCGCCCTGGTCGGCGGCCGATCCGGCGCCTTCGGCGGCGGCGGCATCATCGCCGCCTGCTGTTCGCGCATCGTGATGTCGCAGGCCGGACGCACCGGCGTATCCGGGCCGGAGGTGATCGAGACCAACCGCGGCGTCGAGGAGTTCGACTCCCGGGACCGCGCCCTGGTCTGGCGGATCGGCGGTGGGCGCACGCGCAGCCTGACCGGGGGTGCCGACCGCTACGTCAGGGACGAGATCGCCGCCTTCCGAGAGGCCGCGGCCGACCTGATCGCCGAAGCGCCGCGGCCGCTGGATCTCGCCGCGATGCAGGCGGAGGAGGCCCGGCTGCGCGCACGGCTCGACCGGGACGGCGACTGCCGGGACGCGACCGAGATCTGGGCACGGCGCGGCTTCGACGATCCCGCGCATGTGTCCGACCTCACGGAGGAGCAGTTCATGGCGCTCCACGCGAAGGAGGGCGGGACCGATGACGCTCGATGAACTGGCCGACGCGCTGTTCGCGCCGGGGCACGCGCTGGGCACCGACGCGCACGGCGTGGTCGGCGGCCAGGCCACCACCCGGGCTGGCCGCAGGGTCGGCGTGGTCGGCATCGCCGAGGGCAAGCCGGTCGGCGTGGACGCGGCGATCGGGCTGTCGGAGCACGTGCTCGGCCATGTCGCACGCGGCGACGGGTTGCCGCTCGTTGTGCTCGTCGACACGCAGAGCCAGGCCATGGCCCGGCGTGACGAGCTGCTCGGCCTGAACGAATACCTGGCGCACCTCACCAAGAGCCTCGCCCTGGCGTCGCTCACCGGCCACCGTACCATCGGCATCCTCTACGGGCACGCGGCGGCCGGCGCCTTCATCGCCACCGCCCTCTCCACCGAGGTGCTGGTCGCGGTGCCGGGCGCTGAGCCGAGCGTGATGGACCTGCCGTCGATCGCGCGCGTGACCAAGCTGCCGCTGGAGCAGTTGCAGAGGATGGCGGCATCGACGCCCATCTTCGCCCCGGGCCTGGAGCATCTGTCCACCACCGGCGCGGTCGGCGAGACCTGGCAGGACCCTGCCTCGTTCGCCACCCGGCTCGACGCGCTGATTTCCGCCGAGCGGCCGGTGGGGGATACGCGCGACCGGCTGGGGGCCGCGCGCCGTAACCGGTTGCAGGCGGCCGGCATCGCCCGGGCGGTGATGGACGCGGCGGCGGCGCGGGACTGAAGCGGCGCGATGGAAGCGAGGCGCCATGACCTGCTGCGGCTCGGTGCGGGCGGCTGGCAGGCGCTGCTGCGGCGACGGCCCGACCTCGCCGGGATCGCGGCGGTCCAGGCCTGGGCGGCGCGCCTGCATCCGGCGATGAGCAGGCGCCGTCAGGCCGACGACGCGCCGGGATGGTTGCCGGCGGCGATCGCGCTGCCGCCCTCGGAGGGCCGCGCGCGGCTGGCGTTCGAGCTGCTCGCGGGCGAGATCGACGCCGTGCTGCCGCCGCCGCTGCTGCACGACGCGCTGGGCGGCGCGCTGGGCGGCGCCTGGCCCGGACGCCTGCCGGGGGCCTGGATCGAGCCGGCGCGACGGCTGGTGGGCGTCGGCGGGCGTCTCGGGATCGCGCCGCGCCTGTTCGGCAGCCTGATGTGGCAGTGCGTAACCGGAATGCCCTATGCCCGCGACGGGTCCGACCTGGACCTGCTATGGGTCCTGCCGCCCGGTGCGGACGCGCTCGCGCGGGTCCCGGCGCTGCTGGCGGCACTGGACGCCATCCGGTCGGAGGGCGTGCGGGTGGACGGCGAGATCGTGTTTCCCGATGGCGCCGCGAACTGGCAGGAACTGCTCGCCGCGCGGCCGGAGGACGAGGTGCTGGTCAAGACGGAGACGGCGATCACCCTGACAACGCGCGCGCGACTGCTGGACCCGGCCGCACGCCGGTGAGCGCGTTTGCCCGGACCGTGGCGGCCGCTCCCGCTCCGTCCCGCATCGCGGCACTGGCGCACGATGCCCTCATGCTGGAGCTGCTGACCGCGCCGAAGCCGGGGCTGGTCAGCCAGTTCGATCGCGGCTCCCACGACGACATGACGCAGGAGACGTTCCGGACCAGTGCCGGAGCGATCCGATCGTGCTGGCAGGCGCTCGCGGAAGCCGGCGCCGCCGGGGCGTCGATGGCGGAGCTGCGCCGGATCGGCCTGCGGGCGGAGGCGGCGATGATGGCGGCGACGCAGGGCGTGAACACCCATCGCGGCACGATCTTCGGGCTCGGCCTGCTCTGCGCCGCGGCGGGAATGCGACACGCCTGCCCCGCCGATGGAACCTCCCTCGGCGGCATCGTCGTGCGCGAGTGGGGCGTGGCGATCGCCGGCGGGCCGGCCCCGCCGCACAGCCACGGCACCGAGGCGATGCGGCGGCACGGCGCCGGGGGCGCGCGGCTGGAGGCGGCGTCGGGCTTCCCCAGCCTCTACCGGATCGGCCTGCCGGCCCTGCGCGCGGCTCGCCGTCTGCCGGGCGGCGACGAGGCCGCGCGGGTGCACTGCCTGTTCGCGCTGATAGCCGAGGTGCGGGACACCAACCTGCTGCACCGCGGCGGCGCCGACGGAGCGGCATTCGCGGCGGCGGCGGCGCGCGCCTTCATGGCGGCCGGCGGGGTCGGGCGGCCCGGTTGGCGGCGGGACGCGGAAGCCCTGCACCGCCGGTTCGTGGCGCGGCGCCTGTCGCCGGGCGGCTGCGCCGACCTGCTGGCGATGACCTTGTTCGTCGATGCGGTCGAACGCGGGCCGGCAGGATGAGCGGCGCCACGGCGATCCTCTGCTCGGGGCAAGGCGGCCAGCATCGCGACATGTTCCGCCTGGTCGGCGACGTGCCGGAGGCGGCACCGGTATTCGAGGCGGCGGGCCGGCTGCTCGACGGCATCGACCCGCGCCGTTTCGTCCAGGAGGCGGCGGAGGCGGCCCTGTTCGCGAACCGCGCCGGGCAGGTCCTGTGCTGCACCCAGGCACTGGCGGCCTGGGCGATGCTCGGCGACGGCCGGCCGGACCGCGTCGTGCTCGCCGGATACAGCGTCGGCGAACTGACCGCGTGGGGCTGCGCCGGCTGGTTCGATCCGGCGCAGACGCTGCACCTCGCGGCCGAGCGGGCCGCGGCGATGGACCGCGCCACCCGGCCGGGGGCGGCACTCGCGGCGATCGTCGGCCTGCGCCGGGAGGCGCTCGAGGCACTGCTGCGGGCACACGCGGTCGAGGTCGCGATCGTCAACGGCACCGACAGCTTCGTCGTCGGCGGCCCGGGCGAGGCGCTGGAAGCGTGTCTCGCGGCGGCGAGGCAGCAAGGTGCGACGAGGGCGGGCCGGCTGCGCGTCGCGGTCCCGGCGCACACGTCCCTGCTCGCGGGGGCCGATACCGCGTTCGAAGCCGTGCTGGTGCGGCAGACGCTGCGTGCGCAGGCTGCCGGTGTCCGCCTGCTGAGCGGCATCGACGCCGAGACGATGCGCGACCCGCACGCGGGACTGCGCAAGCTGGCGCTTCAGGTCACGACCACGATCGACTGGGCCGCCTGCCTGGAAGCCTGCCGCGAGGCCGGCGCCACCCAATTCCTGGAACTCGGCCCCGGCGGCGCCCTCGCCCGGATGGCGGCAGGCGACGCCCCGGCCTCCGCACGCGCCCTCGAGCAGTTCCACACCGCCGATGGGGTGCGCGCCTGGGCGAAGCAGGCCCGCTAGAGCATGATCACTTCGATCATGCTCTGCTTGACTGAGGAAAGAGCAGCTTTATGAGGCAGTTGACATCGCGAAGCGATGCCAACTGACCTCATGCTGCTCTAGCCGTTCGAGCCAGGAGATCCCGATGAGCCGCCAGGTCGCGCCCGATATCCGGCTTCGGAAGCAGCAGCATCGGCAGCAGCCTCTTCGACAGGGCTCCCGTATGCAGCCGGCCGTTCGAGCCGGTATTGCCACGGCATGACCTTACTTGGTCTTCTGGCGAGCCTGCTGACGCTGTCCGCCGTGTTCGGCGTGATCAACGCACGCACCCTGCGCCTGCCGAACGCGACCGGCATCCTGCTCTTCGCCCTGCTGGCATCGCTGGTGCTCGTCCTCGTGGACCCGCTGATCCCGGCGATCGATCTACGGGCCTGGTCGCGCGGCGTGCTCGGCACGATCGATCTGCCACGGACGCTGCTCGATGACGCGCTGTCGTTCCTGCTGTTCGCCGGCGCGCTGCAGGTCGATCTCGGCCAGCTCTGGGCCCGGAAGCTCGACGTGCTGGCGCTCGCCCTCGTCGGCACGCTCCTGGCGGTCGCGCTGTTCGGCGGCGCGATGTGGTTCGTGTTCCCCTTGATCGGCGTGCCGGTGCCGCTGGTCTGGTGCATCGTGCTGGGCGCGATCCTGGCGCCTACGGACCCCGTCTCGGTCGTGGCCATGCTCCGCCGGCTTGGGCTGCCGGGCCCACTCCAGGCGGTGTTCGCGGGCGAGAGCCTGTTCAACGACGGGGTCGGCGTCGTCGTCGCCAGCGTAGCCCTCGGCGTCGCCACGGGCAGCGGTGCCATGGTCGGCGCCATCGGGATCACCGCCCGCTTCCTCACCGAGGCGGGCGGCGGTAGCCTGCTCGGCCTCCTGCTCGGGGTGGTCGCCATGCGGTTCATGCGAGCCGTCGAGGATGCTCAACTGGAACTCATCATCTCGCTGGCGCTCGCGACCGGGACGTTCAGCCTGGCCAACGCCCTCGGGACGTCGGGACCCATCGCCGTCGTCGTCGCCGGCCTGTCGATGGGCACCCGCCTGAGCCTGACGGCCATGTCGCAGGATAATCAAAGGCAACTCATGGCCTTCTGGTCGCTGATCGACGAGGTGCTGAACGCGCTCCTGTTCCTGCTCATCGGCTTCGAGGTGCTGGCGGTCGCCTTCCAGTGGCCCTACGCGATCGCGGTCCTGGTCGCCATTCCCCTCTCCCTGGCCGTTCGCGCGATCAGCATCCTGGTCGCGACCTTGCCCGTCCGTCTCCCCAGACGTGACCGCGAAAGCGCCCTGGTCGTGCTCACGTGGGGCGGCCTGCGTGGCGGCATCTCGGTGGCGCTGGCGCTCGGCCTGCCGCAGAGCGACGTGCGCCCCGTGCTGCTGGCGGTCTGCTACGGCGTGGTCGTGTTCACCATCGTGGTGCAGGGGCTCACGATGGAGCGGATCGCGCGGCGTTTCTTCAAGCCGGAGAACCGGACGTAGCCGACGATCGATCGCGGGATGGACGATGAATTTCGGCGCCTGGCTTGCAGCGACCGGACCCGTGCCGGCGGCAACGCTACTTGAGCTGGCTGTCCTTGCTGCCCCTGCGGTTGAACCCGATGGTCACCGGACGGCCATCACGCGCCGACTGGCAGTCGATGCAGGTCCGCACGCCGGGAAGCACACGGCGCCGCGCTTGCGGGATCTCCTCGCCGCATTCCCTGCAATGGATCTCTGCTTCTCCTGTCGGCATCCGCGCGCGTGCCCTCATGACGCCGTCCGCGACGGTATCGTCGATCTGATCCTGCACCGCCCCGTCCGGGGCCCATCCGCTCGCCATCGCCGCTCCGGCCGTCCTGATCCTCGGACAGACCAGGTGGGAAGCAGCGGTGCGCGTTCCAAGGACCGCGGCCCCGGCGCACGAGCTCGCACGACTGGAACGACGCGTCGAAGCAGGCTAGGCAACGCGTGACGTCAACCGACAAGGTTCCACGGATGCCGACACCGCCTTCGCCCGCCATCAGGACCGGCCTGCTCCCCACCGCGCTTGCCGTCGGCATCGCATGTCTGGCGGCGGCGCACCCCGCCCATGCCGACGAGGGCATGTGGACGATGGACAACCTGCCGGCCAAGCAGATGCAGGCCCGCTACGGCTTCACGCCATCCGCGGAGTGGATCAAGCGGGTCACGCAGTCCTCCGCGCGCCTGGCGCTGGGCTGCTCGGCCTCGTTCGTCTCCAGCGACGGGCTGGTGATGACCAACCACCACTGCGCCAACGAGTGCCTGTCGCAGCTCTCGACCTCCGGCCACAACGCGATGCAGGCGGGCTACGTGGCGACCACGCAGAGCAAGGAGCCGCACTGCCCGGCGATGGAGCTGGACCGGCTCGACACCATCACCGACGTGAGCGCCCGCATGAGCACGGCGCTGTCCGGCAAACAGGGTGCCGACTACGTCAAGGCGCAGCAGGCGGCCGAGAGCGCCATCGAGCATGAATGCGTCGGCGGCGACGCCACCACCTGGCGCTGCGACGTGGTGACGCTGTACCATGGCGGACGCACCGCGCTCTACCGCTACCGCCGCTACCAGGATGTCCGCCTGGTGTTCGCACCCGACCAGGCGGCGGCATTCTTCGGCGGCGACCCGGACAACTTCAACTTCCCGCGCTACGACCTCGACGTCACCTTCCTGCGCGCCTACGACGGCGGCCATCCGGTGCATACCGAGTTCTTCCCGTTCGATCCGGCCGGACCGAAGGACGGCCAGCTCGTGTTCACCTCGGGCAATCCGGGGGCGACCTCGCGCGAGGCGCCGGTGGCGCAGCTCCGACTGCTGTGCGATCTCGAACTGCCCGCCACCTTCGGCTATCTCTCGACGCTGGACGGCGTGCTCTGGGAGTACGGCCGCAACGGGTCGGCGCAGTTGCAGGACGCGCAGGACGACGTGTTCTCCACCCAGAACAGCCTGAAGGTCTATACCGGCTGGATGCAGGCGCTCGCCGAACCCGGCCTGCTCGCCGGCAAGCAGAAGCGCGAGGACGAACTGCGCGACTGGATCGATGCCGATCCGCAGCGCCGCGCGCAGTTCGGCGACCCGTGGGCGAAGCTGGCCCCCGCGCTGGATGCCGAGCGCCGCCTCTATGTCCGCTACGTGATGCTCGAAGGCGGCCGCCGCAATCCGCGCGGCCTGAGCGGCGACCTGTTCGGCTACGCCAAGACGCTGGTGCGCGGTGCCGCGGAACGTGCCAAGCCGGACGCCGACCGCCTGTCGGAGTATCATGATTCCAGGCTGCCGGCGATCGAGGCGCAGCTCGGCGCCGCGGTACCGGTGCATCCGCGACTCGAGCAGACCCTGCTCGCCTTCTCGCTCGGCAAGCTGCGTCAGGCGCTCGGCGCCGACGACGACGCGGTGAAGACGTTGCTCGGCCAGCAGTCGCCCGACACCATCGCGTCGCAGTCGGTCAACTTCACCCATCTCGGCGATCCGAAGGTGCGGCTGTCGCTGTGGCAGGGCGGCCAGGCGGCGATCGACGCTTCGAAGGACCCGATGATCGTGCTGGCCCGGCAGGTGGAGCCGATCGCCCGCGCGCTGCGCAATTCCTGGGACAACGACGTCACCGCGCCGCAGCGCCAGGCCAGCGAGGCCCTCGCCCGCGCCCGCTTCGCCCGAGAGGGGACCAGCGCCTATCCGGACGCGACCTTCACGCAGCGCCTGTCCTACGGGGTGGTGAAGGGCTGGGACGAGAACGGCAAGCAGATCCCGGCCTTCACGCACTTCAGCGGCCTCTACGACCGCGCCACCGGCAGCGACCCGTTCAAGCTGGACCCCGCCTGGCTGGCCGCGAAGGCGCGCCTGGACCTGGACACGCCGTTCGACTTCGTCTCCACCAACGACATCATCGGCGGCAATTCGGGCAGCCCGGTGATCGACGCCCAGGGGCACGCGGTCGGGCTCGTCTTCGACGGCAACATCCACTCGCTCGGCGGCGACTTCACCTTCGACGGCACCCTCAACCGCGCGGTGTCGGTGGATACGGCGGCGCTGCTGGCGGCGTTGCGGATCGTCTATGGCAACCAGGCGCTCGCGAACGAGCTGGTCCGCGGCCACATCTGACATGATGCCCGGGGCCGGCCGGACGTGAACGTCGAGCCGGCGGATCCCTGGCACCTGCTGGTGCTGGCGAGCCTGCTGCTGGCCGCCGCCGCCATCCTCCTGCGGCTGCACCCGCGCCAGCCGCTCTGGCTGCGGTTCGTCTCGGGCATCGGCATCTTCGTCGCGCTGACCGTCCTGGTGCAGAAGATCGTCGGCTCGCCGCTGCGGCCGCGTTTCAGCGCCGCGCGGCCGGACCTGCAGTTCTGGGAGCAGCTCGTCGAGGCGGGCTGGTGGGTGCTGGGGGGCGCGGGTGGCGGTAGGCGCCGCTCGCATCCTGGTGGTGCTGGAGCACCGGCCGCGCGAGACGCAGATCATCTCGGACCTGCTGGCCGGCGCCATCTACGTCGCCGCCCTCCTGGCGATCATCAACTTCGCCTTCCTGGTGCCGATCCGCGGGCTGCTCGCAACCTCGGGCGTGATCGCGATCGTCCTCGGCCTCGCGCTGCAGAGCACGCTGTCGGATGTGTTCTCCGGCATCGCCGTCGGGCTCGAGCGACCCTACAAGGCCGGCGACCTGATCTGGGTGGAGGGCGGCATCGAGGGCCACGTCATCCAGCTCAACTGGCGCTCGACGCATATCGCCACCGTGGAGAACAACATCGCCGTGGTGCCGAACAGCATCATCGCCAAGGCCCGGCTGGTGAACCGCAGCGCCCCGACGCCGGTCCGGGGCAGCTCGTTCGAGATCAGGCTCGACGCCGCTGCGGCGCTGCAACACTGCGTCGCCACCCTGACCGCGGCCGCCCTGGCCTGCCGCGTGCCGCTCTCCGAACCGGTGCTCACGATCGCCTGCGTCGCCCTGCAGGGGGATGGCGCCGTCTACGAGATCGGCTTCTCGGTCGCCTCCAGCACTCTCCTGGCCGCCGCGCGCACCGAACTCGTCAGTAAGGTCCACTCCCATCTGCGTTACGCTGGCATCGCGCTCGCCGCGCCCGGCATCGCGGCGCCGCCGCGGATCACGGTGCCGACGCCCGGCCAGCTGCTGGAGCAGTCCGAGCTGTTCGGGGTCATCGAACCCGCGCAGCGCGATCTGCTGGCGGAGCACTTCACCGCCATCTGGCTGCAGCCCGGCGACACTTTGATCCGCGAGGGCGACAAGCCGGAAGCGTTGTTCGTCGTCGCCTCCGGGACCGCCGAGATCACCAGGAAGACGTCGGGCGCACCACGTGTCGTGTACCGGTTGGGCCCCGGCGAGAGCCTCGGCGCCATCGGCCTGATCACCGGCTCGCCCTACGCCGCGACCGCGACCGCGCTGACGCCGCTGCAGGCCTACCGGCTCGACAGGCACGACATCGCGGCCGCGATCGACGCCGAGCCCAAGCTCGCGGCCGGGCTGGAGGCCCTGGCCCAGCGCGGCATGGCCGCATTGCGTCGGGATGCCGAGACGCACGAGGATGCGCAGCTCGTCCATCCGGAGATGTTCCTCTCCAGGCTGCGCAGCTTCCTGGGGCTGCTGCGCGGCTAGAGCATGATCGATTTCGATCATGCCCTGCTTGACTGAGGAAAGAGCAGCTTTATCAGCTGCCTGGGATCGCGAAGCGATTCCAGTCGGACTGACGCTGCTCTAGAGCATGATCGATTTCGATCATGCTCCGCCTGACCAGGAACGGATCTGACCCTGGTGTAATGGCATAGCGCTTTATCATAACGATTTGCCAACAAAATGCTCTTCATCTATGGAGCAGGAAATTACTCCAAGTCGCTATAATCCTGAAGATACGAGGTCGAACGGATCCGCACCGCCGGATGACCGCGTCAAGTAGTTGCGCCACAGAAATATCCGGGATCTACCGTCATGGCCGACACGTTCGTTACGACGCAAATCACCGGCGCCGCGTTCGCGGATGGTTCGACGCTGTCAGGAACATAGACCGCGGACTATGACAGCACCGGTCTTCTGGTCGCCGTCAGCAACGCGACGTTCGTCGTGTCCGGAAGCGGGGGGACGACGACCTTCACCGGCGCCGGGACGCTCCCATACGCCAACTCCCCCAGCAACACCTCCTACGAGATCCGTTTCGGAGGCATCAGCGGCGGCAGCTACACCGGCCTCTACGTGGATTGGAAGACCGAGACCCCGAGTTCGTTCTACGAAGGCAGCCCGTCGCTCTACACTTCGGTCGTGAACCCTGCGAGCAGCAGCCCGAAAACGCCGCTGCGCCTCACGAGCGACGGCACCAGCGGGACCGGCTCGGTGCCGGTCATCAGCGGCCTGTCTTCCAGCGAGACCGGCAACGACGCCACCACCCTTGCGCCGTTCGCCAACGTCACTGTGACCGATGCGGACAGCACCACCACCACCAGCGCCACGATTATCCTGAGCCACAACGGCGTGGCGACCGATGGCGACGGGGTGCTCAGCGGCCCGGGCCTCACCCACACCGGGGCCGGCACCTACACCGTTGCGTTCACCTCTCCGGCCAACCTGACCGCCGAGCTAGACGCCCTGAGCTTCAAGCCCACCAGCGGCCAGGTGACCCCCGGCAACACCGTGGCCACCTTGTTCGCCCTGTCCGTCAATGACAGCGACGGCTCGACCTCGGCGAGCACCACCCTCACCGTGACCGCCGCCTGCTTCCTGCGCGGGACGATGATCGCGAACCCGGCGGGCGAGGTGCCCGTCGAGAGCCTGGGCGCCGGAGACCTGGTCACGGTGGTCGAGACCGGCGTCCACGCTGTCCGCGCCGTCGCGTGGGTCGGTGCCGGCGCCATCGACGCCGCCGATCACGACGACACCGAAACGGCGTTCCCCGTGCGTGTCCGCAGGCACGCCTTCGCCGACAACGTCCCGCATCGCGACCTGCTGGTCACCCCCGAGCACTGCATCCTCACCGAGGCCGGGCTCACCCCTGTCCGCATGCTCGTCAATGGCCGCTCCATCGTGGTCGACCGCGCCATCTCCAGCTACGGCTTCTTCCATGTCGAGCTGGAGCGGCACGGCATCCTCCTCGCCGAAGGGCTCGCCACGGAGAGCTATCTCGATACCGGCAACCGCGACCTGTTCGTCGACGCCGGCTCCGGCATACGCATCCGCCGCGACGTGACCATGGCCGCGCCGCTGGCCGTGGCCCGCGCGCTCGTCGAGCCGATCTGGACCTGCCTCGCCGACCGCGCCCTGGCCCTCGGCTTCGACATTGACGACAGGGTCGGCGTCCTCACCGACGAGCCCGACCTGCGGCTGCTGCTCGATGACGGGCGCGAGTTGCTCGCCCGCTGGCACAACCGCCAGCGCCACCTGTTCCACATCCCGCGCGGCGCCACGCCGGTCCGGCTGCTGTCGCGCGCGGCGATGCCGGCCGACGTGGTCGGACCGTTCGTCGACGACCGGCGCGTCCTGGGGGTCGCCGTCGACAGGCTCGTGCTCTGGACGGGGCTCGACGAGACGGTCATCGCCGCCGCCGACCTGGCGCTGGCCGGCTGGCACGCCGTCGAAGGCGCCGCCCGCTGGACCAACGGCCGCGCCGAGCTCGACCTGCCGGAAGCCGGACCCGACACCTTCGTCGACGTGCATATCGCCGCCACCGGCCTCTACCGCGCCGCCCTGGCCGTCCGACACGCCGGACCGAGCTCCCGTGAAGGCACGCGAACCATTGGAGCGGGCGCGTGAAATCCGGGCCGCTGACGCCGGTTGGGCGGGTTGCAGAGGGCGTCGGGGCAAGCTACCGCTAGAGCATGATCACGTCGATCATGCTCTGCTTGACTGAGGAAAGAGCAGCTTTGTCAGCTGTCTGGGATCGCGAAGCGATTCCAGTCAGACTGACGCTGCTCTAGCCGATGCGGACGATCGCCGGCACGGGTAGCGTTCCGGGCGTCCGAGCCGCCGCGATCCGACCGGGACCATGACCGCGCAATACCTGATCCTCGCGATCATCCTCGCCGTCACGCTCAACCACCGGAACCGCGCAGTCCGCGTCAGCGGCACGCCGATCGCCGCGTCGGGACTGTCCATGATGGTCGCCGCCCCCGCACCGGCCGATCTCGACGGCACCTTCGCCCCCCTGCCCGCGACGACCTCGGCCCGACCGTGATCGCCCTCGCCGTCCTGAAGCACCAATTTGCCGCCCGCCGACCTGCCGACGTCAGGCGGATGCTGCGATGAGCGCGCCCATCGCCGTCATCACCGGCGCCTCGTCGGGCGTCGGCCTGCACGCCACCAGGGCGCTGGCCGACCGGGGCTGGCACGTCGTCATGGCCTGCCGCGACCTCGACCGCGCCCGCGCCGCCGCCGCGGGCCTCGGCATCCGGCCGGATCAGGTCACCCTCCTCGCGATCGACCTCGGCTCGCAGGCGAGCGTGCGCCGGTTCGCCGTCTCGTTCCGCGACACCGGCCTCGCCCTCGACGCCCTAGTCTGCAACGCGGCCGTCTACCTGCCGCTGCTCAAGCAGCCCGCCCGCTCGCCGGAGGGTTACGAGATCAGCGTCGCCACCAACCATCTCGGCCACTTCCTGCTGTGCCGGTTGCTGCTCGACGATCTTCGCCGCGCGTCCCGCCAGCCGGCCCGCCTGATCACGCTGGGAACCGTGACCGCGAACTCCGAGGAGTTCGGCGGCAAGGTCCCGATCCCGGCTCCCGCCGACCTCGGCGACCTCCAGGGCCTCGAAGCCGGCTTCCAGGCGCCGATCGCGATGATCGATGGCGGGCGCTTCAAGGCTGGCAAGGCCTACAAGGACAGCAAGCTCTGCAACATGATCGTCAGCCGCGAACTCCATCAACGCGAGCACGACCGGACCGGCATCGTCTGCAACAGCCTCTATCCCGGCTGTGTCGCCGATACCGCCCTGTTCCGCGACGCGCCCAGGCTGTTCCAGGGCATCTTTCCGTGGTTCCAGAAGAACATCACCGGAGGCTACGTCTCCCAGACGTTAGCCGGCAAGCGTGTCGCCGAGGTCGTCGCAGACCCCGCCTTCGCGCAGTCCGGCATCCATTGGAGCTGGGGCAACCGTCAACGCGAAGGCAACAGGGCGTTCGCCCAGCCCCTGTCGGCCAAAGCCCGCGACAGGGCTCACGCCGCCCGCCTGTGGGAGCTGAGTGAAGCGCTCACCTGAGCCTGACCTGCCGCCCGGTCGAGGCCGCGATGCCTACTTCCAACGACGGCCGAGCCGGTCGCACGCGATGGCGCTCTCGTCCATCCTCGTTATCCTGACGCCGACAGGAGACGACCAGCATGACCAGCCAACACCGCGTTGCAGGCCGCAGATGACCCATGCCTGGGTTCGGCCGATCGTCATCGTCGGTACCGTCGTGATCCTGCTGACCTTGAATGCGCGCGAGTTCAAGGGGAAACGACGCGCACTCGAGACCCAGTTCCCCGCGACGCCCGCCGACGCCACGCCGATCCGGCTCGCGCGCCAGCAGGCCGTCCAGGCCCTGACAAACGAGCAGCTACTGCACATGATCCACACGATGCTCGCCGCGATCCTCGCGGCCCTGCTGTGGCACTGAGGGGACACCCGCCATGAAGATCATCGTCTTCGGTGCGACCGGAGGCACCGGACGCGCGGCAATCGGCGCGCTCGCGACCGCGGGACACCGGGTTACCGCCTTCGCACGCGACCCGTCGAAACTGGCCCGTGCGCCCGCGATCGAGGCGGTGCGCGGCGATGCCATGCAGGCGGCCGACGTTGCCGCGGCGATGCCCGGGCACGACGCGGTCATCGTCAGCCTCGGCAACTCGCAGAACCCGTTCGCGATGTTGCTCGGGGCCCGCCGCACCACGCCGCCCAACGTCTGCGAGGTCGGCACCCGCAACATCATCGCGGCCATGCAGCAGTCCGCCATCGACCGCCTGGTGGTCGTCAGCGCGTTCGGCATCGGCAACGCCGGCGCGCTCCCGCTCGCGTTCAAGCTGTTCTACCGCACGGTCCTGCGCGAGCACATGGCCGACAAGGAAAAGCAGGAAATCCTGGTCAAGGCATCCCGTCTCGACTGGACGCTGGTGCAACCGGTCGGTCTGACCGACGGCAAGGCCACCGGCAACTGGCTCGCCGACACAACCGGCAAAATCCGCGGCCAGCAGATCAGCCGTGCCGACGTCGCCGCCTTCCTCGTGACCGTGGTGGAAGGCGACGCACATCACCGCGTGACCGTCGCGCTGTCCGCGTAGCGGGGAACCGGATCGCGTCCGATCGCCCTGACCGACCGCTGCAAGCGGCAGCCTTCACGGCGGTGGACCACGTCATCCAGACAAACGAGCCCGTGCTGCATTGCCGTGCGCCGGCGTCCCGGCAGCGGCGCCGCTCCCTGCTGGCCAGCCTGCCCATCGGAGATGACGGCCGATAACGGAACACGGCTCTGTTCGCCGCCTCTACCCGAGCGGCCAAGACCACCCGAGGGGGTTCAGTGGATGCACCTCTCAGTCTATTGGGTTTACGATCTTCCCAACTGGTCGTTCTGCCTTCTGACAATCCTTGTCTTCGTGACTTTCGGCGTTGCAGGACTTCTTGCCACCCGCAACTGGGTTCGGCATCAGCATCGGGTCAATCACTCGCATAACGACATCGTCGGCTACTACCTCGCGGCTGTCACCGTGTTCCATGGGATCACCCCCGGGCTCGTGGCGGTCGGGACCTGGACAACCTATTCCGATGTCGCGACGAAGGTGGATCGGGAAGCCGAGGTCGTGAGCAGCCTCTATCGCGACATCAGCGGTTATCCCGAGCCGGTTCGCGATGCGTTGCAGAGCGACCTGAAGGATTATACGCGCTACGTCGTGAACATCGGCTGGCAATTGCAGCGGCGGGGGATGGTGCCGGTCGGATCGGCGGTCTTCATGGAGCGATTCCAGAGGCGGCTACTGGCATTCGAGCCCACTACCCCGGGTCAGCAGATCCTGCATACCAAGACGTACAAGCAGTTCAACAATCTTGTCGAGGCCAGACGCGCGCGCCTGAACGCCGTCACGATAGGTTTGCCGGGCTCGCTATAGGCGCTCGTCATCATGGGAGCCTTGATCAGTATCGCGGCGACATTGTTTTTCGACACGCGGTCCTTGAGCATGCATCTCTGGATGACCGTTCTGATGTCCGGGCTGTCGGAACTCAGAGTCTGTCTCGAATCGGTTTAACAACGTCCCAGCCTTCGTAGCAGCAGTATAGCGGAAGCGGCGTAGAGGAAGGCTTCTGCTGAGGCGATGGTCCCCTCGACGTCTTTGGCCAGGCGGCGGTTGCGGTTGATCCAGGCGAAGAAGCGCTCGACCACCCAGCGCTTCGCGTGGACGGCGAAGCCGACCTGGCCCTCCGGCTTTCGGACGATCTCGACTCGGATTGAGCTCGATGCAGCGACGCGAGGCCCTTGGTATCCCGCATCGGCATAGGCGAGTTGGACGAAAGGCCAGCGCGGACGCGAGGCCCGCAATAGCGGCCCGGCCCCGTCTCGGTCCTGGATGTCGGCTGCGTGGGCCTGCAGCTTGAGCGCCCGGCCATCGGTGTCGACCAGCGCATGCCGCTTGCGCCCCTTGATCTTTTTGCCCGCATCGTAGCCTCGTGTGCCTCCGCTCTCGGTTGTCTTGACGCTTTGGCTGTCCATCACCGCCGCAGTGGGGCTCGCCTCGCGGCCGGTGCGCTCGCGGTCGCGCATGACCAAGTGATGGTTGATCGTCTCCCACGTGCCGTCGTCGCGCAGCCGGGCAAACCAGCGATAGACCGTACGCCAGGGCGGGAAGTTGTCGGGCATGAGCCGCCACGCAATACCGCCGCGCAGCACGTAGCAGATGGCATTGACGATCTCCCGCATCGGATATGCCCGCTTGCGGCCACATTTGGCCTGGGCAGGCAGGAATGGGTCCAGAATGGCCCACTCGGGATCGGTCAGGTCGCTTCCATAGCGTAACCCGGCGCGGCTATGCTGCGCTCGGGTGGTCGGGGTCCACATCGCTGTCTCGTCAGGTCTTCGCAAACTCGACGAATCACGGTTTGCCCCGGCTGCCCAGCCCTCACGCACTCATAACGAAGCCGTTTCGAGACAGCCTCTTAGTCTTACTGTGTCACAAATCCATACGGTGTGTTGAGCGCTGGCAGCAGGGGCAGCGCGGCAGGGTTCGGGCAATTGCACGGGCGATCGCGATGCGCATAGATGCA
>JAABUX010003297.1_pt1 | contig 21539 bp, 18 predicted proteins | sample 5561851 | NCBI WGS metagenome assembly JAABUX01 (sample SAMN10711883, study PRJNA513361) | rock metagenome | isolation source: Antarctica rocks | place: Antarctica: Victoria Land, Richard Nunatak red sandstone | collected 2016-01-03 | reverse complement strand
GCACTCACCCCTCTATGTCATTCCGTTCTAGCGATTTTGGCGGCATAATAACTCGCTCTTGGCGCCAAATGAGCCGGTAATGGGTGTACGAACACGGTCAGTATAGATAGTATGTACGGAATTGCAGACTGTATTTCGGGCGAATTGCTTATGGCCGCGGACGGTCGAACTCTGTTAGCCTCGTAGCGTACGGTGATTTCGATGGAGGTATCACGTGGCGGAATGTCCTGAGTGCGCGGCCAACGTTTCGGTGCAGGGCGCTGTGCAAGGAGAGATCTTGCCCTGCCCAGGCTGCGGCGCGGACCTTGAGGTAACAGCTTTATCGCCTACCCCGGCGCTCGCGCTGGCCCCACATGAAGAGGAAGACTGGGGCGAGTAGCAACGCGGCGCGGCTAAGGGCACGCGAGACGAGAAGAACTGGTCGGACAGTCGACCCAACACAGCTTATAACCACGAGACTCCGAGGGGAAGAGTAGGCGCGACACACGACCTGGCGACAGAGAGCCGCGATGCTGGGATGCGGCGCCGGACGACGCGCTGAAGAAGGACCCTGAGTCGCCGCCCCAACGGGAGCGCAGTTCCCCAGTAGGCGCGGCCGGCCGGCCTCCGTTATCACGGGCCACGGTACTTGGACGCACGTTTGGTGGTCTCGCAGCGAGACGTCAGGCGCTGTCCCGTACCTGCTGAGGCCGGCGCCGAGAGGCGCTCGGCGAACTGGGTGGTACCACGAGCTAACCCCTCGTCCCTTTGGTGGACGAGGGGGTTTTTTGTTGTGAAGAAACGAACCGTTATCCTCTATCCTCCTCTTCCTGACGCGGGAGAGGGGGTGGAGATGAGGGTAAGGAGGACCAGCGAGATGTACGAACGTGTTGAGCGCGTCGAGATCGTCGAGTCGACCTTGCGCGAGGGCGAGCAGTTCGCCGGCGTGAATTTGACGCCGGAGCACAAACAACGCATTGCGCTGGCCCTCGACCGCCTGGGCGTCCCTTATATCGAGGTGACCTCGCCGGCGGCCTCGCCACGCGCCTTCGCCGACGCGCACATGATCCTGGGACTGGGACTGCGCGCCCGCGTGCTGGCGCACGTGCGCTGCGTCCCGAGCGACATCCAGCAGGCGCTCGACGCCGGCGTGCAGGGCATCAACCTGTACTTCGGCACCTCGCCTCTGCTACGGGCGCACGGGCACCGTCGCGATGTCGACGCTATCATCGCCGGCGCGACTGAGTGCATCGCCATGGTCCGCGCCGCCGGCCGACCCGTCCGCTTCGGCTGCGAGGACGCCTTCCGCACCCCCGAGGCGGACCTGCTGCGCGTCTGCACCGCGCTCGATCTGGCCGGAGTGGAGCGCCTGAGTCTGGCCGATACCGTGGGCGTGGCCACGCCGCGCCGCGTCGACGAGTTGGTCGGCCTGGTGCGGCGCAACGTGCGTCCGCACGTGGAGATCGAGTTCCACGGGCACGACGACAGCGCCTGCGCCGTGGCCAACGCCATGGTTGCCGTCGAGGCAGGAGCGCGCCTGGTCGACACCAGCGTCCTGGGCCTTGGCGAGCGCAACGGCATCACGGGGCTGGGCGCGCTGCTGGCCCGACTCTACGCCACCGACCCCGCCTACGTGGCCGGCTATGACCTGCGCATGGTCCCCGAGCTTGACCGTATGGTCGCGGAAATCGTGGGCGTGCCCGTCCCCTTCAACACCGTGGTTTCCGGCGCGCACGCCTTTGCCCACGCCGCCGGCGCGCACACGGCCGCCGTGCTGCGCGATCCGCGCAGCTACGAGGTGCTCGATCCCGCCGTGTTCGGCCTGACGCGCACCCTGCACATCGGCCACCACCTGACCGGCCGCCACGCCGTGGCCAGCCGAGCCACAGCGCTGGGCCTGGACCTCGACGCCGCGGCGCTGGAGAGAGCTACCGCTGCGATCAAGCAAGCCGCCGCCGCCCGGCCCCTGGACGACGCCGAGCTGGATACGATCCTGTTTGGCCTGGCAACCAATCGACAGACCGCTGCCGCGCCGGAGCCCTCGACGGCGCTCGCATGGCAGCAGACGGACACTGCGGTGTCAGGCCGGGAGCTCGCGACTGTCCGGCTGGATCGGGATCGGCCGCGGCCGGCTGGACCGGGGTCGGCCGCGGCCGACCGGGGGCCAGTCCGTAGAGCGGAGCTGGTCGAGGGCCAGTCCGCATGTGTCGCATGGCAAACCACGCCGACTGCGGTCGGTTGAACGCGATTGAGTGACGAGTGAGCGAATGCAGTCGAATGATGAATGAGGGAGTGATAATGGCACAAACCTATAGAGAAGATGCTTCATTCTCCTCTCCCGCGGTCGGGGGTGAGGACTCTCTGCTCCCCTCTCCCGCGGCCGGGAGAGCCGGTTGGGCTGTCGGCTCCGCAGAGCCGAGAGACCAATCCGCATGGGCGGGGGGCGAGGGTACCCCCCAGACACTGGCGGAGAAGATCCTGTCGCGCGCGGCGGGTGAGCGGGCCATGGCCGGCGATCTGGTGGTGGTGGACGTGGCCATGGCCATGAGCCACGACTCGCTGGCGCAGAGCGTCTTCCGCGCCATGACCGAGATGGGCATGCCGAACGTCCACGACCCCAACCGCGTGGCGTTCTTCGTGGACCACGTGGCTCCCGCCTCGTCGGTACAGGTGGCCGAGGCGCAGGCCATGCTGCGCCGCTACGCCCGTGAGCAGGGCGTGGCCAACTTCTTCGACGCCGGGACCGGCATCTGCCACCAGGTCATGATCGAGCAGCATCTGGTCACGCCCGGCACGGTCGCCGTCGGCGCGGACTCGCACTCCACGCTCTACGGCTGCGTGGGCGCCTTTGGGACCGGCATGGGCTCGACCGATGTAGCCGTGGCCATGTCCACCGGCCGCACCTGGCTGCGCGTGCCCGCCACCATCCGCGTCGACGTGGTGGGCGAGTTGCCGCCGGACGTGAGCGCCAAGGACGCCACCTTGCAATTGGCGGGGCAACTTGGCGCCGCTGGAGCGCGCTATATGGCCGTGGAATATAGCCTGCCCGCCACGCTCGACCTGCCCTCGCGCATGACCCTGTGCGGCATGACGACCGAGATCGGCGCCAAGGCCGGCATCGTGATCCCGGACGCCGTGACGGCCGCCTACGCGCCCGTTCCCGATTGGCTCTACCCCGACCCCGACGCCGTCTACGCGCAACGGGTGACGCTGGACCTGAGCAGCCTGGAGCCGCTGGTGGCCGAGCCGGGCCACGTCGACCGCGTCACGCCGGTGTCGGCAATAGGCGACGTGCCGGTCGACATGGTGTTCATCGGTACCTGCACCAACGGCCGCCTGGACGACCTGCACGCGGCGGCCGAGGTGCTGCGCGGACGGCACATCCACCCGCGCACGCGCATGATGGTTGTCCCGGCCTCACACGAGACCTTATCCGCGGCCGCGGCCGATGGCACGCTGGGCGTGCTGCTCGCGGCGGGCGCGACGCTGGGGACGCCCGGCTGCGGTCCCTGCATGGGCCGCCACATGGGCGCTCTTGCCGCCGGAGAGGTCTGCCTCTCCACCGGCAACCGCAACTTCGCCGGCCGCATGGGCTCGGCGCAGGCCAGCATCTACCTGGGCTCGCCCGCCGTCGCCGCCGCGACCGCGGTCGCGGGACGCCTGGCAGCGCCAGGCGAAGTGACTAGTGGCTAGTGGCTAGTGACTAGAACTAGTCACTAGCCACTAACCACTAACCACTAGCCACTCAACACGACGAAGGAGTGTAAGCATGGCAAGAATCTGGGCATTTGGCGATGATCTGGATACGGATCAGATCGTGCCGGGGCGCTACGCCCCCTATATGACGGGCGAGCACCCGGCGCGCTATGCGTTCGTGGAGCGACGACCCGAGTTCGCGGCAGCGGTACGGGAGGGTGACGTCCTGACGGCCGGACTCAACTTCGGCTGCGGCTCCTCGCGCGAGTACGCTACCGAGGCGCTGGTCGGCTGCCAACTGGCGGCCATCGTGGCGCGTTCGTTCGCGCGCATCTTCTACCGCAACGCTATCAACCTGGGGCTACCCCTCTTCGAGGCGCCCTTCGCGGGCGATCTACCCGACGGCGCGACGGCCACTTTCGACCGCGCGACGAGCCGGCTGATCGTGGATGGCCGCGCCTATCAGTTGCAGCCGCTGCCGCCCTTCCAGCGCGAGATCATCGACGCGGGTGGACTGGTCCCCTACATCCGCGCGCACGGCCGCTTCCCCGGCACACGGACTTTGCAAGACCTCGACACGTCCGAGTCGGGGGCCATGGCCGGACACGTACGAGAGGCGGCGCGATGAGCGGCGCCATCTGCGCCATCCCCGGCGATGGGATCGGGCGCGAGGTCGTGCCCGCCGCCGTCTCGGTGCTGCAAGCGGCGGTCCCCGGCCTGCAGGTCGCGTGGGCCGAGGCCGGTTTCGACACCTTGCAGCGGACGGGCGACGCCGTCCCCACGGAGACCCTGAGCCTCGTCGAGGAGACGGACGCGACGCTGTTCGGCGCGGTCTCCTCGCCGCTGCAGCCCACGCCCGGCTACCGCAGCGCCATTCTGGAGCTGCGCCGGCGTTTCGACCTCTACGCCTGCGTCCGCCCGGTGCGCGGCCTGATACGCGACCATCAGCAGACCGGCTTCACCAGACCGGACGTCGACCTGATCGTGGTCCGCGAGAACACGGAGGGACTCTACGGCGGCGGCGAGGAGTCGGACGGTGAGCGCGCCGTGGCCCGGCGCGTCATCACGCGCGCGGCCTCGCGGCGCATTGGTCTCCTGGCCTACGACCTGGCGCGGCGGCTGGGCCGACGCCGCGTCACCGTGGTGCATAAGGCCACGGTGCTGCCCAAGACGTGCGGCCTGTTCCGCGACGCGGTGCTGGCCGTGGCCCGCGACTACCCCGAGATCGAGACCGACGAGATGCTGGTCGACAACGCCGCGATGCAGCTTGCCGGGCGTCCCGAGCGTTTCGACGTGGTCGTGACCACCAACCTGTACGGCGACATTCTATCGGACGTAGCGGCGATCCACGGCGGCGGACTGGGCCTGGCGCCCTCGGCCAACATCGGCGACACAGGCGGTGTATTCGAGCCAGTGCATGGCTCGGCGCCCGATATCGCCGGACGTGGCGTCGCCAACCCGCTGGCCGCGATCCTGGCCGGCGCGATGCTGCTGGACTATATCGGGCAGTACGAGGCGGCGAACGTCGTCCGCGCCGCGGTCACCACGACCGCCAACGGTCCCGTCCGCACGCCCGATCTCGGCGGCACGGCCACGACGCGGGAGGTTGCCAACGCGGTCATCAACGAATTGGGGCGTGGGCGTGAGACAACGGCCGCGCGGCAAACCCATGAGGCGCCTGCGACTGCCATACAATCGCAGTCGCAGGCCTTTTCTTACTTATGTGAAGGGGAACCCGAATGATAACCGCTCTGCACTCGCGGCCGCGCGTCGGCATCCTGCTCTCGCGTGTGCGCGTGGAGGAGAAACTGCTGCTGGCCGCCCTGGAGCGGCACGATGTCGCGGTCGACGTGATCGACGACCGCGAGGTGGTGTTCGACCTGGCGCGTCCGCGCCGCGACTGGGACGTGGTGCTGACGCGCTCCGTCTCGCACTCGCGGGCGCTGTATGCCACGCGCGTCCTCAACGGCTGGGGCGTGCCGACGATCAACCGCCACGAGGTCATCGCCGCCTGCGGAGACAAGCTGGTCACGACCATGGCCCTGCTCGAACACGGCGTGTCGACGCCGCGCACGCGCCTGGCCTTCACCGCCGAGTCGGCCCTGCGGGCCGTCGAGCAGACGGGCTACCCTGCCGTGCTCAAGCCGGTAGTCGGCTCATGGGGTCGCCTGCTGGCGCGCCTCAACGACCGCGACGCGGCCGAGGCCGTGCTGGAGCACAAGGAGACGCTGGGCTCGCCGCAGCACGCCGTCTTCTACGTGCAGGAGCACGTGCGCAAGCCCGCGCGCGATATCCGCGCCTTTGTGATCGGCGGCCAGACCGTTTGCGCCATCTATCGCTACTCAGCCCACTGGATCACCAATACCGCGCGCGGCGGCCGCGCCGAGAACTGTCCCGTCACGTCTGAAATTGACGCCCTGTGCCTGGCGGCGGCGCGGGCGGTCGGCGGCGGAGTGCTGGCGGTCGACCTGCTGGAATCGGACGACGGGCTGCTGGTGGGCGAAGTCAACGACACGATGGAGTTCCGCAACAGCATCGACACCACGGGCGTCGACATCCCGGCGCTGGTGATCGAGCACGCATTGGCCATGGCCCGCGCGGGGCAGCCCTCACCCCCAACCCCTCTCCCGTGCGCGGGAGAGGGGAGCAAAGGGCAACCCTCACCCCCGCCCCATGCGGATTGGTCTCTCGGCTCCGCGGAGCCGAAAGACCAACCGACTCTCCCGCGGTCGGGAGAGGGAAGCAACGGCGACAATTTGTTGGCGCGCACAGGTCCTGGGAGCGCGGGCGTCCCGCCCGTCCCCGATCCAACGCCAGGACGGGCGAGCAGCGCGACAAGCGCCGCCCGCTCCCAGCTCACTCCGGACCTTCCACGCGCTCCACGCGCTAACGACAATCCGCACGGCGTGGAGAGAGTGGGAGCGGGCGTATGAGCGCGACCTCGCGGCTGCGCGTCTCGGTCGTCGGCGCGTCCGGTTATACCGGCGGGGAGTTGCTGCGCCTGCTGCTGGACCACCCGGACGTGGAGGTGGCGCAGGCCAGCAGCGAGAGCCGGCGCGGCGATTATATCCACGCCGCGCACCCCAATCTGCGCGGGCGTAGCGCGCTGCGCTTCAGCGCCATCAATGACCTCGCGCCGTGCGACCTGCTGCTGCTGTGCCTGCCGCACGGCGGCGCGATGCGTCGGCTCGGCCTGTTGGAACTGGCGCCGCGCGTGATCGACCTTAGCGCCGACTTCCGCCTGCGCACGCCCGAGACCTATGAGCAGTGGTACGGCGAACCGCACGCCTCGCCCGAGTTACTGGGCGAGTTCGTCTATGGGCTGCCAGAGTTGCACCGCGAACAGTTGCGCACGGCCACGCGCGTGAGCGGCGTGGGCTGCCTGGCCACGGCCACCACGCTGGCGCTCTACCCATTGATCCGCGCGGGTCTGGTGCGCCCCGACCCCATTGTGGTCGAGGCCAAGGTGGGCTCCTCGGCGGCGGGGAATAGCCCGGGGCCAGCCGACCACCATCCCGAACGCTCCGGTGTGCTGCGCTCGTTCATGCCGGTGGGCCACCGCCATACCGGCGAAGTGGAGCAGGAGCTGACGCGCGAGGGCGTACGGCCAACCATACACCTCTCGGCCACGGCGGTCGAGGCCGTGCGCGGGGTCCTGGCCACGGCGCATACATTTCTTATAGAGAAAGCCGAGGAGCGCGACATCTGGCGCGCCTACCGTAACGCCTACGAGGGCGAGCCCTTCGTGAGGGTGGTCAAGGAGCGCACCGGGCTGCACCGCGCCCCCGAGCCCAAGATCCTGTCCGGCTCCAACTACTGCGACGTGGGCTTCGCGCTCGACGCCGCGCGCGGGCGCGTGGTCGCCCTCGGCGCCATCGACAACCTGATGAAGGGCGCTGCCGGGTCCGCGGTGCAGTGCCTCAACCTGATGCACGGCTTCCCCGAGACCCGCGGCCTGGAGTTTCCGGGGCTGCATCCAATATAGCCGTTAGCCATTAGTAATTAGCAGTTAGCATAGTCGGACTCGAAGACACCTGGGGGAAACCGAACCGGTTGCGAATAGAGCAATGGCTAATGGCTAATGGCTAATGGCTAATGGCTAAAAGCTAAAAGCTAACGGCTGAACGGAGTGAAACATGATCGTCGTCAAGATCGGAGGCGGGGCTGGCCTGAGCCTGGAGGCGTGCTGCGACGACGTGGCGCGGCTGCGCGCGGCCGGCGAGGGGGTCGTGGTCGCGCATGGCGGTTCGGACGCGGCAACGCGCCTGGGCGAAAGCCTGGGCTATGCCCCGCGCTTTATCACCGCGCCATCGGGAGTGCAAAGCCGCTACACCGACGCGCGCACGCTTGAGATCTTTACCATGGCTCTAGCCGGCCTCAACGCGGACGTGGTGGCGCGGCTGCAGACGCGCGGCGTCGACGCCGTGGGCCTGTCCGGCGCCGACGGCCGCGTGCTGGAGGGGCGCCGCAAGGAGGCCGTCGTGGCGGTCGAGGACGGGCGGCGCATCGTCATCCGCGACGATCGCTCCGGCACGGTCGAGGCGGTCAACGCCTCCTTGCTACGGGCGCTGCTGGCAGCGGGCTACACGCCGGTCGTTTCGCCGCCGGCGCTGAGTCCCGACGGCCCCATCAATGTCGACGCCGACCGCGCCGCCGCGCTGATCGCCGTCGCCCTTGACGCCGAAGCATTGGTGCTGCTGACCAACGTACCAGGTCTGTTGCGCGATCGCCGCGACCCCACGTCACTGGTTAGCCGGGTGGACGGCGACGGCATGGACGCGGCGCTGAGCCTGGCCGCGGGACGCATGCGCGTCAAGCTGCTGGCCGCGCGCGCCGCGCTTGACGGCGGAGTAGGCCGTGTGGTCATCGGCGACGGCCGGCAGGACACTCCGATTACGCGAGCCCTGGCAGGGGACGGGACGGAGCTTGTTGCCCGTCGTCAGTTATCAGTTGTCGGCGTGTAGTGCCTGCTGACCCAAGTCGCAGGCGTGTCAAACAAGGTGCGATACACAAGGAGGCGAGTATGGTCACACAAACAGCACCGACGGCCACGACAGCCGCCACGGTGGAGGTCTCGATCGTGCGCGGAGCGGGCGCCGAGGTATGGGACGAGACCGGCCGCCGCTACATCGACTGCGTGGCCGGGCACGGCAGCGCCAACCTGGGCCACTGCCATCCCGCCGTCGTCGCGGCGATTCGCGCGCAGGCTGGCACGCTCATCACCTGCCCGCCGTCACTGGGCAGCGCGGTGCGCGACGCCTTGCTGCGGCGCCTCGCCGATGTCACGCCGCCCGGCCTGGACCGCTTCTTCCTGTGCAATAGCGGGACCGAGGCGGTCGAGGCGGCCATCAAGGCGTCGCGCCTGACCACGGGCCGGACAGGGATCGTGGCCGCCCGGCGCGGCTTCCACGGACGTACCATGGGCGCTCTATCCGCCACCTGGGAACCCACCTACCGCACGCCGTTCGAGCCGCTCGTACCGGGCGTCCGCTTCGTGCCCTACGACGACATCGCCGCGCTGGACGCGGCCCTCGACGACACCGTCGGTCTGGTGCTGCTGGAGCCGGTACAGGGCGAGGGCGGCGTCCATCCGGCGTCACCGGGCTACCTGCAAGCCGCGGCCGAGCTATGCCGGACGCGCGGCGCTCTGCTGGCGCTGGACGAGGTGCAGACCGGCTTCGGCCGCACGGGGACGATGTTCGCCTGCGAGGGGGACGGCGTGATCCCCGATCTGCTGTGCATGGCCAAGTCTATCGCCGGCGGCCTGCCCATGGGCGCGCTCGCTTTAGGGCCGCGCGTCCCGAGCTTCCCACCCGGCGCCCACGGTACGACCTTCGGCGGCAACCCGCTGGCCTGCGCCGCGGCCCGCGCGGCCATCGACGCGCTGATAGAGGAGCGGCTGCCGGAGCGCGCCGCCGAGAGCGGCGCCTACCTCATGGAACGACTGCGCGCGATGGAGTTGCCGCAGGTACGCGTGGTGCGCGGCCGCGGCCTGCTGATCGGGCTGGAGCTGCGCGGGCGCGCGCGCCCCGTCGTGGCGTCGCTGCGCGAGCGCGGCGTGCTGACCCTGACCGCTGGGCTGGGCGTGCTGCGGCTGCTCCCGCCGCTGGTCATCACCCACGAGCAGTGCGACGAGGTCCTCGCCGCCGTGCGCGAGGTTCTTTCCTCATCCGCGCAATCGTAGGCTGCACCCGGCTGGGCGGATGGCGGGACCGCGCGCCCCGCCTAAACCTGCGACAATGAGCAGTAGACAGCAAGACTGGATGCCAATAACTGGTGGTGGAAAGATAGTATAGCATCATGGATACAACAGCGACGGCCATCGAAAGCTTCAAGACCGGTCCCATGGACAACAACGTGTACGTCTTGATCGACGAGGACACGGGCCGCTGTGCGGTGGTCGACCCCGGCATCGATAGCGACCACATCCTGGGAGCAGTACAAGGGCGTGGCCTGACCATCGCCGCGATCGTCAATACGCACGGCCACTTCGACCACGTGGCGGGCAATGCCCTCTTCCTGCGCGCGGCAGAGACGGGGGCCGGATTGGGGTCCGTGTCGGGGATACCGCTCTACCGTCACCCGCTCGACGAAGAGATGTCGTTACGGGCCGACAGTATCGGGGCCAGCCTGGGTATCCCCGTGGAAGCCTCGCCGCCGGCCACGCACACCCTGGGGGAGGGGGACACCTTCACGTTCGGACCGCACCGCTTCAGGGTCCTGCACGTGCCCGGCCATAGCCCCGGCTCGGTCGTGTTGGTCGGCGACGGCCTGCTGATCGGCGGCGACGTGCTGTTCCGCGGCTCCATCGGACGCACCGACCTGACGGGCGGGTCGCTCCCACAACTGCTGTCGGGCATCCGCGCCAAGATCCTGCCGCTGCCCGACGACACGCGCGTCCTGCCCGGCCACGGTCCCGAGACGACAGTGGGACGCGAGCGCCGCGCCAATCCGTTCCTTGAACGCTGATCGGGTTCCCGTGCGGTCCCCAAAACCGGTCGTCCAGCCTGGAGGGTCTGTGCATTGTCGGCCTGGGAGCGCGGGCAGCTTGCCCGCTGGGGCCGGGGCGGGCAAGCTGCCCGCGCCCCCAGGACTTTTGCGCGCCAACGACTTTTCACGGACCGTGGTCCGGTCCGTAGCGCGCCCGCGCATGTGGGGCGTAGGAGCGGAGATCGGCGCGCGCCGGGGCGCCCGCGCCTGCTGCTGGTGGTGACGCCGCTCTGCGCCGTCTACCTGGTCATCGCGGGGATCGGTCTCCACGTCATCACGCACGGTCTGGGCCTGGCTAACGTGACGCTCGGCCAGGCGCTGGCGGTGTACTTTTTCAGTCCGGCCATCGGCCTGATCATCCCCATTCCCGTGGACCTCGGCCTGACCGAGCTCGGCGGCGTGGGCGCGCTGCTGGTCATCGGCGTCAACAGGAACGCCGCGGTCGGCGTCATGCTGCTCAACCGCGTGCTCAGCATCGTCGCCGCCCTCCTCATCGCCCTGGTCGCCATGGCCTTCCTGCGCGACGAGTTGCGAGCCGTGCTGCGCGACCGACCGCGCCGCGCGCCGCGACCGCGCGAGCGCGCCGAACAGGCCTAAACAGGACGTGACCATCCAACTCCGCAACATACGCCAAATGGGCCATGCGCCGCGTGTGTTAGTCGTGTTACAGTAGTGATGGGACGCACGACCGCCTGTCGAGTAGCCCTTCTCGCATACCGCCTCAACTGGTCATAGGTTGAGGATTAGAGCACCCTGGAAAGGACCCTGACAGATGCGTCACCGACTCTCCATTCGTGTCACGGCCTACCGCACCTGGCATCAACTTATCATGATCCCAGCGTTAGCAGCGTTGGGAGCGAGCGCCTCACTAGCTGTTTTACCGATCGCTGCCAGGCCGATCGTGATCCCTCCGTCGTCTGTGACCCTCTACGTGTCACCCTCTGGCGACGATGTCAATGACTGTCTCACACCCATACGACCCTGCCGAACGATCCATGGCGCCGTCGGCAAGTCGGTGTCCAGCGACACAATCGCCATCGAGGCTGGTTCGTACACCGAGACCGTCACCATTACAGCGGATCTTACCCTTGCCGGGGCTGGCCTCGGTCAAACCGTCGTCGATGGCGATGGGCACGGCCCCGTGATCACCGTCGCGGCATCCCAGACGGTTGGCATCGCCGGCCTGACAATTCAGCACGGTCAGACCGCCGGGCAAGGCGGCGGCATCGCCAATAACGGCGCGCTCTCGCTCAACCGAATCGCCATCATCAGTAGCACCGCTGGACATGGTGGCGGCGGTATCGTCAATAACGGTACGTTGATCCTTGCTGACAGCATGTTGAGCGGCGACAGCGTCACGGGGCAGACGGGGAACATGGGAAGCCCAGCAGCGGGCGGCGCGCTCTACAATAGCGGCAATGCAACCCTCCTCGACACTACCTTTTCCAATGATGCCGCGGCCGGGGGCGACGGGACCGCAGGATCAGGCGGCAACGGCGACGGCGGCGCGCTCTACAACACTGGTTCGATGGCCGCGCGCGGGAACATCTTCTCCGCCAACACGTCCGCCGCGGGGCACAGCGCCTCGGGCGCCAGCGGGGCGCACGGCGGAGCCATTAGCAACCAGGGTGGAACACTCACGCTGATCAACGGCACGCTCAGCGGTAATAGTAGCGGCAGCGGCGGCGCTATCGAGAACTACATTGGCGGCACGCTGATCATCACCGGCGCGACGATCGAGGGCAACAGCGGCTATAACAGCGGCGGCGCCGTCGAGAACCTGGGCGGCATAATGTCGGTTGACAACAGTACCGTCGTCAACAACACGGCCGTGAACGGCGGCGGCGGCATCGCCAGCAATGGCGTGTTCACCCTGACCAACAGTACCGTCAGCACCAACACTATCGCCGGAACGGTCGGCAATGCCGGTAACACGAGCTACCCTGGCCGTGGCGGCGGTCTCTATAGCGAAGGGACCACGACCGTCATCTCCAGCACCTTCTCGGGCAACAACGTGCGCAGAAACGGCAGCGGTACGGGAGCGGGGGGAAACGGCGATGGCGGAGCCCTATACAACATTGGCGCGCTGAACGTCGTGGGGAGCGCCTTCTTTGGCAATTCGTCGGCTGCTATCTACGGCGGTGCGGCGCACGGCGGCGCGATCAGCAACCAGGGCGGCGCGCTGTGGCTCACCGATAGCGCCGTCAGTGGCAATAGCAGCGGTAGCGGCGGTGGCATCGAGAATTATGCCAACGGCACGTTGACGGTCACTGGCACGACGCTTGAGGGCAACAGCAGCTATAACAGCAGCGGCGCTATCGAGAACCTCGGCGGCCTGACACTATTGACCAACAGCACCGTCGTCAGCAACACTGCCGCCAACAATGCGGGTGGCCTGGGCAATAGTGGAACCATAACCGTCACCGGCAGCACCGTCGATGGCAATCGTAGCGGCGAGGGCGGCGGGCTCTATAACGACCACCAGGCCTTCCTGAAGAACACCATCCTGGCCGGGAACACAGCGTCCGTCACCGGCCCCGACTGCCATGGCTCTGTGACGTCGGGCGGATACAACATTCTGGGCGATGGAAACGCCTGCAGCGGTCCGACCGACAGAGTATTCGGCGACCGTGTGGGTACGGATACAGCGCCGATCACGCCCGGCCTCGGCCCGCTGCAGGACAACGGCGGCCCCACCTTGACCCAGACGCTCGCGCCGGGCAGCCCGGCCATCGATCAGATTCCACTAAGCGATTGTACGGACGCGCGAGGTTGGCCGCTGACGACGGATCAGCGTGGCTACGACCGGCCCTACCCAGCGGGCGGCCTATGCGACATCGGCGCGTTCGAGTTTGGAGCGCAACCAGAGATACAGCCCACGACGACCGCGACGGCAAAGACCGGCGTGCCGACTCCCTCGACCACCGCCGCCGCTATAACCGCAACGGCCACCAGTCCCGCAACGACCGCGACGACCCCAACGACCACTCCAGCAATCTCCGCCACTGTACCATCCATGGTGGCGCCGACGAACACGCCCACGTTCGTGCCGACTGCCACGACAACGCTGACGGCAACGGCTGGCGCGCCGACCGGAACACCGACAGAGATTGCCGCCATGCCTCCGACGACCACCGTCACCATACCACTGACGGAGATGCCATCAGACACGGCCACGCCAGCGCGCGTCGCGTTCTTTACGGCAACGGCTACGACGACGGAGACCAACATGGCATCTCTGACCACCACGTCGACAGCGTCGTCCGCGAACACGGCCACGGCCGTTCCATCCACCACTCCCGCGGCCTCGGTTACAAATGCGGCAACAGCATATCTCACCGTGACGCCTGCGATTTCACTCACAAATACCGCAACGTCACAGGCAACGACGACCGCGACACCGACGGCGTCGGCCACGAACACGGCGACCGATCGGGCAATGACGACTGCATTCCCGACGAGCACGCCGCCGTCGTCGACCATGACACAAGGGACTGCTACCGCGGGAACGGCAGCGACGACGACAGCTCAGCCGGGAGCGGACATAGGATCGGCTACGGCGGCGAGTAGTACACCTGTTGCGACAATTCCAGGAACTATGACCACATCTCCACCCATGACCACATCCAAGCCGGGGCACGCTACCGCCGCTATACCCATCCCGGTGATCAACATCGATGTGCCGCGCAACGGCGTCGTCATGGGCAGTGGTACATTCGTTCTGGGCGCCAGAACCTCGCCTCATGACGTCGTAAGCGTACTTGTCACCCTGTCCACGACCATGGTTAGTTATCAGAAAATCGTCGTCCGGGGACCAGCCCCACGCACGCGCGGCGTCACCGATCATTTGTCACTCACCGTCACGCCAACGGCTTGTCCCCGCCCCGGCAGCCGAACCAAAGCATGCCCCGTACGGACGGCCACGCGGCGCGTGACACACCGCGTCGTACTCTATCGCAATACGACGCGCCTCCGCGCGGACGGCCAGGGACGTATCACTGCCATCATACGCCCGACCTATGCCTCGACCAAGACGATCCGTGCGACGCTGCTAGTCGCCCTCCGTGACGCACGGGGAACGGCTACCAGACGCGTTCCGCTCACGCTCAAACCCACGCCACCACGGAAGGCCGGCTATCATCAAAGCAGACACGTACACCGGTAAAAGCAACCGGTAGCGATAACAAAGAAACGGCGGCTTTCAGGAGGACAAACGTGGTGGTCATGTCTTCTTGCGGTTCCTCTTGCGGCTTTCCTGGGCCATCTTGCGTTTGGCCTTCTTATCGCTCGCGGATTGCACGCGCGGTAGCGGCGGCAATGGCGAATATGGACCGAATAACCCGTGATCAGGCAGTTCCGGATCATCCGGTTCAGAGCTATGGGGCAACTCGGCGTTGTATGCCGCGGTGAAGGACTGCAGTTCGGCGGGGTCCGTCATGTCAAAGCCGCGCGCCGAGCCCAGGCTAAAGAACGACCTGGACATGCCGAACTTGGCCGGGTTCCGCATGTCCCTCTCCAGCCGGCGCCCGGCGGCCTCGTCCAGTATCTCGAGACATCCCCGGGCGTTGGGCAACTGGAACTCACGCTGCAAAAAAGTCCAGAACGCCCGCAACTCGCGGATAATCTTTGGTCCGTCCCCTTGCTTGGCGACGACCTTGCGCGGGAATAAATCGAAGATGACCGCGTGCAATTGACTGGGCGTCATATCCGCCGGCGTCACGCCGCTGTAGCTAACCCCGTAGTCCATCATCACACGAGACCAGCCCGAATTGCCCTCCTCGGCGAGCGCCTTCTGGCCCTCCGTGGAAGCGGCGAAGAGAGCCAGGAGTTGCTCGATGTAGTCCCGCGTCGCCTCCTCGTCGTACGCTCCGTCCTCATCCAGGACCGTCTGGTACATGTCGAAGGCCATAACTGTTCTCCCCGCTCTCTCTAGCCCGCCAACCAATGCCGCGTAGAGAGACACTTCAGTGTCCGTCGTTTGCCATGCGATTTCAATCGCAGGCCGCGTCTCGTCAATCTCGGGGCGCATTCCCAAACCGCTCCATGCGCGTAGGAGAACAACCAGATGACTCTACCGTAGCGCCCCGTGCGGCAAGACGGCGTGGACGCCGCGCACGCCGTTGACGACCTGGGTCACGCGCAGGTCGACCACCACGCTGGCCATGGCCAGCGCGTCGCGACGGGACAGGCCGTGCTGCTCGCCCATCAGCCCGAGCATGGCGTCGAGCGCAATGGACATGGCCTCGTCGAGACTCTCGTGGAAACCGAAGGTCAGCCAGCCCTCGTCAGTGCGGGCGCGCGGCGTGGTCAGGCGCATCGTGGGGTGCAGGTGGAAGGTAAGCTCCGCTACCTCCATGGGACATTCGATGGCCGTGCCGCCAGCCTCGCCGTCGCCCTGCGCGCCATGACCGTCTCCGGTAGAAAAAAGCGCGCCGGGGACGGTGATCGGCAGGTAGAGGCTGGTCCCCTGGATCAACTCCTTGCAATCGATGTTGCCGCCGCAGAAGCGAGGCGGCGCGGTGTCGTGCAGGCCCGGCTCATCGGGCGGCAGCCCCATCACGCCCATGAAGGGCCGCAAGGTGACGGTGTGCCCGTATTGGTCTCGTCCCGTCATGGCGTCGGGGTCGAGCGTCCAGTAGAGGTAGTGCTGCGCCCCATCGGCCACGCCGAGCCGCTCGTTTGTGACGCTGCGCCATCCGCCAGCCACGGTCCAGCCATAGGCTCCGGACCGCAAGTGGTCGATATGTACCTCTAGAGCCATGCCAGGCTCCGCGCCCCGGATAAAGACGGGACCGCAGAGGGCATGGCCGCTGTCGGTCTCCGGTACGAAGGGCTCGAACGTGCGTCGCGGCACGGCGCCGGAGGGATCGTGCGCCTCCAGGCCCCAGCCCGCGTCAAGGGTGCGGAAGCGCACCGTGTCGCCGGGCTCGATCGTCAGCACCGGCTCGTGTTCGCGCGAGAACTTACCGTGCAGCGTGCGCCGCTCCGGCTCAATCGTATACATAGTCATGGCAACCTCCTCCAACTAGTCGTCGAGCGGTGGCAACTCGTCCAGCGATTGCAGGCCGAGGGCTTCGAGGAAGCCGAGCGCGGTACCGTAGAGGGCAGCGCGGCCGGGCGTGTCGGCCCGGCCGCGCTCCTCGATCAGGCCGGAGTCGAGCAGCGAACGCATCACGTGGTCGCAGTTGACGCCGCGGATGCCCTCGATCTCGGGTCGCGTGACGGGCTGCCGGTAGGCCACGATGGCCAGCGTCTCCAGCGCGGCAGGGGACAGCCTGGTGCGCTCAGGAACGCCCAGGAAGCGGGCCACGACGCCGGCGTGGGCGGGCGCCGTGGCCAGTTGCACGCGCGCGCCCTGGCGCAGCAGACGGGCGCCATGACCGCCGTACGCGTAGTGGGCGTCGAGCGCGTACAACGTCTCGTCGACCGTCTCGGGCGAAGTGTTGAGCGCGCGGGCCAGCGTGTCCAGCGTGGCCGTCTCGCCCGCCACCAGCAGCAGCGCCTCGACGGCCGCCATGATCTCGGTCATGCCCGGCTCGGGCTCTCGCACGGTCTCCACCCGCCGCTACTCCTCCTCTACCCTGTCCGACCCGTCGCTCCACGCGCCGATGCCGACCAGCTCGATGGGGCCGAACGTTCCCTGCTGGCGCAAGAGCAGCCGCCGCTGGCGCACCAGCTCCAGCACGGCCAGGAACATGGTGATGGCCGTGATCACGTCTGGCGCTTCGGCCACCATATCGTGCAGGTGGGTACGCCGCTGCCCGCGCAGCCGCTCCACCACGCGCTGTAAGACCTGGGCGAACGCGATCAGCGGCGCGGGCGCCGCGGCAGCAGCCCTCTCACGCGCGACGACGCGATCCACGGCGCGCTGGGCGACCTTGAGCAGCCGGCGGGGATCAACCCGCACCGGCGGCAGCGCCGCTCCTGCCATGGCCCCGGAGAGCGTAGTCGTGCCCTCCGTGACATGCTGAAAGCGCGCCAGCGGCGAGGCGCCCGCGGGCAGGGTCATGGCGCGGCGGCCAAACAGGCGCAGCCCCGCCTCCTGCCGCGCGGCGAGCAGGATCGCGGCGTCGCGGTAGCGCCGATAGGTAAGCAGCCGGGCCGCCAGATCCTCTTCCGTCTCGCCCTCGTCGTCCGGTTCGGCGTCGGGGGCCTGCAGCAGCAGCGCCTGCGACTTGAGCAGGAGCAGCCGCGAGGCCACGTAGAGGAACTCGGCCGTGGTATCGAGGTCGAGCATGGGCGCGCCACGGACGAGAGCGAGGTATCCGTCGGCCACCTCGACCAGCGAGACGCGCGCGATCGGCAGTTCGTGCCGCTCGATCAGGTCGAGCAGGGTGTGCAGGGGACCACGGAAGAGGTCGAGTTCGACCTGTAAGGCGGCAGGAGCGGTAGGAGCGGGCGTGACCATCGGCTGCGACGTATCAGGCGAAGATGTTCGGAGCCAGCAGGTGAGCGAGCGGCTGCACAAACGTCGCGTTAATATAGTCGAAGAAGTGCAACTGGGACCCGAAAAGGAAAAGGGCCAGCAGGATGAGGGGACCGTACTGCTTGACGGCCCGGAGGTCGTACAGAGTCCGCGGGGACAGGAAGGTCTCCAGGACACGCCATCCGTCCAGCGGTGGTATCGGGATGATGTTGAAGACTGCCAGAAAAAGATTAAGGTACAGCGCGCGCGTCAGGAAGTCGAAGACGGCCGACGTAGGATCGAGGGTCAAGAAGTCTAGAGGAATCGCGATCAGCGCCGCCAGCACTACATTGCTGATCGGCCCCGCGACCGCGACGATACCGCCGCCCGTCTTCGGGTTAGGGCGCATGTTGCGCTCGTTGACGGGCGTAAAGCCGAAGGCAAAGGCCCCTGCTCCGTTGAAAGAGATAGCCGATAGGAACAGCAGCAAGGCGCCGGTCTGGTCCATATGACGGAAGGGGTTGAGGGAAAAGTGCCCCATCCGCCTCGGCGTATCGTCGCCGAGATAGTTGGCGGTGAGGGCGTGTGCAAGCTCATGCCAGGTGATGGCGATGAGGATGATAATGATCTCTTTGAGGATGCCGTTGAAGTCGAAGCCACCGCTAAACATCGTGCCCCCGTCCGCCTTCAAGCGTACGGTCATGCCGTGCCACCAACATCAAGGGTAGGAGGTTGGATGGCACGGCGTCGTGAGACCGAGTCAGGTTACTTCGCCGCCGTGGTTGCAGGTTGCTTCTTCGCATCAGCTTTCTTAGGCTTGCGCTTCTCTTTGTTCTTGGGACTCTTGTCGCCCATGATCGCGCCCTCCTTTCGTATCAGAGTATCTCAAGTATAGCATCACGAGCCCTCACCTCCCAAACGGCCATCCCCACCGGGTGCGCCTCGTTTTTGTGGAATAGGGACGGACCGGGTCTACCAGGCCTGCGACGGCGGTCGCATGGCAGCGGACGACGACTGCGGTCGGGTGGGGGCCGCCGCGACGAGGTCCCTGGTCCCGCTTCGACACCGCAGTGTCCGTCTGCTGCCATGCGACCGCAGTCGCAGGTCGGAGTCCACAATGTTAAGGTGCACCCCCACCTCCCAGGGCCATGTAGTTCTCGGGGCAGCACCGCCGGACCAGGGTAGGGGCGTCGTGCATACGCCCGGCCGCGCTGCCACTGGGCCTATGCACGACACCCCTACCCCCGGGAATTGCCCACGGGATCGAGAACTACACGGCCCTGCCCCACCTCGCGGGGACCAGGAAATACTAGTACGCCGCCAGGCTCATAATAGCGTCGCGCACTTGCGGGACGTCGGGCATGAAGGCGTGCTCGAGCGTGCTGGCGAAGCCCATCGCGGGCACGTCGGGGGCGCAGAGGCGGCGAACCGGTCCATCGAGCCACTCGAACGCCTCCGCGGCGATGATGGCGGCAACCTCGGCGCCGACGCCGCCGGTCAGGTTATCCTCGTGGACCACCAGCGCCTTGCCGGTCTTGCGCACCGAGGCCAGGATCGTCTCCTTGTCCAGCGGCTTGATGGTCATCAGATCGACCACCTCGACCAACAGCCCCTCCTCATTGGCCAGCGCCTCGGCCACGTCCAGCACGGTGTGCAACACCAGGCCGTAGGAGATCACGGTGAGGTCCGTGCCCTCGCGCTTGACCCCGGCGCGCCCGATGGGCAGGGCATAGTCCTCCGCCGGCACCTCGCCCTTGACCAACCGATAGGTGCGCTTGTGCTCGAAAAACATGACGGGATCGGGGTCACGGATGGCCGCTTTGAGCAGGCCCTTGGCGTCGTAGGGGGTGGCCGGGGCCACGATCTTGAGGCCGGGGACGTGGTGGAAGATGGCCTCGACGCTCTGCGAGTGGTAGAGCGCGCCGTGGACGCCGCCGCCATAGGGCGCGCGGATGACGATGGGGCAATTGAAGTCGCCGTTGGAGCGGTAGCGGATGCGCGCCGCCTCGCTCACGATCTGGTTCATGGCGGGGAAAATAAAGTCCGCGAACTGCATCTCGGCGATGGGCCGCAGATCGTTGAAGGCCGCGCCGATGGCCACGCCGACGATCGACGACTCGGAGAGCGGCGTGTCGATGACGCGCAACTCGCCGAACTCGGCGTGCAGCCCTTGCGTCGCGCCGAAGACCCCGCCCCCGACGCCGACATCCTCGCCCATCACGATCACGCGCTCGTCGCGCCGCATCTCCTCGGCCATCCCCTCGCGGATGGCCTCGATCATTGTCTTCGTTGACATGACGTCACTCCGTAACAGTGGGCAGTGGGCAGTGGGCAGTGGGCAGTGGGCAGTGGACAGCTTGTGACCTCTCCACGACCAAGGACGACATACTCAACGACCGATAACTGCCCACTGCCCACTGCCCACTGCCCACTGCCCACTATTCAGCGTACACATGCCGGGTCAGGCTATTAGGGTCGGGGGGTGCGGCGGCCTCGGCCTCGTCGGTGGAGCGGTCGACCAGCAGCTTGGTGCGGGCGCGCAGTTCCGCATCGGTCTCCTCATCGAGGAAGCCCTGGGCCAGCAGGTAGCTCTTGAAGCGGTCGAGGGGATCGCGCTGCCGCCACTCCTCGACTTCTTCAGAGGTGCGATAGCGGCGGTCGTTATCGTCGCTGGAGTGGGGGACCAGGCGGTAGGTTTTGGCCTCGATGAGGGTGGCGCCATCACCCGCGCGCGCCCGGCGCGCCGCCTCGCGCGTGGCCTCGTAGACGGCGAGGGTATCGTTGCCGTCGACCACGATGCCGGGCAGGCCGTAGCCCGCGGCGCGGTCGGCCACATCGCGCACCGCCATCTGCTTCTCCTGGGGCTCGGTAATGGCGTATTGGTTGTTCTCGACCACGAAGATACAGGGCAGCTTATGCACCCCGGCCCAGTTGAGCGCCTCGTGGAAGTCACCCTGGCTGGTCGAGCCTTCGCCAAGGTAGGTGATGGCGACGGAATCCTGGCCCTTGATCCGGAAAGAGAGGCCCAGACCGGCGCAGTGCGGAAGTTGCGAGGCGACCACGCTCGACTGCGTGATGATGTTGCGGCGGCGCGAACCCCAGTGGGCAGGCATCTGCCGCCCTCCGCTGGAAGGATCGTCGCGCCGGGCAAAGACGCCGAGCATGACATCGCGCATGGTCATCCCTTGCGTCAGCACCACGCCGAGGTCGCGGTAGTAGGGCAGGAAATAGTCCTTCTGGCGGTCCAGGGCATAGGCCGAGCCAATCTGGGTGGCCTCCTGACCCTGGCACGAGATGACGAAAGCCACCTTCCCCTGCCGGTTGAGCACCCACATCTTCTGGTCGAGCAGACGCGCCTGCAGCAACAGGTCGTACATCTCAAGTAGTTGGTCCCGGCTCAGCCCCAGAGCGACGTGTTTGGGCTCGGCCATCGCGGGCGCGCCCATGATAGACGCCGTTGTCTCCATGT
>JAABUX010003296.1_pt1 | contig 21543 bp, 15 predicted proteins | sample 5561851 | NCBI WGS metagenome assembly JAABUX01 (sample SAMN10711883, study PRJNA513361) | rock metagenome | isolation source: Antarctica rocks | place: Antarctica: Victoria Land, Richard Nunatak red sandstone | collected 2016-01-03 | reverse complement strand
CACAAGAGCCGAGCGATGCGATGGGTCAAAGACTTTGCGAGAGCACGTCCACGACTCTTCGCACATTGGCGTGTTGGCTTTACGTCGGTGGCTCGATGATGGGAGCCGGATGAGCAGAGAGGTTCACATCCGGTTCTGCGAGAGCCCGAGGGTGGGATTCCCTCGGGCTACTTACCCCTACGTTCCGACGTACGCGGGCTTTCTTTTTGTCGCCGTTGTTCTCGATGTCTGCAGCCGCCGCATCGTTGGTTGGTCGATGGCAAACCACATGCGCAAGGAACTCGTGATCGATGCGCTCGACATGGCGATCTTTCGACGCCGGCCGAAAGCAGTCGTTCATCATTCCGACCATGGATCACAATACACGTCGATCGCGTTCGGCAAGCGCTGCAAAGCGGCCGGCGTTACGACTTCGATGGGCTCGATCGGAGACTGCTACGACAACGCGATGTGCGAAAGCTTCAACGCTACACTCGAGTGCGAGCTTCTCGCACAGCAACGATTTAAGACGCAACGAGAAGCCTCGCTTGCGGTCTTCGACTTCATTGAAGGCTGGTACAATCCACGTCGCCGACATTCGGCCCTCGGCTATCTCTCACCCAATCAGTTCGAGCGCCGGATGGGCAACGCGGCGTAGTGTCAAACAACTTCTACTCCACCGAACCGACCCAACATCAGATCGACTTGAGAGTTTGACCGTCTGATCCATGGGAACGACGTCTTGTACCATAACAGGCTCTCCGAACAGCCATTCGCGTTCTGCAATACCGGCTCTTACCTCGCCAGTTGAGAGTCATCACGCTTGCATTAACAATACTCTAAGCGATCATCGCCGACTCACCACATGTTAGCGAGGCACAACCAACATGACGACAAGTGACTTTCTCCTCGAGCGACTCGTTGAGTGGGGGTTCTACCGCATTTACGGCTATCCCGGCGACGGAATCAACGGGATCATGGGCGCCTTCGACCGCATTGGCGACAAGCTGGAGTTCATTCAAGTTCGCCACGAAGAAATGGCGGCGTTCATGGCCTGTGCGCACGCGAAATTTACCGGCGAGACCGGCATTTGCCTTGCAACCTCCGGTCCTGGTGCGGTGCATCTGCTCAACGGTCTGTACGATGCGAAGATGGATCACGTTCCTGTCGTCGCCGTCGTCGGTCAGGCAGCAATATCGGCGCTGGGCGGCTCGTACCAACAAGAAGTCGATCTGCAAGTTCTAATGCAAGACGTCACGGAATACGTGTACACGGTATCGAGCCCGTCGGCGATGCGCCACGTCATCGACCGCGCCGTGCGCACAGCAAAAGGCATGCGCGCTGTCACCTGCGTGATCGTACCGAAAGACGTGCAAGAGATTCCGGCGGTTGTCGAGCTGCCGCGCGCGCACAACATGATGAACAGCAGCGTGGGTTATTGCGCGCCCGTCGTCATTCCCGCGCAACGAGACTTGCAGCGAGCGGCGGACCTTCTCAATGCCGGCGAACGCGTCGCTCTGATGGTCGGCCAAGGCGCAGCCAACGCGACGGACGAGGTGCTTGCCGTCGCTGACCAATTAGGAGCCGGCATTGCAAAAGCGCTCCTTGGGAAATACGTCGTCCCCGACGACCTGCCGTATGTGACCGGTACCCTCGGCTTACTCGGCACTCGCCCAAGCTACGAGATGATGAACGAGTGCGACACGCTCTTGATGGTTGGGACGTGCTATCCCTATTCGGAATTCTTGCCGAAGCCCAGCCAGGCGCGCGGCGTGCAGATCGACATCGATCCCCGCAACGTCGGCCTTCGGTTTCCGACGGAAGTAAATTTGATCGGCGACAGCCACGATACACTCGTCGCGCTCTTACCGCTACTCAAACCGAAAGCCCATAACACGTGGCGCGAGAAGATCGGGCGGGGGCAGAAAGAGTGGCACGCAGACGAAGAAGCGCGCTGCCACGTCAAAGCCGATCTGATCAACCCACAGCTTGTGTTCTGGGAGCTCAACGAGCGGCTGCCAGACAACGCGATTCTTACCGGTGATGCGGGCACGCCAACGAATTGGTTCGCGCGCAACATTCAGATGCGGCGCGGCATGAAATCGTCGCTCTCGGGGAGTCTTGCCACGATGGGCTCTGCGGTTCCGTATGCAATCGCTGCGAAGTTCGCGTATCCGGAACGAGTCGTCATCGCGTGCGCGGGCGATGGTGCGATGCAGATGAACGGCAGTGCGGAGTTGCTTACCATAAAGAAGTATTGGAAAACGTGGTCCGATCCACGCCTCATCGTCCTGGTGTTGAACAACTCCGACCTCAACCAAGTGACGTGGGAGATGCGCATCGAGTCGGGCAACCCCAAATACGATGCATCGCAGAACCTGCCAACGTTTAACTACGCGCAGTACGGAGACTCACTCGGCCTGAACGGGATCCGCGTTGAGCGGTCGGAAGACGTTGGACCCGCGTGGGATCGCGCGCTCTCCTCGGATCGCCCGGTGATCTTCGACGCCGTGGTCGATCCGAACATCGCGCAACTGCCTCCGCACATCAGCCTCGAGCAGGCTCACAACCTCTTCTCGGCGCTGCGTAAGGGCGACCCCGACGAAGGTGGCGTTATCAAGGAATCGATCAAGGAAGTACTCGCTGGAATCCTTCCGCACCATGGGAAGAGCGGCTCCGAGCGATGATCGTCGCATCGCGTCTGAGCGCCAGTGTTCCCGTAACGGGTATTGATGTGTCAGCGTACCGCATCCCGACCGCAACTGCCGAAGAATCGGATGGGACGGCGACGTGGAACGCGACGACGCTCGTCCTCGTTGAGGCCGAGGCGGGCGGGAAGCATGGCCTCGGATACACGTACGCCGATACGGCGACGGCGACGATGATCAAGGATCAGCTTGCCGCAATCGTTTGCGGCCACGACGCGATGGCGATCGGGGAGATTTGGGCGGCGATCGTGAGCGAGATCCGCAACATGGGCCGACCCGGGATTAGTGCGATGGCGATCTCGGCGATCGACAACGCGCTTTGGGACCTTAAGGCAAAGCTGTTCGAAACGTCGCTCCTCACGCTGCTGGGAGCTCAGAGAGCGCAGACGCCGGTTTACGGCAGCGGCGGTTTCACGTCGTACTCGATCCGCGAGCTGCAAGAGCACATGGCGCATTGGGTTGAAATGGGGATTCCGCGTGTGAAGATGAAGATCGGACGCGACCCGACGGCAGACATCGAGCGAATCGAGGCCGTCCGAAATGCCATCGGCGCGCCGGCAGAGCTCTTTGTCGACGCCAATGGTGCGTACAGCCGTAAGCAGGCGCTGGCGCAAGCGGAACGTTTCGCACAGCATCGCGTCACGTGGTTCGAGGAACCTGTCTATCATCGGGATCTCGAAGGGCTGCGCTTGATGCGCGATCGAGCGCCGGCGGAGATGGAGATTTCCGCCGGCGAGTACGGCTATGATCCAATGTACTTTGAGCAGATGCTCGCCGCGCAAGCCGTCGACGTGCTTCAAGCAGACGTCACGCGTGCAGAGGGAATCACGGGGTTCCTAGTCGCTGACGGGCTGTGCGAGGCCCGGATGATCCCGCTTTCAACGCATTGCGCGCCATCGATGAGCCTGCATCCGGCCTGTGCCGCGAAGCGGATCCGCCACATCGAATACTTCTACGATCACGCACGGATCGAGCACATGCTCTTCGACGGAGCGCCGACGCCCGTAGACGGGATGCTCGAGCCGGATCTGAGCCGTCCAGGAATCGGTCTGGAATTCAAACATGCCGACGCACGCCCGTATCGCGTTTAGGTGAACCGATGATCAAGATCTTGGCGAGCCTAGAATCGGGCGCAAACCGCAACGGACAGGGTCCGACACCGACGCAACGCCCCGACGCGATCAACGAAACCACGGTCGACATCGCAGGCCTAGAACACGCGTTGCGCGCCGCAGTTCGTGGCGAAGTGCGCTTTGACGACGGCAGTCGAGCGCTGTACGCGACCGATGCTTCCAACTACCGTCAGGTTCCCGTCGCCGTCGTCATTCCACGTGACGCTGAGGACGTTGAAGCGGCGGTCGCCGCTTGCCGAACGTATGGGTGCCCGATCGTCGCGCGGGGCGGTGGTACGGATTTGGCGGGCAGCACCTGTAACGCCGCGGTGGTCTTAGACTTCTCCAAATACATGAACCATGTCGTGCATATCGATTGGGACAAGAAGCAGGCGCGCGTCCAGCCCGGTTGCGTCCTCGACGACCTGCGCGACGCGGCCGAAGAGCGCACGCTGACATTCGGACCGGATCCAGCCACTCATAATCGTAATACGCTCGGCGGCATGATCGGTAATAACTCGTGCGGGATGCACGCGCAGATGGCCGGCAAAGTCGAAGAGAACACGGACGAGCTCGAGATTCTGACCTATGATGGCCTGCGCATGCGCGTGGGCCCAACGAGTGATGAAGAGCTCGCGAAGATCATCTCCGCGGGCGGTCGCCGGGGCGAGATCTACGCGAAGTTACGCGATATTCGGGATCAATACGGTGATCAAATTCGGGCGCGCTTCCCGACCATCCCGCGCCTGGTTTCCGGCTATCCGCTACAGCAACTCTTACCCGAGCACGGCTTCAACGTTGCCCGCGCACTCATCGGAACCGAAAATACCTGCGTGACGGTCCTTGAAGCGACGCTGCGGCTCGTTCATAGTCCACCCGCCCGCACGCTCGTCGTTTTCGGATTCTCGGATATCGCGACCGCGGCGGACAATGTTCCGTTCTGCAACACCCACGGCCCGATCGCGCTCGAAGGTCTGGACACAAGCATGTTCACGTACATGCACGACAAAGGGATGTCTACCAAGGGTCGCGCGATGTTTCCGGACGGAAGCGCATGGCTTATCGTCGAGTTCGGCGGTGACACGTCACACGACGCGGACCAGCAGGCCGACGGGCTCATGGAGGCCTTCAAGACTCGCGACATCATCCCGAGCATGAAGCGTTTCGACGACGAGCACGAAGAGAAGCTCCTGTGGGAGATCCGCGAGTCCGGGCTCGGCTCGACATCGAAGATTCCAAATCTCCCCGACTTCTATCCCGGGTGGGAAGACTCGGCGGTCGGCCCCGATCAGCTTGGCCCCTACCTGCGCGATTTCCAGATCTTGTTGCAGCAGTATGGCTACCACGCGTCACTTTACGGACATTTCGGCCAAGGTTGCGTGCATTGCAGCATCGATTTTGATCTTTACACCGCCGAGGGCATAGCGACGTACCGCAAGTTCGTCACCGAAGCGGCTCACATCTGCGTCAAGTACGGCGGCTCTTTGTCAGGCGAGCATGGGGATGGTCAAGCTCGTGGCGAGCTGCTGCCGATCATGTTCGGCGACGAGCTGGTCAAAGCGTTCGGTGAATTCAAAGCAATCTGGGACCCGAACAACAAGATGAATCCCGGCAAGGTCGTGCATCCTTACAAGCTCGATGATAACCTGCGCTGGGGGACGCACTATGCGCCTTGGGAGCCCGAGACGCATTTCGGTTTCGTCGAGGATAATGGGAGCTTTGCGTTCGCGGCTAATCGGTGCGTCGGCACGGGAAAATGCCGCAAGCACGATTCGGGCGTGATGTGTCCGAGTTACATGGCGACGCGCGAGGAGATGCATTCGACTCGTGGACGCGCGCGATTGCTCTTCGAGATGTTGGAAGGCAATCCGCTCAACAACGGATGGCAGAATGAGACGGTCAAAGAGGCTCTGGATCTGTGCCTCGCCTGCAAAGGTTGTAAGGGCGAATGCCCGGTCCAAGTCGACATCGCGACGTACAAGGCGGAATTTCTTTCGCATTACTACGAGGGTCGCCGCCGGCCGGTGGCCGCGTACGCTTTCGGGCTAATGTATTGGTGGGCAAAGGCCGTCGCGATTGCGCCAGGTGTCGTCAATTTTGTCACGCAGACCCCAGGACTACGCGAGCTTGCAAAAGCCGCCGCGACGATGGCACCGCAGCGGCGCATCCCCCTCTTTGCGCCGCAGACGTTCCGAGCGTGGTTCGCGGCGCGGTCGCCGCGCAACATCGGGAAGCCGGACGTCATTTTGTGGCCGGATACATGGAATAACAACTTTCACCCCACGACCGCGCAGGCCGCCGTAGACGTCCTTGAAGATGCCGGCTTCCACGTGACGATTCCGAAGGTCGCGCTCTGCTGCGGCCGGCCACTCTACGACTACGGGATGCTCGACTTGGCAAAAACGATGCTGTACGAGATCATCGATGCGCTCAAACCGCAAATCGCAGCCGGTATTTGCATCGTCGGTCTCGAGCCGAGCTGCGTCTCCGTATTTCGCGATGAGATGTCGAATCTGTTAAACGACAACGAAGACGCACACCGCTTCAAGAAACAAACGTTTCTGCTCAGTGAATTCTTGGACAAGTACGCTCCGCATTATCAGCCGCCGAAACTCAAGCGTAAGGTCGTGGCACAAGCGCACTGTCACCAGCGCTCGGTCCTCGATGTATCCGCTGAAGAGAAGTTACTCAAGAAGCTCGGCGTAGATTATTCTTTTCCGGACTCCGGGTGTTGCGGCATGTGCGGCGCCTTTGGCTTTGAGCGTGGCGAACACTACAAGGTTTCGATGGCGGTCGGCGAGCGGAGCCTGTTGCCAGCCGTGCGGGCGGCTTCCGCCGATACGGTCATCGTCGCGACAGGGTTCAGTTGTCGAGAACAGATCTCGCAGACGACGCAACGGCAGGCGTTGCATCCCGCGCAGCTTGTGAAGATGGCGCTAGACGACAGAGACGCACTATCGTCCGGAGAGTTCCCCGAGTATCGCTATATGCGTGATCCTCGAGCGGAAGGCCGTCTTGCAACGACCCGAGGACTGGCTGTACTGGCTGCGCTCGGGCTCGGCGTTTTGCTCGCCAGTCGCTTGCGAAAACGCGGATGATGGAAAGGCGGCCGACGTGGGTGTGCGGCCGGCGCCTCGAAGTTGTCCTACATCAAACGACTCGTACAAGCGGCGTCGAGCACGACGACTGAATGTCCATGCCAATCGATAGGGACACAATGAGGGCTCTGGCACCCGGTTCAACCACATCTCTGCGCAAGCTGCTGTGCCGCTAGATGGCACAAGTGGTCATCCTTGGCGGTGGATTCGCCGGTCTGGGAGTGGCACGGGCGCTAGGTCGTTCGCGAGCGAAGGCGCGACTCGATGTAACCCTGGTGAATCGCGAGAATTACATGCTCTTCACACCGATGCTCCCAGAAGTAGCGAGCGGGTCGGTTGAGCCGCGTCACATCGGGCAGCCCATCCGCTCCGCGCTACGTGGACGGATTCGATTTGTTCTCGCAAACGTCACCGGCGTCGACTTCCAGGCTCGTCGCGTTCACATGGAGCATCCCTTAACAGGCGTAGTGAACGACATGCCTTACGACCACCTCGTCATCGCACTTGGCGCGGAAAGCTCCACGCACGGTACTCCCGGTGCACAAGATCACAGTACGCCCCTAAAGACGCTCGACGACGCGGTCCGCATACGTTCGAAACTCGTTCACGCACTCGAAGCCGCCGCCGTCGCCTCCGACGACGCCGAACGGCGTCGACTTCTGACGCTCGTTGTGGTTGGCGGCGGATTCACGGGCGTCGAGGCGGTTGGCGAGTTACTGGCCTACCTGCGTGCAGTCGGAGAGCAGTACCCCGCCCCTGATCGTGAGGTCCGCGTCGTCCTGGTTGCCGGCAGCGGGCGGCTCCTGGAACAGCTACCGAAGCGCTTCGGTGACCGAGCCCAAGCGATGCTTTCGCGACGCGGAATCGAGGTGGTGTTTAATGACGACGTCGCCGCAGTCGATGCCGGTGGGCTGACACTCAAGTCCGGTAAACGCTACGAGGCATCGACGATTGTATGGAGCGCCGGTGTCCGCATACCGCCACTCATCGCGGAGCTCGACGTGACGCATTCAGAGCATCACGCAATCGTCGTTCAACCGGACATGTCTGTCGAGGGACGGTCCGGCGTGTGGTCCCTCGGCGATTGCGCTCATATTCCCAAACCCGGCGGTGGCGCCTTTCCGCAAACCGCTCAGCACGCGATTCGAGAAGCGTCCGTGCTGGCGCGCAACATCATCGCCGTCGAACGAGGTCGTCCGACGCGGTCGTTCCGCTACAAGGAGGCAGGAATGATGGCGTCGTTAGGCGGCCGCGAGGGGCTGGCCGACATCGCAGGACGCGCGATGATCAGCGGATTTCCCGCGTGGCTGATGTGGCGAGGATACTACCTCTCACAACTGCCGGGCGCGTATCGCAAAGTACGCGTGGCTGCGGATTGGGCTCTCGCGCTTCCCTTCGCCAAAGACGTTACGAGCATCGATTGACATGAAATTACACGGGAAGGTCGCCATCGTCACGGGCTCAGCGACGGGCATCGGACGCGCCATTGCTGCCGAAATGGTGCGCGAAGGAGCGCGGGTCGTGATCGATTACGTCGGCGCGAGCGACAAGGCGGACGAGCTCGCCCGCGCACTCGAGCTGGTCGGCGGCAGCGCCACCGCCGTCGCTGCGGACGTCAGCGATCCAGAGCAAGTCGACATGCTTATACAGCACGCCGCCACGACGTTCGGGCGACTCGACATCTTCGTTAATAACGCCGGAATCGAGCACGAGTATCCATTTCTCGAGACGCCCAAGAAGCAGTGGGACAAGGTCATCGCGGTCAACTTAACCGGACCGTTCCTGTGCAGCCAACGTGCAGCCAAACAGATGGTCGCGCAAGGCGGAAACGGCCGCATCATCAACATGTCATCCGTTCACGAGGACATACCGATGCCCATGAATAGCCCATACTGCGCGGCGAAAGGCGGCTTGCGCATGCTAATGCGTACGATCGCCGTCGAACTGGCCCCGCACGGCATCACCGTCAATAACATCGCACCCGGAGCGATCGACACGCCGATGGACGCGCCGCTCAAGGCCAATCCGGAGAAGATGCAGAGTCTGCTCGCCGAGATTCCGTTGCATCGAATGGGCACGGCGCAAGAAGTTGCGGAACTTTGCGTGTTTCTGGCTTCGGACAGCGCCGCATACATCACGGGCTCGACGTACGTCATCGACGGCGGCATGATGCGCAAGTCGGGGAGCCTCTAGCGCATGGCGACCGGCTCGGCTGACGTATCGGGGGCCGGCGAGCGCATTGGATTTTACGCAGTGCCCGATGATAAACTCGCCGTCGGCAGCACGTTCGGCGCGCCGAAGGCGTGTATGGTGATCAAGGGCACCGGGGCTATCGAGAAGTTCTACTCGACCGATGCCGGCGAGGTGCTCTTCGGCGCGTTAGTGGTGCATCATTGGGACGAGCGCACGAACGTGGAGCTCGACCCGTTGCCCGGGTCCTTCGTAATCCGTCCCGAGCGACAAGAACACCACTTCACATTGAGCAACGGTGTTGCAGTCGACGAGACGCTGTTTTTGCTTCACGGGGAAAGCGTTGCCGATGAGGTCGATCCGCCCGCTGCGTACTATCTGCTTGAGTTACGCAACGACTCGGCGCACGACGTGCAGATGGGCAGTTACGCGTTCTGCCAGCTGCGCGGCAACATGCCGCACGATGTGATCGTCGCGTACGACTCTACACTGCATGCCTTCGTTGCCTGGAACGCCGGTACGAACCCCAACCATGTTCGACTGTTTGGCACGTCAACGGCACCGACGAGCTACGAAGTGACGTGCGATCATGCGAAGTCGATCTCAGAGCGGTGTCCCGGGACGCTGTCCAATTCGACGGATGACTCTTCGAACGACCCGCTTGGGGCCTTTCATCATAGCCATACGCTCGCGCCGGGCGACACCGTCCGCGTCTGGTACACCTTGTCCTGTTCCGTGGACGGCAGACGCGCAGCGGAAGAGGTCTATCGTACCTGCCCGGACGTCGATCACGCGCTGCAGCGAACGGGGGAACACTATGCCAAAGTGCTGAGCCGCTCGGTGGTCGTGACGCCGGATGCCGAAGTCAACCGCGGCGTCCTGTGGGCGAAAGCCAACATGCTGCGTACCAAACTGAAGTCGCCTACTGGCTGGTCGTTCGTGAACGACCCCACCCGCTCCAACAACAGCGTGGGGCGCGATACAGCCTGGTTTGCATTCGGTGCAGACTACGTGATGCCGGACTTCGCGCGCGAATCGCTGCTGGGATACGTCACACGTCAAGAACCATCCGGGATGATCGTCGAGTACTACGACATCCGAAACGGTAAGACCGCTGACTACGGGCTCAACGTGAATGATAATACGCCGCTACTCGTTCTCGCGCTCTGGCACCACTACAACACGACGGGTGATACGGCGTTTCTGCAGCATATTTATCCCGCGGCGGTTCGGGCGGCACGTTTCCTGCTCTCGCAGCGAAACGATCAGGGGCTCGTGTGGTGCACGTCGACGAAAACTCAAGACTGGGGCATCGTCGGGTGGCGCAACGTTATCGATAACTACCGCCTTTCAGGCGCGACGACGGAGTTGAATTCGGAGTGCTACGCCGCGTTCTTGACGGTCGGTCATATGGCGCGAGTCCTGGAGCAACATGACGAGAGCGCGGAGTTTGTACAGCACTCAGCGGAGCTACGCCATGCGATAAACACGCATCTATTCAACCCCGCCAACGGATTGTATTACCTCAATATCGACGTTGACGGCCACGCAAGAACCGATATCACATCGGACTTGGTTTTTCCGGTGATGTTCGGTGTGGCGACGGACGAGACGGCGGCTCGCATCATCAGCCGATTGTCTACCGAAGATTTTTGGACGGACGCCGGGATACGGACCGTCCCGCGCGACGCGCCGGAATACGGGCCGACGCACGGATACGGCTTGCTCGGCGGCGTCTGGGTCGCGGTAACGTTCTGGTTCGCATTCGCAGCGGCGAAGTTCAACGCAGCTTTTATGGCCTATGCGCTTTCTACGAGTTTTCGACATTACTCGGAGAATCCGCGCAAAAACAACACGGTCCCCGGGCAGTTCTCGGAATGGCTCCACGGCGAAACGTTGACGAACCAAGGCATGATGCTTTCTCCGTGGTTCCCCCCACGCTATCTTTGGGCGGCGATCGAAGGGCTGGCGGGTCTCGATCTTTCCGGCAGCAGTCCCGCGCTTTCGCCTCATCTCGCACCAGACTGGAAGTGGCTCGGCGTGCAAAACGTGCCGTTCCGAGGCTCATTTGTAACGTGGTTCGTCGCGCGCGTGCCCGACAGTCGGATCTACACGAATTTCGCCTTCCACGAATCGGCTCCGTACAATGCCTACCGAGACGACATTACCGCCGCGGTACATACGGACGGACATGCCTCGATCGCATTGGGACTGCGCCAGGATGCAGACATGGCGCTGTTCGTCGGAAACACCAGCGAACGAACGATCGCGACCGCAGTGCGTATCACGGACGGCGTCCAGGGCACGTACCGCATGAAGTCGTTCAACAGCATGCGCGGCGCGTGGATCGAAACCGGCGCTATCTCCGCCGAGCAACTGACGGTCGGCGTTCCGATCGAGCTCGAGCGTAAGGGCTTCATGCTTATCGAACTGCAGCAGGAGACCTGAGATGGCTGAACGTCCATATCGCTTCGGCGTTAGCGAGTTCACGACGTGGCCGTGGTCATTTGAACGCGACCTTCAACGATACGCGACGCATAGGATCGACACAATCGAAGTCTGTGAGTTCAAGCTCAACGCAGACGATTACGCTCCACAGCTCGAAAGCATCGAGACGAGTGGCCTCACCGTAAGCTCGGTACAGTCGACGGTGCACTCACTCTTCCCGGACAGCCTGGCGCCGCAGCCGACGGCACCCGAGGACCGCATGCGACATATCACGTCGGCGATCGATCGTATCGCACCGCACGTTCCGAAGGGCACGCCATTCGTAGTTATCACAGGAGCCGCTCCCGGCGGTGACACGAGCCTCGTCTACGACGTCGCGCTCGACGCGTTCGCGCGGTTGGCCGAGCATGCTGCTGGGCACGGCGTTCGTCTCGCGTACGAGCCGCTTAATCCGGTACTCTTTAACACGGATACCGCGCTCTGGGGTTTGGATCAGGCGCTCGAGCTGGTACAGCGCATAAACCACCCGGCGTTCGGTTTGTGCGTCGACACCTGGAACATCTTTCAGACACCCGACTTGCCCGGGGTCATCCGGCAAAGCGACGATCGCATTTTCCTCGTGCAAGTCAGCGATTGGCGGCGTCCACGTTCGGGCGCGGACCGCATCAACCTCGGCGATGGCTCAATCGACAACGGCGCGATCGTGAAGAGCGTTCGCGAAGCAGGCTACGGCGGACCCTACGTCCTGGAAATTTTCTCGGGTGAATCGCTGCCCGACTCGATCTGGCGCGCCGATCTCGATGCAGTACTCCAAAAGAACGTCGGTGCATTCGCACGCATTTGGCAAGAGAGCGAGGCAGGGCTCCATGCTGCCCACTAAGATCTACGATCTGAGCCAGCCCGTCTTTAACAACTGCCCGCAGTACCCGGATACAAACCCGCGACCCGCGCAGATCCACCTATTTTACATGCTCGCGGTGCAAGGCGTGAACAAAGAAATCGTCACGATGAGCACCCATACGGGAACACACTGCGATGCGCCGTTTCACTTTTTTGACGACGGTAAGACGATCGACGACATTCCGCTTGAGACGTACGTCGGACCGGCAACGATTCTCGATCTGCGTGACAAGCTACCCGGTTCTTCGATCCAGCGCGCCGACATCGCGCGGTTCGCGGATCGCATCGAGCCGGGTGATATCGTATTGCTCAACACCGGCGGCGGCCGCAGGCGTGCCAACAACAAAGAGTTCCTGACGGAATATGTCTACTTGGACGGCGAGGCAGCGCAGTTCTTGGTCGATCACGGCTCAAAGGGGGTCGGCATCGATGCTGTGAGCCTCGGCGGTTATGATGACCCCGCCACAGGCGGACCTCCGCACAGAACCCTGCTCGGCAACGGACAGTTCATCGTCGAGGAGCTCTATTTCCCCGATGAGGTCATGGACGGCCGCAAGCGCCTCTTCTGCGCCGCGCCGGTTAAGCTCCGTGGTTGCGGCGGTGCGTGGACGCGCGCAATGCTGTGGGAGTTCGATTAGTGCCGCAACTGTTCGGCCGCCATTACACGCGTGCTGATCTCGAACGGCGCGTCGGACAGCTCGACCAGATTGCTGGGATCACGCCCGTGGAGCTCGTCGACGGTCGCAGCCGCGGCGTGCGAGCCTTCGATGTCACCACAGGCAGCGGCTTTGCCTTTACGGCGATTGCCGATCGGGCCCTGGACGTTGCCGCCGCCTCGTACGAAGGGATTGCGCTCTGCTGGCGCTCGCGCAACGGAATCGCATCGCCAACCTACTATGAACAGCAGGGTGACGATTTCCTGAGATTATTCTTCGGCGGCTTGTTCACGACGTGCGGATTGACGAATTTCGGACCGGCGGGAAGTGACCAGTGGGGGTCCTTTGGCTTGCACGGACGCATCGATGCGACTCCCGCTGAGAACGTCGTGCACGAAGTGCGTTGGGACGGCGACGAATGCATTTTAGAGGTCCGTGGGACGGTCCGCCAGACGCGCGTTTTTGGTGAAGATTTGGTCTTGCAGCGTTGCTTACGAACGTCGGTCGGCGGCAGCCATCTCGAAGTTCATGACACGGTCACGAACGAGGGTGGAAAGCTCGTTCCGCACATGATTCTCTATCATTGCAACGGTGGCTTCCCGCTGCTCGGTGACGCTTCCGAATTGCACGTTTCACAGTCGTCGATGCGGCCACGCGACAGCGAGGCTAGGATGGGCCTTGGTGCTTGGAATCGTGGAGGCAAGCCGGCTTCCGGCTTCGCCGAACAGGTCTTCATTCATGAAGCCATAGCTTGCGCCGATGGTCGGGCAGCAGTCCTGTTGCATAACGCGACATTGCGCGAGGACCGCGGACTGGCGCTAGCGATTCGCTTCGACCCAGCGCAGCTGCCGGCGCTCTTTACCTGGAGAATGCTTGGTTACGGGACGTACGTCATGGGAATGGAACCGGCGAATTGCCCGACGATCGAAGGCCGGGTAAAGGCGGGGGAGCTTGGAACGCTCCCATTCTTGGAGCCGGGCGAAAGTCGCCGGTATGACCTTGAGTTTCGCATCCTGAGCGAAGTCGACGAGATCGCAGCATTTCTTCAGCTGATGCCACAGGCGGGCTCGGGATCATGATCCGATTCGATGAGGCACACCAGCGAGTTCACTTTCCCGATGACCGGCGCATGGTCGTCGTCTTGCGACGACGTTACCTCGTCTGGCTCATCGTGATCATCGTTCTGCCGGTCGCTCTCGCATGGCTACAAGTTCTGACGTTCGGCATTCACTCAGCGTTCGCGCCGGTCGCCGGCATCACCGCGAGCGGGCCGAACGGCGCACCACGAGGCTTTCCGGTCTGGATCCGTTGGACGCACTTCGCGAACTTCTTCTTCATGTTTCTGCTGATGCGTAGCGGCCTGTCGATTCTCTTCGATCATGCGCGGCTCTATTGGAACAACAATTGCACGCCAGGTTCAGAGTGGTTGCGGTTTACGCCGCTCACCGTTCCGAACGACCGAGTCTGGACGGCGAAGGACGACGCACGTTACATCTCCCCGCTCATCGCGCTGCCCGGTTACCGACACACGATTGGAATGGGCCGATCGTGGCATTTCATCACCGATTACGGCTTCCTCATTACCGGCATCGTCTACGTGGGGATGTTGCTGTTTAGCGCGCAATGGCCACGGCTGGTCCCGACGTCGTGGGCGATCTTCCCCTATGCCTGGCAGACTTTCGTGCATTACGCGACGTTCCACTTTCCCGTTGAGCCGGACGGCTACTATGCCTACAACGCGCTGCAACAATTAACGTATTTCGCCGTCGTCTTCATCATGGCGCCGCTCTCCATTTTGACTGGCATCTCGATGTCGCCGGCCGTTGACAGTGCCTTCCCGTGGTATCCACGCATCTTCGGCGGCCGCCAAGGGGGCCGCTCGATCCACTTCCTGCTGCTCTGCGGATACATCGCCTTCACTATCGTGCACGTCACCCTCGTTTTCTTGACCGGAGCACAGCGAAACTTCAATCATATCGTCCTGGGGACCGACGATACGCATCCGCTCGGACTGATTCTGGGCTGCATCGGCCTCGCCGTCGTAGTCGCATCCTGGATCGCGGCGTACGTCGTCGCCTGGCGCTACCCGCGTGTCATCCAACGCTTGCATAAAGCGCTGATTTTTCCGCTTGAAGTCAGCATGAGTGCATCGAAGCGCTTTAATCCTACGGAACGCTACACACGCAAGGACATCTCACCGTATTTTTGGCCCAACGGCAAGATGCCTGATTCCGCTGAATGGCAGCGCTACGTCGACGACGGCTTCAGTGATTACCGGTTGCGTATCAGCGGTTGCGTGGACAACCCCGTCGATTTGAGTCTTGCTGAGATCCGAGCACTCGGGCATGACGAGCACATCGCTTTGCACCATTGCATTCAAGGTTGGAGCGGGATCGCTCAGTGGGGCGGGATCTCGATGGTGCGGCTGATCGGACTTGTCAAGCCGCAGCCGGCGGCGCGCGTTGTCGAGTTTATCTCGTTCGGCGAGGGTTTGTACGGTGGGGTGTACTATGACACCCAGCGTCTCGAGGATGTGGTCAAGCCCGAGTGCCTGCTCGCCTATGACATGAACGACGCGCCCCTGCCGCTCATCCACGGTGCACCGCTGCGCCTACGTGTCGAGAACCAGCTCGGGTTCAAAATGGTCAAGTGGATTCGCGAAATTCGCTTCATCGAGACGGAGAGGACGGTCGGCGCGGGTCACGGCGGGGTAAATGAAGACGACGAATACTTCGATCTATTGCCGTATATCTAAACTAATAGGGACACCTAAACTAACTCAGGTGTCAGAACCAGGCGGTCGATGGTGTGAAGACACCAACGCCGACATCAGAAGGTCTTATCGTTCCCAAGAGAGAGACTGCTTATGAAGTTGGTCAGCAATATCGATTCTACGCTCCTCAAAGATGCGCAGCTCGTGGCCGAGTCGAGCGAGTTCGCTATTTATGCCATCGGCAACGACACCTATGCGTTGGTTCATCGTCATCAATCGGTTGATTGGCAAGCCATCACGATTTCTGGCGATGGTCTTTTCCGCATCACCGAAATGCTCACGAAGGCCACGCGGTCCCTGTATCGCGACGTTGCGGGTGATCTCTCTCTCCGCATGAATGGTATTCCGTTCGGAGCAACGTCACGAAGCGACGACGAGTAGCACACCACACGACCGCGCGGGAGTGACACAGACTGTGGGTTCACGTTCAAGTCGAAGGCGACGCGACAACGCGCTGAGGAGAACCTGCCATTCGGAATGGGTGAATGAATGACGCAACCGGTCCTGTTGAAGCGTGCGTATGATGAGCCCGCCAAGAGCGACGGCTTCCGCGTACTCGTCGATCGACTCTGGCCGCGCGGCGTTAGTAAGGTCACCTTACGTCTCGACATGTGGGCGAAGGACGTTGCTCCCAGGGGTAAAACGAGCACTCGTGTCATGAGCCGCCACTTCGCGTCTTGGAAGCGAGGGTCTATGCCGGACGCTTCTTCCGCATACTCCGTCGACACGGTGCGCCCGCTCGTGCCTGCTCAGGCGCTGCGGCCGCCGTCGGCGCCGATGAACTGCGCCGAGACGTAATCGGACTCGTCGCTGGCCAGGAAAACGAACGTCGGGGTGACGTTCTCGGGCCCAGGCGTCGCGCGCATCACTTCTGCTTGGCCCGGTCGGGTGACGGCCAGAGTTTCCATCATGCGCGTGTAGGCGATCGGCAAGACCGCGTTGACCTGAATGTTGAACGGCGCGAGATCGCGCGCTGCGTTCCGGGTCAGCGCGAGAATCGCGCTCTTGGCCGCCGCGTAGTCGGCGTTGTTGTCACTCGCGCGAAGGGCGCCGATTGACGACACGTTGATGATCTTCCCCTTGCCCTTCGGCTTGAGGAAGCGTCGCGTCATTTCTTGCAAGGTGTAGAAGGCACCGTGGACGTGAACGCGGATCGTGTTCTCCCACTGCTCCGGCGTGATTTCGAGGATTGGCGTCGGATTCATGACCCCGGCGTTGTTGACGACGATGTCGAGGGTTCCGAAGGTTCGCTCGACGTCGTCGGCAAGGCGCCGCACGTCGGCCGGATCGCCGACGTCGTAGAGCCCGCTGTCGGCATCCGATCCGCGCGCGCGAATCGCTTGCTGGACCTCGTCCAGCGCGGCCCGATCGCGGTTTCCGACCAGGAACACCCGCGCGCCCTCGCGTGCAAATGCCTCGGCAACGCTGCGGCCGATCCCGCGGCTGGCCCCTGTCACCAATGCGACCTTACCGGTGAGTCTGTTCACTAAACTTCCTTCCTGTTCACTAAAACTTCGAGCCGAGGCCCAGCGAGAGCTCGTTGTAAACCGGCGGACGGCGGTCGGCTCGAGCCGACGCTCTGCCACGGCTGGAACGGATCGGGATGATCCGCTGCTCGCTGCGCAGACGCTCCCACGGCATCGGGACGTGCAGGCCGACGGGTCTTCCGCTGTGAGCGTTCCAACGATTCGAGCATTCGGCGCCGCATCTGGACGATCGCGACGGCGGAGGTGCCGAGAAGCTCCTGCTCGCGATCAACAATGTGGCCGATGCTCTCTTGTACCGCCATGTCCTGGTGGGGAAGCCTTCGAACCCTGAGTTTTGACGTAATTGCTCATTACTGCTGTTTTCCTGCCGCCGGCAGACGTTATGATCCGTGCTCGGCGGAGCCGGCAAGGCGGCGGATATTGCTCAGAACAATCATTTCGAGCATACTCCGGGCATGCCCCAGCCGAAGACGGACACGATCAAGTTTCTGACCCCGGACGAGACGGCCCGGCTGTTCGGCTCCGTGCGGGAGCACCGCCGGAACAAAGCGATCTTCCTTATTGCCTATCGCCATGGTTTGCGCGCGAGCGAGGTCGGCCTGTTGCGCACAAGCGATCTCGACTTCAAGAAGCTACGCATCCTCGTGCACCGCCTCAAAGGCAGCTACTCCGGTGAGCATCCACTGCAGTCCGACGAGGCGAAAGCAGTGCGGACCTATTTACGCACGCGCGGACACGAATCACCGGTTCTCTTCACGAGCAATCGCGGCGACCCGATCTCACGGCGGACCCTCGATTGGTTGATGAAGACGTACGGCGCCGCGGCGAACCTTCCGCCGGCGAAGCGGCATTTCCACGTTCTCAAGCATAGCATCGCGACCCACCTGCTCGACGCCGGCGGTGACCTGCGCTTCGTCCAAGACTGGCTTGGCCACAGCAACATTCAGAGCACCGTCGTCTACACGTACCTCACGTCGCGAAGCCGCGAAAACTCCGCACGTAAAGTCTTTTTGCACATGCCGCGCTATTGACGGAGGCGCCGATGGAGAACGCGCTCGAACTCGATCGATGGACGCTTTCGGAGGCCGAACGCGGGTTGATTCTCAGCAAGAGCACCAGCAATCGGTTAGGCTTTGCGCTGCTCTTGAAATACTTCGCGACCTACGGCCGTTTTCCAGCGTCGTTGGCAGAGATTGCCGGCGACGCCGTACAGCACGTCGCCACGCAACTCGCGGTCGATGCGCTGCGCACCGATTCACTGCAAGAACCCCAAGAGCGCACGGTAGAACGCTATCGCGCGGATATTCGCACGTTCTTCGGCTTTCGTGAGCCGACGAGCGCCGATGCCGAGGAATTGACGACGTGGCTGCGCGATCACGCCGTGCCCGAGAGCCGGGATCGAGAGCATCTTACCGGCTCGCTCGAAGCCGAGTGCCGGCGTCGATCGCTCGAACCGCCGGTGACCGACCGCGTCGAGCGCATCGTGCGGGCGGCCGTGCACGGCTATGAAGAGCGCTTCTTCGAGCAGGTCCACGCCAAGCTTTCACCGCTCACCCGCACGCGACTCGACGCCTTGCTCCAAGCGGCCGACGCGAACGACGTCGACGAGGAAGCGTCGGCGACGCGCGCGGTTATCAATGCGCTGCGCGACGATGCCGGCCGCGTGGGCGTCAACAGCATTCGCGATGAAATGGCCAAGCTGGAGGTCATCCGCAAACTCGAATTACCGCCGGAGCTCTTCGACCATGCCCGGCCCGGAGAGCTCGAGCTCTATCGGCAACGCGTCGCCGTTGAGACGCCGCGGGAACTGCGTCGTCACCCCGAGCAGCAGCGGTTCACCTGGCTTGCGGCGTTCGCGTACCTGCGCGGCCGCGCGATCACCGATACGCTCACCGACCTGCTCATCGACACCGTACATCGGATCAACGCGAAGGCGGAACGCCGCGTAAGCGACGCACTGCTCGAGGATCTCAAGCGCGTGACCGGCAAGACGAACATCCTCTTCCAGCTGGCCGATGCGACGCTCGCACATCCCGACGGGGTGGTCCGCGACGTCGTCTTTCCGGTCGTCAGCGAAGCGACGCTGCGGGACCTCGTCAAAGAATGGAAGGCGACGGGTCCAGCCTTCCGCAACACGCTGCGCACCTTCATTCGAGGCTCCTACCAGTCGCACTATCGGCGCATGGTCCCGCAGGTCCTCGAGACGCTGGATTTCCGCTCGAACAACGAGACGCACCGGCCGGTCATCAGGGCACTCGATGTCATCAAACGCTACGCCGGAACGAAGCTGCACAGTTTTCCAGCGGACGAAAACGTGCCGCTCGATTTCGTCCCGCCACTGTGGCGCGACGCCGTCGTCGAAGACGACGCAGAGGGTCGGCCGCGCGTCAACCGGATCACCTACGAGATCGCAGCACTCAACGCGCTACGCGATCAGCTGCGGTGCAAAGAGATTCACATCGCCGGCGCCGATCGCTACCGCGATCCCGACGAGGACGTTCCCACCGACTTCGACGCGCAGCGCGATGTCTATTACGAAGCACTACGGCTGCCGCGCGACCCCGAGGTCTTCATCGCCGGAATCCGCCATGAAATGCGTGAGGCGCTCGGGACCTTCAACGACGGCCTCCCGCGCAACCCCGCGGTTCATCTCACCAGCAAGAGCGGCGGCTGGATCGGCCTTTCGCCGCTCGAGGCGCAGGCGGAACCGCAGAACGTTGCCCGCCTCAAAGACGAGCTCGCCGAAACGTGGCCGATGACGTCGCTGCTCGACATGCTCAAAGAAGCCGACCTGCGGCTCAACTTCACCGACGCGTTGCGCAGCGTCACGGCTTACGAGAACCTTGAGCGCGACGTTTTACGGCCACGGTTGCTGTTGTGCTTGCATGGCCTCGGCACGAACACCGGGCTGCAACGCATGAACGCCGCGCATCACGGTGCCACCTATCGCGATCTCGTCTATACGCGCCGGCGCTACATCACCGTCGATCAACTGCGCAAAGCGATCGCCATCGTCACGAACGGGACACTGCGGGCGCGCAACCCGGCGATCTGGGGCGACGGAACCACCGCCTGCGCGTCGGACTCCAAACACTTCGGCGCCTGGGACCAAAACCTGACGACGCAGTGGCACCTGCGCTACGGCGGGCCCGGTATCATGATCTACTGGCACGTCGAGCGCAAGTCGCTCTGCATTCACTCGCAATTGAAGTCGCCATCGTCCTCGGAAGTGGCCTCGATGATTGAAGGCGTCATCCGTCACGTCACCGAGATGTCCATCGATCGCCAGTACGTCGACAGCCACGGACAGAGCGAGGTCGCCTTCGCGTTTTGCCGCATCCTCGGCTTTGAGCTCCTCCCACGGCTCAAAGCGATCCACTCGCAGCGGCTCTATCGTTCCGATGCAGTGAAGGCTGGCGGATACAAGCGGCTCGAGCCCGTGCTCACGCGGCCCATCGATTGGGAGCTCATCCGCCGTGAGTACGACCAGATGATCAAGTATGCGACGGCGCTGCGCTTGGGAACCGCTCAGACCGAATCGATCTTGCGGCGCTTTACGCGGACCAACGTCCAGCACCCGACCTACAAGGCATTCGCCGAACTCGGCAAGGCCGTGAAGACGATCTTTCTCGCTCGCTATTTACACGCCGAACCGCTGCGCCGCGAAATCCATGAAGGACTCAACGTCATCGAACAGTGGAACGGCGCCAACGACTTCGTGTTCTTCGCGAAGCGCGGTGAGCTCGCGAGCAACCGGCACGAAGACCACGAGATCACGATGCTCTCGCTGCACTTGCTGCAAAACTGCCTCGTCTTCATCAACACGCTGATGATGCAGCAGGTCCTGGCGCGGCCACATTGGCAACGGCGGCTAACCGCCATCGATCAGCGCGCGCTCACCCCGCTCATCTGGGAGCACGTCAATCCATATGGACGCTACGAACTCGACATGGACGCGCGACTTGCCCTGGCCTAACATGAGGCCAGATCCGCGGCTCAGCCCGAACGCTCGTTCGACGTTATCGGGCGAAGTGGCGGCTCATGACACGAGTGCTCGTTTTACCCCTTCTTGGACGCGACCGCTCTGATAAATATTTGAGAATCCGGCATAGCCGTCGGCTTGCAAAATGCCGCTGAAGTCTTGCAGATGGTGCTGCGGATGTTCACCCTTACGATTCGAAGAAAAGGCAAA
>JAABUX010003295.1_pt1 | contig 21550 bp, 41 predicted proteins | sample 5561851 | NCBI WGS metagenome assembly JAABUX01 (sample SAMN10711883, study PRJNA513361) | rock metagenome | isolation source: Antarctica rocks | place: Antarctica: Victoria Land, Richard Nunatak red sandstone | collected 2016-01-03 | reverse complement strand
ACTGCCTGGCAGCTTGCGGTATCTGCTGGATGAGCCAGACCCTGTCGCTGCGCTCATGAAATGCTGCTGTCATGAGTTCTGCTCACGTCGTAATCGCCAATCTGCGTGCACAATACTGCCGCAGCATTTACATCCGGGCGCCTGCCGCCTGCAGCCTCGGACCTCCCTCGCGGCACATCTGGCAGGCATCAGTCGTCTGGGTATAGCGGAACGCCGCTGGGCGCTGCAGCTTCTGCGCAGCTGCCTCTTGATCACCGGGAAGCTTCGCTAGCCGGGTGGTCACCCCGAGCTCAGGGCGCATCACGGCTGCAGTTTTCCGCCGCGCCCTCGTCCAGGGTATACTCCTCCGACCTGGACCTCGGGCTGCGGGCGGCGCTCACCGAGATGTCGCTGCGCCGCTCCTCAGAGGCCCAGCGCAACGTGCACCAGCCCACCCGCTACTTCCGTGACTTCGGCAACAGCAGCGGCGTCTTGCATGGTGCGCATGCCCATACTCCCATGGTCAGCGTCATCAAGGCTCACTTTGGACAGCGTATTGAAGTACCAAGGTATTTTCACCATTACGCTCCACTTCGTGTGCTTTACTACTCTACAAGAGCCGGGCACCACGCTGCTGCACAGGCGCCGGTAGCGCTGCATCGGATGAGGGCGCCTCAGACGTGGCCTCAGAGGCGGCGTCGGCAGGCGACGACGCCTTCTTCGACGTCGACAACGCCGACGACGCGGCATCATTTGTTACGGCCCGCAGCAGCCCCTCCGCATCCATGAGGTGAGGAGTTTGAGCGTCCACCTCAGCTTTGGTGAATCAAAAGCGCGGGGTGTTGGCCACATGCCGAACAAGTGCAGCTCGCATGCTGTCAACAAGCAGTATCTTGCATTTGTCAAACATCACGCGCATGTACTGCTGCTGACAAATTATGATCTCTCACCAAAGGAACCGTACAACAGGACACTCGCCGGGCGCTGCGCGCAGGTCATCTGTACCAGTGCCTTCCTTCGCGGACCTCCATGCCCCGGACGGGAGCAACAGCCTCGACCTGGTCCTGCTTGTCGGGGCGGACCTGCTCGCCCACGACCCCCCAAACGCAGACGAGTCCGCCGCCGAAGCGCGGCCGCACCCACATGCGTCGCTCGAGGCGACGGTGGCCCGGCAGGGGTTCCTCCGTCGGCGGGGATCCGCCTCCCAGGAGGCAGCGCTCGCCGTCGCCGTCAGGCCGCTGCTGCTCAGGTGACGCCAGCTTGTTTCAAAGTGCTGGTTGCTCGTGTCCTGCAACAGCAGTTTGACGTCGTATGCAGCGCTGTCATCAGCTTAGTGCCCCTGGCAGGCCTAGGGCTTTGACAGATGAGCCAGTGCGGCCTCTGTTCGAACCAGGCCACCTGTGCGGGAAACATGTCAGAATGGATTCACCTGCCGCACAGGGTACATCTGGAGGGCTGGGACCTTGCAGCGGCATGCGTGCAGCGGCACATGTCAGCCGTCGGCGTCAGACCGGGCGCCGCCTGCGAAGAGGGGCACGGGCAGGCTCAACAGGCAACCGGTGTGGATGCTGCCAGCCGCAGCGGCAGAGACGGAGTGGCCGGCCATGCGGCCACCGAGCAGAGGCTGGTGCAGCTGGACGCGCCCCAGATGCGGCTCGTGATCGTAGCCAACGAGCTTAGCCGCGAAGGTGGGTTCGAGCATCGCATCAACGGAGGAACGCTGGCATGGCTTTTCAGTAGCAATATGCTCGCCGCTGCATCTCAATGCTGCTGTGCCAGCCATGTCTGAACCTCGGTTATCACACTATCAAGATACACAGCGCGAACGTAGAGATGGAAATCAGTGCATGCCCTTCCTGTCAGGCGCGTTGGGAGCGCACAGATTTGCACACAGGCATAGTATCCTGCTCTGTTGGCGCAGACCATGACTGCTTTATCAACGCGACAGGCGAACGAGCGGCTCAGGTGCCAGCAGTCACTGTCGACACGGCGGTCGCGGTGCAGCTGGTGACACGCAGCGGTCAGTTGCATCAGCTGAGGGTCCAGGTTCCTGCGCTGCTGGCCGGCTCGGCCATGGAGGATGCAAGCAGCCCGATGCTGACGCAGCGGGTCAGCATGGACTCAGCACCGCTGCTGGGCCTGCAGGGTCTCAACGTGTCGATGGCGAGCTCAGGCATGCACCATTGCTGCCCTGCCTCAACAGCTGGTTCATTGAGTAGTAGCTTGAGCAACCTACCCTGTCATCTGTCCGAAAGCACAGCATCAGCGCATGCTTCAGTGCTTTGGTGGCCATGACTTGGGTACTGGATGGTTGCTTTAATATATGGCTTGACACGGCAATGATCGAAACAGGGGACTTGGGCAGATCAGTGTCTGTGGAGATGACATCCCTGTCAGTATGGGCATACCGGCGGAGGCTCATCATTGCGGTTGCGGCGGTCCGCGGGCTGCTCAGCACGCTCGACACTTCGCGCAGCATCCTCGTGCGCAGACCCAGATCAGCGTCTTCACCAACCAGAACAGCGCAGGTCAGCTACCAAGTAGGTCTTCACGTAACAGTCTGCCCGTGCAGGCGCCACACGTTGCTCACCCTGATCAAGGTCTCAAGGTGACGCGGCTGAATCCACTGATGCGTCGCTGCCGTTGCAGAGCTGTTGCTGGCACAAGTCATCATACCAGACTGTCTGCCAGTTGTTGTGCCTGCCATCGCGTCGAGTCTCCATTTTGCACAAGCCATCATGCCACACTGTGCCTGTTGCAGGTGCCTGCGGTTGCGCTGAGCCCCAATGTGTTTGCAGGGGCTGAAGGCGACCAGGTCGGCGAGTCAGGGCAGCATCAGGCTGCACTGCCGGCGCATGGCGGTGCTCCTGGGCGAGGATGTTCCCAATAGAGCCGAGCCTCTGGTGGAGGCGGCCCTGCTCGACTTTGCAGCTGGCCTGTCGACAGCCGACCACGGCGGCCTAACGCTGTCAGCACAGGTCAGCCGCTTGTTGCAGAGCCACCCTTATCGTGTAAGCATCAGTACATCCGTTCGACATGTATTGGAACGTCAGGTCCCGTGTGTTCGAGCGATACCCGGCTTGGTATGGATCACCAAATGTGTGAGTGCCCTCAATATGTCCGATTGCCGTCACACTGTGATTCCCGGCAGGCGTCACTGGCGGCCGAGATGTTCAACAGCGGTCGGATGGGCTGGGAGCCGGTCATCGAGCCGTGGACCTTCCACGTCGGACTCACCGTGGCGCACCCGGTGGAGTCGCCTGCCCGGTCGCCGGACGCGAGCAGCAGCGGCCCTTCTTGCATGTCGGCGAGCTTCGCCTCCGACGCGATGCTGGAGGGCACGATGACGCTGGCGCAGTTCGACACGGCTGCAGCCGCCATGCGCGTCGTGCGCCAGGTGCAGCCATCGCAGCGTGGCAAGGTCAGGCATTTGATCGTGAATGGCTGTTTGTCTCATTGCGACACTGTGGGACATCCCAGCCACAACATGGCAGTGATCACGCGCAGCATGGTGGTCTGCTTCAATGGCCAGGTCAGCGATCGTGCGAAGGAAAATAGACCATATTGACACGTCTGTGCAAGAAGGTGATCACAGTCAACACTAAGGTTGGGTGGATGCGGTGGCAGGCGCAAGAGGTGTGGCAGCATCCAGACCGGCTCGACGCTGCGGCTTCCGCTCAGCGGGGCCTTGGTGGCAACTCGCCTTTCTGGCTGCTCAACCAGACTGGCGTCGGCGTTTCGCTGTGGCTGGGACCCGAGGACGATGTCAGAGGCGGTAGCGCTCCGAGTGGTATGCAGGAATACCTCTTTGCATGCCAATAAGTGCTTGCCTTCGAATCGGCTTTCAGATTTGGGTTTTGCAACAGCAACACGGTGGTGGTTCGTCAGCCCAGCACTTCGGCTAGCCTTGACATCTCGATGTCGTGACGCTACGCGGATGATCCCAGTCCTTCCACTGACTCCCTTCATGGCTGCAGGCGCTGTGCAGACGCTGCCGCCCGATGGCAGCGTTGCGGTGCCTTTGTACTCAGCGGTTCAGCTGCAGCGAGGAGAATCGCTTGTGGGCGATGCATCTCAGATCCGCGCAGTGCTGTCGCATGACAGCAGTGCTGCAGCTCCAATTGAGACGCAGGTGCCGCTTGCTCCCAGCGGCATAAGTGCTTTTGCTATGTTGCACGACGATTCCATACATGCCACATGAAGCAGAGTGTGTTCCATTGAAGGATTGTCTGCAGCATAGCCCAGGACCTGTGTTGCACACAACCTCGTAACCAAAATACACTCTCCGACAGGATCAACTGCGTTGACACACATGCCTTCCTGCCGCAGATCGTCGAGTCCCTGGCAGTGCCAGCCGGGCCTGCAGTCGGCGCGGCGCAGCAGTCGTGGCGGCTGCCCAGCTCGCGGGTGCTGTGGCTGCGACTGGATGGCCAGGCGTCCGCGCTCGGGCCCGTGCCTTTGCGAGATCTTGACGGAGTGGACCACCGATCGGTGAGTGACCTCGCCTCTGCAACGGCACTGATGCGATGTCGTCATACAGTGCTGCCTTGGCCATCCACAGGAAACCCAGCATTAATTTCTGTGCTGAGCAACTGCTACTGCTCAGTGAAGAGCATTCTGACACGTCACACTTGCTCATGCTGGGTATGGTTGCACAGCCCGTATGCCATGTGCAGCCTGCGTGCTGAGGACATGTCAGAAACGCCTGTTGCCCAAGCGAGCTGCCGCTGCGTCGCAGCTCAAGCTGCAGCTGCTGCCCACGGGGCAGCCGACGGTGCTGCTGGAAGTGGAGCCCCGGCGGCCGGGCGGCCACCGGTTGCGGCTGCACTCCGGCGTGCGCCTTGTCAACGCCACCGACTTACACCTGCGCATCGGGTGCGTGCCCAAACCGCATTTGCTTGACTGATGACCTCGGTCAGAGCCCATTGCAAGATTCGAGGGACGGGTGAGGGACCGGCAGAACATGCCGGTTGCCCAGGTTGTGTGTGGAACACGTCGGTCCCGACCCGCAAATGGCGCCAAAGTTGACCCGTATGCTGCTGCTTGCGTCAGGTGGCGGCACCCCCTGGCACCCGATGTGAGCCTGATCCAGACGCTGGCGCCTGGGGCAGAGCTTGCAGTGCCGGTGGCCAATGCACGCGAAGGCGAGCTGTGCCTTCAGCCTGCAGGTAATAATACGGGCCATATTGAGCGGTCATGAACATTTGTGCATGTGCGACTTTGTGGGTGAACACGAATGGTTAGGGTTTGGGCATATGAGTGCGCGCAGCGGGGACAAAACCATGGCATGTGTCAGATCCCCAAATATGGCTTGCCCTACACCACGAGCTTGGACCATGTTTAATATCAGGCGTGCAAAGACGGGAGGTTTGCGTTGCTCACGACGCAGGCATGGCCGTCGCATGTAAAAGTTGAAAAGTGGCTGCGTCGTAGATCTGGCCGGGCATGGCGAGGGCCTGCACTCCTGGTCCGAGGGGCTCCGGGTGCCGACGCTCCGGGGTCGCGTGGCGCAGCTGCGCCGCCGGGAGCCGCCGCTGACCAGCAACCTGACCTGCGCGCCCGCCCACCAGGACGCCGCAGTGCTGCGTTTCTGCGTGGGCGCCAGCCAAGGTGCACTTTACCAGATGCCTAACGGCAAATGCGGTCTGTCTCTGCATATTTTGCGCCAACAGCTGGGCGTCGCCTGCTCATGCGGCACGAGCATATTCTTCATTCTGCCCAGACAAGAGGTATGCCACCAAACATCGCGGCATGACTATGGGTCAGCATGCCCTCGGTCCCGGCAACGCACGCAGCATGGTGCAGGGTCGGCAGCGGAGGGCAGCCTGGAGCTGCGTGTCACGGCGCCGCTGGTGCTGCACAACGCCCTGCCCATGCCGGTCCACGCCATCGCGTACGGCCTCTCCAGCTGGATGAACATCAGGTGTGCGGCATTTGCTCTTACAACGTTGGTGATAGCCAACAGAGGTGTCTTGACCTAAACCCTGACCCTAGCCTAAGCGAGTGAATCCCGGGAGCGTGCTCAGTTAGTTGACTATCATAGGCAGGTCTCGATCATGCTACATTCCCATCCGTGGCTGCTCAGCCGCAGTTGTAAAGACAAGTAAGCTGTGCACCCCTGTGGCAGGATGGTGATCCAGCCGCTGGAGAGCGTGGCGCTGCACCAGGCGGACCTGGGCCGCATGGACGCGCTGCGCCTGTCGCTGCAGCCCGCCGGCTACGAGGCCACCGAGACGTTCGCCGTGCCGGCTGTGCCCCCCCTCGCCGGCACCGGCACCGCTGATCACACGGATGAGGGCGGTGCCGCCTCTGCAGCCACGACAGTCATGGTGGGTCAGGGGTGTCGAGCAGCTCCCTATATATGCCCCAGATGAGATTGCAATCGCTGCGCTGATATCACTATTCTGGGTATCAAGTCCTACTCTCCTGTTCGTAATGTGCCTCGCACATGAGCCACTGCTGTGACATTGCACCATGTACGGTCACATCGGCAATGTTGGGTTTTGTGCTGGCGCCAGGTACACGAGAGCGGAGAGGGCCGCGGGAGCACTGACGTGCGGGTTAAGCACGTGGTCGAGCCGGCGGGCAACCACGTCATCCGCTTCTGCTGCGCGCTGTGGGTGTTCAACTGCACCGGCCTCCCCATCGCTCTGCAGCAGGTGATGCTCTGCTTTGTTGCCAACTGAGCAGCGCACTGACACAGCTCAACAGTCATGGACATGCAGCTGGTGTAAACAGGCAAAGCCCGTCAGCACTCGTCTGAAGTTCTCACTGAACGCTTGTGAAGCCCATGCAACGTGGGTTGCGATGAGCCGTCTGCGGTTCCTTGTATCCCACTCCCTTGAGGGCAGGAAACTGTCAAAACTCGCCATGTCAAAGGAATTGAAAATGCCTAATGTGACCATGTGTCCCAGTGGGAATGGCAAATGTTGGCCTGGTATGTAAGACAATGCATGGGAAAAGAAGGAGAATGAATCACAAAATTGGAAATGGCACATGCAGAGCGATGTGGAGGACCAGGACGAGTACGAGCACGCGTACCACGAGGACAGGGTGCCGCGGCAGTGGCTGCCGCCGTACGACGGCACCACGCAGCCGCCGCTGAGCACCTGCCTCAGCCCGGGCACCAGCCTGCGCTCCGCCAGCTCCCTCAGCCTGAGCGTGTCCGACACCAGCAGCCACCAGCGGGTTGGCTACGTTTCAACAGGCTCCTTCGCTTCTTACAATGCCTGCAACTGTCGAACATTTTGCTGTTTCGGGTGAATCCGCGTTCAGAAGCCCTACCCCTAGGCAGTGTACCACGTGGCAGCACTGTGTGTCGTGCAGGCGCGGTCGGGCAACAGAGGGCTTGGCACGGTGCTGATTGGGGCTAGCCAGACAGTGGGCAGCTACAGGTGACAATACACTCAACATCGCATTCTAATTGCTACGGCCGCTTTCTGTTCATAGCTACCCTTTAGCTGTCAGGGGTTTGGACCCCTTCCATGCTGTCAGCCTACATTTGATCCTCAGTAGGTCCCGTCATTGGCATGCAGTTCATGTCCCGCTGCAGGTGGTAAGCAGCTGCCCCTGAGATCGCCGCCTTGGCTGCTCTGCAGGTTCAGGCAGCCGGACGCGACAGTGGGGCCCCAGCGCGGCATGGCGGAGAGCATGGAGACCTTGCCCTCCTTCCGCACGCCCACCAGGCAAGCGCGCTGCTGCTACCTGCACGCAGATGTGTGGACTTCCGCCGCAGCAAAACTGTTTGGGCGCTGAGTACATTCGGATGAGCCTGGCTTTCAGTTTGTTTGCAAGATTTGGTATGAGGGTCATCGTGACCCTTACATGGCAGGTTCTCCAGCATGGTTGGCGGCCACCAGCCCGGCACCCGCCGAGTCCGCATCCAGGTGAGCTCAGCTGCTGCATGAGTGGCTATTTTCATCTCAGCTGGTGTTGCAGCCAGCAAGCTTGTTGCAAGCTTGGCCGCGTGACAATGTTGAAGGTGAGGCTGCAGATGTCTAAACAACGCGCTTTGCTTATACCAGATAAGTGCGTTGGCCACTGCCATATGGCAAGCCATCGAAAATGCATGCACCATGACTGCAACGAGCTGCGAAACGCCTTGCACCTGCACCTAAAATGTGTATTTTGCAGCTCCCCACTAGTGGTTCCGTGCTTGCAGATCCGGGCCAGCCCTTGTACAGCGCCGCCGGGCAATACTTTCTGGTCCGCGCCGGTGCAGCTGGACGCGCTCGGCGCCGCTGCTGTCGTGCTGGTGCCGGCCGCAATGGCTGCGCGCGATGCGACGACCACCGATGCAGACTCCGCCATCGTTGTCTCCGTGACCGCTGTCGAGGTACTCCTTTTGTAGCTGTCCTGCATGCTGCAGTCCCGGCCCTCGCTGTGCTCGACGCATCAAGGTGCCCTCTTCTTGCTGCGAGCGCCTCACAGACTGTGTATTCATCAAAAAGCGGGCAGGCTTCTATTGGGACCGAGGCTGTGAATGCAAGCGCAGTCGGCAACGCAACATGGAAGCATGAAGCATAGCTCGTTCCTAATGTTGCAGCAGCGCGATTGCTGTCCTTGCCCAGAAGACTAGCTGTCGCCCACTTTCATGCTGATAGCTGTCCCACAGCCGAACTGTCACCAGATACCACACTCTTCTACCCTAAGCTCGCATTGACTTCGCGGCAGGTGCCGCATGGCGACGGTGCGCTGGCCGTGCACGTGCTGCCGCGCTATGTGCTGCACAACACCCTGGACGTGGCCCTGCAGTACAAGCAGCAGGGCGCGGGCGGCGAGCGGGAGCTGCCGCCGGCCGCGCCGCGGGCGGTGCAGTGGCCCAACGCCACGCTGCCGCTGCGGCTCTGCTTGCGCGTGCAGGCGAGTCAAGTCAATAGCCTACCCCATGCCGGTTTGTGAGTCATCGACATCATGCGTGCCACGCTGACCGGCTATCATCCATGTGGATGCAAATGGCATCGGTGGGTGAGGTCGGACGTGGTCGTCAAATGCTCGCATGCATCATGCTGGACCTGGCATCAACATAACTTGCTGATATCATGATCTGCAGGTTTGCTCCTCGTGCGCAGGAAGCGGGCTGGCTGTGGTCAGGCGGTGTTGCTCTGGACACACCAGGCGACCAGTTCGTCAAGATCCGGCACAGGTGTGCTTGATCGACCCTGGGTATACCCTCACTGGCTGCGCATGCTGGAGCCTTCTCTGTACTTTTTCACGCCTCCCCATGCAAACAGGGTCGAAGTATGTGCTCGTCTCGCATATACGTTTGCTCGTGGTGGTCACAGCTGCGTTGATGCTTACGGCAGGGACCGGGGCGTGACCATCTTAGTGCGGGTGGATGTCAGCAGCGGCTCCGCGGGCGTCCTGGCCGTCACGCTCAGCCATCAGGCGGCGGGCTTTGCACCGTGCGCTACCCTCGCTGCCTGCACACCCCGCTGCCTGGGCGGGGCGTGGTTGCTCTGCGATCCCTCAGCCCTAAGCCCAAAGCGACGACAGCGGAAAATGACACGCATGCGCTCAACAATTACCTGTAACGGCGGTGGGTGCTCCTGTGGACCCGTGCTGAACTCCGCCCCATTTCTGACGCTGCAGGTACCGCCTGGACAACTGCACGTCGCAGACGCTGCACCTACGCCAGAAGGGCTGCCAGGAGGCCAGCGACGTGCTGCGGCCGCACTCGGCGCTGCACTACGCCTGGGACGAACCCAGCCTGCCGCACGAGCTGCTCTTGGAGCTGCCTGGCAGGCGCCGCCTGGGCTGCTTTGCCCTTGACAAGGTGCTCTTGGCAGGGAGGCACTTCAACACAGGCCTGTACATATGCCGTCGGCTGATATGACCTCTGGGATTGCCGCAAGGTCCATTTGCAGCCGTGCTGCCGAGAGCAAGGCTTCACATTCGATTGCCCGCCCCGCAGGTTGGCTCAGCGAGGGTCGTCACGCTGCCGGCCGACCCATCAAGCAACATAGCGGAGCGTCAGCTACAGGTGCCACGGGTCGTATGAATGTGCTATCACATCTGATGACAGCCTGCTGGGATCCTTGCCAACTGTCTACACTTATCCAAGCACCGAGCTTGACGCGGGTGAGCAAGCAAGCGACCTTCCGCATTCCAAGGTTTCAACAACACCGCCTCTCAGCACTATGTGAGCTGCCGTATCCAGTGGGCGATGTTGGGATGCACCAGGTGGCAGTGCGCGCGGAGGGCCCGACACGGGTCCTGGCCGTGACCGACCTGGGCCTGCACGCTCCCCCTTCCGCGGGCCTCCTCACCGACGGCAGCACGGACGCCATGTGGCAACCGTGGAGCGGACCGCAGGGGTTCATCGCGGCCGCAAGCAGCAGCGAGGCGGCTGTGCCCGCCATGCGGCCCATGTCGCCGACGAGCGTCCAATGGTGCTCGCTAATCTTCTGTAATGTCATAACATCATCCGCACGAGGGGTAACCTCAGCACTCGAATGTGCAAGCCTGTACTGCTGGACCTTCCGATGCATGTCTGGCAACCACTTGGCGGCGACATGCAGGCCATGAAAGCATCTTGTCCTTGCCACACTGTACTCAAATAGCCGACAACAGACCGACCGCAGACTGGACGCATGCCATGACACATGGTGCAGGGAGTTCGTGCTGCGGTTGGAGGGCGTGGGGCTGTCCGTGGTGGCTCCCACGCAGGAGCTGCTGTATGCCCGCCTGTCCGGCGTCCAGGCGCGCGCGACGCAGAGCAAGGCGCGGAGGACGCTGGAGGCCGCCGTGCGCCACATCCAGGCGGACAACACGCTTGCGAGCGCAACATACCCGGTGTGTCCTCCCCATGAGTGCACAGCACTTGCCGGTCTTAAGCCAAGGCCACGGATCGACGACCACTACAAAGTTGAATGCAGCACTTACTTGGCGGCTGCAAACAATCTGCACTGGCATTGGTAGAACAATGGGAGGCGTCAACTGGGGATCGCACTTGTAGCCTTGTGCAGAGAGCAAGCGATGCGTGCACAGGTGCTGCTGGCCGCGCCGACTGCGACCACGTTCTGGCCGGGCGTGAGCCGCATGACGGAGGCCGTGTCCGCGGGGCCGCGGCAGGCGGCGCTGTGTTGCCGCTTCTCCGTCTGGCGCCGGCGCCCTGCAGGTGTAGCATCCCTTGATGCTGAAAAAGGCTGAAGGTCATTTGTGTGAGCCTTGCAGAAAGAACTGACGTTGAGGGTAGGCAAACTCGTGTATTAATTGTTATGCTGCCATCAACTACGTACAGGATCTCAGCTGTTCGACAGTGCGCCGGGAGAGGCGGCAACAACTGTTGGTGATATGCATCCAATAACAGTCTCGAAATGCGTGAATATCACCAACGGAGTCTGCCTGATACTGCCTCCGGTGTGCAATGCTGCCATTGGTCGTGCACAATGTGGACGGGTGTGTTCATGACAACCATCACAGTATGAATCCGAAGGCAATATTTCACCCGAGCTTATTGTGCCGCTGCCGCAGGGGTGCTGTGCGTGGAGGTGTGCCAGCTGCTGCTGGCGCCGCTGACGCTGGAGGTGGAGCAGCAGCACGTCGCCGCCCTGGCCGAGTTCTTCGCCGCGGCCGCCGAGCCGCTCAGGCCCCCCGCCGGCGCCTCCGACCAGGGTGCGCCGAGTAGGGTTTAGCACTATTTTGCCATGGGGTTTGCTGGTGCCATCACAGTCCACTGGAGCTGCCAAGGGTGTGATGCTGTCCCTTTCAGGGTCACAACCGTCTTTCATGCACTGCGCAGCCCTGGTTGCGGTATGAGTCTGCTGCAGAGCCGTCACAGGGCAACTCACCCATCATACCCCAGATAATGGGTACAATGGATTGTCGTTGACACCGTGAACTGCTGCTATGCAGTGTCGTACCAGCCCGATCTGGCGGTTGTGCTGCACGGCGCCCGGGCGACGCCGTCCCAGCAGAAGCTGTACCTTGAGTACCTGTACCTGGCCCGCCTCGACATCATGCTGTCGTTCCTGCCCACCCCGTGGGCTGCGAGCGGGGCCTCAGGTGCGGGCCTCCGCACCTCGTGGCCTGTTGTCACTCATCAGCCTTGACGCGAGGTTATGCAGACTCACGTTTGGTCATCGATGCCGCCTTCTAGTCGCGTGGTGTCGGACCCCAGCTGTGTTCTGTTGATGAGCTCGCTTGAGAATGACCGCATGCATTCCATGCATCACAGCACCGGGAGCGCACAGTTAGATAGTGATTGGAAGATGCTTGCACGGCGTGAATAGGACAGTTGTCCCCTTGCACAGGGCGGCGCGGGCTGGCGCGCATCGTGGGGCTGGCGGCGGTGGAGGGCGCGCGCATCAGGCTGGCGCCGCTGACGATGCGCCACCCTCTGCTAGACCGCAGCGCGCTGCAGCAGCAGGTGCTGCGCCACTACACGCGCGCCGCGCTGAACGAGGGCTACAAAGTGCTGGCGTCCGTCGACATCCTCGGTGCGGGGTCCTCACAGGACATGCGGGGTTGTTGCGAACAACTAACTTGCGTTGTTCCTGACGAACATCACCAAAGCTGATCTTGCTTGATATGGGCTGCTGCCACTCGAGTCCCTGTGCTTGGCAAAGTATTTGCCCATATGGCGGACTGTGCAACATCCAAGCGAGCTAATATGGACCATCTCGATGTGCACCGTGAGCGGCCCTGCAGGCGACCCCAAGCGGCTGCTCCATCATCTGGGCTTGGGTTTCTGGAGCTTCCTGGCTGAGCCCACCGCCGGGCTGCTGCAGGTGAGCACCGATGGGTCCGAACCCGCAGCTTGGGCCCAAGCAAGCAGTGGTCACCCGCGCTTTGCTCATGAAATTGTGCGCCCGCATGCATATGCTGACGACGAACAGGCGCTGCTCTGATCCGTAGCACACACCCTGAACCCTTGAGCCTGTGGTACTGCAGAGCGCCCGCGGCCGCGGCCTGGCGTACTTCGTGGACGGCGTGCGGTCCGGCACGGCGGCGCTGGTCGGCAACACCGTGTTCGCGTTCTCCAACGCGACCACAAAGATGAGCGGCGCCGTGCGCAAGGGCCTGCTCACCATCGGCCTGGACCAGCCGCTCGCGGAGCCAGGCGAGTGTCTGCTCTGCGACGTTGGCGGGCTTACACTCGAGCTTGACACACTACCCGCCATTCCTCTCATGACACGGACGGATGCGAGGCGCACCTGCAGCACATTGCAAATCTTCCTCACGCAGCAAATCCATGGGTGTTGGCGATGGGTCATACCGTCTGTGCAGCTCTCGCATGGGATTTTCATGGCTGCGTCAGTGCCCAGCGCGAATGCGACACCGACCAGTGCAACCCTGCTGAAGCCGACTGAGCCGCAGCCATAACCTTGTGTCTGGTGCAGGGGCCGAAGGCGCGCGGGCGGGGCGCGGAGGGAGCCTCCTGGTGCCGGCCAGCAGCGAAGCCGGCTTCCTGTCCGCCATGCTCAACGGCGTCGTGGGCCTCATCTCCGAGCCCATCAGGTGCCGCGTCGGTCGCATGTCACCACCACGCCAGTCTGTAGAACGTGAGCTGCAAGTCATTGAAGATGATGACATAGGCCTTGAACTCACGCTCTAGATTGCTCATGACCATGTCGTCTTCATCATTGTCTTGCAGTTGACCTGTAGTGAGAGACATCTGACCGTCGCTCGTTAGAACCGATGCCTTGCATATCGATTCCCGGTAGCTGTCGGTGCACACCACATGCTGGCACAATCACGCAGGGGCGTCGACGAGGGTGGCCTCCCGGGCTTCGTCCGCGGCGTCGCGCGGGGCGTGTCCGGGGTCGTCGTGCGCCCGCTCGCGGCGGCCCTGGAGGCGTCGGCCCGCGTCGCCGCCTCCGTGCGCAGCGCGGTCAGCGGGGGCCCCGCCTTCCGCGCGCGGTTGCGCCCGCCGAGGTGCGGTGATGCTGTCATTATTGTGAGCTTGCCTCTGTGCCGAGGCTGTACTGCATGAGGCACTCTCAAGGAGCACACGCGCCTCCAACATAAAATATACCGGGTGAGCTATGAGAAGCTCATCGCCCAAGAAACACACACTGTGCCCTCGGGACGGGACCCAAACTGACATTGATGTGAAGTATGCACAAGCGCAACTCAGTCTCTGATGAGCATCATCTGTACTTGCAGATACGTGCCGCCGGCGGGCCCGCTGGCCCCGTACAGCTTCAGCGAAGCTGCCGGACGGCTGCTGCTGCGGGAGCTGGAGCACGGCCGCTTCCAAGGCGACGGCTTCATCGGCTGCACGCCCCTTGTGGCAGCCGGGTCCTTCGCAGTTGTGACACGCAGGTATGACAGTTCTGGCCCCCGTGAGTGGTTTCCATCCGCCGCCTGCACGAACTAGATTATGTTGAGGTCGACTGCAACTTAGCTGGACAGCCATGTGCACAGAGTGCACGGCAAACCAGGCAATGAAGCCCCATTGTTGGCTAATTTTAAGCCATGCCATGCACGATAAAGACCCTCGAGTGCTATGGTATGACAGGTTGCTCGTTGCTGCGCAGGCACGTGCTCCGTGTCACGTCCGTTGCCGCGCATGCGCCCCGACTCGAGTGGGCGATGGAGCTCGAGGATATTGAGCTCGTCAGGCATGCTCATGCTGGCAACCTGCCAGGACTCTGCGCTCTGCGTACTATCCATAGCGCCATAAACACACCGGTGCCAATGCTCGGCATGTGTCCGTCAAAGACCACCGTAAATGGGTCTGCAGCCACCTCCATTGCCAGTCGGTGATGCAACTCCCGGTCCTTGCGCAGGCGGGACGAAGCGAGGCTCCATTTCCTGGCGCTGCGGTGGAGCCAGCCGACGCTGCACCCGCGCGGCCTGGCGCTCGGCCACCTGGGCAGCCTCCTCCTGCACGCCGAGGGCGCCGCGGCCCTGCCCGTGCTCGGCTGGTGTGAAAGCCGATACATTCTGTGTTGGTCCCGAAACCCCAAACCATCATTAACTTTTGTTCTCACACCCCAGGACGAGTGCTGAGTGAGTTGGCCACAATACGGGAAGCTCACCGTCGATGCCGACGAGGGATAGGCATGCGCTTGCTCTGTGCTGGGTGGCCTAGGCGTGATTTGCTTCACTGCATTGTGCGGCATGATGTGACGTCCGACCCTGACCAATGGCTCTCGAAACTGGGGTGTGGCCACGCAGGAGTGCCGCGCAGTCGGCGTCGCCGTTCCAGTCGACGTCGGTGGAGTGCCCGACGGCCGAAGCCGCAGCAGACCTGGAAGCGGTGGTCGCCGCAGCGCGCAGCCGTGCGGCGCCCCGCATCCAGACGGCCGGCCAGGGGGTCATCGTGCTGCCCTGGTCGGCCTAGGTGTCGAGACAATCAAAGACAATCAGCTATTGCTTGTATCTCCGTCCATTGAGCTCGCCGTAGGCTCAGCAGTTCGTCTTTGATCGACATTCATAGGCTGCAAGTCTGGGGCATCGCGTCTCGAACACTCAGGTTTGGGCCGTATTGATCAGTCAGGTTCAGCAGCAGCTCGCCATTTGCTAATGAGCGGTAATAGAACCCTCTGCCCTGCCGAGACACGTCTTTCGGTACCTGCTGACATCTGCCTGCGGATCACCTTGCACTTTGCGCTGCCGCCCCGACGTTAGGCTGCCGTCATTCATCAACCCAGGTGCTCGCACTTGTGCGGAAGTCCAGCAAGGTTCGACTACGTCATGCTGTTGATCCGCTGCTCGCCATCATACAGATTGCCACCCACTGTCGGCGATGCCACTTGCGTGACACCTTCCCCCCGGCCCTCGCCGCAGGCCCGGCATGGCGGTGCAGCAGATGATCATCGATGCGGTCGCAGCGAAGGTCGGCCTGTCGCTCGCCACTCTGTCCTATACCACCAGGGTCGTCGCCGGCGAGGCCTATCAAGCCAGGCTCGACGGGTTCTTCGGCGTGCGCTATGAGGTGCGAGCTCTGCGTACAAGCAGGCATTCACAGCAGTGTCAATTGGTCACTCTTCTCGGCAGAGGTGGGACTTGGCCTGGCCGTCCCGCACCACGTGCGTGCTGCTGTCCTAGCAAGGATCATCTATTGCTTCACGTAGAACCTGTCATGTATGCAGCAGGAAGACGAGCATGAGGCTGAAGGTGGCGTCGCTGCTGCTGCGCCGGCGACCGCCGAGGCAGCAGCATCGCCGTACCAGCAGGCTGACGCAGAGAGCCGTCACACGGCGACAGAGGCCAGCGGTGCCGCTGCAGCGCAGATGCCGCCTCAGGTGTCTGGCGAGGTTGTCATGGAGCTGCTTACACAGCGCTGGGACCTTGCCGACACGGGCGGTGCCGAGGTGCGCACACGCTACACCCTCAGCCTGCGGGACAGCCTTGCTCTTGAGCGGCTGCAGCCTTGGGGCTGAGAAGAGTCGCATAACATTTGGCGGCGCTAATGGCTTGACTGCGTGCTGCTGCAGTGCAGGGACAGCAAGCGGAGCAAGCGGCGGCCGTGGAACGCCACCGCGCGCTGAGTGCGGACGACTCAGCAGCCGTCCCCGCGCCGCTGCGAGATGCTGACATGGCAGCGGATGTCAGCAGGGGCTCGATGCCCGCAGAGAGCGCACCGCCTGTGGAGCGCTCAGCTGCTGTCAGCACCACAGTCAGAGCCAGCGTAGAAGACGGCTACGTCGTCGTGGTGTCTGAGACTTATGGACGTGACATAGACGGTCATGATTCACAGCTGGCGGAGCTCAGCTCGTCCCAGCCATCTGCAGGAGAGCAGACCGCGCCGCCAGCAGCAATCGATCACGACAGTCACGTTGCGGTCGCCAGGCAATCATCAGCTTCGGAGGACAGGCAGCATGCGGACACCAATGACGCGCCTGCAGCAGACGCTGACCACGCTCCCCCTGCAACGATCCGCGAGGCAGACCGGCAAGGCCCCGATGCAGCCGTGCCAAGTGAGGCAGCGCCTCAGAGCGAGGTCGAGCGCCAGGCTGACGAGGCCGACGCGAGTGCGCGGCCGACAGATCGTCTGCAGGCTGACAGCATGCAGCGAGCTACGCAGCCAGAGCCTCCGCGACGTGTTGCCAGTGCATCTGAGCAGCCAACCAGGCACGAGGACTCTGCATCAGCAGTGGCCACCGAGCCTGTTGCAGCGGGACAGCAGCGTACGGATGACGGCGCTGACAGCGAGCTCGTGTCCGGCGACGATGCTCCAAGCGAGCCAGCTGCACCTGGCAGCGGAGCAGCGGCAGAGCCGCCATTGCCTGCGCTTGACGAGCACTTCCCTCCGTCAGAGCAAGCTGCTGTCGGCGGCGCGGCTGCGCCTCCACCTGCAGCGCCATCTGAGAGCGTGACAGAGCTTCCTGTGGTTTCTGGGGACCAGGCAGCCAATGTTGACCAGACAGATACTCTCGGTGAGCCGGCAGAGCTCGCACCTGCTGGCGAGCCTCTCAGTGGCGTGGACGACGCTCCCGTGACGGATGCATACCAGCGGCAGCCGCCGGCACCAGAGTCTTCTTCCTTAGACGGTACCGCCGAGCCGGATCAAGACACGTCGCCGCGTTCCCATGCCGGGACGGACACTGCAGCATCGGAGGCTGCCGATGCGGTATCGCCGCAGCAGCAGGACGTCACTTACCCGGTCGGCACAGCCGCTGTTGCACAGGACAGCACCTCAGCCATGTCAGCTGAAGAACCCACAGAGGAGGCAGCTGTACGCCAGTACGTGCAGGTGCCGGATCATGCCAAGTGTCATGCATGTACTTTGCATGCTGTAAATGCGCCAAATACATTTCTAACCTGGGTCCCTCACCTCACTTTAGACGTCTATAGCATGAGTTATGCTACAGTTTGTGCATGGTGTACGGCCGGCATCATGGTATTGATGCTCCGTTGTGAAGTCCTGCGACAGGACACCGTCATGGGCGCTGGAGACGTCGCGCTCGAGCTACCTGCCGCTGACATTGACCATCCGCCTGAGCACTCGCTGCCAGCGCCTGCTGCCGGAGCAGACGCAACGGCGGGCGCCTCACGGGACAACGGCGGTGCTGCGTTGCAGGCTGCGCCAGTGTCACCAGCCGATGGTCTGGAGTCAGTCGCACAGCCCCTGGGGGATGACGAGGACACGACCTCCCGCGGCGATACAGTTATGACAAGCACAGAGCTAGACAGGGAGCACTCGGGGTGGTTTGAGACGCGCGGCTCCGCGGGCACGGACGTGCTCGCCGGGGACGTTGTGCCGGCGGAGCTGCTCGCGCCGTATAAGCCGCTGGCTGCCGCAGCTGAGACCCAGCCAGCAGCTGAGCCTCAAACTGCGGGGGTTCCAGCGCCTGTCCCCAAAGAGGCGCCGCTGCCGGTGGCTGCGGTGGAGCACCGGCTAGCAGAGGCGCCAAGCCCTGTTCGCGACGAGCTGCTGGCCACTGCAGCTCAGAGCCAGCCAGCAGAGGTGCCGGCGCCAGTCCCAGAAGAGATGCCCTTGCTGGCTGCTGCAGCGGAAGACCGGCCTGCAGAGGCGCCGACGCCTACTCGCGATGAGCCGCTGGCCGCTGCAACTGAGAGCCGGGTGGCAGAGGCGCCGGCGCCTGTTTCCGAGGAGCCGCCGCTGCTGCCGTCCGCAGCGGAAGACCGGCCTGCAGAGCTGCCGAGCCCTGCCCGCGACGAGCCGCTGGCCGCTGCAGCGGAGAGCCAGCCAGCAGGGGCGCCGGTGCCTGTCCCAGAAGTGATGCCGCTGCTGGCTGCTGCGGCGGAAGACCAGCCCGCAGAGGCGCCAGAGCCTGGTGCACCCAAGACGCCGCAGCTGCCAATTGACGCGGAAAGCAGGCCTGCAGAGCTGCTCGCCCCGTTTGACCCGCTGGCCGCTGCATCGGAAACTCACCCGGCAGAGGCGCCGGCGCCTGTCCCCGAAGAGGGGCTGCTGCTAGTGCCTGCAGCGGAAGACCGGTCTGCAGACGCGCCGAGCCCTGTTCGCGACGAGCCGCTGGCCGCTGCTGCTGAGACCCAGCCTGCAGAGGCACAGGAGCCCATTCCACCGGTGGAGGCACCGCTGCTGGCGTCTGCAGCCGCAGACCGGCCTGCAGAAGAAACAAGCCCTGTTCGCGGCGAGCCGCTGGCCGCTGCAGCTGAGATCCAGCCTGCAGAGGCGCCAGAGCCTGGTGCGCCCGAGACGCCGCAGCTGCCAATTGACGCGGAAAGCAGGCCTGCAGAGCTGCTCGGGCCGTGTGGCGTGCAGGTACGCACGGAGAGGAGTTTTTCGCCGATGCCGGTTGTTGACCGCCTCACAAGAAGAACGTCGCCGGGCGCAAATGCGGCGGCGCCGTCGCTCAGCAGGCAGGCCGCCAGCAGAAAGACCGCGGCGCACGCGGGGACAGCCGGCCCTCGGCGAGCTCTGGCCACAGAGTTTGGTACCTGTGATTGCAGACGGGAGTCATTTGCCTGGTTTCGGTGCCAACGGCGGTACCAGGGGCGCCGTCCTCGCCTGGACGTGTCCTGTCACCTGGCTGACCGCCCGCTGTGGCTACGTCACGCTGTGGTGCAGACATGCCGTGCTGTGTGTGAAGCATTGGGATCGCAGGTGAGAGCGTGAGTGGGAGCGCGAGGGGAGCGTGACTGTGAGTGGAAGCAAGCGTGAGTGGGAGCGTGAAAGGCATTACTCTTGGAGCTGAGTCACACAAATGGATGACGTGCCGCAGGGGCTATATATAAGATCTGCCTTGAGGGCTTGGCCAAGCAGCCGGCGATACTCTCGCTGAAGGCGTGAGCGGCGGCAGGACACGATCATGTACTGAGACACCCGCCGGCTCAGGCCGAAGGGGCAATTTGCAGGTTCGTTAGGGGCACAGAGGGCAACCTGCAGCTTGTTGCGACGAAGGTCGTCTGCCATCCGAGCTGCCTTCACGCACTAGGAGTCGATCGCACAACGCACCGAAGTCTAGCCGATGCGCGCGGCTGAACGCTTCGTAACCATTCGCGGCGACTTGATTCTCACAAGCTCAACAATCACTGTTGTTCCCCGGGCACGCTACTCCGACAAGTACAGCGCCGGCAGAGCGAACGAATATCTTTCTGCCCCTGCACAAGTTCTGACGTTCCTGTGCTGAGCAGAGGTGTATCTGGCATGGCAAGGTCCGGCACAAGACATGCCGGCTGTGCGGCCGACCAGCGCTCGGCGGGCGCGAAGGCTTGCCATCGTGTCATGGCTGCCACTGCCGCCGCCGCCGGTGCAAATCCCGCCACTCCATAGTCGGCCATGTGACAGGGTCACCAGCTCGCCCGCCATGCGCGCATTCTGCTGTTGGCTGGACACCGCATTGACTGTCCAGGATGGCAGCCCCGAGCCACAGCCGCTGCTGCCTAGACCGTCGCCAATAGCTGCGCCTCCGTCTTCTGAGGAGGCTGTTGCGAATGCACACAGGGAATAGGGGTGAGACATGCTGCAGAGCTGCACCGCTAAGATTACGAGACGAGCAGCGCGAACGGCTTGCTGGCAGTACGCAAGCTGCAGATACATTCCATCCTGTGATCGCAGATGAGCTGAGGAACATTGCTTCAAACCCACATGCACAGATCCAATCAGAACCGCGCACCTGGCTGCGTCCTCTTCGCTCTGCAAGCTGCTGCCGGTCGAGCGCAGGCAAGGTCGCCAGCAGCTCAAACGGCGCCACCTGGTTGAAGCCGTCCTGCCACAGGATCTGCGCCTGCAAGCACACGGCGACCACACAGTTGCTGAGTTGGCAATTCGAGGCTGCAAAGAGGCCACGGTCAGAGCCACCTGCTTCCGCGCCAACACCATGTCCTCAAGAATGGTCCATGTGGCTCTCCGCCAGTAAAGGCATGACGTTGCTGCTCAGCAATCAGCACAATCAGGCCCTGGGCAGACCGACACCAAAACTACCATCCTTGTACCCTCACTAAGAAGCACGCATGGCGCGCACTGCATAATTGCCCAGCGGTCCCACGGACGCCGGCCGGACGTCTTCAGGGACGTCCGCGTCCCGCGACATCCGCTCTCCGGTCCACTCGTTGATGCTGGCCGCCGACGTGTCGGCCCTCCGAACCGTGGCCGGGTCCAGATAAAACTCGTCGGGCCGGTCAGCGTCACCGCTGGCTGACGCTGCTGATCGCTGTGCGCCGGAACCGCTGGCCCTGGTGCCCGGCAGGTTCACCGCAAAGGCCGCGAGTTCCTCGTCATACCTGCGCCCGCAGTGCGTCCTTTGTCTCTACATAGAGACCGACGGTGGACGATACGGTACCCTGTGAGGCCGTGTACGGTAATGCACGAATGCAATAGCTCAGCGCGCTGTTTGCGCTTTCTTTAAATTTTCTGGGCAGCCTCTGAGTGCCGTGGCGACGCCGGGAGGAGGGGCGACAGACCTGACCGCGCTGCGGGGCACCAGCTTGAGCTTCGCCACCTCCTGCACGACCGCGGCGCCCAGCTCCATGAATGCTGCCGCCGTGGGTCCGGCCGGGTCGGCTACCACCAGCGGCTTGCCGCCTGCAGGAGCAAAACCCTGCTGTCGTGTGCGACATTCGCAAGACAGCGTGCTCCGTCGCGTGCACGTTGACTTGCCAGGTCAAAAGACGCATCTGCGCACTGCCGGCGGTAGTAAACAAGGTGTGTGTCGCGTTACTCACTTTGCGCCACGAGCGCCAAGCGCTG
>JAABUX010003294.1_pt1 | contig 21555 bp, 19 predicted proteins | sample 5561851 | NCBI WGS metagenome assembly JAABUX01 (sample SAMN10711883, study PRJNA513361) | rock metagenome | isolation source: Antarctica rocks | place: Antarctica: Victoria Land, Richard Nunatak red sandstone | collected 2016-01-03 | reverse complement strand
CCGACCGGGCGCAAGCCAGGGCGCACGCCGGCGCAGCAGGGGGGCGGCGGACAGCCCATGCCCCCCGCCCCCCGCAGGCCAGCCGCCGCCCGCACCTGGCCGGGATGGCGCTGCTGGCCGGCTTGGCGGTCGCAGGTGGCGATATCCGTTTCTAAAACCATCATCTTGGACGGGCACACCCCGCTGCTGGACGACCGGAAGCCTCGCGCCTCTGATCACGGTATGGCGGTTGTCCCGCCTCCAGACGCTCCAGCACTATGCGGTGCACGGCCGCGCACACGCCTGACTGCTGCCATTCATGCAGGCGGTGACAGTAGGTCATTCCGCAGCCACGTCCCATCCCGGCAGGCAATTACTCCCACAGCAACTTGGTCTTGAGCACGAACAAGATGCCGGTCAGCGCCAAGTCGGTGCGACGCCGGCGGACGGCCTCCCCTGGGTTGAGCGCGTAAGAGGGGGGCAGCAACGGCGCGATGTGGTCCCAGAGATCATCGGGCAGCAACGGCTTGGCCATGCCGCTCAGAAGGGCAAAAACCTACTCTGGTTCTGGGTGATGTTTAGGCGTTCTAAGTGGCTACCCTGGACGGGTTAAAAGCTCAAAGCGTCCGGCGGTACGAGCAATCTTAAGATCACCCGAACCTTCAGGTTCAGGGCGGCAAAATCCCCATCTCGCCGAGCCCTCAAACCCCACACCCTTCCGCCCGAAGCAACTCCACTACTACCCCCTCCGGCACCTCCGCGCTGGTAAAAGCCTGCCCCACCCCCCGCACCAGCACGAAGTGTAGCGCTCCGTCCCGCATCTTCTTGTCCCGCCGCATATGCGCCACCAGCCGCCCCGCCGAGAACCGCCGGTTCAGCATCCCCGGCTCCGACGGCAGCCCCACCGCCTGCAGGTGCTCGGCCACCCGGGCCGCGTCCTCCGGCTCGCACAGCCCCAACCCCACCGACAGCCGGAACGCCAGTCCCAGCCCGACCGCCACTGCCTCCCCGTGCAGCAGCCCGCCGCCATACCCGACCTCGGCCTCCAGCGCATGCCCGAACGTATGCCCCAGGTTCAGCAGCGCCCGCCCGTCGTTCGGCGCCTCCTCCCGCTCGTCATCCCCGACCACCCCGGCCTTGAAGGCGCAGGCGCGCAGCACCGCCTCCGCCTGCAGCTCCCGGTCCCCCGCCGCCAGCCCGGCCCCATGCCGCTCGCACCAGTCGAAGAACGCCGCGTCCCCGATCAGCCCGGCCTTCACGATCTCCGCATAGCCCGCCCGCAGCTCCCGCACCGGCAGCGTCCCGAGCGTCCCGGTGTCGGCCAGCACCATGCGCGGCTGGTGGAACGCGCCCACCAAGTTCTTGCCGTGCACGGTGTTGATCCCGGTCTTCCCCCCGACGCTGCTGTCCACCTGCGCCAGTAAGGTCGTCGGCACCTGCACGAACGGCAGCCCGCGCAGCGTGGTCGCCGCCGCGAACCCCGCCAGGTCCCCCACCACGCCGCCGCCCAGAGCAATGACGGTGGTCCGCCGCTCCACCCCGGCATCCAGCAGCGCCGCCACGACGCGGGCGTAGCTGTCCATGCTTTTGGACGCTTCCCCCGGCGGCACCACGATTGTTTTCGTCGTGATGCCGGTTTGCGCCAGGCCGTCCAGCAGGGCGGGCAGGTGCAGGGCGGCCACCGTCTCGTCCGTCACCACCACGGCGCGCTTCTGCGGGATGACGGGGGCCAGCAGCGCGCCGGCGCGGGACAGCAGGCCGTCGCCGACCACTACGTCGTATTCGGTGCTGGACAGAGCCACCGTCAGCCGCCGGGCCGGGCGCCAGTCGTGTAGGGCCTGGATGACGCGGGTGGTGGTGTGGTCCGGCGACTCGTCGCCGCAGTCCACGACGATGTCGGCCTCGGCATAGATCGGGTGGCGGACCTCCATCAGCCGGGCCAGGGTGTCGTCGGCGTTGCCGTCGGCCAGCAGGGGGCGGTTACCCCGGCCGGCGACCCGGCGAATCAAGGTGGGCAGCTTGGCGCGCAGCCAGACGGACACACCCTCGGCGCGAATAGTCGCGCGGGTGGCCGGGTCCATGAAGGCGCCGCCCCCCGTGGCCAGCACCAGGGGGTCGCCGGCCAGCAGGCGGCGGATGACCCGGCGCTCGCCGTCACGAAAATCCTTCTCGCCGTAGCGGCGGAACACTTCGGGCACGCTGCATCCGGCGGCCAGCTCGATCTCGGCGTCGGCGTCGCGGAACGGCAGGCCGAGGCGGGCGGCCATGCGGCGGCCGATGCTGGTCTTGCCAGCGCCCATCAGGCCGACCAGCACGATGCTGCGGCCCTGGAGGGCGGGGGGCAGGTCGGCGGCCAGGGCAGCATTGTGCAGCCCGGCGCCGCCGAGGGCGATGTTGCGCGTCATGGGCCGGGAGGTTAGCACATGCCGCACTGAACGGGCCAAGGGTGGCGCATGAGCCGGACTACGCTGATCGTCATCGGTGGGGTGTTGCTGGTGGTTTTAATGGGGGCGTTGATGCTGGGCGCCTTTCCGCCGCACCCGCGGACGGAGCAGGTGCAGCATGTGCTGCCGAACGACCGCTTCGCACCGCATTAGGCCACCCGTCATTGCGAGGAGCGCTTGCGACGTGGCAATCCAGGGCAGCGGGGACAGCGCTGTCTGGCTCTGGGTTGCCGCGCCGAAGCCGGCTCGCAATGACGGTCTCTGAGACCCGGCCGTTGGTCTAGCGCCGATGGAAGACCGCTACATCGAGGCATTCCTCGAAATGCTGGCCGCCGAACGCGGCGCCGCGCGCAACACCATCGAAGCCTACCGCGCCGACCTGTCCGCCTTTGCCGCCTACGCTGCCGGGCAGGGCCAGCGTCCGGCGGAGGCGACGGAGGCGACGCTGCACGGCTACATGCGCTCGCTGCACGGCGACCTGTCGGCCCGCACCGCCGCCCGGCGGCTGTCCTCCCTGCGCGGCTTCTGCAAGTTCCTGGTCGGCAACGGCGTGCGCCCGGACGACCCCAGCATGCTGCTCGACACCCCGCGCCTGCCCGCCAGCCTGCCGCGCAACCTGACCGAGGCCGAAGTGGACGCCCTGCTCGCCGCCAGCAAGGCCAAGCCGGGCCTGCCGGGCCTGCTGGCCCACGCTGCGCTGGAGACGCTGTATGCAACGGGCCTGCGCGTGTCCGAGCTGCTGTCGCTGCCGCAGACCGCCCTGGGCGTGCGCTCGGAGATGCTGATCGTGCGCGGCAAGGGCGGCAAGGAGCGCATGGTGCTGCTGTCCGCCCAAGCCAAAACCGCCGCCGCCGCGCTGACCGGGGCCGCCGGCAAGACCCCCTGGCTGTTCCCCGGCCGCGACCCCCGCCACCCCATGACCCGGCAAGGCTTCGCCCTGATGCTGAAGGGCGTGGCGCTGCAGGCCAACCTGGACCCCGCCCGCGTCAGTCCACACGTTTTGCGCCACAGCTTCGCCAGCCACATGCTGGCCCGTGGCGCCGACCTCCGCAGCCTGCAACTGCTGCTCGGCCACGCCGACATCGCCACCACGCAGATCTACACCCACGTCCTGGCCGAGCGGCTGCAGGAACTCGTTGCATTGCACCATCCGCTGTCGGCCCAAGCACTTTCGGCCCAAGCCCTGGCGAAACGATCCACGCCGGGCTAAGCCCCGCCGATGCGCCACTTCCTGGATTTCGAAAAACCCGTCGCCGAGCTTGAGACCAAGATCGAGGAACTGCGCCACCTGCAGAACCCCGACGGCATCAACATCGCCGAGGAAGTGCAGCGCCTGACCGACAAGGCCGACAAGCAGCTCCGCCTGACCTACGCCAAGCTGACCCCCTGGCAGAAGACCCAGGTCGCCCGCCACCCCGACCGCCCGCACGCGCTAGACTACATCTGCACCCTCATCGAGGACTTCACCCCCCTGGCCGGGGACCGTGCCTTCGCCGACGACGCCGCGGTGGTCGGCGGGCTGGGCCGCTTCCACGGGCGCTCCGTCGTGGTCCTTGGCACCGAACGGGGATCGGACACCGAAACCCGCGTTCGCCATAACTTCGGCATGGCCCGGCCCGAGGGCTACCGCAAGGCCCGCCGCCTGATCGAGCTGGCCGGCCGTTTCCGCCTGCCGCTGCTGACCTTCGTCGATACCGCCGGCGCCTTCCCCGGCATCGACGCCGAGGCGCGCGGCCAGGCCGAGGCCATCGCCCGCTCCATCGAGGCCTGCCTGGACGCCCCGGTGCCGATCATCGCCACCATCATCGGCGAGGGCGGCTCCGGCGGCGCCATCGCCTTAGCCGCCGGGGACCGGGTGCTGATGCTGGAGCACTCCGTCTATTCCGTGATCTCGCCCGAGGGCTGCGCCAGCATCCTATGGCGTGACGCCACGCAGGCCCCCCTGGCCGCCGAGTCCCTGAAGCTGACTGCGGTTGACCTGCACGCCCTGCACATCGTGGACACCATAGTGCCGGAGCCGATGGGCGGCGCGCACCGCATGCCCGCCGAGGCCATCGCCTCCGTCGGCGCCGCAGTGCACGACGCCCTGGCCCCGCTACTGGACCTCGATGCTGCCACCCTGCAGGCCCGGCGGCGCGACAAGTTCCTTAACATGGGGCGCGACACCCCCGCATGACCCCGCTCGACGCCCTGCCGCACGACGAAGCCTTGCCGCAGGATGCGGAGAGCGGCGCGGCAGCGGATGAACCCAGGGACACACGGGGCCTGTTCTTCCGGGTGTTCCCGTCGATCATCCTGCCGATGTTCCTGGCCGCGGTGGACCAGACCATCGTCGCTACCGCCCTGCCGCAGATCGCCGGCAGCCTGGGTGACGTGGAGCGGGTGGGTTGGGTCGTCATCGCCTACCTGATGGCGACCACCATCGCCGCCCCGGTGTACGGCCGGCTGGGCGACGCGCTAGGGCGCAAGCGGCTGCTGTTCGTGGCGCTGGGGCTGTTCGTCGCGGCCTCGGTCGCCTGCGCGCTGGCGCCGACGCTGCTGCTGCTGATTGCGGCCCGGGTGGCGCAGGGGGCAGGCGGCGGCGGGCTGATGACGATGTCGCAGGCGCTGATCGGCGAGTCCGTGCCGCCGCGGGAGCGGGCGCGCTACCAGGGCTACCTGGCGTCCATCTTCATGGTGTCCAGCACGTTCGGGCCGGTGGCGGGCGGCTGGCTGACGCAGCAGTTCGGCTGGCGGTCGGTGTTCCTGGTCAACGTGCCGCTCGGGGCGCTGGCGGCGGTGATGGCACTGCGGCTGCCGGACCGGGCGGGTGCTGCATCCCCGGTGCGGTTCGACTGGATCGGGCTGTTCTTGTTCATCGGCTTCGTCGTGCCGCTGCTGCTGTCGCTGGAGCGGGCGCAGAGGGTGTCGCTGGCGGTGTTGCCGGGCATCGCCGGGCTGGTGGCGGTTGCCTTGGTGTCCCTGGTGCTGCTTCTGCGGCAGGAGAGGCGGACGGGCACGCCGCTGATTCCGGTGGGGCTGCTGCGGCAGGCGGCGATCTGGCGGGCGGATGCGATGGCGGCCTGCGTGGGGGCGTCCATCGTGGGGGCGGTGACATTCATGCCGATCTACTTGCAGGCGGTGCGCGGTGCCGGGCCGGGGCAGGTCGGGCTGCTGCTGCTGCCGCTGACGGTCGGGGTGGCGGGAGGGTCGCTGCTGACTGGGCGGATGGTGGCGCGGTCGGGGCGGACGGCGGTGTACCCGTCCTATGGGCTGGCGGTGGTGACGGCGTGCTGGGTGTTCCTGGCGTTCGCGGCCGGGTGGGTGCCGCTAGGCTGGCTGCCGGCGGTGTTCCTGCTGATGTCGCTGTCGCTGGGCACAGCGATGCCGGTGGTGCAGGTGACGGTGCAGATGGTGGCGGGCGCGAAGAATCTGGGGGCGGCATCGGCGAGCGTGCAATTCAGCCGGTCCATCGGGGCGGCGCTGGGGACAGCGACGGTGGGGGCGGTGCTGTTCGCCTGGCTGGCGTCTCGGGATGCGGCGGTGGCCAGCCTGTTCGCCGAGGTGGTCGAGCGTGGCCCGGCGGTGCTGGGGACCTTGGCGGAGGACCGCCGGGTGATGGTGGCGGGGGAGATCGCCGGGGCGTTCCGGGCGGCGTTCCTGACGATTGCGTGCTTCAGCTTTACGGGGCTGCTGCTGGCCTGGTCGCTGCCGGTGCGAAGGATTTAGCGGGCCGGGCGAAGAGCAAGCGACTAGTCTGGTTGAGAACTTACCTCCTCTCTCTCCCACCGGGAGAGGGTCGGGGTAAGGGAGGCCGCAAGGGCTAATCCTCGCAAGGTTAGAAGCAAATCCTGACTCCGGCAGGGTCAGGCGCTTGCCGCTTCCCTCACCCCGGCCCTTTCCCGGACGGAGAGGGAGCAAAACAGGAAGCGGCTTGCGTATGGGTCAGGTCAGCACCCCAACCAGCAATGACGCCGCCAGCAACGCCGCGACGACAGCCAGCAGCCCGCCCGCTGTCATCGTCCACTCGGGATGGGTCAGCGGGTCATCCCAGCAGCCGTTATCAGCCTCCGTGGTGGCCTTCTCCAGGGTGTCCGCATCAGCAGCCATCATGCCGCAGCCCCCAAGTCCTCATGGAAGCGGTTGCCAGCGGTCGTCGCTTCCACGTACCCGGCACGGATCACCCAGTTTCCGAAATGCTCGCCGGGCTGGCGGTCCGCCGCCCAGCCGTGCAGCAACGGGCTGAGCGCGGCCAGGATGCCGGCCTCGTCCACGTCCCGCCGGTACAACTTGTTTAGCCGCGTGCCGTCAAACGCGCCGCCGAGATAGAGGTGATAACGGCCCGGCCCACGCCCGACCATCGCCACTTCCGCCATGTATGGTCGGGCGCAGCCATTGGGGCAGCCGGTCATACGCACCACGATCTCGTCGCCCACCAGCCCGGCCTCCGCCATCACCGCATCTAGTGCCGTGATCAGGCTTGGCAGGTAGCGCTCGCTCTCGGCCAGCGCTAGGCCGCAGGTCGGCAACGCCACGCAGGCCATCGCGCGCTGCCGCAACGGCGTGACGCCGGCATCCAGCCCGTGCTGCGCCAGGGCGGCGGCAATGCCGGGCTTGTCCTCCGGCGCGACGCCGGCGATCACCAGGTTCTGGTTCGCGGTCATGACCAGCTCGCCGCGGTGGATGTTGGCGATGGCGCGCAGGCCGGACATCAGCCGCCGGGCCGGGGTGTCCACCACGCGGCCGTTCTCGATGAACAGGCCGTAGTGCCAGGTGCCGTCCGCGCTCTCGTGCCAGCCCAGCCGGTCGCCCTGGCTGGTGAAGCTGGTTCCCACGGCGGGCGGCAGCGCGTAGCCGAGATGCCCCTCCACCTCGCGGCGGAAGGCGTCGAGGCCCATGCGCTCGATGGTGTACTTCAGCCGGGCGTGCTTGCGGACGCTGCGGTCGCCGTTGTCGCGCTGCACCTGGATGACGGCGTCGGCCACCGCCAAAGCCTGCTCCGGCGTGCAGAAGCCCAGCAGGTCCCCCGTGCGCGGGAAGGTGTCGGGCTCGCCGTGCGTCATGCCCATGCCGCCGCCGACCGTCACGTCGTAGCCCGCGACCACGCCGTCCCGCACGATGCTGATCAGGCCCAGGTCGTGCGCGTAAACGTCCACGTCGTTCTGCGGCGGCACCGCGATGGCGATCTTGAACTTGCGCGGCAGGTAGGTCAGGCCGAACAGTGGCTCCACCTCCGGCTCGCCCCCGGCGACGAGCTGCTCGCCGAGCCAGATCTCGTGCCAGGCGCGGGACTTCGGCAGCAGGCCGTCGCTGAGCGTCTTGGCCATCGCCAGCGCTGCCGCATGGGCTGGGCTTTCGTGCGGGTTGCTGGTGGCGATGACGTTGCGGTTCACGTCGCCACAGGCCGCGATGGTGTCCAGCAGGGCGTCGTTGATGGCGCTGATGGCAGGCTGCAGGTTGCCCTTGATGATGCCGTGGTACTGTACCGTCTGCCGGGTGGTCAGGCGGATGGTGCCATTGGCGCGGGTGCGGGCGATCTCGTCCAGTTGCAGCCACTGCTCGCCGGTGACGCGGCCGCCGGGGATGCGCAGGCGGGCCATGAAGCTCAGCGCCGGCTCCATGCGCTTGCGGCCGCGCTCGGCCCGCAGGTCGCGGTCGTCCTGCTGGTAGATGCCGTGGAACTTGGTGAGCTGCGTGTCGTCGTCGGCCAGGGCGCCGGTCCAGGACTGGCCCAGGCCCTCCAGGATCGACCCGCGCAGGGCGCGGCTGCGGAGCTTGATGCCCTCGTTCTTGGACGGGGGCGCGATGTTCGTGTCGGGCATGGAGGGTGTCCCTTAGTAAACGTCGAGCAGGTAGCGGCCGGAGCGCTTCATGCTGTCCAACTGCGCCTCGGCGGCCTCGGAGGTGATGGCGGCCTGGTCGCTGATGATGTTGCGCAGGGTGGCGTGAACGTCCTTCGCCATGCGTCCCTGGTCGCCGCATACATATAGGTATGCGCCATCCTGCATCCAGGCGTGCAGGTCCCGGCGCTGCTCCCACATGCGGTCCTGCACATAGACCTTCTCGGGCTGATCGCGGGAGAACGCCACGTCCATCCGGGTCAGCAGCTTGCGGGCCAGCAGGTCCTGCCACTCGAGCTGGTACAGGAAGTCGTGCGTGTAGTGCTGGTCGCCGAAGAACAGCCAGGTGCGGCCCGTGGTGCCGTCGGCGTCGCGGTCCTGCATGAAGGCGCGGAACGGGGCGACGCCGGTGCCGGGGCCGATCATGATGACGGGTGTCGCCGGGTCGCTCGGCAGGCGGAAGTGGGTGTTGGGCTTCACGTAAATGCCCAAGGTGTCGCCCACCTTGCGGCGGTCTGCGACGTGGACGGACGCAACACCGGTCCGGTCCCGCCTATGCGTCTGGTAGCGCACGGCGCTGATCAGCAGGTGCGTCTCGTCGCCGACCAGCTTGCGGCTGCTGGCGACAGAGTATAGCCGGGGCGGCAGGCTGCGCAGCAGGCCCGTGAGCTGCGGGGCGGTCAGACGGTTTGGGTAGGCCTCCAGCAGGTCCACCACATGCCGGCCCGGCAGGAACGCAGCCAGCGCCTCCGCATCACCGGCGAGCTTGGCGATGGCTGGGTCCTTGGTCAAATCCGCTAGACCGCGGACCAAGTGGCCGGTGAGGGTCGTCACGTCATGCTTCTCGACCAGCGTCTTATGCAGCCCAGCGTCCCCGGACAGCCCGGCGGCCGACAGCACGCCATCGACGACGGCCGGGTCGTTGTGCGGCACGACGCCGATGGCATCGCCGGGTTCATAGGCTAAGCCGGAGCCAGCCAGCGACAACTCGACATGGTAGGTCTGCTTGGCGGAGCGGCTGCTGTTCAGATTCACCAGGTCGGTGATCTCGGCCTGAAGTGGGTTGGCCTTGTCGAACACCACTTCGGCCTCGGCCACTGCGGCGTAGCCGAAATCCACATGGATCACGCTGTCAGCCGGGGCGTCCGGCTCCGCACGCAGCGCCTTGAGCGTGGTGGTCAGCCAATCGGCGGCAGGCTTCTCATAGTCCAGGTCGCATTCCAGCCGCGGGGCGGCACGCTTGGCGCCCAAGGCGGCGAAACGGTCGTCCAGCATGCGGCCCGTCTCGCAGAACTGCGCGTAGGAGCGGTCGCCCAGGGCGAGAACGGCGTAGGTCACATCTTCCATCCGCGGCGCGCTGTCGGCCATCAGGTCGCGCAGCAGCCCGGTGGCGCGCTGCGGCGCCTCGCCCTCGCCCCAGGTGCTGGCGATCACCAGCAGGTTGCGCGCCTTCGCCAACTCGGCCGGTGTGGCATCGGCGGCGTCCAGCACGCGGGCGGCGAAGCCCAGCCGCCCCGCATCCTTCGCGGCCTTGCGGGCCAGCGCCTCGGAGTTGCCGGACTCGGTGGCGAATAGCACCGTCAGCGCTGGGCGCACGACCGGGGCAGCGGCTGCGGCGACAGCAGGAGCGGCGCTGGCGGCCTCGATCCCGGCCAGGAAGCCGCTCAGCCAACTGCGCTGCGTCGGGCTGGTCGTGCGCATCACTTGGTTCAGCGCATCGATGGCGTCGGGCGGGAAGGGGGCGTTGGCGGGCAGGGCGGTCATGGCGCAGTCCTCACAAGAAGCCGCCGCGGTCCGCCGCCAGCACGGCAGCGAACGTCAGCACGGCAATGGCCGCCATCCCAGATATGGCGACCATAAGCGGACGCCAGCCCTGGGCACGCAGCTTACTGAAGTCGGTGGACAGCCCCACCCCGGCGAACGTCAGCAGGAACGCCCAGCGTGACAGCGCCGCCAGGTCCGCCGTCTGCGCCTTGGTGAATGCGCCCACCGTGGCGAGCAGCGACAGCACCAGGAAGCCCAGCACGAACTTGGGGAACTTCTGCCACAGGAACGCGGCCTTGTTGCCGATCCGCTGGCCCTCGCCGCGCGCCGCCCAGTATAGGGCGTAGCCGAGCACAACGAAGCCGATGGTGGCGTTGCGCGTCGTCTTGGCCAGCACGGCATAGCGCGCGGCCTCGTCCGAGAAGATCGCCCCAGCCGCCGTCGCCTCCGCCGTGTTGTCCACCGCCAGGCCGACCCACAGGCCGTAGGCATGATCCCCCATGCCGACCAAGTGGCCGACGACGGGGAACATCAGCAGGCTAACCGCGCCCAGCAGCAGGATGGCGCCGATGGCCAGGCCAACATCCTCGTCTTCCGCGCGGATGGCACCGCGGGCGGCGATGATGGCCGAGACGCCGCAGATGGAGCTGCCGATGGCGAGCAGGCTGACCAGCTTCGGCCGCAGCCCGAACCGGGTGCCGAGCCAGGTCATGATCAAAATCGACGACGCCAACTCCGCAGCGACCAGCAGCAGTGAGGTGCCGCCCAGCCGCGCCACGTCGCCCAGCAGGAAGCGCACGCCCAGCAGCACGATGCCCAGCTTGAGCCAGAACTCGTACGTCGCCACCCCAGCGCGGAACACGCGGGGGATGCCGACCAGGTTGGTGATGGCCAGGCCGTACAGGATGGCCCACAGCACGTACTCGATATCCGGCACCGGGGTGTGGTGCGCGCGGCCCCAGGCCAGGATCGCCTGCTCGGTCAGCTTGCCAGCGTAGCCGACGGCGAACAGCAGGGCCAGGCCGGGCAGCAGCACCGCGGCGCGAGCCAGGATGGGATCGTTGCGGGTGGGGGCGCCGAGCGCCGCGTCGCTCATGGGCCTTACCAGCCCACGGACGGCAGCAGGCCGGTCCAGGCCAGGGCGGCCAGGGCGACGGCGGACAGGGTGGCGAGCCAGTCGGCGGAAACATGGGCGAGCAGGCGGGACATGGCGGGAGCGGCCTCCTTGATCCCGCTGGATTAGAAGGCTCGTCCCCGCGCCTGCAATATGCCGGGACTAGAAAGGGTGAACGTGCCCTTTTCACCCATCGGCATGGTTGGATGTTCTCGCAATGCCGCTGCGAAGGGCAGGTTGTTTTGCCGCCGGGTCAGGATAACCACTCTGCCGGAGTGCCGGAGGTTCAGGTCGGCGGCTCCCCGGCCACCGGCGCCTTGCCCTCGGCCTGCACAAGCGACGTCACCTCCGCGATGCACGCCTCCAACGCTGGCTCGTCCGTACCCTTCGCCACCAACGCCACGCCGCTGCCCGTCGCGCGGTAGAACGGATAACTGCCGAGGTCCAGGTCGGGATACCGCTTCTGGATGCCCTCAAGCCCGGCCGCGATCGAGCCCTCCAGCAGCCCCACCGCATGGACGGCGCGGGACTGCACCGGCGTGCCGCCGTGCAGCGTCGGGCGCAGCGCCGTGAACATCGCCTGCATGATGCGCGGCACCCCCGCCATGACGTGTACGTTGCCGATGGTGAAGCCCGGCGCGATGGAGATCGGGTTGTCGATCAGCGTCGCCCCGCGCGGCATCGTTGCCATGCGCTGCCGGGCGGCGTTGAACTCGCCGGGCTTGTAGTGGCGGTCCATGCGCGCCCAGGCCTCCGGATGCGGCTCCCACGGGACGCCGAACGCCGCGGCGACGCACTCGCTGGTGATGTCGTCATGCGTGGGTCCGATGCCGCCCGTGGTGAACACGTGGTCGAACCGGGCGCGGCACTCATTGACGGTGGTGACGATGGTGTCCACCACGTCCGGGATCACCCGCACCTCCCGGAGCGGCATGCCGATCTCGCCCAGGCCGGTGGCGATGAACTTGATGTTGGCGTCCTGGGTGCGGCCGGACAGGACCTCGTTGCCGATGACCAGCAGGCAGGCGGTGGGGTTCGGCATCAGTGGTCCTTAAAGGAAGTCGCGCAGTAGCGGGATCAGCGGCAGGTCGGCCGGCGGCATCGGGTAGTCGGCGAAGCGGGCCGGGCGCACCCAGGCCAGCGCCTGGCCCTCCCGCCCCTCGGGCCGTCCGGTCCACCGGCGGCAGAGATACAGCGGCATCAGCAGGTGGAACCGCTCATAGGCGTGGCTGGCGAAGGCGAAGGGGGCCAGGCAGCTTGCGGCGACGTCGATGCCCAACTCCTCCCGCAGCTCGCGGATCAGCGCGGCCTCTGGGGTTTCGCCGGGATTCAGCTTGCCGCCGGGGAACTCCCATAGGCCGGCCATGGACTTGCCCTCCGGACGCCGCGCCAGCAGCACGCGGCCATCCGGGTCGATCAGGGCGCAGGCAGCGACCAGGACCACCGGGGTGTTGCCGGTGGGCGCCGGCTTCTCCGGGGGCGGCGCCTCGCCGGGTGATAAGGCGGGGGACGATAACGCAGCGGGTGGTGAGGAGGCGGGTGATGCGGCGGCAGGCGCAGGGGCGTTAAGCGAAAGATCGGCACGCGTCGCCTCGAAGCGGATCACCGGATGCTCGCCGCCGCGGGCCAGGAAGCGTTCCCGGCCGGTGCCGACATTCCGGAACCCGATGCGGCGCAGCACCGCAGCAGACGCCAGGTTGTCCGTCGCGACATGCGCCACCAGCCGGTCCAGGTCCAGGTTGGCCAGCGCCCAGCGCGTCACCGCCCCTGCCGCCTCCGTCGCCACGCCATGCCCCCAGAACCGCCGGCCCACCCAAAACCCCAGGTTCCCCGTCCGCGGCTTCATGTCCAGCCGCAGCCCGACGCAGCCGACCACCATCTCCCGCCCGCCATCCTCCCCGGTGATGGCCAAGTGGTAGCCGGTCCCGCGCTCCATCTGCCGCGCGGTGGAGGCGATCCAGTCGTCGGTCAACCGGCGCGGATAGGGAAACGGCACACGGGACAGCATCCGCACCACCGCCCAGTCGTTGACCAGCCGATGCACCTCCGCGGCGTCCCCGGCGTGCAGGGGACGGAGCAGCATCCGCTCGGTCGGCAGTGGCGGGAAGACGGGTTCGTCAGGGAGCAGCGACAGGGCCATGAGGGTCAAGGATGCTGATATGCCGTCCTAGAAGCAAGCTTCATGCTGCTCAAAACGCGGGATTTGAGATCAGCTCCGATAGCTGCCGTTGATGTCGATGTAGCCGTGCGTCAGGTCGCACGTCCAGGCCGTGCCCTGGCCCGCGCCAAGGCCCAGATCAACCGTGATGCCGATCTCCCGGCCCTTCATGTGCGCCACCACCGGCCCTTCGTCATAGCCCGGCACCACGCCGCCATCCCGCGCCATCCAGGTGCCGCCGACGCCGACCGACAGCCGGTCGCGGTCCGCCGGCTCCCCGCACTTGCCGACCGCCATGACGATGCGCCCCCAGTTCGCATCCTCCCCGGCGATCGCCGTCTTCACCAGCGGCGAATTGGCGACGGCCAGCGCCACCCGCCGGGCGGACTTGCCGGACACCGCGCCGGTCACGTCGATGCGGACCAGCTTCTGCGCGCCCTCGCCATCACGGATGACCTGCAACGCCAAGTCCAGCAGCAGAGCATCCAGCGTATCCCGGAACGGGCGCAGCAGCTTCGTGTCATCCTTGGCAATCTTCGGGTGCTCCGCCTGCCCGGTGGCGAACAGCAGGACGGTGTCGCTTGTAGAAGTGTCGCTATCGACGGTCGTGCAGTTGAAGCTGCGCCGCACGCCACGGGCCAGCATGTCCTGAAGCACCTCGGGCGGCAGCTTGGCGTCGGTGAACACGAAGCACAGCATGGTCGCCATGTCCGGCGCGACCATGCCGCTCCCCTTGGCGAAGCCGCTGATCCGCACCGTGGCGCCGCCGATTTGCACCGTGCGGGTGGCGCCCTTCGGAAACGTGTCGGTCGTCATGATGCCGCGCGCCGCTGCTTCCCAACCATCGGCGCTCAAGGATGCGTGCAGGGCCGGCAATGCGGCGGTGATGCGGGCGTGCGGCAGCACCTCGCCGATCACCCCGGTGCTGGCGACGAAGACCTCATGCGGCTTGCAGCCCAGCAGGCTGGACGCCGCCACCACCGTCGCGTCCACCGCCCGGGTTCCGGCGTGCCCGGTGAACACGTTGGCGTTGCCGGCGTTCACCACCACCGCCCGGGCGCGGCCGTGCGGCAGGGCGGAGCGGCACCAATCGACCGGCGCGCCGGGGCAGCGGTTGCGGGTGAACACCCCGGCGACGGTGGTGCCGGCCGGCAATTCCACCAGCACCAGGTCGGTGCGGCCCTGGTAGCGGATGCCCGCCTCCGCCGACCCCAGCCGGATGCCGGCCATCGGCGGCAGGTCCGGCAGGGCGACCGCAAGCGGGGAGGTGGGCAGCGCCATCGGGCTACTTGGCCGGTGCAGCGGGGGCCGGTGCGGCGGGGGCCGGCGGGGTAGCTGGCGTGCCCGCCGTGCCGGGCAGGGCCTGGGTCGGGGCGTCCTGCATCGGCGTGCCGTCGGTGTTGAACTTCTGCACCACAACGCCCTGCTTGGCGGAGGCCAGCACGCGGGCCACGCCTTCCTGGATCAGTTGCTGGCGAATTTCGTCGCGCACCTGGTCCAGCGGCGGCGGCGGAGCGGTGCGCAGCTCCTCCAGCTTGATGACGTGCCAGCCGAACCGGGTCTTGACCGGGACTTCGGTGAACTGGCCGGGCTTGAGCGCGAAGGCAGCCTCGGCGAACTCCGGCAGCATGTCGCCGCGCTTGAAGAAGCCGAGGTCCCCGCCGTTGCTGCTGCCGGCCGGGTCGGTGCTGTTCTTCTTGGCCAGCTCGGCAAAGTCGGCGCCACCCTTCAGCTCGACGATGATGCGCTTGGCCGTCTCCTCGTCGGTCACGAGGATGTGGCGGGCATGCGCCTCCTGCTCCCCGGCCTTGCCCGCGACATCGCGGTCGTAGCGGGTCTTGATGGCGTCGTCGGTCAGGGTGGGGGCAATCTCCCGCGTCAGCAGGGCGTTCTGCAGGGCGGTGTCGGTGGCGCGCGCGACCTGGCGCTGCACGGCCGGGTCCTTGTCCAGGCCCTGCTTGCGCGCGGACTGGATGATGATGCGGCGATCGACGAGCTGGTCCAGCAGCATGGGGAACAGCACCGGGGCGGGCATGCCGCGCAGCTCCTCCGGCAGGGCCTGCGCGGCCTCCGAGACCTCGGACGCATGGATTTCGTCGCCGCCGACCTTGGCGACCACCGGGTCGGCCGGGGCAGGGGTGGCGGGCAGCGTGCCGCCGGCCGGCGCCGGGGTGACGGGGGCGGCCGGTGTGGCAGAAGCTTGGGCGAACGAGAGGGCGGTTGTGCTCAGCAGCAGGGCCGCGGCAGCGGCGGGCAGGCTCGGACGGCGCATGGGGACCTCAGGTTAGCCATGGGGGCGGGGTGGCCGGACAATGCCCCAAGGTACCCGGTGGGACAAGCCAGCGGCCCGGCGCCGTCGGCTGGGCACCGTTCCGACCGGGCGTCGTTGACCCTGGCCCATCCGGGTCCTATCTGACCCTAGAAGCTTATCCGCGCCTGGACCCCGCCGGCAATCCCGGGGTCTGCACCCCGGCGGCGCGCCACCAAGGGGACCCCCGATGTTCGCCTCTATTGCCCGTGCCGTGTTCGGCTCCGCCAACGACAGGTCGCTCAAGGCCTACCAGCGGCGCGTCCCGGCCATCAATGCGCACGAGCCGGCGATGCAGGCCCTGTCCGACGAGGCGCTGCAGGCCAAGACCGCCGAGTTCCGCGCCCGCCTGGCCGAGGGCTCTTCCCTGGACGACCTACTACCGGAGGCGTTCGCCGTCGTGCGCGAGGCTGCCCGCCGCGTGCTGGGCCTGCGCCACTTCGACGTGCAGTTGATCGGCGGCATGGTGCTGCACGACGGCAAGATCTCCGAGATGAAGACGGGGGAGGGCAAGACCCTGGTCGCCACCCTCCCCGTGTACCTGAACGCCCTGCCGGCCAAGGGCGTGCACGTCGTGACCGTCAACGACTACCTGGCCCAGCGCGACTCCGAGTGGATGGGCCGGGTGTATTCCTTCCTGGGCCTGACCACCGGCGTCATCATCCACGGCCTGACCGACGACCAGAAGCGCGCCGCCTACAACGCCGACATCACCTACGGCACCAACAACGAGTTCGGCTTCGACTACCTGCGCGACAACATGAAGTACAGCCTGGAGGAGATGGCCCAGCGCGACTTCGCCTACGCCATCGTGGACGAGGTGGACAGCATCTTGGTGGACGAGGCGCGCACGCCGCTCATCATCTCCGGCCCCGCCGAGGACAGCAGCGACCTCTACCGCACCGTGAACTTGGTGGTGCGCGAGCTGGTAAAGGATCCCTCGACCTACGAGAAGGACGAGAAGCTCAAGACCGTCACTATGACCGAGCCAGGGTCCGAGCGCGTGGAGGACATGCTCCGCGACGCCGGCATCATCACCGAGGGCAACTTGTACGATGCCTTTAACGTCAGCGTCATCCACCACGTCCAGCAGAGCCTGCGCGCCAACACCCTGTTCAGCCGCGATGTCGATTACATCGTGCGCGACGACAAGGTTGTGCTGATCGACGAGTTCACCGGCCGCATGATGGAGGGCCGCCGCTACTCCGAGGGGCTGCACCAGGCGCTGGAGGCCAAGGAGGGCGTCACCGTCCAGCCGGAGAACCAGACGCTCGCCAGCATCACCTTCCAGAACTATTTTCGTCTGTATCCGAAGCTGGCGGGCATGACCGGCACCGCCATGACCGAGGCCGACGAGTTCGCCGAGATCTACAAGCTGGAAGTGGTGGAGATCCCCACCAACGTCCCGGTCAGCCGCAAGGACTCCGACGACGAGGTGTACCGCTCTGCCGCCGAGAAGTACGAGGCCGTCGCCACCCTGATCGAGGACGCCCGCACCCGCGGCCAGCCGGTCCTGGTCGGCACCACCAGCATCGAGAAGAGCGAAGTCATCAGCGGCATCCTGGCCCGCAAGAAGGTGCCGCACTCCGTGCTGAACGCCCGCTTCCACGAGCAGGAGGCGAAGATCGTGGCGCAGGCCGGGGCGCCCGGCGCCATTACCATCGCCACCAACATGGCTGGCCGCGGCACCGACATAAAGCTCGGCGGCAACGCCGACATGCGGATCAAGCTGGAGGCAGAGGCCGTGCCGGAAGAGGAGCGGCCCTCGCTGCAGCAGGCCATCGAGCAGCAGGTCGCCACCTGGCACGACACGGTCAAGGAGTCTGGCGGCCTGCTGGTGATCGGCACCGAGCGGCACGAGAGCCGGCGCATCGACAACCAGTTGCGCGGACGCTCCGGCCGCCAGGGCGACCCCGGCGCCAGCCGCTTCTTCCTCAGCCTGGAGGACGACCTGATGCGGATCTTCGGGTCCGACCGGATGGGCGGGCTGCTGGAGAAGCTCGGGCTGAAGGAGGGGGAGGCGATCATCCACCCCTGGATCAACCGCGCGTTGGAGAAGGCGCAAAAGAAAGTCGAGGCCCGCAACTTTGACACACGCAAGAACGTGCTGAAGTACGACGACGTGATGAACAACCAGCGCCGCGAGGTCTATGCACAGCGCCGCGAGTTTATGCAGGCCGATGACGTGTCGGAGACCGTGGAGGAGATGCGGGCCGAGGTGGTCGCCAACCTGGTCGCCCGGCACATCCCGGAGAAGGCCTACGCCGAGCAGTGGGAGACCCAGCAGCTCGCCGATGAGGTGCGCCGCCTGCTGAACCTGGACCTGCCCATCGTGGACTGGGGCCGCGAGGAGGGCATGGACGAGACCGGCATCCGGGAGCGCATCGAGGCCGCCGTGGCCGCGCAGATGACCACCAAGGCGGCGGTGCTTGGCCCGGCGCTGATGCGGCACGTGGAGAAGACGTTCCTGCTGCAGATGCTGGACTCCGTGTGGAAGGAGCACCTGCTTGCGCTGGACCACCTGCGCCAGGGCATCGGCCTGCGTGCCTACGGCCAGCGCGACCCGCTCAACGAATACAAGAGCGAGGCCTTCGCCCTGTTCAACGCCATGCTAGACGAATTGAAGGAGCGGGTGACCGCCATGCTGGCCCGCGTGCAGCTCGGCGAGGAGCCGCCGCCGGTTCAGGTGTTCCAGCCGCTGATGCAGCCGGGCCTGCAATACTCCGACCCGGCCAGGGAAGCGCAGTACGCTGGCGGCGACGTGATGGAGGCGGAGCGTCCGCGCCTGGCGCTGGGCAGCGGCGTGGAGACCGTGGCGCTGGACCCGGCGGACCCGTCCACCTGGCGCAACACCCCGCGCAACGCGCCGTGCCCGTGCGGGTCGGGCAAGAAGTTCAAGCACTGCCACGGCCGGGTTGCCTAGGCAGCCTGCATCCGGCCGCAGCTTGATGTGGGCGCCAACATCGGCCGAGTAGCCTACCAGCCGTTCACCCGCGGCCACTCGGCCACGATGCTGTCCGACCTGTCCACGACCCAGTAGCGGTCGTGGGCGGCCACAGTCATGCAGGTGTGGTTGGGTGTGACCCGCAGCAACGCGCCCACCGGCAGGGCGGGAAACGGCAGCGCCGGGTCCAGGTCCACGACGCCGTGCTCCTGGTAGGCCTGGCTGACGATGGCGTGGCCAAGCGATGGCTGGCCATCCGCGTCCAGCACGAGGCCGAACCCCAGGTCCGTCGTCGGCTGCGTGCTGCGGTCCTTGGACAGCGCGATCCCGCCGGCATCGATCAGCAGGCGGTGCTCCGCCGGGCGCAGGCCGATGACCTGGGTCAGCACCGTCACCGCGATGTCCGCCTGCGCGTGCGTGCCGATGCTGGCCTGGAATAGGTCGCCGAACATGTAGACGCCGGCCCGCACCTCCGTCACGCCGTCCAGGTGCCGGGCGTGCAGCGCGGTGGGCGAGCTGCCCATCGACACGATCGGCACGGCGTGCCCGGCCGGCCGCAGCCGTTCCGCCGCGCCGACGACCGCCGCGCGCTCCTGCTCGGCGACTGCGGCCATGTCGGCCGGGGTCCGTCCGGCATAGCTGTGGCCGCCATGCGTCAGCACCCCGGCCAGGCAGGGGCCGAGCCGGGCCGCGACCTCCTGCAGCCGGCGGCTGTCACCCGCCACGCCGCCGCGGTGCTCGCCGCTGTCCACCTCGGCCAGCGCGCGGAGAGGCACCGGGTGCGCGGCGATGGCGGCAGCGGCGCCGGGATCGTCGGTGATGACCAGCACGTTTGCCCCGGCCTGGTTCATCGCCGCTACCCGGTCCAGCTTCGCAGGCGTGATGCCGACGGCATACAGGATGTCGCTGATCCCGTGCGCGGCGAAGTACTCGGCCTCGGCCAGGGTGGACACGGTGATCCCGCCGGGTTGCCCGGCGAGGGCGAGGCGGGCGACGTCGATGCTCTTGGCCGTTTTCATGTGTGGGCGCAGCGGAACGCCGTGCCGGGCCAGTGCGGCAGCCATTGCGGCAAGGTTGTGGGCGAGGATGCTGCGGTCCAGCACCAGGCAGGGCGTCGGCAGGCCAGCGAGGGTCATCGGACGCAGCACTTGGGAATGGGTCATCATCGGCCATCCTTGCCCGGCCGCGGCCCGCCGTGCAAAGGGGGTGGCATGGAACACCTCGACCGGATCGCCCCGCTCGCCCAGAACTTGGTCCGCATCGACAGCCGCAGCGCACGAACGAACGCAGCGGTGGCCGAACGGCTGCTGGCGGAGCTGCGGGGGTTTGAGGTCGAGCGGCTGGACTACACCGACGCCGCCGGCGTGGCGAAATGCGTGCTGGTGGCGGCGCGCGGCACCGGCGGGCTGGCGCTGTCCGGCCACATGGACACCGTGCCGGACACCGGCTGGACCGACGACCCCTGGTCCGGCCGCATCGAGGGCGACACCTTGCACGGCCTGGGCAGCACCGACATGAAGGGACCCGTCGCCGCCCTGGTCGCCGCCGCCCGTGCCCTGCCGGCGGCGGTCCCGGTGGCCCTGCTGCTGACAACGGACGAGGAAACCACCAAGGCCGGCGCCCGCCTGGTCGCGGAGGGCAGCGCCCTAGCCCGGCGCTTCGCCCCGCGCGGCATCCTGATCGCGGAGCCGACCGGCATGGTCCCGGTGCGCGGCCACCGCGGCAACATCGAGTTCACCGCCACGGCCACCGGCGTGCAGGCGCACAGCAGCACCGGGCAGGGCCGCAACGCCAACTGGGACCTGGTGCCGTTCCTGGCCGAGATGCGTATCCTGCACGGACGGCTGCGCGCCGAGCTGGGCCTGCACGACCCCGCCTACGACCCGTCGTTCAGCGACTTCAACCCGGTCATCGACAACCACGGCGCCGCGGTGAACATCACGGTTCCCCGGGCCACCGTGACCATCAAGTACCGCTACAGCGCCCGTATCGACCCGGAGATAGTCGTGGATGCCGTGCAAACCGCTGCGGACAAGGCTGGATTGCACCTCACCATCACCCGCCAAGGCCGACCGCCGGAACTGCTGCCCGGGCACCCGCTGGTGGCGCTGGCCGAGGGGTTGGCCGGTGCCGCCGCGCAGACAGCGCCCTATGGCACGGATGCGTCGGAACTGCAGGCCCTGGCGCCCTGCGTGATCCTGGGGCCGGGCCGCATCGCTGATGCGCACAAGCCAACGGAGGCGGTGAGCCTGTCGGCGCTGGCTGCTGCGGTGCCGGTGTTCATGCGGATGGCGGAGGGGCTTGCGCCGTGAAGGTGCGAAGCTGTGAGGGGACGGGGAAACCTACGCAAGAGATGGCTGATACTGACCGCGCTTGGCGCCGTGGCCGAAGCCGCTGACCAGAGCGGTCCACGGCCCAGCCCAGAAACAGGAAGCACGCGCGAAACCTGGTCGGTTTCGCGCGCAGCCCCTACGCTGCCGCCCGCCGCTCCTCGACGACGATCGTCTCCTCGATGGAGGAGTCGGCGAACAGCGCCTTCGCCACGACGCCCGCGATCATGGCGCCGGCAATCGGCGCCACCCAGAACAACCACAACTGCCCGATGGCCTCGCCGCCGGCGAACAGCGCCGGCGCGGTGCTACGGGCCGGGTTGACGCTGGTGTTGGTGATCGGGATCGAGATCAGGTGGATCAGCACCAGCGCAAAGCCGATCGGGATGCCCGCGAACCCGCTAGCCGCGCCCTTGGAGGTCGTGCCGATGATGATCATCAGGAAGAAGAACGTCAGCAGCAGCTCGGTCACGAAGCACGCACCCAGGCCATACTTGCCCGGGCTGAGATCGCCATAGCCGTTGCTGGCAAAGCCGGCCGGCACCCACTCCGGCTTGCCCGAAGCGATGAGGCTCATGTTGGGTTCCGGGGTGTTGGTTTGCATCATCTGACAAGTGTGGCGATTAGGGTGCCGAGCAGGGCTTTGCCGCGGCGGCGCGCGTTGTGCACGAACTGGAAGAAGCCGAGGTAGAGCG
>JAABUX010003293.1_pt1 | contig 21561 bp, 33 predicted proteins | sample 5561851 | NCBI WGS metagenome assembly JAABUX01 (sample SAMN10711883, study PRJNA513361) | rock metagenome | isolation source: Antarctica rocks | place: Antarctica: Victoria Land, Richard Nunatak red sandstone | collected 2016-01-03 | reverse complement strand
GTTTGGTCGACGACCTGCGACAGCTCGCCGCGACCGAAGAAGTACTCGATCGCCGCGCTGATGCTCTTGGGGTTGATCAGGCTCCGGGGGGTGATGTCCTCGGCGTCCTTGAGGCTCATCCGCTCTTGGACGGTCCGCCGGAGCTTGAGGAACCCCTTGCGGAGTTCATCGGCGGCCAACTCGTCGATCGTCCTGAGCCGGCGGTTGCCCAGGTGGTCGATGTCGTCGACGTGCCCTTTCCCCTTGCGAAGGTTGAGGATGTAGCGGATCGCGTTGACGTAGTCGAGCGGGTCGAGCGTCATCCGGTCGTCGGGGACGGTCTGGTTGAATTTCCGGTTGATCCGGAACCGACCGACCTTGCCCAGGCGATAGCGGTTGGTGTCGAAGAACTTCTCGTGGAACAGTTCTCGGGCTTTTTCGAGCTGGGGCGGGTTGCCCGGGCGGAGCCTCTGGTAGATCCGGAGCAAGGCGCTCTCGTGGTCGATCGTCGCGTCTTCCTGGAGCGACTGGAGGATCAGTTGATCCTTGGCGTCCTGAAGCACCGAGACGACGCCGATCTTGGCGTCGGCGAGCACCTGCGCCGAGACCTTGGAGATCGTCGCGCCGCTCTCGATCAGGACTTCGCCGGTGTTCGGGTCGACGACGTCGCCGCAAGCGATCCGGCCTTCGAGGCGGCTCGCCGCGTCGTCCTTGTCGGTGTCGATCTCTTCGGACTCGTAGAACGTCTTGAGGATCGCGTCGTCGGAGGAAAACTCGGGGCTCATGGCTCGGAGCAGGGTCATCGCCGAGAACTTGCCCGACTGGTCGATCCGGACGCCGAGCGTATCCTTCTTGGTGACCTGGAGTTCGATCCAACTCCCGCGCTCGGGGATGACCCGGCAAGCGTGGAGCTTCTTGTCGCCCGCCTCGATGTCGACGACGAAGTCGACGCCGGGGCTGCGGTGCAACTGGCTGACCACGACGCGCTCGGCGCCGTTGATGATGAACTCGCCGCCGCCGATCATGATCGGCATGTCGCCGAGGTAGACCGACTCTTCGAGGGCGGTCTCCCCCTTGTTCAATCGGAGCCAAACGTGGAGCGGGCGGCCATAGCTCAACCGGAGTTGGCGGCACTCGTCGGGTTCGTATCGGGGTTTGCCCAGATCAAACTTGATGTACTCAAGCTTGAGGGTCTTGTCGTAGCTTTCGATCGGGAAGATTTCGCGGAAGACCCCTTCCAGGCCCGCGTCGTCGCGCGACTCGGGCAGGAGGTCGGCCTGGAGGAACCGTTCGTAGCTCCGGGTCTGGATCTCGGTCAGGTCGGGGACCGGGTGGACGTCGTAGATTTTGCCGAAGTTGCGTTGAACCGGGGGAGTGATGCGCCGCACGGTGCTCGCGGTGGGCATGGAGAAAGCGCTCCTCAAAGGGAGATGGGTGGGCGCGGCCGGCCGAAAACTCAGGGCATTGGCGATGAAACCGAGGCTCGATGAGCCGGTCCGAGCCGGGATGAAAGGCGGGCGAACCCGCCCCTCGCGCGCCGAAAAACCCCAGTCATGACCACGAAGGCACGACTGGGGCGAGAAATCATCAGGGGTTGGGCGAAGTCGCGATCGAAGTCGGCTAATCATCGTGATTGGAGCGGAACGAGGGGAGATCAATCGGACCACCCCTCGGCCCGGTCGACGAGATTCGACCAAGAAAGCTTTACTTAATCTTGACGGTCGCGCCGGCGTCTTCAAGTTCTTTCTTGAGTTTTTCGGCGTCTTCTTTGGAAATCCCGGTCTTGATGGTCTTCGGGGCCGCTTCCACGGCGTCCTTGGCTTCCTTCAGACCAAGGCCGGTGGCGGCCCGGACGACCTTGATGATCCCGATCTTCTTGGCGGCATCGTACGCCGACAACTCAAGGTCGAATTCGGTCTGGACGGCGACCGGCTCGGCGGGGCCGGCGGCGGCGGCGGCGGGGCCGGCGGCGGCCGGGGCGGCGGCGGCCTTGATCCCGTGGACGACTTCGAGGTAGTCGCCCAACGACTTGGCTTCGAGGACGGTCAACTTGACGATCGACTCGCCGAGGGTCTTGATGTTGTCGGCGAACGTGGTCATCTCAGCGGTAGCCATGACTCGGAAAACCTTTCGATAGTTCGTGCGGACACCACACGACATGAAGAAAAACGATTCACCCCAGGAGGGCACAAAACCGCGATTGGAGCAAACCTTGGAGAAAAAACCGGTCAGGCTTCCGCCGTCGCCGGTGTGGCGTCAGAGCCGGGATCAGCCTCAGCCGAGTCCGCCTCCGCCCCTTCGGAGAGAGTTTTCAACTGGCCGAGCAGGCCGCTCGCCGGGGAATTGGCCAGCGTCACGACCCGAGCCACGGGGCTTAGGGCCAACGTGACGATCCGGCCGATCAGGGCTTCGCGGGACGGGAGCTTGGTGATGTCCTCGATCTGGTTGGGATTGATCACCGTCCCGTCGACCGATCCCCCCTTGATCTCCGGCTTCTTGAGCTTCTTGACCTGGGTGGAGATTTCCTTGGCCAGCTCGGCGACGCCGTCGCCTCCCCAGACCGCGACGCTCGGCCCCGCCAGGAACTGGCCCAGGCCGCCGATCCCCATATCCTCGAAGACGCGGCGGGCCAAGGTGTTCCTCAGCACCCGCATCTTGATCGACTTTTTGCGGAGGTCCTTGCGGAACTGGTATTCCGAGACCGCGTCCAGCCCCTTCAAGTCGAGGATCAGGACGGATTTGTCGCCATCCAGTTCGTCCCGGAACTGGTCCATCATCAATTCTTTGACATACTTGCTCATCTCAAATTCCTCGTCCGGTGGTTGCTTGCCGCCGGGGTCTTGTCAAAGGGTTCCGGTTCAGGCCACGACCCGGATGCCTGGGCTCATGGTTGCCGAGATGGTGATCGTCCGGATATACGTCCCTTTGGCGGCCGACGGCTTCACCGTGCGAAGATGGTTGAGGAAGGTCGAGATGTTGTCGATCAACTGCTCGTCGGAGAAGTTGAGCTTGCCGACGGGCGCCGCGACGTTGCCCCCTTTGTCGCTCCGGAACTCGATCTTGCCCGCCTTGAACTCGCGGACACCGGCCGAGATATCCGTCGTGACGGTCCCCGACCGGGGCGAAGGCATCAGCCCTCGGGGGCCGAGCAATCGACCCAAAGGGCCGACGACACCCATCATGTCGGGGGTCGCCAGGGCGACGTCGAAGTCCATGAACCCGGCCTTGATCCGCTGGGCGAGGTCATCCCCGCCCACGATATCGGCGCCCGCCGCCGCGGCCTTCTCGGCGTTGTCGCCTTGGGCGAACACGGCGACGCGGACCGCTTTGCCGATCCCGTGCGGGAGGGCGACCGAACCTCGGACGTTCTGGTCGCTCTGGCGAGGGTCGATCCCGAGGTTGGTCGAGACCTCGACCGTTTGCACAAACTTCGTCGTCCCGAAAGTCTTGAGCTGCTTGATCGCGTCGGCCAGCGGCACGGCGTCAAGGCCTTTGACTTTCTCTCGGAGCGCACGAAAACGCTTGGATTGATACATCGAGTCTTCCGCACTCCTTGGAAAAGGGAGGGCTGCCGCCATATTTCAGTCAACAAGGGGGGATGAAAGGACGGGCGGTCGCGTCGATCCCCAAACAAGCCTTGATGATCGTCCTTTCGCACTGATCGGAACCGAGGAAGGGCGATCAACCCTTCACGTCGATCCCCATGCTTCGGGCCGTGCCGGCGATGATCCGGCAGGCGTGTTCGATGTCGCGGGCGTTCAGGTCTTTTTCCTTGGTTTCGGCGATCTTGCGGACCTGATCCATCGTGACCGTGGCCACCTTGGTCTTGTGCGGTTCCGCCGAGCCGGAAGCGATCCCGGCGGTCTGCTTCAGGAGCACCGCGGCGGGTGGGCTCTTGGTGATGAACTCGAACGAGCGGTCCGAGTAGATCGTGATCTCGATGGGGATGGTCGTCCCCTTCATGTCCTTGGTCCGCTCGTTGAACTGCATCACGAACTGGCCGATATTGACGCCGTGCTGGCCCAAGGCGGGTCCGACGGGCGGCGCCGGGGTCGCCTGCCCGCCGGGGCATTGCAACTTGACCTTGGCAGTCATCACCTTCGCCATGAACGACTCACTTCCCAAAAAGACGGATCACGCCGACGAAACAAATCGGGCGAGGAAAAACTCGGCGAATCAAAGCTTCTCAACCTGCCAGTATTCGAGGTCGACGGGCGTCGGTCGGTTGAAGATGATCAGCATCACTTTCACCAGGCCGCGCGCCTCGATGACTTCCTCGACGGTCCCCTCGAAGTTTTCAAACGGACCGTCCTGGATCTTGACCCGGTCGCCACGCTCCACGTCAATCTTGACCTTGGGCAATTCGGCGGCGACCCCTTCCTGCTGCTCGTTGAGCATCTGACCAACCTCGGTGGTGGTCATCTTGGTGGGGGTGCCATGGGCACCGACGAAGTCGCCGACGCCGGGCGTTTCCCGGACGGTGAACCAGGTCTTTTCGTTGAGTTCCATCTCAACCATGATGTAGCCAGGGTAGGTTTTCCGCTCGACGGTCTTCTTCTTGTTGTTGCGGATCTCGGTGATCTTTTCCGTCGGGACGACGATCCGCCCGAAGAACTGGGGCAGCCCCTGAATCTTGACCCGACGCTCCAGGGCGTCGCGGATCGTATCCTCGCGGCTGCTCTGCACCTTGAGGACATACCAACTCAGGACCGGCGGGGGATCATCGTCGGGGTCGGCGACGGGTTCGACCGGCGGTGGCGGCGAAACCTCCGCACCAGCGGATTTGGCGGTCGGCTTCCCATCGAGGCGGCCACCGTCACGACCGTATTCTTCCACTTCGAACGTCGACGAATCCGCCTCGGTGTCGTCTCGGTCAAGCTTGTCGTTGTCTTCGGGAGCGTTCATGCGAGACAGTTACCGGGGTGATGGGCGATGGTCGAGCGATGGAGGAAAATCAGGCGGATGATCCGAGGGCGCCCGTCGTGTCGTGGAACCGAAGGACACCGATGAGTTGCAGCAAGTTGGACCAAAGCCAATCCACGCCGAACAAGAAAATGGCCATGAACGCGACGGTGAACAGGACGACCATCGTGGCCCGCTTCAGGTCTTCCTTGCTGGTCCAGGAGACCTTGTTCATCTCCGCTTCGGTCGCGATCAAGAAGTCGACGAACGGCGGGAACTGGAGCAGGCGGTAGGTCACCCAGGCGAGCACGAAGCCCAATGCGACCGGGACGCCGTAGATCACCGGCGGAGAAGATTGGGCCCCGTCAAGGGTCATGTACAGTTCGCGAAGTCCCAAGAGGATCGTCGCGCCCAGCCCGACTCCCGTCCATAACCGGGCTTTTTTGCCTTGGAGCGGCTTGTAAGGGGCGGAGCTGAACAGGTTCGCGACGAACAGAGAGAACTGGTTCTTGCCATCTCCGGAGCCGGCCGCCTTGGGGACCGCCGCCGCCTTGGGGACCGCGAGGTTTTCTTTGACTTTACCCATGACGACGATCTCTCATTCGATGACGAAATCTCGGGCTTCGACTTCAAGCGAACACGAGCGGAGGGAATCGAACCCCCAACCGCCGGTTTTGGAGACCGGTGCTCTACCAATTGAGCTACGCTCGTTCAACGGACGGCGAAAGGCTTACTTCTTGCGGGATTCTTTGTGGATCGTGTGGCGGCGCAGCCGACGGCAATACTTCTTCCGCTCGAGCCGCTCGGCGCCTCGAGTCTCCTTCTGAACGCGGTAGTTCCGGTCGCCGCATTCGGTGCATTCCAGCCAGACATATTCACGCATGGCGACAATTCCTTACCCTGGCTGCCCCGACCGAAAATCAAATCGTTGAGGCCGTGTTTTTTCAGCAAACACGGCCTCAACGACCAACATCTCAGCTTGATGGGACGAAATCTCAGGCCAAAATCTTGGTGACGACGCCCGCGCCGACGGTCTTGCCGCCTTCGCGGATCGCGAAGCGAAGGTTCGCTTCCATGGCGACCGGGGTGTGCAACTCGACGGTCATCTTGATGTTGTCGCCGGGCATGCACATTTCGGCTTCGCTGTTGTCTTCCGACAGCAGGTTGAGCACCGACCCGGTCACGTCCGTCGTCCGGAAGTAGAACTGGGGACGGTAGCCTTTGAAGAAGGGGGTATGCCGCCCGCCTTCGTCTTTGCTCAGGACGTACACTTCGGCCTCGAACTTCGTGTGCGGCGTGATCGAGCCGGGCTTGCAGACGACCTGACCCCGCTCGAGGTCGGTCTTTTCCACACCTCGGAGCAAGATCCCGACGTTGTCGCCCGCCTGACCTTGATCCAAGGTCTTCTGGAACATCTCGACGCCGGTGACGGTCGAGTTCTTGTTCTTGTCGAAGCCGACGATCTCGACGGCGTCACCAACCTTGATGATCCCGCGCTCGATCTTGCCGGTCCCGACCGTCCCTCGACCCTTGATCGAGAACACATCTTCGATCGGCATCAGGAACGGCTTGTCGATTTCCCGGACCGGCTCGGGGATATACTCGTCCATCGTCTTGACCAAGTCGAGGATCGGCTTGGCCGAGGCGGGATCGGTCGGGTTCTCGTAGGCGGGTCGGCTGCACCCTCGGGTGATCGGGATCTCGTCGCCGGGGAACTTGTAGTGCGTCAGCAGCTCGCGAAGCTCAAGCTCGACGAGTTCGAGCAGTTCCTCGTCGTCGACCAAGTCGATCTTGTTCAAGAAGACGACCAGGGCCGGGACGCCGACCTGCCGGGCCAGGAGGATGTGCTCTCGGGTTTGCGGCATCGGCCCGTCGGCGGCGGAGACGACGAGGATCGCCCCGTCCATCTGGGCGGCGCCGGTGATCATGTTTTTGATATAGTCGGCGTGGCCCGGGCAGTCGATGTGAGCGTAATGGCGGTTTTCGCTCTCATACTCGACGTGCGAGACGGCGATCGTCACCGTCTTGTTCGCATCGCGGACCGTGCCGCCCTTGGCGATGTCGGCGTAATCTTTTCTCTTCGCATGTCCGTTGGCGGCGAGCACCGACAGGAGGGCGGCGGTCAGCGTGGTCTTGCCGTGGTCGATGTGCCCGATCGTCCCCACGTTGACGTGCGGTTTGGTCCGAGTGAACGTTTCCTTAGCCATCGTTGCTCCCGTCGTCTCCTGGAAACCGAAGGTGCGGTGGCGTGGCCGCCGACAGGCACCCCAGACAATGAACCTTCATCGTGATGAGCGACCACCGGGCGGTGGGATCGATGGCCGACCAGCCATGAGTTCCGCGGGACCGAGTTGCGAATCCAATTCAGCGACGGAACCGCGAAAGCTGCCGCTGGGATTTGAACCCAGGACCTCGTCCTTACCAAGGACGCGCTCTACCAACTGAGCCACGGCAGCGTTGAATCTTGATCTTAGCGAAGTTGATTCGGGTTGACAACCTTTTTCCCGATCCAAGGCTCGCTCAAGCGGGTGATGGGAATCGAACCCACGTTGCCTGCTTGGAAGGCAGGTACTCTACCATTGAGTTACACCCGCGGTTTCGCGGATCGCTTCGGCGGATCGTCCTCGGCGAGTGGGTGGAGCAGGATTCGAACCTGCGAAGGCATTGCCACCAGATTTACAGTCTGGCCCCTTTAGCCACTTGGGTATCCACCCGACTTGTTTTTGGGAGGCTCAGAGCTGGCGGTGAGAGTCGAACTCACAACCGTCGGTTTACAAAACCGGTGCTCTGCCAATTGAGCTACACCAGCTTGTCTCACTGTTGCCGAGTAGAAATGGTAACGGTTGAATCCGAAATAGCAAGCATTTTCGACCTTGAAATTTTCCATCGGTCCGCCTCCAACGTCGGATTTCGGGGACTCGTCCGCTTCGGACTTGGATTTTCGAGAAGGATCGGTGATGATCGAAGCCTTCGGTTTGAGCCGGCGGTCGCGGGTCGCCTCGGTTGTTTCCCCCCTTGCTTTTTCGCTCGAGCGGATCGGTGGGCGCGATGCCTCGACAGTCGGATTTCGTAGGCCGGGTATCGACTTCGACGAAGCCGTCCCAAGCGTTCGTGATCCTCAACGCTCGATCCGGGTCTTGCGTGGTCGACGACGTGAAGCGCGAGCTGGCCGCCCACTTCGGCGAGGTCGAGCTTCGGTTCCACGAGTTGACGGAGGGCGAGGACCTCGCCGCCATCGTCGCCGACGCGATCTCCGAGGGGTTCGAGCAGGTTGTCGCCGGCGGGGGCGACGGGACGATCTCTTCCGTGGCGAGCCTGCTGGTGGGCAGCCCCGTCGAACTCGCGATCTTGCCGCTGGGGACCGCCAACGTCCTCGCCCGAGAACTCGACATCCCCACGGACCTGGCGGGGGCCTGCCGCCTGGCGGCCTCGCGGTGGGCTGGGGGGGACGTGGAGGCAAAGATGTCGAAGGTCCTCACCATCGACGCGATGAAGGTTGGCCGGCGGCATTACTTGACGCAAGTTGGGGTCGGGATCGACGCGATGATGATCCAGAACACGTCGACGGACTCGAAGCGGAGGCTGGGAAAGCTCGCCTACATGATCTCGGCGGTCAAGCACATGGTCGCCTTCCGCCCCCACCGCTTCACCATCACCGTCGATGGGGTCACACGCAAGATCAGAGCGTCGCAGATCGTCGTCGCCAACACCGGGATGACGGGCCAGCCTCCGTTTCGATGGGGACCGGACATCCACCCCGACGACGGCCAGTTGAACGTCTGCTTGATCAAGTCGGCGGGCGTCGCCGACTACATGCGGTTGTTATGGGTGGTGTTTCGGGGCCACCGCGAGAAAACCCCCAACATGCGCCACCAAAAGTTCGCCAAAGCCATGACGATCCGATCCAGGCACCCGATCCCGGTGCAAGCCGACGGCGAAATCTGGGGCGACACGCCGGTGACGATCGAGGTGGCCCACCGGGCGCTCAAGGTCATCGTCCCGGCCCCTTGATCGGGGAGGATCGGCGAGCCGGTCACTCGCGCGCGGTCAGGACCCGAGGCCCATCCGGGGTCAGGGCGACGGTATGCTCGAAGTGGGCGCTCGGGCGGCGATCCTTGGTGACGACGGTCCAGTAGTCGGACAGCGTCTCGACGTTCTTGGTCCCCAGCGCGACCATCGGCTCGATCGCCAGGACGAGGCCGGGCTCGAGCACGATGTTCTTCTTGCGGAGGGCTTTGCTCACGAAGTTGGGGACTTGCGGTTCCTCGTGCATGTTCTGGCCGATCCCATGCCCGACGAACTTCTCGATCACGAACATCTTCTGCGAGTTGACGAACCGCTCCATGAGCGACGCGATGTCAAACCAGGTCTTGCAACGATTCATGGCGTTGATGGCGATGTCCAAGGTCTGCGAGGTCACGTCGAGGAGGCGCTGGACCTCGGGCGACACCCGACCGATCGCGACGGTGATGGCCGAGTCGCCGCACCAACCTTCATATTTGCAGCCGGTGTCGACCGAAACGATGTCCCCCTCGACGAGGGGGCGATTGTTGGGAATCCCGTGGACGACGGCGTCATTGACGCTCGCGCAGATGACCGAGGGGAAAGCCGGCTTGCCTTTGGTCGAGTTGGGATACCCTCGGAACAGGGGGGTCGCGTCATATTTTTGGAAAACCCGGGCGACCGCCTGGTCCAACTCGGCGGTCGTGACCCCGGGCGCCGCGAGCATCCTGACTTGCTCGAGCGCCTCGGCCACGATCCGCCCCGAGTCGCGCATCTTCGAGATCTCGCGCGAACTTTTCAGTCTAATCACAAAACAATCTCGACACAGAGGACGGGTCGGAAGGCGAAAGCCAGGATCAACGTCGAGAAACCAGCCCCGAGTAGTTCCGCATGATCAGGTGGCTGTCGATCTTCTGGACCAGGTCAAGGCAGACGCTGATGATGATCAAAAGCCCCGTCCCGCCCAAGAACGAAGCCACCGTGTAGTTGACGCCAAGACCGCTCGACACGAGCGACGGGATCACCGCGACCAGGCTCAAGAACGCCGCGCCCACGTAGGTGATCCGGATCATCACCTTCTCGAGGTAGTCCGCCGTCCGTCGACCGGGCCGATACCCCGGGATGAAGCTCCCGTAATCCTTGAGGTTCTCCGCCATGTCCTTCGGGTTGAAGGTGATGGCCGTCCAGAAGTAGCAGAAGAAGTAGATCAGGACCACATAGAACAGGGTGTAGACATACCCGTGGTTCTGGAACGCATCCGCCCCCATGACGAAGAACGAGCCGACGTACCACTTCAGATTCTCGGCGAACGTCATGGCAACCCCCGCCTTGTTCGGGATCGTCCAAGTGGCGGTGGCCTGCTTCAAGCTGTTCAGGATGAAGTAGGGGAACATCAACAAGCTGGACGCGAAGATGATCGGCATGACGCCGGCCTGGTTGACCTTGAGCGGGAGGTACTGCTTGGTGCCCCCGTAGACCCGTCGACCGCGAACATGTTTGGCCGACTGGGTGGGGATTCGCCTCTGGCTCTCGGTGATCGCGATCACGCCGACGACCACCGCCAGGAACACCAAGGCCAGCAGCGCCAGGACGATCACCCCATGCTTGCCCGAGTCGCCCGAAAGCCGGAGGGTCGAGTTCGACAAGAGTTGGTTGAGCGCGTCGGGCATCCGGGCCAGGATTCCCGCCATGATCAGCAGGGAGATCCCGTTGCCGATCCCGTATTCGTCGATCTGCTCGCCGATCCACATCAAGAAGATCGTCCCCGCCGTCATCGTGAGCACGCAGCAGATCACGTTGAGGGTGGATCGGTAGTCGGGATGGACGATCTCCAGGGAGTACATCATGTACTGGACCCAGAGCGTGCTCTGGATCAGGCAGAGGATCACCGTGGCGTATCGGGTGTATTCGTTGATCTTCTTCCGGCCGCTCTCCCCCTCCTTCATCAACGCTTCCAGGCTGGGGACGACGCTCCCGAGGAGCTGGAAGATGATCGAGGCGGAGATGTACGGCATGATCCCGAGGCCGAAGATCGTGCTCATGCCGATCTGGGCGCCACCGAACATGGCCGCCGTGCCGAGCACCTTGCCCATCGCGGTCTGCGCGAGGTTGGCCTGCCAGGATTCGAGCCGGGCTTGGTCGACGACAAACAAGGGGATGAAATAGCCGATACGATAGATCGCCAGGAACATCGCCGTCATCAAGATTTTGCGCTGAAGTTCGGGCACTTTGAACAAGATCGTGAACAGCTTATTCATTGGTGGCGCTCAAATCCTGAAAGGAGAAGTCGGACCATCGTCGGCGGCGAAGTCCGACCTCGGATCAGACGATGGTGACGGAGCCGCCGGCCGCTTCGATCTTTTCCCGGGCCGACTGGCTGAACTTGTTGGCGTGGACGTGAAAAGCCTTGGTGATCTCGCCGTCGCCGAGGACTTTCAGCCCATCATCATAACGACCCTTGACCAGCTTTTTCTCGCGGAGGGTCGCCTCGGAAATTTGCGATCCCGCCTCGAAGGCGGCGTCGAGCATGTCGAGGTTGATGATGGCGAACGACTTCCGAAACGCGCCGTTGACGAAGCCTCGCTTGGGGACGCGACGGGCCAGCGGCATCTGGCCGCCTTCGAACAGGGGGTTTTGCTTGAACCCTTGGCGGGAGGAGTGGCCCTTGTTCCCCTTGCTCGCGGTCTTCCCGTGGCCCGAGCCGGTGCCTCGCCCGACTCGCTTCCGCTTTTTGTACTTCTGGATGCCTTGGTCGACGTCATGAAGTTGCATTACAGGGTCACTCCGCGAAGTCGGGCGACTTCGTCTTTGGTCCGAAGTTGCGTCAAAGCCTGGATGGCGGCCTTGACGAGGTTCAACTTATTGGTCGAACCGTAGCTCTTGGTCAAGATGTCGGTGATCCCAGCGGCCTGGACGACCGCGCGGACGGCCCCGCCGGCGATCACACCGGTACCGGGGCTGGCGGGGAGCATGATGACCCGGGCCGCGCCGAACTTGCCGATCACCTGGTGGGGGATGGTCCCGCCCCGAAGGTTCACCCGGTTCATCTGCTTGTGGGCGTCCTTGACGCCTTTTTCGACCGAGGGGGGAACTTCGTTCGCCTTGCCGTAGCCCCAGGCCACCTGGCCTCGCCCGTTGCCGACGACCACCAAGGCGTTGAAGCTGAACCGACGCCCCCCCTTGACGACCGCGGCGCACCGTCGGATCGCCACGACGCTTTCCGACCACTCGCCGCGATCTCCGCGATCCCGATCTCGATTTTCGTTAGCCACCGAGCGCTCCAACCAGAAAGTTAAAAGATGAGGCCCGCAGTCCGGGCGGCATCCGCCAGCGCCTTGACGCGACCGTGATATTTGTAGCTCCGGCGATCGAAGCAAACCTGGGTGATCCCGGCGGCCTTGGCCTTGTCGGCGAGCGACGTCCCCACCAGCGTGGCGGCGTCTTTGTTGCCGCCGTAGAAGTCGTCGGACGCCGATTCGATGTTGAGCGTGTTGGCCGAAACCAAGGTCACGCCCCTCTGGTCGTCGATGATTTGGGCATAGATATGTTTCAAAGTGCGATGGACGGCGAGCCGGGGCCGGCTCGCGGTCCCCGAGAGCTTCTTCCGGACGTGGCGTTGCCGCCTGAGGCGGCGCTTGGCGACGATGTCTTGTTGCGGCATGATCCAGCTTCCAAAAATTACTTCGATCCAAACGCTTTGCCGGCCTTGCGACGAACCACTTCGCCTTCGTAGCGAACACCTTTGCCCTTGTAGGGCTCGGGCGGGCGGACCAGGCGGATCTCGGCGGCGAACTGGCCGATGGCCTGCTTGTCGGGGCCGTTGAGGACGATGTGCGTCGGGTCGGTCAAGGTGATCGTCACCCCCTTCGGGGCGGTCAGGGCGACCTGGTTGGCGAAGCCCACCTGCAAGACGATGGTGTCTTTGCCCCGGAGCTGGGCCTGATAGCCGACGCCGACGATCTCGAGTTTCCGAGTATACCCGTTCGTGACGCCTTCCACCATGTTGGCGATCAAGCTTCGGGTCAGGCCGTGCAGCGCGCGGTTCTCGCGCTCGTCGTCGGCTCGGGCGACGTTGATCAGCCGGGCGGCGTCGTCGAAGGCCACGGAGATCGATTCCCGGTAGTGGAACGACAAGGAACCTTTAGGCCCCTGGATCGAGATGTTATGGTCGGCCAGTTCCACCTTGACGGGGGCGGGGACCGGGATCGGTTTGCGTCCAACGCGAGACATGAGATCCTCTTTTAATAAACGACAGCCAGGAGTTCGCCGCCGACTTTTTCGGCCCGGGCGCGGCGATCGCTCAGGACCCCTTTGGGGGTGCTCAGGATCTGGATGCCCATACCACCGAGGATCGGCTTCAAGAATTTGTAACCGGCATACTTCCGGCAACCCGGCTTGCTGACCCGGTCGATCCGGGTGATCAGCTTCTCGCCGTTGGGGCCGTACTTGACGTGGAGCCGGAGGATTGGGTGCGTATCCTCGGTGACGACCTCGAAATCCCAAAGATAACCTTCATCCTTGAGGACCTGGGCGATCCCCACCCGGATGTTGGACGACGGCATGTCGACGTGCGAGCGTTCGATCCTGACGGAGTTCCGAATCCGGGTCAACATGTCGGCGACGGTGTCTGTCATCATGGGAAAAGATGCCTTTCGACGAGTTCAAGAGGATTACCAACTGGCCTTTTTGACGCCGGGGATCAGGCCGCGAGCGGCGAGGTTCCGGAAACAGATTCGGCAAATCCCAAACTTTCGGTACACGGCGCGAGGACGACCGCAGAGCTTGCAGCGGTTGCGATGCCGGACGGCGAACTTCGGCACGGACTGGGACTTGATCATCTGGGCTTTAGTGGACATCAAATCCTCTTACTTCTTTTGGGTGCTGCGAAACGGGACCCCGAGGAGGCGAAGCAGTTCGCGCGACTGGTTGTCGTCTTTGGCGGTCGTCACGATCGTGATGTCCATGCCTTGGGTATGCTGGAGGCGGTCGGCGTCGATCTCGGGGAAGACGACCTGTTCCGCCAAACCCAGGGTGTAGTTGCCGTTGCCGTCGAAGCTGTTCGGGTTGACCCCCCGGAAGTCGCGGATACGAGGCAGGGCGATCGACACCAGGCGGTCGAGGAACTCATACATCCGCTTGCCGCGAAGCGTGACCTTGCAGCCGATCTCGTTGCCTTCGCGGAGCCGGAACCCGGCGACCGACGTCTTCGCCTTGGTCACCTGCGGCTTCTGGCCGGAAATCTTCGCCAGGCTGTCGACGGCCGCTTCCATCAGCGACTTGTCCTGGGTGGCCTTGCCCACGCCCATGTTGATCACGATCTTGTCCAACTTGGGGATCGCCATCTTGTTGGCGATGTTGAACTTCTCGGAAAGCTCTTTGGTAACGGTGTTCTGGTAGGTATCAAGCAGCCGAGACATGAAGGGGTCCACTCATCGAGGGAGTTTATTGGGTTTGGCCGGGCCGACGTTGCCGAGCGCGTTGTTGCAAGCCTTGCAATAGCGGAATTTCTGGCCATCCTCGGCGAATCGATGGCCGAGCCGGACGCCTCGGTTGCAGGACGAGCAGAAGACCAGCGCGTTGGAAGCCGCGATCGGCATCTCCTTGGACAGCCGGCCGCCTTGCTGGTTCTTGGCCGAGGGCTTCAGGTGCTTGTAGACGCGGTTGACCCCTTCCGCGAGGATCTTGTTTTCCTTGGGGTAGACCTCGAGGACTTTGACGACCTTCCTCGCGGCCTTCGAGCTCTTGTCGTCGCCCGCGATGATCTCGACGAGATCGTTCTTGCGAATGTGCATCGAAACCTCACCTTTAAACGACTTCGGACGCCAAGCTGATGATTTTCATGAATTGGCGGTCGCGAAGTTCGCGAGCGATCGCCCCGAAGATCCGGGTCCCGCGCGGGTTCTTGTCGTTGTCGACCAGGACCACCGCGTTGCGGTCGAACTTGACGTAGGACCCGTCGGAGCGTCGCGTCGAACTCCGAACGCGGACCACGACGCAGCGGACCACGTCGCCCGCCTTGACGTCGCCGCCGGAGCCCGCCTTCTTGACGCTGGCGATGATCACATCGCCGAGGCCGGCGATCCGCCGTTTGTAATGCGACGCGCTGCCACCAAGGACCTTGAAGCACATGACTTCTTTAGCGCCAGTGTTGTCAGCCACATCCAACCGCGTTTGCATCTGAATCATGGTTAAAATCCAAAAAGCTTATTCCGTCTTTTCGCCTTCACCGGCCAGGGCGCGCTGGACGCCGGCCCGGACGACCTTCACCATCCGCCACCGCTTGAGCTTCGAGAGCGGGCGGGTTTCCATGATCTCGACGATGTCGCCGACATGAGTTTCGTTGTTCTCGTCGTGGACGTGGCAGACCGTCCGCCGCTTCAGGAGCTTGCCGTACTTCGGGTGCGCCACCAGTCGCTCAAGTTCGACCCGGCGAGTCTTGTCCATCTTATCCGTGGTGACGACGCCGATCTCGGTTTTCCGAGTCGACCGTTCGGTTTCGTTCGTGTTCATAGAGAGTGGTACGGGCGTTCGTTATTGTTGGGAAAGTTCACGGAGCCGAAGGATGGTCTTGATCCGGGCGATGTCGCGCTTCGACCGGAGGATTTCGCTGGGCGACTCGAGCCGCTCCGCCTCGCTCTGGACGCGGAGGCGAAACAGGTTCGTCTGGGTTTCGCCGAGGAGCAAGGTAAGTTGCTGGTCGGTTTGCTCGCGGAGTTCTTTGGCTTTGGCCATGACACACTCGAAGTCAGATCGTGGGTCTGCGGGACACGAAACGGCAACGGACGGGTAGTTTGTAGGCCACTCGCGCGAAGGTGGCTCGGGCGATCTCCTCGCTGACGCCGCCCAACTCGAACAACACGGTGCCGGGCTTGACCACGGCCGCCCAGTACTCGACTTCGCCTTTGCCCTTGCCCATCCGGGTTTCGGCGGGGATCGAGGTCACGCTCTTGTGCGGGAAGATTCGGATATAAAGCTTCCCGCCGCCTTTGATCGATTGGCTGCCGACGATCCGGCCGGCCTCGATGGTCTGGGCGCTGATCTTGCCGGGTTCGAGCGACTGGATCCCGTATTCGCCGAAGGCGACATAGTTGCCTCGGGTCGCATTACCTTTTACGCGGCCTTTTTGGCTTTTTCGGTACTTGACCCGCTTGGGCATCAGAGGCATCGTTTGGTCCTTCTTGCTTGAGGTGGTCGCCCTGGTTGACCCACACTTTCACGCCGATGTGGCCTTGGGCGGTTTTCGCCTCGGTGAAGCCGTAGTCGATCTTCGCGCGGAGCGTGCTGAGCGGGATCGAGCCGAGGTTGGCGACTTCGGTCCTCGACATTTCCGAGCCGCCGAGTCGACCCGACAACTGGATCTTGATGCCCTTGGCACCGCCATCCATCGTTTGTTCCAAAGCTCGCTTCATGGTCCGGCGGAAGCTCGACCGCTTCTTGAGCTGCTCGGCGATATCTTCGCTGATGAGCTGCGCCTCGATCTCGGGGCGGGTCACTTCCTGGATCTTGATCTCGATCCGCCGCCCGGTGAGGGTTTGCAGCTCTTCCTGGAGCTTCTCGATCTCGGCGCCCTTGCGGCCGATGATCACCCCGGGGCGCGCCGTGAACAGCAAGACGGTGACCGCGTCGCGGGTCCGCTCGATCTCGATCCGGGGGATGCCCGCGAAGCTGTACTTGGCCTTGATGAACTTGCGGATCTTGAAGTCTTCAACCAACAAGTCGGAAAACTCAAGTTTCGTAGCATACCAACGGCTGCGCCAGTCTTCCATGATCCCGACTCGAAAACCGGTCGGGTTGATCTTCTGACCCATCAGACATCCCCATTCAAGTTAGTAAGGTCCCGTCGGATTCAGTTCTTTGGAACGCTTCTTGGAGTTCATGTAAGTCTCCACGTCGGCCAGGATCACGGTGATGTGCGAGCTGCGGCGGCGGATCATGTAGGCCATGCCTCGGGCCCGGGGCATGAGCCGTTTGAACATCGGCCCGCCGTCGCCCCGGAGTTCCATGATTACCAGGTCGCCGGGGTTCTTCTCGTTCTTGTCTTCCGAGTTGGCCATCGCGCTCTTGACGACCTGCTCGATCATCCGGGCGCCCCGGTTCGGCATGTACTTGAGGATGTCGAGGGCGTCATCGGCGTATTTGCCGCGGATCAGGTCGAGGATCGGCAGGAGCTTGCGGACGGAGGTCCGGGCGAAGCGGTGTTGGGCTTTGTAGAATGGCATTTTGTCCCTCGGATTCGAAAACCGCGGCGGGGTCCGCCCCGGTTCGAATCAAGCAAGTCCCGTGAAGATGAGGAAAGAGTGATTACCGTTTGCCGCCCTTGCCCGCCTTGCCGCCGTGTCCTCGAAACGTCCGGGTCGGGGCGAATTCGCCCAGTTTGTGGCCGACCATGTCCTCGGTGACGTAGAGCTTAACAAAATTTTTGCCATTATGGATCGCAAAATTTTTGCCGATGAACTCCGGGACGATGGTGCAAGCCCTGGCCCAGGTCTTGATCGCTTCGCGGTTGCCCGAGCCTTCCGTCTTGAACACTTTTTCCATCAGTCGGTCGACGACGTATGGACCCTTCTTCAACGATCGTCCCATGGCGGCGGACACCTTATCGATTAGACTTTGAGTTGGCCGTACCTGACGCTCTTCCGGCGACGAATGATCGCCGAATTTGATGGCTTGCGACGACGACGGGTTTTCCCGCCCTTGGCGAGCACGCCGGTCGGCGAGCACGGGTTCCGACCGCCGGAGGTCCGCCCTTCGCCGCCGCCCATCGGGTGGTCGACCGGGTTCATCGCGACGCCTCGGACGTGCGGTCGGCGGCCCAACCAGCGCTTCCGGCCCGCTTTGCCGAGGTGGATGCTGTTGTGGTCGGAGTTCCCCACGACGCCGATCGTCGCCCGGCAAGCGGCCGGGATGCGGCGGACTTCGCCCGAGGGCAAGGTGACCTGCGCCCAGGTCCCTTCGCGGGCCGTGAGCGTGGCGCTCACCCCGGCCGACCGGCATAGCTTGGCCCCGCCGCCCGGCTGCATCTCGAGGTTGTGGATCGCCATCCCCGTGGGGATCTTGGCCATCGGGATGCAGTTGCCCACCTTCGGTTCGGCGTCGAAGCCGCTGTTGACGATCATCCCGGCCTTCAACCCGTCGGGGGCGATGATGTACCGTTTGACCTGGTCGGGGTAGACCAAAAGCGCGATCCGGGCCGACCGGTTCGGGTCATACTCGATGTGGGTGACCGTGGCCGGGATGCCGTCCTTGTCGTTCCGCTTGAAGTCGATGATCCGGTACATCCGCTTGTGGCCGCCGCCGCGATGCCTCGCGGTGATGAACCCCTGGTTGTTCCGGCCGCCCGTCTTGCGGATCGGCTCGGTCAGGCTCTTTTCGGGCTTCTTGTTCTTGTCGGTCAGCTCGGAGAAGTCGCTGACCGAGGCGTTGCGCCGGCCAGGACTCGTCGGCTTGTAGTAGCGGATGCCCACGGTGAGATCCTCCGATCAGTCGATCAATAAAAATCAATCCGGTAATCTTTGTGGAGCGACACGATCGCTTTCTTCCAGTTCCGCATCCGCCCCACTTTGAGCCGGGACCGGCGCATCTTCCCGCGACGGTTCTGCGTCCGGACGTCGGCGACCTTGACGTTGAACAGCGTTTCCACGGCGGCCTTGATGTCGGTCTTGTTCGCCTGGCCGTGGACCTCGAACGTATACGTGTTCTGCCGTTCGGCCAGGTGCGTGGCCTTCTCGGTGATCATCGGCCGGAGGATCACCTGGTACGGTTCGAGGACAGGCCCGGTCCGGTGGATGACCTTCGGGGCCCGATACAGGGTGACCATGACTTAGAGTTCCACTCCGTTTTCCGAGTCTTCGACCAGTCCCGGTTCTCGCTTCCGGATCGCGCGTTCTTTGAGGGCGGCCAGCGATTCGCGGGTCAAGACCAGGTACTTTTGCTTGAGGATGTCGTAGGTGTTGAACTCGACCACCGGGGCGACCTTGACCCCCGGGATGTTCCGGGCGCTCCGGTAGATCGTCGGGTCGTTGGCGGGCAAGCCCAGGAGCAGCGTCCGCCCTTCGAGCGACCGGCTCAGGGTGGCCACCTTGGATTCCCCTTCGATCGGCTTGGCGTTCCCTTCGCGGAGGTCGGGGCGGGCGATCGACCGGAAAATCTGCGCGACGACCTTGGTCCGCGGCTTGTCGCCCACGGTCAAGCTGTCGAGGATGATCGCCTGCGAGTCCTGGAACTTCGACAAGAGGGCCATCCGGATCGCGGTCCGAACCGCCTTCTTCGGCATCGAGTAGCGGTAGTCGCGGTTCCGGCGGGCGAAGGCGACGCCGCCGCCTTTTCGCTTGTTGGTCCGCTTCGAGCCGGCCCGGGCGTTGCCGGTCCCCTTCTGGCGAAACAGCTTCTTGCCCGAACCGGCGACATCGGCGCGGCCTCGGGTGTTGACCGTGCCGACCCGACGGGCGGCGAGGTGCATCAAGACCACGTCGTGGAGTAGTTGCTTGTTGACCGAACCGCCGAAGTCGGCCGGGTCGATGGTCTCGTCGGCGAGCTTCTCGCCGCTCATGTTGAAAACCGGAACGCTCAGCATCGGATCAAACTCTCCGCGGTCGACCCTCGGCGGCTGGTCCTCGCCGAAGGGTCGTCGACCTAAAGGCGCCACTCAAACCTTGTTTGTTTGCCGGACGGTCAAATAGCCGCCATTAGGCCCGGGGACCGCCCCTCGGAGCAGGATCAAGTTGTTCTCGTGGTCGACCCGGACGACCTTCAGGTTCTTCACGGTCACTCGGGAGTTGCCATGCTGACCCGGCTTCTTGATCCCCTTGCGGGTCCGGGCGGGGTCGGCGCTTGGTCCCGAAGAACCCGGGTGACGGTGCATTCGCTTCACGCCGTGGGTGGCCCGCAGCCCCTTGAAGCCGTGCCGCTTGATGACGCCGGTGAACCCGCGACCTTTGCTGGTCCCGGTCACGTCGACCTGCTTGATCTCGTCGAACACGTTGACCGCCAGGGTCGCCCCTTCGGCCATGTCCTCGACGGCGGTTTCTTGGCGGATCTCGCGAACATAACGCTTCGGTTCGGCGTCCGACTTCTTGGCGTGGCCGCGTTCGGCCTGGTTGGCGCTCTTCCGCTTCTTGTCGTCGAAGCCGAGCTGGATCGCGTGGTAACCGTCGCGCTCCATCGTCCGGATCTGCAAGACCGTGCAAGGCCCGCATTCGACGACCGTGATTGGGACCGCGATCCCGTTGGCTTCAAAGATCTGGGTCATGCCGACTTTGCGGCCGAGGAGTCCGACTTGCATGATGATTCCGGTGCCTCAAACCGCCCGCAATGGGCTTCGATTCACCTCGAGCCGACCGAAGCCGGATCGAGGAACATTAAGACGTTGGCCTTAATTTCAGAGGTCGCCCGAGGAAAACGGGTGTTTCCCTCGGGCGACATGGGAGCGGCCCCGAACTTCGGAGGCCGCTCGATCGAGGCTGACGATGATTCAAACGGAGATCAACCGCCCGAGGGGGAGGCTTTGATCTTGATGTCGACGCCCGCCGGCAGGCTCAGCTTGTTCAGCGCGTCGATCGTCTTGTTGGTCGGTTGCACGATATCGATGAGCCGCTTGTGCGTGCGGATCTCGAACTGTTCGCGGGACTTCTTATCGATGTGCGGGCTTCGGAGAACCGTGTAGCGTTCGATCCGCGTCGGCAGGGGAATCGGGCCATGAACGATCGCTTCGGTGCGCTTCGCCGTGTCGACAATATCTTTCGCGGACTGATCTAGGATGGTGTGGTCGTACGCTTCCATCCGGATGCGGATACGTTCATTACTGATTCCGGACACAACGAGATCCTTTGAAAAAGAGAGGCGACTTCGCGGCGGCTCGGCGATCATCCTGGATTTCTTGACGAAAGAGAGAAGATAATCGAACAATCTCATCGCGTCAACCGGCCGGTCCCTTTTTGACGGTGGGATTGCTGATTTCGTCGCAAAAGGGAGGAACGACGGTCGCAGCCAACGTCGGATCGCCGCTTACTGGTCAATCGGACCGTCGGGGGTTTCCCGGCCTTTGCGACCCGCGATCATGGCTTCAAGGCGCGGTCGGGGCGGCGAAGTCGCCCTTGGCCTCGACGGTCTTGCCGTCGCGGATCATGGCCTTGGAGGTCGGCTCGACGGTCCGGCCCGACCAGGGGCCTCGGTTGAACCCGACGGGAAACTCGACCCAAGGTTCGAGCCGGACATTGCCGATCCCGAAACCTTGGAACCGATCGCGAGCCGACTCGCGGGCGTCGCGCAAGCTGTTCGAGCCGGTGAGCCGGGGACCGATCCGGTTCGACAGGTCGTCGAGGTGGTCCATGACCTGGCTCCCCTGCCGAGCCGTCGACAAGATCCGGTCCACGTCGTCGGGGTTCGGCTTGGCCTTGGCGACGTCGGCGGGCGGGGGCGAAACGAACCCACCGAAGACCAGGAGGGCGAGGGCGGAGGCGAAGAGGGTGATCCGGCGGTCCCAATTCATGGCGGGTCGAATCCTCGGAGGGGTCCGAGACGAGGGGAGATGCCGACGACGGCCGGGTATAGCTTTTCGAATCTGGAGATTCGGATTGCAAATCGCAGGATTGCAAATCGCAAAAAACTCGGAAAGTGAGATTCTCCAATCCTTTGCGATTTGCAATCCTGCGATTTGCAGGCACTATCTCACGGCGTAAC
>JAABUX010003292.1_pt1 | contig 21561 bp, 22 predicted proteins | sample 5561851 | NCBI WGS metagenome assembly JAABUX01 (sample SAMN10711883, study PRJNA513361) | rock metagenome | isolation source: Antarctica rocks | place: Antarctica: Victoria Land, Richard Nunatak red sandstone | collected 2016-01-03 | reverse complement strand
ACCGCGCCGGCACCCGCCCGGTCGCGCGCCAGGTGCTGCTGAACGAGGTCTGGGGCTACAACGCCGCCGTCACCACGCACACGCTGGAGACCCACATCTACCGCCTGCGGCAAAAGATCGAGCCGGATCCCGGCAATGCCCGCCTGCTGGTGACCGAGGGCGGCGGCTACCGGCTGGACCCGCTGGGCGTGCTGCCCGTCGTCGCCGCACCCGTCTAGCGTGCATGCCTGCTCCCCCTCCCGGAGAGGGAGCAGCGCGAGACTCGCCCAACTGCCGCCTAACTTAACAAGACGTTACTTCCGCCACCCTCCCCGTCATGATGCGCAACGGTTCAGGGGTTGGCGCGGTCCATGGCAACGAAGTATTGGATCGGCGGCGTCGCCCCCTGGGAAACCGCCTCCGCCTGGTCGCCGCCCGGCCAGCCCGGCCCCGGCGACGACGTGGTGATCGGCAGCCAGCCCGGCACGTCCTCCGTTACGCTGTCCAACGACGCGACCGTCAACTCCCTGATGCTGACCGGCCCGGGAACCTTGCTGCAGTTCAGCGGCAGCGCCCTCACGGCCGCGAACGGCATCACGCTGAACCAAGGCACCACCCTACAGGTCGCCTCCTCCAGCAGCCTGCTGAACACCACGCTGACCCTGGCGGGCGGCACCGTCCAGGGTGCGATCCTGGATGGCGTGGTGGTGCGGGGCACGCTCGACGCCGCGCAGTATGGCACGCTGCGGGTGGCCGACACGGTCACGCTGGCGCCGTCCGCCGGTCAGGCCGGGCTGCGGCTGACCGGGGCCGGCGCGGCGCTGTTCGCCTTCACCGCCGCCACCCTAGACGGCGGCATCATCCTGGCGGGGTCGGCGCAATCGGGCAACGCGGCCAGCCTGAACGCGACATCACGCTCCCTGCAGCTTGGCCCGGCGGCGACGCTGGACGTGATCGGCGCGTTGATCATCGCCCAGGGCAGCCAAGGCGGCGCCGGCTTCGCCAACCAGGGGGTGATCAGCATCGCGCCGGGCGGCAGCCTGTCCGCGCCGGCTGCGTTCGCCGGGTCCGGCACGGTCCGCGTGCTGGGCGGCACCCTGCAGACCCAAGTGCTCGCCGGCCCTGCCGCCTTCGATGATGGGGCCGGCACCATCCGGCTGACCGGCCTGCTCGGCCCCAGCGCGGCGCCCACGGCCCTGACGGGCTTCCGCAGCGGGGATACGCTGGACCTGACCGGCCTGGCCTGGGGCGGGGACGTGACGGCCGCCATCCAGGGCGGCGTGCTGCAGGTCAGCAAGGGCAATAGGGTGCAGGCGAGCTTCCGCCTGACTGATGCGCAGCCGGGCCAGGTGGTGACGGTGCAGCAGGACGCCGGGTTCGGCACGCTGGTGAACACGACGGCGCAACCCTTGGCGCCGCTGGCCTTCACCGACGAGACCCTGGGCGCCAGCGGGTCGCACAGCATGGACCCGATCGGCCCCGGGGCGCCCAGCTACCTGCAATGGCAGCATATCGAAGCCGGCGGCAACACCGTCGCCATGGCCACCGCGGTGCCCAACGTGTTCATCCACGCCGGCAGCGGCAGCAAGGCGATCACCGTCGGCAGCGGGCAGAACGTGGTGGACGGCGGCACTGGCAGCGCCTTCCTGACTGGCGGCAGCGGCAATGACACCTTCTTCGTGGACGTGCGCGGCGGCGGGACGGTGTGGGACACGCTGAGCAACTTCCACGCGGGCGACGCGGTCACGGTCTGGGGCTTCCAGGCCACGGCGGGCACAATACGGTGGGACGGCGTGGACGGCGCTGCCGGGCACCAGGGCGCGACCTTGCGGCTGAGCCTGGCGGGGAACGGCACGACGGATGCCAGCGTCAGCTTCGATGCGATCAGCCCGGACCGTGCAGCGGGCTTGCAGACCTCGACTGGAACGGTAGGCGGGTTGGCTTACCTCTACATCTACAATCCCGGTGTCTGAGGCACGGCAACCCTATATGCTGTAAAGGTCGCACTGACTCCCTCCTCCGGAAGGAGAGGGAGCAGGTAGCGTTCTTACGCCATGGGTATCAGCTCTGTGCCCGGAACAACCATGCAGCGACGCCGCTTGATCGCCCTAGCCGCCACCGCCCTGGCCGCCCGCCCCGCCAGCGCGGCGGAAACCGGCGAGGTCCGTCTGTCGCACGGGTTCGGTATCCTGTACCTGCCGCTGATCGTCATGCGCGACCACAAGCTGCTAGAGCAGCAGTTGGCGCAAGCCGGGCTGCCACAATCCGGGGTGTCGTGGCAGGTGGTGGACGGCGGCAACGTCATCAACGATGCCATGCTGGCCGGGGCGCTGGACATCGCCGGCACCGGTGCGCCCGGCTTCATCACGTTATGGGCCAAGGCGCGCGGCATCCCGAGGGCCGAGGTGGTGGGGCTGTGCGGCCTGAGCACCTGCGCCCTGTCGCTGAACACCAACCGGCCCGGCATTCACACCCTGGCCGACTTCGGGCCGGACGACAGGATCGCGCTGCCCGGCATCAAGACCTCCCTCTCCGCCGTCATCCTGCAAATGCTGGTGGCGCAGCGGTTCGGCAGGGAGAACTACGCCAAGCTGGACCCGATCACCCTCAGCCTGTCGCATCCCGACGCCTACGCGGCCCTGATGGGCGGCGGCACCGAGGTCGCGGCGCATTTCGGCTCCCCACCCTACTCCATCCTGGAACTACGGGACCCGCGCATCCACCGCGTGATCGCCGCCAGCGAGGTGCTGGGGCCGGCGACGCTGGACGTGGTGTATGCGCCGCGTCGCTTCGTGGACGCCAACCCGGTGACCATCGCCGCCTTCCTGGCTGCGATGGACGCCGCCAACGCGCTGATCGCCGCCGACCCGGAGGCTGCGGCGGACAGCTTCATCCGCCTGTCCGCCGCCCGCATGAAGCCGGACGACGTGCTGGCCATGGTGCGCGACCCTGACACTCGGTTCTCCACCACGCCGTCCCGGCTAATGCAGTATGCCGACTTCATGCACGGCGTCGGCAGCATCCGGGTGCAGCCGGCGCGCTGGTCGGAGATGTTCGTGCCGGCCCTGGCGGGACGGGACGGGTCCTAGCCCCGGCTCAGCGTCCGGCGCCGCGCGCGGCCAGCCCGGCCAGGCCGCAGCCGGCCAGCAGGACCGCCCAGCTTGCCGGCTCCGGCACCTGGGTGAGCGTGACGCCGTCAAGCAAGGAGAACGGCGGCTCTCCTCCTGGGGTGCCATTGGCCAGGAAGGACAGCACCGCGGTCGTGTTCTTGACGACGAATGAGAAGGTCTGCTGCGTCCAGCCGGTGAACCCGTGGTTGGCATTCTGCAGCACCGGCGTCGCCTGGGTCGGGTCGGTGCCGAAGCCGACGATCCACTGCTCGGTCGTCGCCCCATCGAAGTTATACTGCTGCGCGCCGGCCCAGTCGAACGACACGACCGCGAGGCTCCCCGGGCTGAGGCCGGTAAGGGTCTGGGTGATCGCGGCGACCTGGTAGGCGCCATCTGCGGCGATGTAGTTCCCCCCGTCAGGGCTGGAGGCTGGCAGGCCATTGGCCGATCCGTCGCCGGGTCCCCAAAGCTTGAGGGCGCCAGCCGAGCCCGTTGCCCCGGTCGTGTCGGCCGTGCTGGGCAGGAACACGAAGTTGTAGCCGCTGGTCGTCCAGCCGGTGACTTGCTGGCTGGGGTAGCCGGTGCCGAACTGCTGGGACGCATTGGTTTGCAACGTTTCGAAGCTGCCGTTCTTAATCAGGCTGGTCGCCTGCGATTGCCGCGTCACGCCCATGCTGAGCAACGCCGCCGCAATCCCGATGACCTGGACTGCCCCGAGAACGATTCGCTTGGTCGGCGTGCAAACAAAATAGGATGCCATGATGATGCCTTTTGTGACCAAAGCCGACGGATGCAGGCGTGTGCCTGTGCCGCTTTGGGATGTCAGGAGCCGCAATCTCCATCCCGTTGTCGCTAAAAAATGAGACTGTCACAAGTATTGATCCTATACCAATGATTAAGCTTTGTTTGCCCGCTGTGTGCGCCGGCGCTGGCCAGGGGCGTATGGGGCGGCGCTGACGAGATGAGGACCCTAGCGCCTGGCCCGGGATGCCATGCGCCGGGTAGCCACGCAGATCAGGATGCTGCCGGCTGCGAGCAGCACCCAGGGCGCCGGCTCTAGCACGGCAACGGCTGCGATGCCGTCGAGCAATGAAAACGGCAGCCCCCCATCGGCGTGCCGCTGGCGAGGAACGTTGGGCTTGGCATCCTGACGCTCTGCCCGTGCGGTAGGGGCTGCCCGGTAAAGCGCGCCCTGGTCCGCCGCCAGCGGCCCGCGCTGATGATGCTGAGCCGGATGGGACGGCGCACAGGCCAAAGGGACGTTTGATAGCGGCCTACCTGGAAGCCCAGCCTGTCCTGGCGGCCTATCCTATCCTGGGAGCAGTGTAGGCCCTCAGGCTCCAGGCTGCCCCAGTTCCGACGCAAGCTCTTCGAGCCGTGCCGCATCGGCGCATGCCAGCAGCACCCCCGTAAAGCCGTCCTGGCTGCCCACCAGGAACAAGGTCCGCGGCATCACCCCTTCCGGCGCATCCGCCCCACCAAGCTCGGCCGCATCGGGCCGCCGCCGTAGCGTGTCGAGCAGCGGCGCCAAGTCGGCAGCTTGCCCGAACAGGAAGCGGTGCGCCGGCCATTCCGTCCCGTCGTGGTGCCCGGCCCCTACTTGCCCAGTCCCCGCCCGTTCAGTCCCCGTGTCCGGCAGGCTCAGCGCTGCAAGCTCCTCCCGGCTGGTCAGGTCGTGGAACAGCGCGAGCGCCGCGGCACGCGCCGGCGCCGGCAAATCCTGCGCGTCGGCCAGGGCCTCGATCTCGATGGGGGATGCGGCGGACAGCGGCGGCATGGCACGGTCTCCTTGGATGAACGCAGCCGTAGCGGCTGACGGCGGCGAGGGTTCCAGGGAAGCCAATGCCGTGCTGGGCCGTTAGCGCCGGATGCCTCAAGTCATATCTGTCGTTCTCGCCATCCTCGTGCTCCTTATCGTCCTGCAAGATGCGTTCGAGGTCATGCTGCTGCCGCGCAGGGTGCGGCGCCGCTTCCGCTTCATGCGGCTGTACTTCCGGGCGGCCTGGGCGGTGTGGGGCCGGCTCGGCCTACGCATCACCGACCTGCCGCGGCGGGAGCACATGCTCAGCCTGTTCGGCCCGCTGTCCATGCTTCTGCTGTTCGCGCTGTGGGCGGCCAGCCTGATCGTCGGCTTCGGCCTGCTGGAGTGGGCGGCGCAGGGCGGCGGCAGCTCGCCCTTCACCGAGCAGGCCTACATGAGCGGCGTCACCTTCTTCACCCTCGGCTATGGCGACGTGGTGCCGCACACCGGCGCGGCGCGTCTGCTGGCGGTGCTGGAGGCCGGGACGGGCATCGGCTTCATCGCCGTGGTGATCGGCTACCTGCCGGTGCTGTACCAGCTTTTCTCCCGGCGGGAGGCGCATGTGCTGCAGCTCGACGCCCGTGCCGGGTCGCCGCCGACCGCCGGGACGCTGCTGTGGCCGCCATGCCGAGGGCGGCGGCATGGCCAAGCTCGACGACCTGCTGCGGGAGTGGGAGGTCTGGGGGTCGGAGCTGCTGGAGAGCCACCTGTCCTATCCCATGCTGGCCTACTACCGCTCGCAGCACGACAACCAAAGCTGGCTGGCGGCGCTGGCGGCGGTGATGGACGCCTGCGCGCTGATCCTGGTGGGGGTGGAGGCGCTGCCGCCCTTGCAGGCCCGCATGACGTTCAGCATGACCCGGCAGGTGCTGGTGGAGATGGCGCTGTCCTTCGGGGTCGAGCCGTCCCGCTATGACGGCCAGGACCGGCTGCCAGGGGAGACCTGGGACAGCCTGCTTGCGGCGTTCCGGGAATACGGGCTGGAGTGGACGGGGGACTCCGGCGCGCGGGAGACCCTGGCTGCGTTGCGCGCCACCTATGAGCCGCTGCTGGACGGCCTAGCGCGCAAACTGCTGCTCCTGGTGCCGGGCTGGATGCCGGAGGGCGTCGTCACCGACCACTGGGCGCGCGGGCCACGCGGCCTGATCGCCTCCCGCCTGATGGCGGAGCTGGCGGACCGGACAGCACCGAAGGCCGCCGATCAGCAGGGCGTGCGGCCGGCTGGCCCGCTATGGCGGAGGCTGCGGCGGCGACTGGGCGACGGCTGAGCAGACCTCTTCGGATTGGCGCAGGGATGAAACTAGCAGGCTGGCTGTCATCTGCGCGCCAGGCTGATGTACGCCAGGTTGCTATGCATCAAGCTATGCGAGCCTGCTTAGGCTGGCCTAGGCCTCAGCCAGCGCAATTGACTGCCGCGCCATCGCCACCGCTCCGACCCGCGACCCCGCCGCCCCGACGAACCGCCGCAAGTGGACGAACACCGCATCCGCGACGCCAGTCGCCTGCACCAGCTCCGCCTCCGGCAACCCGGCCCAGGCCTCCGGCAGCGGCAGGCGCTGGGCAAACGAGGCCGGGTCCGGCGGCATGGTGTCGACCATCCAGTTGCCGTTCGACACGGGGTACACGGCATACAGCACCGGCAGTGCGTGGGCGAACACCGCGTCTTTCCACGGCATGTTGCGGTCCAGCTCCAGCACCCGCGGGTCGGCGCTGGCGGCATGGGCGGCCACCACCGCCGCCTCCGCCTGCAGGCGCGCCCGCACCGATCCGACCCGGCGGCGCAACACCCCCTCGGCCATCGCGGCGGCGTCCAGGAAGGCGGCGTCCTCCGCTGCGGCGTCGCGCGGCTGGTCCCAGGCGGGGTTGTAGTCGCCGATCAGCGAGGCCAGTCCCAGCCTGTCCTGTGCCGGGGCAAAGCCGTTGTCGATCTCGTCGATGCGGCGCACGACCGAGTCGTCCAGGCTGGCCGCGATGGCGTCGGCCAGCTTGTCGTCCTCATGGCCGTCCCCGCGCAGCAGCGCCGCCACCGCCTGCCGCCCGTACACTTGCCAGACCAGCCCGGCGGCGCTGAACGGCGTGCCGTCCGGCCGCTCCGGGGCGCCGCGCTGGTGGTGGTCGAACCGGTGGGTCCCCGCGTCGAACACCAGGCCGACGTCCCAGACCAGGTCGCCCGCATCGATGGCCGCGGCGTCCCGCGTGCGGACCAGGCGGTGGTCCACCCCGGGCCGGTGCACGCCCAGCGCCTGGCGCAGCACGGCATAGGCGAACACCTCGTCGCAGTGAAACTTGCCGTTATGGGTGACAAGCACCGGGGTATGGGTGACAAGCACTGGGACAGGCTGCACGGCGGTTCAGCGAATGCCCAGCAGCTCGACATCGAAGATCAACGTCGCGTTGGGCGGGATCACCCCGCCGGCGCCGCGTGCGCCATAGGCGAGGTCCGGCGGCAGCACCAGGGTGCGGCGCCCGCCGATGTGCATGTCGGCCACGCCGATGTCCCATCCCTTGATCACCTGGCCCGCGCCGAGCTTGAAGCTGAACGGCGCGCCGCGGTCGCGGGAGCTGTCGAACTTGCGGCCGGGCTTGCCGCCGTCGTTCAGCCAGCCGGTGTAGTGGACATCGACCGTCTGCCCCGCCGCGGGCTGCGCGCCGGTGCCGACGACATCGTCCCGGTAACGCAGGCCCGAGGACAAGGTGGTGTATTCGGCGTCGGCCATCGGCGGCTCCTGATTGGGTATGTAGCGCGCTAGTTAGGGCAGACCGGCCGGAACGGCAACGCGACCATTCCGCTGATGCCGCCCGCTTCGCGCAGCCCGCCTTCATGCAGCCTGGCGCGCCGCCCGCACCCGGCGCAGCTCCATCCACTGCCAGGCCGCCAGGATCGGCACGCCCAAGGCCAGGTCCTGCGCCCGGCGCAGCAACGACACGCTCAACGCCACGTCGGGCGGCACCCCGAAGGCGGCACCCAGGCCGATATACCCGGCCTCCTGCACCCCTGCCGCGCCGGGCACGACGAAGGCGGCGGCGACCAGGGCGTCCAGCAACGCCTCCAATGCCAGCACCGGCAGCACGCCGGCATCGTGCCCCAGCAGGCGCAGGCTGATCCAGGTGCCCAGGCCGGTGGCGAACCAGCCCGTCAGGTGGACCGAGGTGGCGCCCAGCCAGCGGCGGGGGTGGGACAGCAGGCGGGCCAGCTCGTCCCCGACCTGCTCCAGCCCGCCCTGGTTCTGGAACCAGTCGCCCAGCAGCCGCCGGCCCAAGCCGCGCACCAGGCCCCGCAGCACCCGCCCGATGCGCGCGCGCAGGGCGAACGCCACCCCGGCCAGCCCTCCCGCCAGCCCCAGCGCCGCCACCAGCGGCAGCACAAGCGCCGAATCCGGCAGCAGCACCAGCAGCGCCGCCAGCCCGAACAGGGAGAATAGCGCCTGACCCGCGGTTTCCGCCGTCACGTCCGCCACGGTTCCGGCGGCAGCGGTCACCCAGGGCACGCCCAGCACCGTGACCGCCCGCGCGCCGATGACGAAGCCGCCGACGGGCGAAAACGGCAGGCAGGTGATGGCAGAGTCGCGCACCATGCGGCCCCACACCAGCCGCCCGCGCCGCACGCCGGGCAGCGTGACGGACCAGGCCAGGCCGAGCAGCAGGAACAGCCCGAGCTGCCACAGCGCCAGCAGCCCGAAGCCCCACCATCCCACCGACAGCGCCACCTCCAGCACCTGCCCGGCATTGAACCAGGCCACCAGCAGGACCGACACGGTCAGCCCAGCCAGGGCGAGAAGGATGGAAAGCTGCCTCATGGTGCAGCGGCGCACTACACCAGCGCAGCCCGGCCAGCTATAGGTGCCCACCGTTCACAAGACTTTCACCGTTCCAAGGATGCCCCGCCCTGCCACCTGACGCCCCCACGCTCGTCACCGGCGCGACCGGCTTCGTCGGCTCCGCGGTCGCCCGCGCGCTGCTGGGCCGCGGCCACACGCTGCGGCTGCTGGTGCGGCCGGGCGGGGACCGGCGCAATATCGAGGGCCTGCCGGCCGAGCTGGCCGAGGGCGACCTGCGCGACCCGGCCTCCCTGGTGCGCACCGTGCAGGGCTGCCGCTATGTCGTGCACGTCGCGGCCGACTACCGCCTGTGGGTGCCCGATCCCGGCCCGATGCTGGCCGCCAACGTGGACGGCACCCGCGCCCTGCTGCTGGCCGCGCGGGGCGCCGGGGTGGAGCGGGCGGTGTACTGCAGCAGCGTCGCCGCCCTGGGCCTGGTCGGCGACGGCACGCCGGGGACGGAGAGCACGCCTGTCCACCCCGAGGCCATCGTCGGCGCCTACAAGCAGTCCAAGTACCTGGCCGAGCAGGCGGTGCGCGCCCTGGTGCGGGACGAGGGCGTGCCGGCGGTGATCGTGAACCCCACCGCCCCGGTCGGCCCCCGCGACGTGAAGCCGACGCCCACCGGCCGCATGGTGCTGGACACCGCCGCCGGGCGGATGCCGGCCTACGTCGATACCGGCCTGAACCTGGTCCATGTGGACGACGTCGCCGAGGGCCACGTGCTGGCGCTGGAGCGCGGGCGGCTCGGCGAGGCCTACATCCTGGGCGGCGAGGACTTCGACATGCCCCGGCTGCTGGCGCTGATCGATGATGTCATGGGGCGCGGGACCGTGCGGCGGATGCGGCTGAACCAGGGCGTGCTGTGGCCGGTCGCGGTCGGCGCCGAGGCCCTGGCCCGCGCCTTCAAGACCGAGCCGCGGGTGACGCGGGAGATGCTGGCGATGGCCAAGAAGCGCATGTACTTCAGCCACGCCAAGGCCGCCGCCGAGCTGGGTTACTCCCCCCGCCCGGCCCGCCAGGCGGTGGCCGACGCCGTCACCTGGTTCCGCGCCAACGGGCTGCTGCCGGCATGACCTGGCTTGCGGTGGTCGCCGTGCTGGCCTGGGCCTACCTGCTGCTGTGCCATGGCCGCTTCTGGTCCGCTGGCCCGGTGCTGGCGCCTGCCATGCCGGCCGCCTGCCCTGCCGTGGACGTGGTGATCCCCGCCCGGGACGAGGCGGACGGCATCGGTGCCGCCCTGCGCTCCCTGCTGGCGCAAGACTACCCGGGGCCGCTGCGCATCTTTGTCGTGGACGACGGCAGCACCGACGGCACCGGAGCGGTTGCGCGGGCGTTGGCGACACCCCAACACCCGTCATTGCGAGCCGCTTGGGGCGCGGCCATCCAGGTGCCGCACGCACCGACGCCGGTCCTGACAGCCCCTGGATGGCCGCGTCGCTGCGCTCCTCGCAATGACGATGATGGAGGAAGCCACGGGCCGGACGTCAGCCTCACGGTCCTGGACGGTCAGCCGCGCCCGCCGGGGTGGAGCGGCAAGTTGTGGGCGGTCTCGCAGGGCGTCGCACGCTCGACCGCCGGTATGGTGCTGCTGGCCGACGCCGATATCGTGCACGACCCGGCCCACGTCAGCACCCTGGTCGCCAAGGCCGAGCGCGACGGCCTGGACCTGGTGTCCGAGATGGTGGAGCTGCGCTGCCGCAGTCTGGCGGAACGAGCGCTGGTGCCGGCCTTCGTGTTCTTCTTCCAGCTTCTTTACCCTTTTGCCGCTGTCAACGACCCGATGCGCGGGATCGCGGCGGCGGCCGGCGGCACGATGATGCTGCGCCGCCGCGCGCTGGACCGCATCGGCGGCATCGCGGCAGTGCGGGGCGCCCTGATCGACGACGTGGCGCTGGCGGCGGCGGTGAAGCGCGGCGGGCGCATCTGGCTGGGCCATAGCACCCTGGCCCGCAGCGTCCGGCCCTACCCCGGCGCGGCCGACGTCTGGCGCATGGTGGCGCGGACTGCCTATGTGCAGTTGCGCTGCTCGCCGGTGATCTTGGCCGGGACCGTCCTGGGCCTGGTACTGGTCTGGCTGGCGCCGCCGGGTCTGGCGCTGTTTGGGCATGGCTGGGCGCGCGGGCTGGGCGCGGCGGCCTGGGCCGGTTCGGCGCTGTCGTACGTGCCGACCCTGCGGCGGTTCCGGCAGTCGCCGGCATGGGCGCTGGCATTGCCGGGCATCGCCTGCTTCTACATGGCCGCCACGCTCGGCTCCGCCTGGGATCATCACCGGGGCCGCGGCGTGGTGTGGAAGCGCCGCGCCTACCGAGGTGCCCAAGCTCATGGAGACGCTCAAGCATGACCGTCGCCTCCGTCGAAACCTGGTCCGGCAAGGACCGGGCGGACGAGAACTTCCCTGTCGGCTCCGCCCTGATCCGCCCGGCGCTGCGCCCGCACGTCCATGCTTTCTATGCCTTCGCCCGTAACGCCGACGACATCGCCGACAGCCCCGTGCTGGCCGCGGACGACAAGCTGCACCGGCTGGACCGGATGCGGGCGGTGCTGCTGGGAGAAACCGGCAGCGGATCGCCCAGCGCCCTCGGCCTGCGCGCCAGCCTGGCCGAGACTGGCGTCACCGCGCAGCACGCGCTGGACCTGCTGGCCGCCTTCCGCCAGGACGCCACCCAGCACCGCTACGCTACCTGGGCGGAGTTGCTGGACTACTGCCGCCTGTCCGCCATGCCGGTCGGCCGCCATGTGCTGGACCTGCACGGCGAGGACCCGGCCACGCACGCGCCGTCCGACCCGCTCTGCGCCGCGCTGCAGGTGCTGAACCACCTGCAGGACGGCGCCAAGGACCTGGCCGCACTGGATCGCTGCTACCTGCCCGCCGACCTGCTGGACGCCGCCGGGGCGCGGGTCGAGGACCTGGCCGGCCCGCAGGAGACGCCCGGCCTGCGCACGGTGTTCACCCGCCTGCTGGACGAGGTGGACGCACTGCACGCCGCTGCTGCCGCCCTGCCGCGTTGCACCCGGGACCGGCGGCTGCGGATGGAGGTCGCGGTCATCCTCGGCCTGTCCCGCCGCCTGGCCCGCCGCCTGCGCCACGGCGACCCGGTGGCAACCCGGGTGAAGCTGCAGAAGACGGACGTGGCATCCAGCCTGATCGGCGCCCTGCGGTGGGCGGCATGACCGCGCTAGGGGCATCCCCGCCCGACCTTGCCGCAGTAGAGGAGTTGGTGCTGCGCTCCGGCACCTCATTCCACCGCGGCATGAAGGTGCTGCCGCCCGACCGGCGTGCGGCGATGTATGCCGTCTATGCCTTCTGCCGCATCGTGGACGACGTGGCGGACGAGCCGGGTCCGCTGCCGGACAAGCTCGCCGGCCTCGCCGCCTGGCGTGACCGCATCGCCGCCCTGTATGCCGGCCACGCCGACGACCCGGTGACGCGCGTGCTGCTGCCGGCCGTTCGCACCTATGCGCTACGGCAGGAGGACTTCCTGGCGGTGATCGACGGCATGGCGATGGACACCGACGCCATCGTGGCGCCCGACCTGGCCACCCTGGACCTGTATTGCGACCGCGTGGCCGCCGCCGTCGGCCGCCTGTCGGTGCGGGCGTTCGGCGATGCTTCCCCCGAGGCGGATGAGGTCGCCTGGCACCTCGGCCGTGCCCTGCAGATGACCAACATCCTCCGGGACGTGGCGGAGGATGCCGGACGCGACAGGCTCTACTTGCCCCGGGAGTGGCTGGAGGAGGCCGGCGTGCCCCCCACCCAGGCCGCCCTGGGCCACCCGGCCATGGCTGCCGTCTGCGCCCGCGCCGCCCGGCAGGCCCGCCTGCACTTCGACGCCGCGCACGCCGCCATGGCCGCCTGCGACCCCCGCGCGATGCGTCCCGCCCGCCTGATGTGCGCCGCCTACGACGCCCTGCTGACCCGGCTGGAGCGCCGCGGCTGGACCCGGCTGGACCACCCAGTACAAGTACCTAAGTGGCAAAAGCTGTTGATTGCCCTACGTTATGCACGATGAGCACACGCCCTAGTCCAGCCCGATGACCTGCACGCGCCTCGCACGATGAATCCCCAGCATGTGCATGTTGTTGGCGCCGGCCTGGCCGGCTTGGCCGCCGCCATGGACCTGGTCGCCGCCGGAGTCGCGGTAACGGTCCACGAGGCCGGACCGGCTGCCGGAGGGCGTTGCCGGAGCTACTTCGACCGCGAACTCGGCTGCCGTTTGGACAATGGCAACCACCTGTTGCTGTCCGGCAACAGGGGGGCTTATGCCTTCCTAGACCGCGTCGGCGCACGCGGCACCATGGGGGGGCCGGGGGCGCCGGTGTTCCCGTTCATGGATGTGTCCACCGGGGAGCGCTGGACCGTCCGCCCCAACGCCGGCCGGGTGCCGTGGTGGCTGTTCAGCCGCCGCCGCCGTGTGCCCGGCGCCCGCCTGCGCGAGTTCCTGCCCGTCCTCGCCCTGTCCCGCGGCGGCCCCGACGCCACCGTCGCCGGCACGCTGCGCCCCGGCGAGCTGTACCGCCGCCTGCTGGAACCCCTGGCCGTCGCGGCGCTGAACACCCCGCCGGAAACCGCCAGCGCCGCCCTGCTCGGCGCTGTGATGAACGAGAGCCTGGCCTTGGGCGGCGGCGCCTGCATCCCTGCCTTTCCCAAGGAGGGCCTGTCGGAAAGCTTCATCGACCCTGCCGTGGCTTGGCTGCGGGACCATGGCGCCGAGGTGCTGCTATCCCAGCGTGTGACCCGCTTGGACCAGGCCGGCGGGCGCGTGACCGCCGTGAACGACCGCCCGGTTGCGGATGACGAAGCCGTGGTGCTGGCCGCCCCCGCCCCTGTTGCGGCGGGGCTGCTGCCGGGCTTGCAGGTGCCGGACCAGTTCGAGGCCATCCTGAACGTCCACTACCGCTGCGACGCCGACCCCGGGGAGGCCGGGTTCACCGGGCTGGTCGGCGGTATCGCCGAGTGGGTGTTCGTGAAGCCCGGCATCGTCAGCGTCACCATCAGCGCCGGCAATCGCCGGGCGGACTTGCCGCCTGTGGATTTGGCGACACAGGTGTGGCGCGATGTGCGTGCCGTCCTGGACCTACCGCAACCCCTCCCGCCATGGCGCGTCGTCAAGGAGAAGCGGGCGACGTTCGCCGCGACCCCGGCGCAGGACCGCCGCCGTCCCCCCGCCAGGATCGGCTTGGCCAACTTGGCGCTGGCCGGCGATTGGACCCGCACCGGTTTGCCCGCGACGATTGAAGGTGCGATCAGGTCCGGTTGCACTGCAGCATCCCTTCTACTGGCTGGCCCGATTGCGGCCTGAACGAGCACGTCCTGATCCCATGCCGAGCGAAACCCTGACCCGCCCCTTAATCGACTACGACGCCCCTGGCGCTTTGGTCCTTGATGCCCCGCCGGACCACCTGCTCGAGGGCGCGATCAGCAGGGCGTCCGCCGCCCTGACCGACCGGCAGCGTGGTGACGGGCATTGGGTGTTTGAGCTGGAGGCCGACGCGACGATCCCGGCCGAGTACGTGCTGCTGGAGCACTACCTGGACCGCATCGAGCCGGACCTGCAGGCGCGCATCGCCATCTACCTGCGCCGCATCCAGGGGGCGCACGGCGGCTGGCCGCTGTTCCATGGCGGCGCGTTCGACCTGTCGGCGAGCGTCAAGGCCTACTACGCGCTGAAGGCCATCGGCGACGACCCCGCCGCACCGCACATGGCCCGCGCCCGCGCTGCCATCCTAGCGGCAGGCGGGGCGGAGCGGACCAACGTGTTCACCCGCATCCAGCTTGCGCTGTTCGGCCAGGTGCCCTGGCGCGCGGTACCGGCCATGCCGGTCGAGATCATGCACCTGCCCCGGTGGTTCCCGTTCCACCTGTTCAAGGTGTCATACTGGTCCCGCACCGTCATGGTGCCGCTGCTGGTGCTGATGGCGCTGCACCCCCGCGCCCGCAACCCGCGCGGCGTCGAGGTGCAGGAGCTGTTCTGCACCCCGCCGGAAGAGGTGCGCGACTGGATACGCGGCCCCTACCGCAGCGGCTGGGGCGCGGTGTTCAAGGCCATCGACGGCGTAGTGCGCGTGGCCGAGCCCGCCTTCCCCGCTGCCATCCGCATCCGCGCCATCGACGAGGCGGTGGCCTTCGTGACGGAGCGGCTGAACGGCGAGGAGGGCCTGGGCGCGATCTACCCCGCTATGGCCAACACAGTCATGATGTTCGACGCCCTGGGCTGCGCCGCCGACCACCCCCATGCCGTCACGGCCTGGGCGGCGGTGCGCAAGCTGCTGGTGGTGACGGAGGACGAGGCGTACTGCCAGCCCTGCCTGTCCCCTATCTGGGACACCAGCCTGGCCGGCCATGCGGTGGCAGAGGCCGAGGGGGTGGCGACGCCGGGCCTGGACGCCGCCTGCGCCTGGTTGGTGGAGCGCCAGGTGACGGAGCTGCGTGGCGACTGGGCGCAGTCCCGGCCCGATGCGACGCCGGGCGGCTGGGCGTTCCAGTATGAGAACGCGCATTACCCGGATGTGGACGACACCGCGGTGGTGGGGATGCTGCTGCACCGCAACGGCGACCCGGCGCACGCCGACAGCATCGCCCGCGCCAAGGCCTGGGTGCTGGGGATGCAGAGCGCCAATGGCGGCTGGGGCGCCTTCGACGCCGACAACAACCATGACTACCTGAACCACATCCCCTTTGCCGACCATGGCGCGCTGCTGGACCCGCCGACCGCCGACGTGACGGCACGCTGCGTGTCGTTCCTGGCGCAGACGGGCATGACGGCGCAGGAGCCGGCGCTGGCCCGCGCCATCGAGTATCTGCGGCGCGACCAGGAGCCGGACGGAAGCTGGTTCGGCCGGTGGGGCACCAACTACATCTACGGCACCTGGTCCGTGCTGTGCGCCCTGAACGCGGCGGGGCTGCCGCACGACGACCCGGCCCTCCGCCGGGCGGCCGACTGGCTGCTAGCCCATCAAAGGGAGGATGGCGGCTGGGGCGAGGACGAAGACAGCTACGCCGCCGCCGCGCCCGGCCGCTATCACACCAGCACGCCATCGCAGACGAGCTGGGCCTTGCTGGGCCTGATGGCAGCGGGCGAGACTGGCCCGGCCGTGGCCCGCGGCGCCGCCTACCTTGCCCGCACCCAGCGAGAGGATGGCGAGTGGGACGAGGCGCCCTACACCGCCGTTGGGTTTCCCAAGGTGTTCTACCTGCGCTACCACGGCTACCGTCTGTTCTTTCCCTTGCTGGCCCTGGCCCGCTTCCGCAACCTGCAGCGCGGCAACAGCCGCCGGGTCGGCTACGGCTTCTAGCTCCCTCTTCCGGAGGGAGAGGGAGAAGGACAGATGCCATTCAAGCGGAGTTCCCAGGGTTCGTCGTCGGCCTGGCCGCTGAGGCCCGGATCATCCAACGCCTTGGCGCGCGGGTCGCCATCGGCGGCGGCGGTCCGGCAGGCGCGGCCCACGCCGCCGAAAGCCTGGCCCTCCAAGTTTCCGCCCTCGTCAGCTTCGGCCTGGCCGGCGGCCTCGACCCGGCCCTGCCCCCCGGCGCCTTGCTGGTCCCCGCCACTGTGCTGGCCGGCGACGGCGCCTGGCCCACCGACCCCGCCCTGTCCGCCTGGCTCGGCGGCGCAACGCCCGGCGCCCTGTTCGGCGATGGCGCGATCCTGGCCACCGCCGCCGACAAGGCCGCCTTGCACGCTCGCACCGGCGCCGTCGCGGTTGACTTGGAGAGCGCCGCCGTCGCCCGCACCGCTGCCCGGCACGGCCTGCCCTTCGCCGTGCTGCGCGCCATCTGCGACCCGGCCGGGCGCACCCTGCCCCGCGCCGCCCTGGTCGCGCTGGATCCCCAAGGCCGCATCGGCCCCTTGCGCGTTGCCGCCGCCGTCCTGTCCCGCCCGTGGGAGATCGCCACCCTAATCGCGCTGGGCGCCGACGCCGCCCATGCCCGACGCGCACTGGTCACTCGCGTTGCCGCCATGGGGCAGATAGGGTCCGGCGCATGAACCCACTCAAGACCGCCGCCCGCTACCCTGCCATGAACGACCCGCAGGCGCAGCCGCGCTACACCGGCATTCCCACCTTCTTCCGCGCGCCGCTCGCGCAAAGCCTGGCGGACGCCGACATCGGGCTGATCGGCGTACCATTCGATGGCGGCGTCACCAACCGCCCCGGCGCCCGGCACGGCCCGCGCGAGGTCCGCAACCAGTCCAGCCTGCTGCGCCCGATCAACACCGCCACCGGCGCCGCCCCGTTTGCCGACCTGCGGGTGCGCGACCTCGGCGACTGCTGGATCGAGCAGCCCTATGCGCTGGAAGGCGCCTTGGCGGAGATCGAGGCGTTCTACCGCCAGGTGGTGGGGGCCGGCGTCACCCCCGTGACGGTCGGCGGCGACCACTCCATCGCCTTCCCGATCCTGCGCGCCGTGGCCGACCCAGCGCCGGGCGGAGGCGCCGCTGGCGGCCCGATTGGCATGGTCCACATCGACGCGCACGGCGACACCGGCGACGACTACATGGGCAGCCGCTACCAGCACGGCACGCCGTTCCGCCGGGCGGTCGAGGAGGGGTTGCTGGACCCCAAGCGCGTCATCCAGATCGGCCTGCGCGGCACCAGCACCGTGCCTGGCAGCCTGTGGCGGTTCAGCGAGGACAGCGGCATGCGGGTGATGCCGATGGACGAACTGCACGACCGCGGCTGGCGCTGGGCGGTGGAGGAGGCGCGGCGCGTGGTCGGCAGCGCGCCGTGCTACCTATCGTTCGACATCGACAGCCTGGACCCGGTCTGGGCGCCCGGCACCGGCACGCCGGAAGCGGGCGGCCTGACGATGATCGAGGCGCAGCGCATCGTGCGGGGCCTGATGGGCCTGGACGTGGTGGCCGCCGACATGGTGGAGGTGTCGCCGCCGTTCGACGTGGGCGGGCTGACGGCGTTCCACGGCGCGACGATGCTATTCGAGATCCTGTGCGTCGTAGGCGCAGCACGGATGGCGCGCGCTGCTCCCTCTTCCTCCGGGAAAGGGCCGGGGTGAGGGAAGCCGCAAGGGCCTAATTTGCCCCGGCTGAGCACGAGACTCGCTTCTAGCTTGGCGAGATGTTGGCCCTTGCAGCCTCCCTCACCCCAACCCTCTCCCAGAGAAAGAGGGAGTCAGTGCGGTTCTTTTTGCGGCGGCAGGGCGCAAACCGGAGTCCAGGACGGCACGCGCCGCGCAAGCGGCTGACATCACCAGCCGTGGCCCGCCGTGTCCCAAACCGGCCGGGACGCAAGGCTACGCGGCCCATTCAGCGGCATGCCGATGTCGGCCAGGGTATGACGGTCGAGCCCTGCCAGTTGCCGTTTGGTCTCACGCGCGGCAATCGCGGCCGAGATCGACCCAAGGCCGGCCTGGACGCTTCGGATCAGGCTCAGGCCAAGGACAGCGCGAAGGCGGGGCTGGACGCGGATGGACATGCTGTTCATGGCAAACTCCTGCTGCTCGCCGAGGAACGGCGCGGGAGAACCATGCTGGAACGGCGCTAAGGTTGATGTGACCAGCGTTACACCCCGAAGGCCTACCGACTGCGGCTTACCGTGTCCCAGGCTGGCCGGGCGGCCTCCGACATCGCCTCGCCATGGCTGACCCCGATGTCGGCCAGCATCCGGTCGTCCATCTCGGCCAGCATGCAGCGGGTCTGGCGGGCGCGGACCATGGCGGCCAGCGCCGTCCAGCCAGTGCGGGCCATGCCACGGACCACCCCATGCGGAACAAGGCTTGCGGTCCGGGTCTGGGTCATCGGCGTTGCCATCGGAAGCTCCTGTATGTTGGCAACGGGAATTTGGGTCAGGTTGCCTCATCATGGAAACGAATTGTGCTGATGCGATGCATCAGTTACGCTGATCCCTATGACCCACCCCAGCCTCGACCCCGACCTGCTGCGGACATTCATCTGCATCGCCGAGGACGGTAGCTTCACCCGCGCCGCCCAGCGTGTCGGCCGCACGCAATCGGCGGTCTCCATGCAGATGCAGCGGCTGGAGGGCCTGCTCGGCGAACGCCTGCTGTCGCGCGGCAAGGGCGGCGCGGTCCACTTGACACCGCATGGCGAGTTCCTGCTGCACCGTGCCCGCGACCTGCTGGCGCTGAGCGACGGCATTTGGACCAGCTTCCGCGCGCCTGTCGTCCATGGCACCATCCGCCTGGGCACGCCGGACGACTTTGCGCTGCGCTACTTGCCGCAAATCCTGAAGCGGTTTGCCGAGAGTCATCCCTCGGTGCAGGTCGATGTGCTGTGCCTGCCGTCCTCCGACCTCGTCACGCGGCTGGGGGCGGGAGAGCTTGACCTGACCCTGTGCTCCGACGGGCACTGGCCTCGCAGCGTACTGGCGGAGCCGCTGTGGCGGGGGCCGCTGCACTGGATCACCTCGACCCGGCACGCCCCGCACCGGCTGGACCCGCTGCCGGTGGCGCTCGCCGGCGGCCATTGCACCTGGGCGGCCGCGGCAGTCCGCGCGCTGGACGGGGCCGGGCGGCGCTACCGCGTGGCCTACCGATCGGCCACGCAGTTGGGGACCCAGGTGCCGGTGGTGGCCGGGCTGGCCGTCACAGTGGCCACCATCTCCTGGTTGCCGGAGGGCTTGCGGCCGGTGCGGCCGGAGGAAGGGCTACCCCCGCTGCCGGAGTTCGGCATCCTGCTGCTGCGCAACCCGGAGGCCCGGCAGCCGATGACGGACGCGCTTGCGGCCTACATCACCGACACCTTCCATAGCGAGGCCGCGCGCAGCTCGATGGCAGCGTAACCTAGCGCGTCCCCACCATGAACAGCCGCGGGAACGGCAGCAGCACGGCGCCATCCGGCAGCGCAGGGTAGGCCGCGTTGACAGCACCACGGTAGCAGCGCAGGAACTCCGTACGCTCCTCGTCGTCCAGTGGAGCCAGGAACGGGCGCAGGCCGCTGCCCTTGAACCACTCCACGACGGCGTCCGCACCGCCCGCGAGCGTGTGGAAGTAGGTCGTGCGCCACACGTCCACCCGGCTGCAATCCGGGCGCAGAACGCCGTAGTACCAATCCGCCGACCCCATCCCGGTCGGCGCACCGGCAGCCGCGGCCAGCTTGCCGGCCCATGACCCCCCCGCGGCCACCTCCCGCATCAGCCGGTGCGCCGGCTCGTCCAGGTTGTCCGGCATCTGCACCGCCAGGCTGCCGCCCGGCGCCAGCCGGCCCACCAGCCGCGGCAGCAGCGCCGCGTGGTCCGGCACCCATTGCAGCACGGCATTGGCCAGCAATACGTCGAACGGCCCCGGCGCGTCCCATGCCGTGATCTCCGCAACCCCGAACCGCAGGCCCGGCAGGCGCTGCTTGGCGGCGGCGATCATCTCGGCGGAGCTGTCCAGGCCCGACACCTCGGCGTCAGGGAAGCGCCCGGCCAGCACCTCGGTGGAGTTGCCGGGGCCGCAGCCCAGGTCCACCACCGCGCGGGCGCCGCCGCCGGGGATGGCGGCCACCAGGTCGCGCACCGGGCGGGTTCGGTCGTCCTCGAAGGCCAGGTATTGCGCAGGTGACCAGGTCACAGCACGGCTAGCACGCTCTCCGCCTTGCTTACGTCGAAGTCACCGGGCGCCTCGACGCCCAGGTGCGTCACCTTGCCGTCCTCGACCACCATTGCATAGCGCTGGCTCCGAATCCCCAGGCCGCGGGCGGTCAGGTCCAGCTCCAGTCCCAGCGCCTTGGCCAGCACGCCCGACCCGTCAGCCAGCATCAGGATACGGTCATCGACGCCCAACTCCTTGCGCCAGGCATCCATCACGAACACGTCGTTGACGGCGGTGCAGGCGACGGTGTCCACGCCCTTGGCCTTCAGGGCGTCCATGTTCTGCAGGAAGCCCGGCACGTGCCGCACGCTGCATGTCGGCGTGAAAGCGCCAGGCGTTGCGAATAGCACAACCTTCTTGCCCGCGAACACGTCGGCGGTGGACATCTCCTTCGGGCCCTCCGCCGTAGCAGCCGACAGCTTCATGGTCGGGATGGCGTCACCGGTCTTGATCATGGCAGTGGTCCTTAACAGGGTTTCGCGGAGTATTAACGCTCCCGGGCGGTCAAGTTCACCAGCCCCGCCCCACTTGCCCTTCTCTTGTCTCGTGCCCCGCTTGCCCTAGCGGGGTCCCAAACCAACATGTGCAGGATGCTAGACGAAGACAGCAATTTGACGGGACAACTGCTGATCGCCATGCCCGCAATGGAGGATTCCCGCTTTGCCCAAAGCGTGATCCTGCTCTGCGCCCACACGGACGAGGGCGCGATGGGCATCGTGCTGAACCAGCCGCTCGCCAAGCCCAGCTTCGACGCCCTGCTGGAGCAGTTGGACGTGACGCCGGTGCCGCCGGCCCGGACGATCCAGCTCTGCCGGGGCGGTCCGGTGGATGGTGGGCGCGGCTTCGTGCTGCACACCTCGGACTGGACGTGCGACGGCAGCCTGGTGGTGGACGACAACCTGGCCCTGACTGCCAGCCTTGACGTGCTGCAGGAGATCGCGCGTGGGGGCGGCCCCAAGGAGGGCTTGCTGGCGTTGGGTTACGCCAGTTGGGGGCCGGGCCAGTTGGACCGGGAGATGGGCGAGAACGTCTGGCTGTCCGCGCCGAACAAGCTGGGCCTGTTGTTCGACGCCGACCACGAGACGAAGTGGCTGCGCGCCCTAGCCATCTTACGGATCGACCCGCTCTTGCTGTCGGGCACGGCCGGGCACGCTTAGAGTCAGAGGCAAGTGTCACCTAGCCCATCTTATTCACGGCATGGCAGGGATTCGGCAACGGGTGTCGCGTAAGCTGCTAATCGCGTTTATGGATTGGGTGTCGAAGCCATCCATTCACACCATCACGCCGAGCCACACCCGCTAT
>JAABUX010003291.1_pt1 | contig 21562 bp, 27 predicted proteins | sample 5561851 | NCBI WGS metagenome assembly JAABUX01 (sample SAMN10711883, study PRJNA513361) | rock metagenome | isolation source: Antarctica rocks | place: Antarctica: Victoria Land, Richard Nunatak red sandstone | collected 2016-01-03 | reverse complement strand
CCGAGTGCCTGCACTTGCTTGACTCCGTCGAGGTACAGCATCGGTCAGCAATTGCGCACCTGAGCCATGCACGTAAACTATGAACACAGCCGACATGGTCCAGCACTAATCGTACGAGGTAGAACTGGCGCGGGGTAGGCCGGCGCGGCCAGCAGCGAGGGCCTGACGCGGCTGGCCTCCACGCGCGCCGTGTTGCGCCAGCGTGCCGCACGGCTGGACCAGCAGTGCGCACACGCATGCTCGGAGCGCTTGCAAACTGACTGTTGGACAAAAGAGCCATGCTGCGGGTGAGGTGTCGAGCGGCACGCGTGAGCTGAAGCGTGTGAGGCACAAACGCGTGCAGAACAACTGGTGAGCGCACAGTCGTGCTGAGGCGGGCGGTGGAGCCGTGCGCGCAGGCTGGAGCATGTGAGTGATAGGTAGGGTGATAGGGTGGGGCAAGCGGTGGAGCCCCGCGCGCAGGCTGGAGCATGTGGGGCGCGAGGTGCGCGAGCTGGACCTGCGCATGGGCCGCCAGCGCGCGGAGCTGACGCGCCTGAACGCCGCCGTCGCGGACAGCGCCTCCGCGCGCGACGCGCTGGCCGCCGAGCACGCGGCCGCGCAGGGCGGCGCGGCCGGTCAGCTGCAGGCGCGCCCCGCCGCCGCCAGCCTGCAGCGTAGAAGGCCATGTTCTCGCTCTAGGTCCTGGCGGACCGCATGTTGCTGCAAGCAAAGTGCTAATGGCAGAACAGCCGCTGGCCGTGCTGGATGCAGAAGCGTGTCAATGGCAGGACACCAGCCACCCCTGTGCATGCCACCTGGGCGGATCTCCTAGGGGACATGCACATTCCGTCATACTGACATGCACTGTCCGCCGCGAGGCGAGCGTCTCTTAGCAGTAAGCGCTGTAGTGTATGTCGCATGGGTGGGGGGGGGTTTTTTTCTTCCCCTTTTCGTTTGGCAGAGAACCTGTGGTGTGCACCAGAGCGCGTGCGCAATCCCACGCCGCGCACCGAGCAGGATGAGGAGGCGGAGGTCGCGCGCCTGACGTCCGCCCTGGAGGCCGCGCGCGAGGAGCGGCGCGTGGCGCTCGCCGACGTGCTGGAGGCGGAGAGGGAGGCGCGGCGCCTCGCTGCTTTTGTTGCTGCCCGCGCTCTCTGGTGCCAGGGCTACTGCCCCTCCTGTGGCGCCGCGGAGAACACTGGCAGCCTGGCACAATCAAGTGGCTCCTAGGGGTTCTTTTGGTTGAGATGCGCACATGCGCTGCATGAGCTCACTGAGCTGCAACAAACATGCGACTGATCACATGCTACGTCGCGGTGCGTGAGAGGTCTAGCACCCACCTGGCAGCATGGTGGCGCGAGTCTGCACTTAGACATTGCTGACCAAAGGCCAGCAGGCCCCTCCCCGCGCATGCGCCAATCGCCCCCGGGCTACATGCTCTAGTCTTGAACCCGTGCAAGCGCGCGCGGGCAGGCGCTGCTGTGGGAGCGGCCCGTGCAGCTGGAGCGCGCGGCGGACGATGCGATGGGCGCGACCAACGGCGGCTGGGCTACATGCCCTGAGGCTGACTCATGTATGTGCGCGCGGGCAGGCGCTGCTGTGGGAGCGGCGCGTGCAGCTGGAGCGCGCGGTGGGCGACGCGCTGGGCGAGCTCGGCGGCGGCGGCGCGGAGGGCGCCGCGCTGCGCCGCGAGGCCGCGCGCCTGGCCGGCCGCGCCGCCGAGGCCGGCCGCGCGCAGGAGCGCCTGGCGGCCGAGCTCGCGCGCGCGGTGGACAAGCGGGAGGCCATCCTTGCCAAGGCGCTGCCCGCGCGGCCTTGCAGGTTGCAGTCTGTGGGGGGCAGGGCACCATGCGCACTGGCAGCACTGAGGAATCAGAGCGCCTTTTATGCCGCGTCGTACATGCAAGCATGACATGCAGCACCTGGCGCCGAGCCCCTAAACCCACTGTGTCAGTCAGCGGGGGCTCCATACGCCCGTTCGCCAATTGCGGCAAGGTGCAGTCGACATACAACGGGAATGCGCCGCCTGGTCACTGGCGCCCCATGAGCTATGGCAAGGCAACGGGGAGGTAGGCTGCAAACACCTCCAGGAGGTTCTGCATTCCGCGATTGCCAAATGCATGCCCATGTAGAACAGGGGCGCGGTGTTAGAGCAGCAGGCAGACCCGTAATAATCTCGCTCAACACACAGCAGCTGCCCGGCCAGGCGCGCGCTGTGGCCCAGAAGGCCGCCCCCGGCGGTCGCGAGGCCGCCGCGCGGCGCGCGGCCGCGGACGCGCAGCGCGACCTGCGCGACGCGCGGCGCGAGGCTGGCGCGGCCGCGGCGGGCGCCGCTGCTGCCCAGGCGGCGCTGCAGGTGCTGCCCGGGGCGCTTGAATTATTTGGGACATTTCACAGGATATCTGATCGTCTTAGTACTGTCCCTGGGCGCGTGCCGGGTGCGCTCACGTGTGCCCTGGCCATCCTGCTGTGGCTGCCGCCCCTTTGGCGGCTGGGCGGCCGGCTCGATGCATGCGTGGCTGCAATTCGCCCTCACCTGCCCCATGCCCATGCACCTCTTGCCTTGGCACGCACACCTCTGTCACGCACATGTGACAGCGCAGGTGAGCACACAGCCAGCGCAGAGAGGTGGCGGGAGCGGCACAGCGGCCATCCGCCCGCACGCGCGCCGCCGCCTGTCTTGGGCCCGCACCAGCCAGCGCCTCGCATCACGCACGCATGCTCGTGCCAGCGCGCCCGCATGACCGGCAGCCGCCCGCACAGGGCGCCGAGGCGGCGGCCGACGCGGCGGGCGAGCGGTGCGCGGGGCTCCGCGCGGCGCAGGCGGCGCTGCAGAGCGAGGTGGACGCGCTGGCGGGCGCCAAGGTGCAGGCGAGCCGCGCTCCCTACCCTAACCCCATGCATAACACTCGCGTCCGCAACACCCATCACTGATGGATTATCGGCGGGCATCCCCATGACAAGGGCACTGCTGATGATGCTAAGAGGGCTCATGTTTACTGGTTGGATGGCGTACATGCCCATTGTGGGCTGCACAAGCAGGCGTTGCAGGCACCCAGCATGGGCCCGTCGTGACATGAGGTAACCCCCACATGCGTCGGCTGCATCATGCGTATCTGGCTCCGCCGGGTGCGAGTCCACAGGCAGCACCTGAGCCAGACAAGGCGCACAGTCGGGGCAAATGGGTAGGGCAGGGCTCCCCTACCCCCGTTGGGCTGGCCGGGTGCCACGCCCGCTCAGCGTGCACAGCCGCGCAGCAGAGACAGACCAACAAACCTCTGTGGACAATCTTGAGTGTGCGAGACGCCCTCGTATGATGTGCAGGCGGTCTTAGATACGGCGGCAGCACAACGCGAGGCGCGCCTGTTTGAGGACGCCGCCGCCGGCCGCGGCGGCCCGGGCGCGGCGCCCGCGCAGGTGCGCGCGGCTGTTCTGGTCAGGGCATGGTCACCATGCTATGGCATCGCAAACCATCTGCATGCTTAGCTCTTGGGTTACAGATGCCGCTCAACAGCAAACTTTGTGTGGCTAGGTCTGTAAGCCGGCATCGTCCGCGCCGGATGAGCTGAGAAACGGCGGTGAAGTAACCCGGTGGAGGGCGTGCAGGTGGAGGCGCGAATGCACAAGGCAGCTGGCTTGCTGGAGCGCGTGCGGGCGGCCATGGCACCGGTGAGCGCCGCCGCACCAGACGCTGCGCCGGCGATCGGCCGTGCGCTACAGTGCATGCAGCTGGCGGCCTGACGGCTGCAGCTATCGCACCACAGGTACATCACATCTTACACACTGCGCATGCACATACGATTATGAACTTCGTGACAGGGAGTGAATGCGTCTGCAAGCTTCAAGAGTGGGTTCCGGAACAGCGTTCATTTGTAGGGCGCCGCAGAGAGACACAGCAATGTCATCAACGTGGGGATAGCAGTGCGGTGCATTCAGGTGTTGGGAAATAATGTTGGGGTTGACGAACACTCTTGAAGATAGATGCTTGCGTGTTGCAGTACCGCGAGTAAACTCACTAGCAACGATGTACATGTGCTATGAGCACCAGGCATACATAACCTGCCGTACCTTATACATCAGGCACGCCGCAGGCATCCCCAAGAGTGTGCGTGAACATCAGGTTACATCACGTTAAGGCCTGCACTGTCATCATCACGACCATAGGGCATTGGTGTCCCTACCCTCTGTCACGAGTCATCGTACTACAGCTACCACTCCAGCTCGGTCTCGTCGCCCTCCTCGCTGCCAGCGTCGCCGCCCTCGCCGTCGCTGGCGGCCCCGGCGTAGTAGCCCCCGCCGTTCGGCCCGCGGCTGATCCAGCGCCGCGCCGCGCGGCCGCTGTTGATGGCCGCATGCGCTGACGCCACGAGCGGCGCAGCCACCTGCGGACACACCCCGCAGTGGCGACACCCTGTCACACCGACCCACCGCGTCGCATTTCTACCCCTGCCCTGCTCAGATACATGCGTGCATATAGGCAACCTGTTTGTGAAGCAGCCCGTCTGATGCGCGGCGGCCTGGGGGAGGCGTTGGCAGGGGCGGGCGCGCCTGCGCGGGGAGCGCGTACACGACCCGCCTGGTGGCCGTGGCGAGCGGCGCCGCGGCTGGCTCCTCGCCCTCCGCCTGCAGCTCGCGCCAGGCCTGCGCGCACGCCAGGCTCGTATGCACATGTGTAGGGTTCTGTTAAGGTTTTCTTAAATAGCTTGACAATCCCAACAAACCAAAAAACAATAGACCTTGCAACAAGCGCACAGCTCCTGAGACCCTCCACAGGCTGCCAGCCAACACACGAGCGCCCTCCTGGCGCTCTTTCCCTTTCCGGGGTGGGCAGCCACGCCGGGGCAGTCAGCTCAGCGCGCGCGCCTGGTCGGCATCGTCCCACTGGCGCAGCTGCTCCGCCGCGTGCACCACCGCCTCCAGCATGCGTGAGGTCACGCGCAGGCCCGCGCCAGCCGCCTCGCGGTGCAGGTCCAGCACCTGCGGCACCCCCCGCACGCGCTCGCGCGGGGCGGGACGCGCAGCGCGGGCGCCGCCCAACTCTACTCTAAGCTGCATGCGTCCCGTACCTTGTCCTGTGCTACCCTAGTCCTATGCCGGAGCGTCTGCCCAGGCCGCGGCGGGGAGCGTGCCAGCTGCCGCACGGGCGGGCGCATGCAGAGGATGTTGCACCACATCCCGGTGGCGGGCGCCAAAGACTGGTGTGAAGGTGCGCAGGCTGGGGCCGGGGCGCAATGCCCTGCCCTGCCTCCCCTGCCCAGGCCGCGGGCGGGTAGCGCGCCTGCTGCCACAGCTGGTTCCGCTCGCAGATGAGCGCGGCGAGCGTGTACGAGATCTCGTCCGCCGCGACGTCCGTGCCCAGGCGGCCCAGGGCGCCCGCGCCGCCGGGCGCCGCGCGCTGGACCCAGCCCTGCGGCGCGCGCCCGGCGCCGGCGGCGGCCGGCCCCGGCGCGCGCCGGGCGGCGCGCTGCTGCGCGCCGCGCTCGCGCATGCGCTCGAACAGCTTGAGCGCGGCGCGCCACTCGCCATGCCGCGCGAGCGCCTTCACCTGCGGCGCCGCGCCGGCCCGCGGCTCTGTGACCGCGCTCTGGACAGCTCGGTGGAAGCTTCCAATGACAGCGGCCAGGGTTCCAGTTGGCGGGGCTATTGCCCTGCACCACTCTGCATGTCGCATCAGCGCGGGCAGGGGCGGGGTGGCAGGGGCCCTCGCGCGCGATCATGGCGGCGCGCTTGCCCGGCGCGGATGCGTGCTGGCAGCCTGGCTGACCATGACAACATCTTGGGCCGCATCGCATGGAAAGGCAGCCTGCTCGCCGAAGCGGGCGGGTGCACGCCAGGGCATTGCATGCGGCACATTTCAATTCTGTGCAATGAGAAAGCAGCGCGCGCGTCGGAGCGGACGAGCGCGCGCCCGGGCGTTGTATACGGCAGCGTTGGCCATTTGTGCATGTAACAGCTGCCCATTCATAGGAGCGGGCGGTCACGAGTCAGAGCCTTGTATGCAGCGGCGTTGGGCACTTGTGCTTGATTGAGCAGCCCATCTGTGGCAGCGGGCGGGCGCGCGCCAGGGCGTTGTACGCGGCGGCGTTGGGCACGCCGCCGCCGGCGCGAAAGCGCTCAATCTCCTCCACGGCCTCGCGCCACACGCCGGCGCCGTCCGCCGCCGCCACCTGCATGTGTCGCACCGCTGGGGATGCACGCTCTGCTGGGTTCTGCAGGGCTGCCAGGCCTGTCAACATGTCAGAAGCAGCGACCCCTCTGAGGCATCTGACACGCCCGCCTGGTCCAATGGCGCACAGCGTGCGCCCACCATGAAAGAGGCGCCACCAGAAGGACGCCGGCGCCCAGGTTCGAGGACAAAGGGCGCCCGCCCAGCACCGCCCGCCAGCCACGGAGAGGCCAGCGACAGCCACGGCGCCAGCCACGCAGGGCACCGGCAGCGGACGCGCGCCCGGCGCGCGCCGGCCGCGCGCGGGCCGCCGCACCAGCGCGCACAGCGTGAAGACGTCCGGCGCGATGCCGGCCTCGGCCATCTCGTCGGCCAGGCGGCGCGCGTCGGGCCAGAGGCCCGCCTTGGCGCACGCGCTGATGACCGTGTTGTACGTCACCAGGCTCGGCTCCACATGCCCGTCGGCCTCTGCCCATCCCAGTTAGGGTCTTAGGTAAGTATTAGGTAACAATGGGCATCAGCCCAACCGCCATCCGCCCACCTTGGCAGGCGCATGCGCCCACCCATGCAGCAGCACCCACCCCAACAGCCCCGCGCCCAATCAAGTGGCCTCGCCGCCGCGCCCCTGCGAGTGCACGCATGCAGACGCGGCGCATTGCACGGTCCCCACCCGACCGTGCTGGCGCGCCCGCCAGCGCGCGGCTCGGCGCGGCGGGCGCCCGCTGTCCAGTCGCCCACGAATGCCCGCCAGCACTCGATCCAGGCAAGCGGCCTTCCGAGGCGGCGCGCACCCAGCGCCTCGCGGTGCATGCGGCGCAGCACCTCCAGCGCGCGCGCCGGCTGCCCGCCGCGGTCGCACGCGGCCAGCAGCGCGTTGTAGCTGCGTGTGCTGGGCGCCACGCCCGCCGCGTGCATTGCCGAGAGCACCGCCCACGCCTGCTCCCTGCGCGCCCAGACCTCTCCGGCTCGACGGCGCACGCACGCCACGCCGCTGCCAGGGCCGCCCGTCTTTCGCTGCCCGCACTGGCGCAGGGCAGGAGCCTGCTGCAGACGCGCCGCATGCGCTGACAAGCAGCACGCGGCCCGCCCACAGCATCACGATGCCCACCCGCCCGCCCGCTCCGGTCAGCGGTCAGAGCAGGAGCTCCACACCGTCCACTGTTAGGAGCACAGCAACAAGCGCGCGCCAGTGGCCGCCGCGCGCGTGCGCGGTCATGATCGCGTTGTACGCCAGCAGGTCCGCGCGCACGTCGGCGGCCTCCATGCGGCGGAACATGTGCATCGCGCGGTCCGCCTGCGCGCGCGCGCGGCACGCCCCTCGGCGCTGCAAGATCTAGCGCGGCTGAAGCCTTCTAGTCGCCTGCGCGTCAGTGCTGGACAGCGAAACAGCAAACCGTCGCGATCCCCAGGTCAAGGGCTTAACGCCGCTACACAGGGAACAACGGGCACGCGCCGCGCGGCTGCACCGCAGCGCGCGAAAAAGCGGGCTCCTGTGGGCCCTCGTGCGGCAAAGGCGCCTGCCTGACCAGCAGCAAACTGGGCGCCGCAGGCTGCTGCAAACACGTGCACCCGAGGCCTACCCTACCCTACTGAACTATACCCTACATTCACCTACCCCACTGGCGTCGGGCCGCGCCTGGTCCGCGTGCGTGAGCACGATGATGATGGTCGTGTACGTCTGCACGTTCGGCTCCACGCCTGCGCCGCCGCGCACAGCCCGGGTTGCCCGGCAGACACGGCCTGCAGACACAGGCGCCGCGCTGCACCATTGCGCTTTTCAACAGCGCCTCCTGCCTCAGCGCATCCAACCTCAGCCGCGGCTTTGCGAGCCATGCGCATCCTACGGCCGCCGGGCCCTGAGGAGCGGCCGCGGCGGCCGCCGGGGGCGGCGCTCGCGCACCCTCGGCCTCCATCTCGTCCAGCAGCGCGAGCGCGGCCTGCCAGCGGCCGCCGCAGGCCTGGCAGGCCGCGATGAGCGAGGAGTAGGTCACCACGTCCGGCCGCGCGCCCGCCGCGCGCAGCTCGCCCAGCAACTCCAGCGCGCGCTCCCATGCGCCAGCCTTGCCTGCGCGGCGCCCGCGCCCGCCTCCGCTGCCGGCCGCCCTCATGCAGGAGCCTGCCCTGCGGTGCCTGCCTTGGCCGCGCCCCCCCGCACACAGCTAGCCGCCGCGCGAGTTTTTTGCAGCTGCCGCGCACCAGCATGCATGATGCGCACATGCTCGAGGCACCACCGGCTGCACACCAGTGGGCGCGCAGCTCTCGCCAGCAGGCCGCGGCGAGCGAGGGAAGGGAGGCGCGCGCGGCGGGCGCGCACCCGCGGCGCTGATGGCCGCGTTGAAGGCGAAGAGGTCCGCAGCGACGCCCGTGCCGAGCATGCGGTCGAACAGCTGCAGCGCCTGCGCGGGCGCCCGCAGCGCTCAGGCGCCGCGGGCGACTTCCCCCGGACCGGTGCCAGTGAGCCAAGAGCCGCTCTCCGGCGCCTGCTCAAGCAGCCCGCAGCGCTCACGCGGCGGGCGCTCGCATCAGGACCCAGTGCCAGCGGACCCAGACAGCTGCACTCGCCGGCAAGCCAGCGCAGCACCCGCTCGCCTGGGGCACTTTCACACAGTGCATGCTGGGCAGCGGCGCACGCGCGCGCCACCGCGTCGCACGGCGCCTCGACGCCCACTGCCGCCTCCCGCCACGGCAGGAGAGACCAGAGGAGACGCGCAGCGCGGGCGGCCCGCGCGGGAGCCACTGGAGGCAGGGATAGGGTTATGGCGCACCCGCGCCGCGTCGTTGGCCGCGCCGCGCCGCGAGAAGGCGGACATGAGCGCGACGTAGTGGTACGCGTCGCGCGTCGGGTAGGCCGGCCGCGCGTCGAGCCAGTCGAAGACGCGGACCGCGAGCTCCAGCGCGCCGCGCTCGCCCAGGTACTTCAGCAGCCTGGCGGCGGCCGCGCGCTGGTCGGGCTCGCGGGCGGCCGGGCAGCCGGCGGGCTGCCTGCCGCCGCAGCAGCGCAAACAAGGGCGGCGGGGCACAGGCTCCAGTGCGGACGGCGACGGACGCTGTAAAATGCAACCAGACAGCGGTGCTCTGGTTGCGGGGCAGGCCAGGGCGGGCAAGGCCGCAGGCACGGCCGGCAGACGGGCGCAGAGGCGAGCGGAAGGCGCGCACTGGCTGATCTCGCGGTTCTGCAGCGCATGTCCCTCCAGCACCGTGCCGGGGCACTCCCCCGGCACCAGCTCCAGCAGCAGCGCGCCCAGCACGCTCACAATCCGCGCGCGGCGCGGGTTCTGGTCGGGAGAGTCCCGCGCGCGCCGGCCGGCCGCTGCGCCGGGCGCGGCGGTGGGCCAGGCCACGGATTCGCCCCGCGCCGACCGCCGCGCCGGCTTCAGCGCCAGGTCCGCCGGGCGCCTGCTGCTCGGCGGAGCCGCGCCGTCTGCCGGCGCTGGCGCCTGCGTGGGCGCGGAGCTCGTCGCCGTGGCGTGCGCAGCTCTGCGGGCGGCCAGGGCGTCGCGCTCTGGAGCGTCGGGGCCATAGCCGTGCACTCTGTGCTCGGCAACTTGTGCCGGAGCGGCTGAAAACAGCTCCAGCCCAGCATCATCGCGCTGCCGGTTCCCGTGAGCAGGCGAAGGCCTTGCGGCCTGCTTGAGCGTGCAGGTGCAAGCGCGCGGCGCGACACGGCCCGGCACTGCCGGGGCTCTACACAAGTATGTGCAAGCACGCGATGCACGCAAAGAAGAGCGAGTGAGGCTCTGCACACCCGTGGCGTTCAAGGGCAGCAGCATAGTACTGGGAGGCTGCAGTGCTGACTCCCTGCGTTCGCGGGACGGCAGCCTTCAAGAGGACTCCATCAGGGCAACCAGAGGGTTTTGCAAGCGAAACTGCTCTCCTAATAGGCCGCTCACACAGTCCTCGCACAGTCCTCTGCTCCCTCGCGAAAGTGTTACTCTCGCGTCATCGCCTGCAGACCACTGGCGGTGGTGCAGACGCAGGCTACAAGCTCACAGCGTGGCTTTGCAGAACAAGGCGAGCGCAATGCGGAGGGGCGTGACACAGCTGGCTCCGCGCCTCATGTCGGTGATGCGCACGGAGGCGGGGCTGCTCGGGCGCAGTATGGCAACGGTGCGCGCGGCTCGGCGATCGTCCCTGGAACTGCCTACACAAGGAGCTCTGCGTCTCCTTGCGGCTGCAGCCGCGCAGCTCTGACGGGAGCTCCGGGAGCGTACGGGGCTGCTCTGCAAGCAGGAAACCAGGGCGCAGGCAAGCAGCGTGTGTCGTGACTGTGCGCAGGTGGGCACAAGCGGACGGGCCGCGAGCGCGGCGCCGTCGCTGACAGCGCCGCAGGCGTCGCACAGGAGCCTGCAGCCTGCCGGCCACAGCGGGGCGCTCCGCGCTCAAGCGGGTACTTTGACACACATCAGTTGGGTGCCTTCTGCCACCTCAGCCTTTGCATATTGCCGAGCGCTGGCGCGGCTGACCTCCGGCGCGGCGGCTGTGCAGGTGAGCAGCTGCGCGGGATGTTCATCCAGACGCAGCCGACGCCCAACCCCTCGAGCCTCATATTTCTGCCTGGGACGCCCGTATCTAACGTGCGCCCACGCCCCTGTGCTGCCTACCTGACCCGCCACTGGTGCAGGCCTGGCACAGGGCGGCGCCTGACGCGCTGCCCGGCGTGCGCGCAGAGCGGCAGCAAGGACTTTGCAAACGCGCGGGAAGGCATGGCGTCGCCGCTGGCCAAGCGGCTGTTCGCCATCGAGGGCGTCACCAACGTCTTTTTTGGCTCGGACTTTGTCACTGTGACCAAGAGCGAGGACCTGGCCTGGAGCATGCTCAAGCCGGAGGTGTTTGCGGCCATCATGGAGCACTTCACGTCCGGTGCGCCCCCGTCGGGGCCCAGGTCTTCGACTCGAGCTCGGGTTTGGGCGCCGCACACCAGTGTTAGGACTCCGCTTGCTAGCACCACAGTGGGGGCCTGCTTTTACCTGCTACACTCTGCACTTGTTCCGGTGTCAGCGGCCTCGTTTAGAGATTGTACGGCGAGCGATGCAGCTTGCCTGCAGCGCAACACCGCTCTGCTTTGCACATGCTGCTCTGGCTGTCAGGCCGCATGTTGAATTGTGGCGGTATTTGCCGTGCAGTACAGTCATGCTTGACGGCTTGTGCTGACATACGGCTTGTGCTGACATACAACAGGTCGGCCATCCAAGCAGATTGTGTCTGTCACATCCTATGTCATTTGAGGTAGCAAGGCAAGAAGGTGCGTTCAGGGCACTAGCAATGGTCCCTGACCAGCTGCGCGAGCGCCCAGGCGACCCGTTGTTCACTGATGCGGACAGCGCGTCCGCGTCGTCCAACACGGCCATCCACGAGGACGACAGCGAGGTCGTGGCCATGATCAAGGAGCTGCTGGAGACCCGCATCCGCCCGGCCGTGCAGGAGGACGGCGGCGACATTCGCTTCCAGGCGCGTATAGGGTTGGGTGGGGTATATGGCAGGAGTAGGGTACCCATGCGCCGCGGCCCGGCGCCGCGCGGGCAGGGCGGCACGCGTGCGCGAGCGGGGCCTGACAAGCCCGGCGCGGGCGCGCAGGGCTTTGACGAGGCCACAGGGCAGGTAGTCCTGAAGATGCAGGGCGCCTGCAGCGGGTGCCCCTCCTCAGCGGTGCGCCCTCCCTGGAGCGCCCGCCGCCCTGCGTGGCCGGTTGTGCTCACGGTGCAGCTCTTGCTGTGGGCCATCTCTTGCTGTGGGCCTTTGTGCTACGCTCTCTCAGCTGCTATCACCAGGCTAAGTCGCCTGACCATGCGCTCCGCTATGCTCCGCCCCTTGCCTGCTGTGCTTGCTGTGTGCCTGGGCTGAGCGCGCATGCAGGGCCCGCTCGTGCTGGGGCGGCTGTCGCCGCTTGGCTGCGGGGAAGGCGGCCTGCGTGGCCGTGCCCGCAGCTTGCGACCGTGCGGCGGCCGTGCGGCGCAGGTGACGCTGAAGAGCGGCATCGAGAACATGCTGATGCACTACATCCCCGAGGTCAAGGAGGTCGTGGAGGCGCCGCCGGACGAGGCGGAGTCGGCCGGGCTGTCCGAGTTTGCCAAGCTGGAGGCGCAGCTCTCCCACTGACGGGGCGGTGCTGCTTCTTTGACTTGTGCACGCATCTGTAGAACAGGTCACGCATGTGCAGAGCAGGACGTGGCAGGCGTTTTGAAAAACGCAGAGTTGGCTGGGCTGACTGAGGGTACAAAGTTGGTACGTGCAGCCTGGAGGCGCACCTCTCTGCTGGACAGAAACAGCGCCGGCTGCTTGGTGCCCGCCTTACTTTGTGCCTTCGCGTAGCATGAGCACACATGCAATGCAGCATGAAGCTTTGACATGCAGTTTACAAGGTGAAGGCTGGCATCTGAATCGCTGGGAAAGTTGTCCACTCAGCATGCTTATCATCTTGATATATATTTGCGCACCGCCGCACGTGCGCTCGAGTCAAGCTGATTGGTTTTCGTGTATGCGTCTCCCTGCTCTTTTAGCTGCTAATCACCAGCTTCAGTTCGTCGCGCGCTTTGTCCTGCGCTTGAGGCAAAAGATAAGGTGCCAGCTTGCAGCACGCGTAGCAAGCATGTCCTTGTAGGCACTTCTGCTCTTACCGGCTAGCATCAGCGCACGGCACATTCCGCATGGCACACTTCATACGCCGTACGTCACCTGGCTCTGCTGGCAAGTATACAATGGTACCACCGAACTGATTAAGTAATACGCAACTCGCAGGCAAAGTTGCGGGCGACAGGCAGGCTTACGCAAGCAGCCACGGCCTAGACCTGACGTATATCACAGACAACGTTATAGCAATGAGCTTTCCGGCTGCCGGCTGGGCACGTGCGCCACATGTAAAGGCAGCAGGACGTGCTCTGAAGTTGCTGCTCTTTGGCAAACATGCTGGGCTTACGTATAAGGACTGCTCCGCAGGCCTGTACCGCAACCCAGCCGAGAGGGTGCTTGCCTTCCTGCAGTCCAAGCACGCCGGCTGCTTCAGGGTGTACAACCTGTGCGCGGAGCACACATACGCTGCTGCCCGCTTTGGCGGCCGCGTCGTCTCCATCCCGTGCGAGGACCACCAGGCGCGCCTGGGACCCTCACGCTCCTGCAAGCGCCTGCGCCTGTGCGGCTGGCGCCAGCGCCCCGCCTCGCAGAACAGCCAGGCAGCAGGCCGGCCTGCCCGAGCCCTGGCTGCCTGGCGGCAGGCGCCGCCGCTGGAGTCGCTGCGCAGGTTCTGCGCGGGCGCCTGCGCGTTCCTGGCGGCGGACGCGCGGAACGTCGTCGCGGTGCACTGCAAGGCGGGCAAGGGCCGCACCGGCGTGTTTATCTGTGCGCTCCTCGTCCACATGGTGTGCTCAGGTCTCCAGAGCATCGCTGGCCCCGAACCTTGCACTCACATGAAGGTGTTCTTGCACATTTTTACGCATGGCAGTGGCCCAGTGCTGCTTGCGGCGTGCTTGCGGAAACAGCTTTCAAGTAACAGTGGAGCTGCTCAGGCCACGCCCTCCGTGCTCTGTTGACAGTCAACGCATTCTGAGAGCTGGTGTCTGGGTGGGGCCCACCGTGCAGGGAACGTGCCCGGACGTCGACACAGCGCTGGACCTCTACGCGGCCAAGCGCATGGCGGACGGGCCTGGCGTCACCATACCCAGCCAGATCCGGTGCGCTTGGCTGTCCCACTGAGGATGAGTAGGGCGCGTGTGTGTGCATGCTGCTCAGTGCGCCGCTGCAGGCTGCGTGCGCAAAAAGTTCGCGTACAGACCTGAATTTCTCGCACTTCCTGCATGTGTGAGCAAGCATTGCAGCTTTGTGCAGCGGCTAATGCATCCGTAGTGTGCATTGCATGCCGCACAGGTCATTTGAGAAACGGAAGCATGTACTCATGCGAAGGCCATGTGCATAAAGCGCCACTGACGACATCTACTTGCTGCAGGTTCCTGCGATACTACATGGGTGCGCTGCAGACAGGCGCGCTGCGTGCTGGGGGCGCGCTGCCGCGTGCGCGGCCGCTGACGCTCGCAGCGCTTGAGCTGCGCGGACTGGGGCCGCACACGGCCTGCCGCGTGACGCTTTTACAGCGCCCGCCGGCGCCGCCTGCGGGCCCGAGTGCTGACAGGGATCTGCTGCCGCCGCCTGCGCTCGAGCATGAGGCCCTGGAGTACAGGGCTCTGCCGCTTGCGTGCGCGACCGCCGTGGCCGACAGCGGCGGCCGCGCTGCGGTGCCGCTGCAGGCGTGCGCTGTGCAGGGCGACCTCAAGGTGGAGGTGCGCGGCCGGCTGCTGACAGACCTGCAGCGCCGTGCGCACCGTGTTGGTCCCAGCAGCAGCGCACTGCTGTGCGGCCAGGGTCCCGCATCGACGGCAGCGCGGGCGCTCAGACTGCGAGCAGCCTGACTGTGCTCACCTGGCCTGGTGTCGGGATCAGGCCTTTGTCCCGTCCAGCGGTCCGCGCGCGTCGCACGCCATCCGGCCTGCACGGCCCGCGCAGGTAGAGCAGGAGGCCAGGGGGAGGCGCCGGCCGCTGTTCTACGCCTGGGCGAGCACCGCATTCCTGGGGCCGGGCGAGTGCGTGCTGCCGCGCTGCGAGCTGGACAAGGTGCGCGAGCGGCCCCTCCTGGTGCATGCTGAGAAGCTCACAGGAACCCTGCTCCGTCCCAGTTTCCGCCCCTGGCAGGCCAGTGCGCCCCCTGAAGGCATATGAGGTGTGCCCACATAAGAAGCCCGTTTGTGTTTGCCATATCATGGCTGCTGGAAACAGGCTTGATGCCGGTGTTTGAGTGCCAACAGAGGAGTTGAGGCGCGCAGGTGGCGACTGCAGGCGGCCTCGCAACAGAGCTGCGCATGTGTTTCCGGACAGCGTAAGAGGCTGTCTGCGTAGTTTGCTGCAGAGAGCTGCAGTCCTTTGCCAAAAGCGGCTTGCAGTGTGCAACCGCAGATGGCCGTGCTCACAGTATAGATATGCAGCAGCAAATTGCAGATCTGGCAAAACAGATGGCTGTACTGCATGGCTGTACTGCATTGTAAGCACTCCATGCCTTCAGGCTCCACGCAGATATGAGCACCCCACGCTCCAGCTCTGGCATATACATGCGAAAGCATTAGGTCAGGATGGCCTGCTTTGAAAAGCAGGTCCCGGCAGCAAGCGTGTGCCTCTGCTTGCAACTACCACAGAGCAGCCATGATGGCTGATGCGTCTATGTCAAGAAGCCAAGAAGGGGGAAGACCTATGGCATCCAGCTGCTTGCCATCGGCCCTAGGCATGCGGTGGCTCGCAGCTGGATGCAAACGCATTTTGAAGCAGGAGGGGTGCCAGTTACCGAAGGCCATGTCGCCATACCAGCAAAAAACCAGCGACAGGTGCGTGGTGGGCTTGATGCACAACAATGCCCAGTCGCAAAGCTCAGCCTCGCTGCAGGGCTCGCATTGCCTCTGCACACAGCAGCACCAGACCAGCAAGCAGGGTGCCAGCATGTGTGGTGAACAAACACACCAGGCGAGCATCACAATAAGTGAGGCCCCGACTTTATGTACAGGCGTACAGGATGGGCGTGTGACCTTGAGCTGCACCAGCCCTGTCATCGAGCCCACACGGCTGGCCCGTAGACGACCACGCCCAGCAGCAGCGCGCACAGCAGCGAGCCGACGCTGTACACGCACCCGTGCAGCGTCTCCGGCACCAGCTTCAGCTGCGCCCGCGTCTGGCGCGGCACCACATGCGCAGCTTTAGACACGATTTTGTCATGCTGCATTTCTATTGCAAAAATGACAATGCATGTTTGTTGAGCCTTTACCACATATCCTTGCCGAAGGATACAGTTGGGCGTTTCTATCACAGCAGTCTCGTCAAACCCATAATGCCCTTACACCAAGGCAGCCAAGCAAGAAACAAGGGCCAGCCGCGCCTTTATCTCAACTTCTCTGCAAAGTCTTAGTAGTGTGTAGCAGTACTCACCAACCCTCACCATAACCAGCACATACCACCTCAGCTGGGCACAAGGGGGCAGTGTCTCAGGTCCCAGTACGGGAGCACCCACCTCCGCAACGTAGGTCGAAACCGTAGAGAGCGCGCCCGCAAACCCGGTGCGGACAGCATACAGTACCAGCGCTGGCCAGTACCCCGCCGCACCCGCCCGCACAGCAATGACCTGCCAGCAATGACCTGTAAGTTACACACCCGGCATAGCAGAACCTCACACTGCTATCCCTGAAATGTTAGAGGTTGCAATCCTCGCCTGCTCCATGTGGACCCGTCAGCAAGGATGCTCAGAGCAGGCCGGGCTGCACATGGCATGCATAGCTCGCGCGCCACGCCTGGCACTCACGCCGCGAGCAGCGGAGCGTGGCGGACAGGGCGCAGGCGCTCTGGCAGGCAGGCGTTTCGGCGCATGCGCGCACGGCGCGCAGCAGGGCGCAGCGGAGGGAGGCGGGCATGCGCGGGGCGCGTCGCGCGCACCCCGACGATGAAGTCGGTGAGGCAGCCGAGCAGGTTGGCAGCGAGCGTGCCGGCCGGCAGCCAGCGCCAGGCGCCCGGCAACCGGTAGTTGTACTGCGACAGCAGCCAGCGCGCGGTGCAGCCGGCCGGGCCCAGCAGCACCGCGAGCCACTGCGCGCGCCTGCGGGCGGGGTGTGTGGTACACTTGCAGTGAACCAGGGCCTGTCCGTACCCTAGCATGGATGGCAGGGAGGCGATGGGCTGCCCAGGGGCGGCAGTGCCAGGGCATGCAGGTGTGCCAGCTTGGAGGCTAGGAGCCAAGTCGTGACCTGCTCCCTTGGCTTGCATAGGATTGATGGCACTGCATGCCCCATACATGCCTGCAAACCCACACCTCAGCCCTGGCGCGGCACAAGCACGGCTGCCAGCCTATCATAAGGTGTTCACTACGCAGAACTCAGGAGCAGCCCACCATTGGCTGCGGTCACATCTTTGGGCAGCAGTGTGGCTTGCGTGAGGCCTTCTGCGCGGCTAGGCAGCCTGCCTGAGCCCGTGTGCTCCATAGACACTGGCTGGCTTCTTATTTACTGTTGGGCCGCTGTGCCTCATGTATTTTTAAGACAATAATTTTATTGAGAAGTTGGGTGCGCACCTGGCGGCCTGGTCTGGCGCCGCGTCCACCACGGCCAGCGCAATGAAGAGGCCCAGCAGCGCGGCCAGCCCTGCGGCGACCACGACGTTGGTGCGCGCGTGCAGCATGAAGCGCTCAGGCTCGTCCGTCAGGAAGGCCCTCCACCGGCGCGCCACCTTGCCGCCGGCGCCCTCCCGCGCCGAGCCCTGCCGCGCGATCTCGCGGCCGCCGCCGTGCGCTGCCGCCGGCTCGGCGTCTCCGCCGTCCGGCCGCACCTGCAGCGCCACGCTGTCTGCCGGCGCGTCCCCTGCTGCCCGCGTGCTGCCGGCCACCAGCGCCGTGCGGGCGCTCAGCGTGCCGCTCACAGGCTCCTCCCTGTTGGCGCCCGCCAGGCCGGACCAGGCCGGCGGCGCCGAGCCCTGCTGCGGCGGCGCCTGCGGCGGCGGCCCTGGGGCGGCAGCCTGCCCGAAACAGGGTGGCGCTGGGCCATTGGCAGGCGCGACGCCGGCGCTGACGCCGGGGTCCCAGCCCTGCGCCTGCTGCGGCGCCGGCGGCTCCACGCCGCGCCGCCGCCTCGCCAACTCGGTTAGCGTCATGACCACTTCCCGCGGCATGAGCGCCGCGCAGCGGCCGCCCTTGGCCGGGCAGCTGGCGCCCGGCGTCCCACCCGCATCCGTTGCAAGGCGCGCGGGGCCGAGCTGGCTCGGCCCAGCTTCGCGCACGTCCTGCACATGCCCGGTGCTCCACCGCGGCTTCAAGCCCGGCGGGCGCGCGTCCGCCGCGCCGCCGCCGCCGCCCAGGGTCCCACGCAGGTCAGCCGACAGCGTCGCTTCCCGGCTTCGCCCGGGCTCAGCCGTCCCTTCGCAGTCCATAGAGGCGGAGCGGCGCAGGGCGGCGGGCGGCAGGGCGCGCGCTGCGGCGTCCGGCCCGGGCGCGGCCGGCGCGCGGGGCGCGGCGCGCAGCGCGCGGGGCCTCTGCGGCCCCCTCCAGGCCCGGGCGCGGGCCGCAAAGGCGGCCGCGCGCTCGGCGCCGGGCGCGTGCCGCGCCAGCGCGGCCGCCTCGCGGCGCTGGTCCGCCGCGATGCGCAGGCGCCGCACGTGCGCGCCGAGCGCGGCGCGCTGCTCCGGGCTCGCGCCGCCCCTGGCCAGGACCCGTGTCATGCCCAGCGCACTGCGCAGCCCTGCACGCGCCTTGCACGGCGGTGCCGGTGCGCTTCGCAAGGCAGACATCTGCCTCCGTCTGGCCACCATGGTCTGGCCACCCCTGTGTCCCGGGAGTACGCGTGGGCCACAGACTCGAGTGAGGCAGGACCAGGCGTGCTGGCAATGGAGGGCTGGACGTCACGGGCGCACCCCACCGCGGCGGTCTCGGCGTGCGCACGCGCCAGCTGCGACAGCGGCAGCGCTACCTCGCTGCCCACGGCTAGCAGCGCCGCCTGCCGGGCCAGGTCGGGGGAGGCGGTGCTGCGGTCCGGCTCGCCCATGCGGCCCTCGTCCGCCGCCTCCAGCGACGCTGCCAGTCTGCGGGCGCGCAGTAACGCGGCGGCCGTCACAGGCGCGGCATGTCGCTGCCGGTCCGCGCACGCACAGCGGCAGGCAGGCCAGCACGCTCACAGGCAGGGAAGGCCGCGGGTGCCAAAGCTGCCGAGGCGCCTGCAGCCGTGCCGCATGCCAGGGTGATGCGGAGTGCGCGCATGCCAGAGCTCAGCAGAGGCGTGCGGTCACACGGGTGACCGCATGCACCAGATTATCCTTCACGTCATGCCTATCTGCAACATGCGGCAACTTGGCAGGTGACACGTGTGAATGCAAGAGCGCAACCCTTTTCGTATATGCATGCGCCCGCACTGCGCAAGCATTGGCTCCGGCGCGGTCTCGGCAGCACCGCCAGCGACCAGGTACCGGTCGATGATGAGCGCACACTGCTCGCCAAAGACGTAGGACGCCAGCGCCAGCTGCAGGCCGATGACGAGGCCCCACAGCATGTCGGACCACTGGCCGCCCTCCCAGCCCTGCCCTGCATGCGCGGCCCAGCGGGTCGCCAACAGTGAGATTCCGAGGACCCTTCCCATCATTGCAGGCGGTAAGTCTCACCTGTGGCTGCGCATTGGCCTCAGCACGCATGATGCACTTCTGATGCATGGAATGGAATGTACTGGGTGTCCAGCAGTCTGCAAGAACCGCTTTTGTGAGCAACATCAACAGGAAGTTTGACTGCAGGCCACAAGGCAGTCAGGAAGGCTGCCTCCCCAGGAGGGAAGCGTACCCCCAACAAGCTGCAGGAGCAGCATGTAGACCCAAGAAGCGAACGTGGTCAGCGACCCACAGAAGCCCGTGCGCAGGCCTATCTGCAGCTCTGGCCGCGCCTGCGCAGCGCGCACAGACCTAAAGCGCTTCAGGCCTTGTCAACGCTCCAGCGCTCTCTGCGAAGTGCAGGCACTTCCCTCCTCCCCAAGCGCGCGAGCGTGCAAGCGTGCCAAGGACGCAGGCGTGCGAGGCGCACCTGCCAGCTGTGATGAGCGGGCAGGATAGCCAGTGCCTTGTTGGTATTGAGGCCCAGCGTGGAGGACGCCGCCAGCAGCCCCATCACAAAGCTGCCCAGCATGTTTGGGGGCAGGTCTGTGAAGTAGGCACCCAGGCTGTTCCGTTTGGCGCCTGCACACAGCACACTGTGCTCAATTGCGACGCTGAGCACAGCAGGGTGCAGCCCAGGCAGCACAAGCAGCATGGTACGATGGGTGAGCGCAAGTACGTACCCGCCGAGGTCAGGCAGACACCAAAGCTGCCTGTGCACCCATTGGTGAACAGCGCATCCAGATAGATGCGCGTGAGGACCCCGAGCTGGCTCCAGAAGGCGAGGTGGAGCAGCACCACCACCACCTCCCGCGCCTTGGCCCCCATCACGAGCGGCAGCGGGAGAGAGCCTTTCTGCTCATATTGCTTATGATGTCTGGCCTGGAACGTACTGACAGGACCTGCATGTGAGTATCTTAGATCTTAGATTGCCAAACGGCTGGCTCGGTTCACAAGCTGCTTGATTTTCACTTGAACCTTGCCAAAAATTGCCCACGGGAGGCCCTGAGAGAGGGGGGGGTGTGGGTCCCATCATTTCCAGGTCCAGGCTCACACACAGAGTGTTGGAACACAGCGTACCATGTTACCTTGCTTGTGCACTTGCGTGTACGTCATGTTCACAGGCAGTTCTTAGAGCCTGGTCTGACCGATTTGCATACAGTAGTACGCATACTCCTGTGAACAGACTACAGCGCTTGGCACGTCTCCCTCTGCGGGTGCACAGGACTCAAGTTCTCAGCATACACACAGAAGCATCACGCTTCAAGCATGGCATGCACCAAGTGGACTAGCAAACCAAACACACAGGTGCCAGGACTGCAATGCACTGGACTGTGCTTACAGCGTCTTAACAAAGTTATGAACAATCATCATCCCGTTGTCGGTGATGATGCTCTCGGGATGGAACTGCACGCCCTGCGCATCACACGCGCGTTGCAGCCAGCAGCAAAGATTGCTGTGTTCACGATGCAAAGCACGGAGTGGACGCAAAGCAGCTGTGGACGCAAGCAGCAGGAGCGGCACGTCACCAAGCACAGCGTCTTGCACGCACCACACCCCATGCAGGCACCCTCAACTGACAGCATGCGTGCCTGGATGTGCGGGTATTTCCGGTGCCGTACAGCCATGATGGTGCCGTCCTCGGTCCAGGCAGTCACCTCCAGCTCCCCTGGGCAGCTGTCCTTCTCGATGACCAGGCTGTGATAGCGTGCGGCGGCGAATGGGCTCTCCATGCCCTGCAGGTTGCTGGAAGCAGCGTCGCAGATGTCCATGCAACATTGTGTTTGCATGTGAACATGGGCGCATGACTACACATTGTTTCGGCAACCGCTGTGTGCCAGACAGGCACCAATGCACGGCGCGCCGGTGACAAGCATAACCTGGCATGTCAGCCTTCAACAGGTTGCTTGCTGTCTGCATGGGGATATTGCCGCGCACTTCACATGCAATCCAATAACCTGCCTCTGTTCGCCAGGCATGCAGTACGTTGCTCCAGCCCGCCACAGCCAGGCTCATTCTGTATTCATCAATGCGCTACGCTGCCATCATGGCACTCAAAAAGCTCCCGGGAACCAGTAGCAGGCCGCACCTCCAGCAGGCCGACGTTGGTGTGCGTGACGGGCGAGACTTTGCCGTGCATGACGCCGCAGGGTGCGCGCACGACGCGGCCGCCAAACACCTCGCCGATGCACTGGTGGCCCATGCACACGCCGAACAGCGGCAGGCGCGGCCCCAGCTCGCGCACGACCTCCATGGACACGCCTGAGTCCGCGGGCC
>JAABUX010003290.1_pt1 | contig 21570 bp, 14 predicted proteins | sample 5561851 | NCBI WGS metagenome assembly JAABUX01 (sample SAMN10711883, study PRJNA513361) | rock metagenome | isolation source: Antarctica rocks | place: Antarctica: Victoria Land, Richard Nunatak red sandstone | collected 2016-01-03 | reverse complement strand
CTCGACATCTCGCCGTACCTGCGCAATCAGAACGTGGTACCGCCGAGCACGTTGCGATACCGGTTCAACTGGGAAGCGCCGCTCGCGTTCTCACCGCACGACGGACGCGTCGCGTATTACGGCGGCAACGTGCTTTTCGAGACGCGCGATCGCGGGGTTCATTGGACCGCCATCTCGCCCGATCTGACGCGCAACATCAAGTCGCGCCAGATGCTGTCGGGCACACCGCTGCGGCTCGACGTCACCGGCGCCGAGACGTACGATACGATCCTCGACATCGCTCCTTCGACCGCGGTCGCAAACGAGATTTGGATTTCAACCGACGACGGTCGCGTGCAGCTCACGCGCGACGGCGGCAACCATTGGCACGACGTGACGATGCGTGGCGTCGGCCCCGACGCACGCATTCCGACGATCGAGCCTTCGCACCGCGATCCCGGGACGGCATATGCGGTGGTCGACCGGCACTTTTCGGGCGACCGCGCGCCATATGTTTTCGTCACGCACGACTACGGCCGGACATGGCGGTCCATCATCGATGGTTTACCGAGCGATCAGTTCGCGCGTGCGATCTGCGAAGATCCGCGCGATTCCAACCTGCTCTTCGCCGGACTCGAAAACAGTGTTTGGTGGAGCGACGACGGCGGCGCGACGTGGCGCAGCCTCCAACAAAACCTCCCGCCATCGTCGGTGCGCGACTTGCGCGTGCAAACCGACCTTGGCGACCTCGTGGCAGCGACGCATGGCCGCGGTATTTGGATTCTCGACGACATCACGCCGCTCGAAAACGCTGCGCACGCACGAGCGCTCCATGTAGCGTTGTTCGCGCCGCGTCTCGCGCGCCAGTGGGAGCAGTACACGCCGACGGTCAACGCACGCGCGAGCGGCGAAGGGCCGCCCGGCCCCGCCATCTTCACGTATTACCTCGCGCAGCCGGCCAAAAAATCGCCCCGGCTCGACGTGCTGGACGCACGCGGTACGCTCGTACGGCGTTTTGATCCAGAGACGGGCGACGGCACAGCGACCAGCGGCAACACCACGGCGACCGCGACGAACGTGGCCGGTTTCAACCGCGTGACGTGGGATCTGAGCGCGCAACCGCCCGTACCGTGGTACCGTGCTCCCAAGTGGAATCGCGGGCCTGACAGCGGCGCCGATCTGATGCCCGGCACGTACACCGTGCGTCTCTCCGTCGGAAATCGTCAGTATCGTCAACCCATCGTCATTGCGCCCGATCCGCGCGCGCACCGAACCGCGGCCGAACGCGCTGCACACGTCGCCTACGTGCGCGGCCTCGTCGATCGCCTATCGCGCATCGACGTCGCGCTCAACGCGCTCGATAATCTGCAATTGCAGCTCCCCTTACGGATCACCGCGCTCGAGAAGCATCCCACGACGGCCGCAACGCTGGCCCAGGCGCGCGCCGCACTTGGGCAGGCGAATCGTGACGCCTACACGCTCAGTTCACATCCCGAAAACGGACAAGACAACGACTTCCTACGCGACCTCCTGCGCGAGCGCGTGCAATCGCTCGTCGGCATCGCAACGACGTTGTCACCGACGGCCGAACAGACGCGCGAAAGCACCGCTCTCGAGCGCGAAATCGACAGCGCGCTCGCCGCTCACGACGCTTTCATGCGCAACCGCGTTCGCCCGCTACAGGCCGCCCTTACCACCGCCGGCGTGCCGGCGATCGACCTTGCCGCACGTCCCGCGAAGCCTGATCCCAATGCCCCAGAAGACGAACACGGTGACCGCCGGGAGAACCAGTGAAGCGTTCGGGGATCAATCCAAGGAAAGCAGCAGTGGGACGTCGACGCGCTCGTACATGATGTCGAGTGACAGTCGACCAAACGGTGTATCGAAACCTTCAATGACTTCCTGCATGGGTTTCATATCGCCGTTCGGTCCGCGCTCGTAGAACACGCTCCAGCACCGTCGACTGTCGATGATCACGTGGACATTCAGCGACGGGATTTTTCTGCACTCAAGGACCTTGTCCCCGAGGTCAACTGTAGAAGTTGATTCTGAAAGAACTTCTACGATAAGCGACGGCGAGCGTAGTCGGCACGCACGTTGATGCGCGCCCGGTCCGAGGTCAACGGCGTCGCATGAGATCGCAAGGTCCGGTTTGAAGCCATGCGGCCGTCCAGGCGTAATTACAGTCGCATTGGTAAACTTTGCGACAGCCCGCTTGCCGCGTAGCTGCCGCAAGGGCATCGCCGACATTTGTAACGATAAGCTCGTGCTGCATCGATGGCGATTCCATACGGACGACAACGCCATCGTAGTACTCGAGTCGGTCGTCGCTGAGCGCCTCCATGCGTTCGTACTCTTCAAACGAGATTCGCTTTGGGTCTTCCATTATGGCGCGGCGGCGACTGTTTCGCGGGCCGTGATCGAAGGGCCGTTGTACGTTTCGGGATATTCGCCGGTTAGGCAGCCGAGGCACATCTCGCCGCGCTTGCGTGCAACCGCTTTCAGCAGACCGTCGCGGCTGAGAAAGCCCAGCGAATCGGCCCCGATCTTTGAACGGATCTCCTCGACCGTGTAGTTGGCTGCGATCAGTTCTTCGTGCGTCGCCATGTCGACGCCCAAGTAGCAGGGATGGATGATCGGCGGCGAGGTGATGCGCACATGGACTTCGCGCGCGCCCGCATCACGCAGAAGCTTCACGATGCGCGGCGTCGTCGTGCCGCGCACGATCGAGTCGTCGACGACGACGACGCGCTTGCCTTCGAGCAGTTCGACGATGGGGTTGAACTTCAGCGCGACGCCGCGCGCGCGCATACCTTGATCGGGACTGATGAACGTACGACCGATGTAGCGGTTCTTGATGAGCCCCTCGACGTAGGGCAGGCCCGATTCTTGCGAGTATCCCATCCCGCCGGGAACGGCGCTATCCGGCACGGCCATGACGACGTCGGCGGTAGACGGATGCTCGCGCGCAAGCTGACGTCCCATTTCCAGCCGCGCCATGTAGATCGACGAGCCTTTGAGCACCGAGTCGGGCCGTGCGAAATAAATATATTCGAACATGCACAGCGCCTGCGGCTTGGGTTGCGTCGGCTTGTCAACGTGGAGACCTTCAAAGTCGACCCAGATGATTTCGCCGGGATCGAGTTCACGCAGATATTGCGCTCCAACCGTTGCGAGCGCACACGATTCCGAAGCGAACATGTACCCGCCACCCGGGAAGCGTCCATAGCACAGCGGACGCACGCCCCACGGATCACGGAAAGCGTAGAGGGCTTTCTCGGTCGACATCACGACCGAATACGCGCCTTCAGCCTCGCCCATCACGTACCGTATGCGTGCGACCAGGTCGTCGCCTGGAGCTTGCACGATCGCCTTGGCTAGCACCTCGGAATCGGAACTCGCCTGCAAAACGGTAGCCGCAGCGAGTTCGCCGCGCAAGGCATCGATGTTGGTCAGATTTCCGTTGTGCGCCAAGGTGACGTCGCCGAACGGTGCCCGCTCGAGTAGCGGCTGGGCGTTGACGACAGCGGAGGAGCCGGTTGTCGAATAGCGCGTGTGGCCCACGGCGATATAACCGGTCAGCTTCCCGAGAATCTCTTCATCGAAGATGCTCGAGATCAGGCCCATTTCGCGATGGCACGCGATCGTCGCTCCGTCGGAGACGGCGATCCCGGCGGATTCTTGCCCTCGGTGCTGCAGCGCGTAGAGCGCGAAATACGCTTGGCGTGCAACGCTGTGCCCGGGTGCGTAGATGCCGACGACCCCGCACGCTTCGTGCAAAGAGTCGCCTGCCGGAAGTCCAGCCTGGGCATCGTAGGCCCGCGCCATTACGGCGTTATTCCATGCTCCGGCGCTCAGTCATCCCGGCTGCGCGCTCCGAATATCTGCAAGAGCGCAAGAAAGATGTTGATGGCGTCGAGATAGATGGAGGTCGCCAGCTCGATCGCGGTTGACCCCGCGCCGCCTGCGCGGATCCGCGCGAAGTCGACCAGCACCAACAACGTGAACACGGCGAGCGTCAACCACGAATACACCGCCGGGTGCAGGAAGTGCGTGAAAGCCGACACCAGACCGGCGATGACGAGCGCAATCAGGGCACCGAACGCGATTCCCGATAAGCGACGGTAGTCGAAGCTCGTCAGAAAGACGACGCCCGCGAGGACCAGCATGCCGAGCCCCGTGGTCGACGCGGCATTGACGACGACCGCTGAGCCGTCGACCCGCGCGTAGGTCGCGACGACCGGGCCGATACCGATGCCTTCGCAGGCGGTGAACGCGTAGAACATGAGCATCGAAACGGCGGGGTTGCGCCGGGTCGCCGAAATCGCAATAAGGAACCCGAAACCGACGAGCATCGCAACGAGCGATGCGCTGTATGGGAAACCTTGAGCCAGGTATCCCGTGACCGCCGTTACGAGAAAACCGGCACCCGTGATTCCGAGAACCTGCCCGAGGAGCGACGCCGTCGGAACTGCCGCCGGTGCAGCGCGCGGGCGTTGCTGGTATTGATACATGCAAACCTCACTACCCGCGGAGCCAGACGCGAGTTTCGGCGACCGGCGCCGCGAGTGCGAGGGGCCCGATGAAGCGCTAGCCCTTGGCGGGCTTTTGCGATGCGGTCGGAGCGGCCGAAGCAGCCGGGCTGGCCGGGGCGCTCGAGGAAGACGCTTCGGGTGATGCGGCAGCCGATGGGGCCGGCTGCGCATTGCGCTGGGCCGCCGAAAGAAGGCTCGCCACGCTGTCGCTCACGTCTTTGGCCGCGCCGCGCGCTGCGCCGTTGTGCCGCCACGTTTTGTCGAAAGCAGCAATCGTTGCGTTGGCCATCCGCGTCTCGACGATGACCGAGCCGTTCTTAGCCAAACTCGGTTCGACGCTGTACCATTTAATGCCGATTTCGTGCGCCGGTGCTTGCAACGACTTACCGTGGTACTTACCGGCGGCAATTGCGTCGGCGTCACGTTGGATCACGTGCAGCGCGCTCACCACGTCGCTGTTCGACATGGTGGAATTTGCAGCGCCTGCGGCGACGGTTCCGAGGGCAAACCCCGCGCCCACCGCAGCGATACGAGCTAGATGTACTATCTGCATAGACTCATTCTAACCGAAGCTGTCCTGTGCGAAACCTCAGAGCGGCTCAGTTATCGCTGCTATGTCGCTGCGATACGTCAGCGGTAAACCGGTGCCAATACGCTGCGCTAGCTCGGCAACGGCGCCGTACGCACGTTCCCGTGCGTCGGCAATATCAGCGCCCAGCGCCGTGATCGTCAAGACGCGCCCGCCGCTTGCGGCAACGGTTCCATCGCGCACCGTCGACGCGCCCCAGAACGCGACCTTCCCTTCTCCCAGTGCCACATCGCCGGTTAAGCCTTGCAGCGGCGTGCTCGTACGCGGATAGTCCGCCGTTGCAAGCACGACGCCGACGCACGAGCCACCGTTGAACGTTGCCGCTTGCGCGTCGAGCGTACCCTGCGCCGCACTTGCAAGCAGTTGCGCAAGATCGCCGCTGACGCGCGGCATGATCACCTGCGTTTCCGGATCACCGAAGCGCACGTTGAATTCGATGACGTAGGGACCGCGCGCGGTCCACATCAGGCCACAGTACAGAACGCCGACGTAACGCTCTCCCTCCTCCATGAGGCCGCGCCGTAGCGGCCCGAGGATGCGTGCCTCGACGCTTTCTAGCGCATCGTCGGGGAAGCCGACCGGCGGCGAGTAGGCGCCCATGCCGCCCGTATTCGGACCGGTATCGCCGTCGCCGGCGCGCTTGTAATCGCAAGCCGCAACGACCGGTACGAAGACGTTGCCGTCGGCGACCGCAAACACGCTGATCTCGCGGCCTTCGAGACGCTCCTCGAGAAGCACGTCGCTACCGCCTCCGGGTAAATGCCCCGAGCCGTACCAGTTTTCAAGAACCGCCGCTGCCGCCGCCGCGTCGGGCGCCACGATCACGCCTTTGCCTGCGGCCAATCCGTCGGCTTTGACGACGCAGGCTCCGCGCCACTCGGCCAGCGCCTTGCGTCCGCTCGTGAGCGAATGCACGACCTTCGCGCGAGCGGTCGGAATGCCGTGGCGCTCCATAAACCGCTTGGCGAAGACCTTGCTCGACTCGAGCCGGCCAGCCGAACGGTTGGGTCCGAACACCGGGATGCGCGCCTCGCGAAAGCGGTCGCCGACGCCGGCAGCTATCGCCGTTTCGGGCCCGATGACGGCGAGCTCGATCTTCTCCTCGAGCGCGCGCGCAACGAGCGCTTTGCCGTCGGTCGCTGCAATGTTCCAATTGGTACCGCGCGCGGCGGTTCCGGCATTGCCTGGTGCAGCGAACAGCGCGCTGCACGACGGTGACTGCGCGAGCCGCCACGAGAGCGCGTCTTCACGCGCTCCGTTTCCGATGACGAGAATCTTCACCGCGGCGCGGAACCGATTTCGGTCATTCCCACTCGACGGTTGCCGGCGGTTTGGAGGTGACGTCGTAGGCAACGCGATTGACGCCGGCTACTTCATTGACGATGCGCGTGCTGATGAGTTCGAGCAAGTCGTGGGGAAGACGCGCCCAGTCGGCGGTCATGCCGTCCTCGCTCGCGATGGCACGCACGGCGACAAGGTCGGCATACGTGCGGCCGTCCCCCATGACGCCGACGCTCTGCAGCGGCGTCAGCACCGCGAAGTATTGCCACGGCCGTACGTCGAGCGCCGCCGCTTCGATCTCATCGGTGACGATCTTATCAGCGGCGCGCACGGTCTCGAGCCGTTGCGGCGTCACGGCACCGAGGATGCGCACCGCCAGTCCCGGGCCGGGAAATGGTTGGCGTTCGACGATGGCAGCGGGCAGCCCGAGCACGCGCCCGACCTCTCTCACTTCATCTTTGAAGAGCAAGCGCAGCGGTTCGACGAGCGAGAGGCGCATCGTTTCAGGCAAGCCGCCCACGTTGTGGTGCGACTTGATCTTGTGCGCCGCTTTTGAGTTCGGCGTCTTCGACTCGATCACGTCGGGATACAACGTCCCCTGCACGAGGAAATCCGCATCGCCGAGCCGCCGCGATTGTTCTTCGAAGATGGTGATGAATTCATGGCCGATGCGGATACGCTTTTCCTCGGGATCGACGACGCCGCCCAGCCGCTCCACGAAGCGTTCGCGCGCGTCGATGCGGATCACACTGAGATGCAGCACGTCGCGGAAAGCAGCGACGACCGTGTCCCCTTCGTTCGCCCGCAGCAGTCCCGTGTCGACGAAGATGCACGTGAGTTGCGATCCGATGGCGCGGGCGACCAGCGTGGCCGCCACCGCGGAATCAACGCCGCCCGAAAGCGCGCAGATCACCTTGCCGTCGCCGACCTGCGCACGAATCTCGTCGATCGCACGCTCGACGAACGACTCCATCTTCCACGACGGCTCGATGCCCGCCACCGAATGCAGAAAGTTTTCGATGACCCGCTTGCCGGCCGCCGTGTGCGCGACCTCGGGGTGGAATTGCACGCCGTAGATACGGCGTTGATCGTCGCCGAACGCCGCAATGACGGCGTTCTTCGTTTGGGCTAACGTCGCGAAGCCGGGCGGCGGCGCAAGCACCGTGTCGCCGTGCGACATCCAGGCACGCGTCGTTTGCGCGACGCCCGTGAAGAGTCGCGACGGCGCTTCGAGTTCGATTGTCGCAGGACCAAACTCGCGATGCCGCGCCGCGACGAGTTCGCCACCCAGATCGCGCGCGATCAGTTGCATGCCGTAGCAGATTCCCAGCAGCGGAACGCCCGAATGGAACACCTGCGGATCGATGCCGAGCGCACCGGGGGCAAGCGTACTCTCCGGTCCCCCCGTCAGGATGATCGCGGCCGGCTCGCGGTCGGCGATGGCGCTCCAGGACGCATCGTGCGGCAGAATCTCGGAGTAGACATTGGCTTCGCGCACGCGGCGGGCGATGAGTTGACTGTACTGCGCGCCGAAGTCGAGGATCACGACCGTCGCCACGCGAGGCGGCGCGGTCGGCTGCGTGCGGCCGAGCATGTCTGCGACTTCTAGCTGCCGGCGCGGCCTTCCGTTCCGGCTCCCTCGGCGGCGGTCGCAGCCGACAGAACGTCCCACAGACGCGCCGCATCAGCATCGTTCTTGGCTGCGGCGGAGACATCGCGCTCATGCAGCCCGTGAAAATATCGGCCCGACACGTGCGCAAGTTCCGCTGCCGTCGCGACGTGGAGGACCGGTAGGGCGCCGCGCGGCGGTGGTGGCAGAATGCGCATGAGAATGGTACGCGGAAGCGCCGGCAATTCGCGCCAGATGCCGGTTGCAATCCCGCCTGGGTGCACGCAGTTCGCCGCAATGCGCGGCTCGCGACGCGCGAGTTCAAGCGTGAAAAGCAGCAGCGCAAGCTTCGAGTTCGCATACGCGCGACCGCCGCGAAAGCGCCGGCGTTCGAATTCAAGATCGTTCCACACCATGTTGCCGTACCGGTATGCGGTCGATCCGACGTTGACGACGCGTGGAGCATCGGCGGCACGTAACGTCGGCAACAGCGCTTGCGTAAGCGCGAACGGTCCGAGAACGTTCGTCGCCCAGGTAGTCTCGTGACCGTCGACGCTGCAGCGGCGCGGCCCCGATACGACGATGCCGGCGTTGTTGACCAGCACGTCGAGCGCCGGGTGCTTCGCGCGAAAATCCTGCGCCGCCGTCCGGATTGATGCAAGCGACGACACATCGAGCGGTAAAATCTCCACTCCCACGGACACCGACGCCAGCGCCGCCGCGCCGCGCTGCGGGTCGCGAACCCCGGCAACCACGCGAGCGCCGCGCTCCGCCAGCATGCGCGCGACTTCCAGGCCAATGCCGCTGCTCGCCCCGGTGACGAGGATCGTCTTCCCTACGAGGTCATCGGCGGATTGCACGGGTGGTGCTTCCTTCGCTCTGCGCTGAATCATGCCGCCCCCAGCGCGGCACCATTCGCTCTCGACGCGTGTCGTACAATACCAGCATGGCGGCCGCTTTTCACCCATTGATCGAGGCGTGGTTCGAGCGGCATTTCAGCGCGCCGACCGAGCCGCAGGTTTTGGGGTGGCCGCAGATTCGCGCTGGGCGCGACGTGTTGATTGCCGCGCCCACGGGATCGGGCAAGACGCTGGCCGCGTTTTTGTTCTCACTCGATGAGATCGTGCGCCGGGCGGCAGCAGGCGAGCTGGGTGACGAGACGCTCGTCGTGTACGTTTCGCCGCTCAAGGCGCTGACCAACGACGTGCGCAAAAACCTGGAGACGCCGCTGGCCGAAATTCGGGAACTCGCCTCGGAGAGCGGGGTCGATCTCGGCGCGATTCGGACGGCGGTACGCACCGGCGATACGCCGGCGTCCGAGCGCGCGCGCATGCTGCGCGCACCGGCGCACGTGTTGGTCACGACGCCCGAGTCACTGTTCATCCTGCTGACCGCCGAACGCTCTCGCGCGGCCCTCAAAGCGGTGCGCACGATTATCGTGGACGAAATCCACGCAGTCGCCGGCGACAAGCGCGGTGCACACCTGGCGCTCAGCTTGGCGCGGCTCGATCACCTCGTCACGTCGAACGGCGGCGCGAAGCCGCAACGCGTCGGTCTGTCGGCGACCGTCAAGCCGATCGAGGATGTCGCGGCCTTCTTGAGTCCCGCGGCGATGATCGTCGACATCGGGCACCGGCGTGAGATGACGCTCTCGATCGCGCTGCCCGGCGATGAACTCGCGCACGTTGCTTCCAACGAACTGTGGGCCGATGTCTACGACCGCATCGCGGACCTAATCGGCACGCATCGAACGACGCTCGTCTTCGTCGGCACGCGGCGGCTTTCCGAACGGGTCGCATTCGCCCTCACGCAACGCCTCGGTGAAGGCATCGTCGTACCGCATCACGGCAGCCTCGCGCGCGCGACGCGCCAAGATACGGAGACGCGTCTCAAGCAAGGCGCCTTGCGCGCAGTCGTTGCGACGGCGTCGCTCGAGCTGGGCATCGACATCGGCTCAGTTGACCTCGTCGTACAGATCGGCTCGCCGCGTTCGATCGGCGTTGCCCTCCAACGGATCGGCCGCTCCGGCCACTGGATCGGCGCCAAACCCGAGGGCGTGCTGTTCGCCACGACGCGCGACGAACTGATCGAGTGCGCCGCGCTCGTACGCGCAATCCGAACCGGCAACATGGACCGCCTGTGCATCCCGGCGTCGCCGTTCGACATTCTCGCGCAGCAAGTCGTCGCCGCTTGTGCGTCGGCCGACGAGTGGCGCGAAGAGGACCTGTTCGCACTCGTGCGTTCCACGTATCCCTACGCCGATCTCGCCCGCGCCGACTTCGATGCCGTGCTGACGATGCTCGCCGACGGGATCGCAACCTCGCGCGGCCGCAGCGGCACCTTCTTGCACCGCGACCGCGTGAACGGGCGCGTGCGGGCGCGCCGCGGCGCGCGCATGGCCGCGATCATGTCGGGCGGTGCGATCCCCGACCGCGCCGATTACGCGGTCGTTGCGGAACCCGACAATCAACAGGTCGGCACGCTGGACGAAGATTTTGCGATCGAAAGCATGGCCGGCGACATCTTCTTGCTCGGCCAGACGTCATGGCGCATTCGCCGCGTGGAAGCCAACGTGGTGCGCGTCGAAAACGCGCACGGCGCGCCGCCGTCGGTGCCGTTCTGGAACGGCGAAGGCCTCGGGCGGACGATCGAACTGTCGACCGACGTTGCGCGGCTGCGCGTCGAGCTCGACGAACGCGATGACGAAGCCGCGTACGCGTTGCTCGAACGCGATTGCGGACTCGACCGCGGCGGCGCCGACCAAGCTCTTTCCTACGTCCGCGCCGGAAAGGCCGCGCTCGGCGTGGTGCCGAGCGATACGACGATCGTCGCGGAGCGTTTCTTCGACGAAGGCGGCGGCATGCAGCTCGTCGTGCATTCGCCGTTCGGCGCGCGCATCAATCGCGCGTGGGGGCTAGCACTGCGCAAGCGCTTCTGCCGCTCGTTCAATCTGGAACTGCAAGCGGCGGCCACCGACAACGGCATCGTGATCTCGCTTTCGGAGCAGCATGCATTCCCGCTCGACGCCGTGTTCGCGTTCGTCAAGACCGCAAGCGTCGACGACGTGCTGACGCAAGCCTTGTTGCCCGCGCCGATGTTCGGTGCGCGGTGGCGTTGGAACGTCACGCGCGCACTCGCGGTGCTGCGCATGCGCAACGGCCGCAAGGTCGCACCCCAGCTGATCCGCATGCGTTCGGACGACCTGCTCGCGGCGGTCTTCCCCGACCAGGCAGCGTGCCCGGAGAATCTGTCGGGCCCGGTGCGCATCCCCGATCACGTGCTGGTGCGCGAAACGATCGAGAACTGCTTGCACGAGGCAATGGACCTCGACGGCTTCAAAGTGCTGCTCGGAAAGCTCGAAAGCGGCGAACTGCGCACGGTCGCCGTCGAAACGCCGACGCCGTCGCCCTTCTCCCACGAGATTCTCAACGCGAACCCGTACGCGTATCTCGACGATGCGCCGCTCGAAGAACGCCGCGCGCGTGCGGTGCAGCTGCGCTCGGTCGTCGGCAGCCATGCGGTCGACGGCATCGGACTGCTCGATGCGACCGCCATCGCCGAAGTTGCGGCGGAATCGTGGCCGACGGTGCGCGATGCCGACGAACTGCACGATGCGCTGCTGACGCTCGTCGCACTAGCGCCGGTCGAACCGTGGCAGCCATACTTTGAAGCGCTCCGCGAGCAACGCCGCGCCACCACCGTGCGCGTCGATACGGCGACCTTCTGGGTATCGGCCGAGCGCCTTTCGTTGTTTGCACTCGTGCACCCGGAAGGCACCGCAGAGCCGGCGATCGCCGGGGTTGAACCCGCGCAGCCGTTACCGGCGACGCGCGAAGCAGCGCTGGCCGAAATCCTGCGCGGTTGTCTCGAATCGACGGGACCGCAAACATCCGCCGATCTGGCGGCGCGCTTTGCGTGCGATGAAACGCCCGTTGAGTCGGCGCTGCTGCAACTCGAAACCGAAGGTCAGGTGTTACGCGGCCATTTCCACTCGAACGCGCAGGAATGGTGCAATCGCCGCGTGCTAGCGCGCATTCATCGGCGCACCCTCGGAACGTTGCGCCGTGAGATCGAGCCCGTTACCACGCTCGAATTCGTGCGTTTCCTCTTCCACTGGCAACATGCAACCCCGCGCACGCGGCTGCACGGCGTCGACGGCACGTTGCACGTCATTCGTCAGCTCGAAGGCCTCGAAGTACCGGCAGCCGCCTGGGAAACGCAGGTGCTGCCGCGCCGGATCGCGGGCTACAAGCCCGATTATCTTGATAAATTGTGCCAGTCCGGCGAGATCATGTGGGGCCGTCTTTCGCCGCATCCTGCGCTCGTCGCCGGCCGCGTTCACGCCGAGGACAAGACTGCAGAGCCGGTTTCCGGCAGCGGCGGTAAGCCGCCGAGGCGTAAAGTACGGCCGACGAAGCTCGTCCCGATTTCGCTGTTTGCGCGCGACGGCGCGGAGACGTTGGTTGCACGCGAGACGGTGGACGAAAGCGCGCTGTCGCACGCCGCTTGCGACGTGCTCGCCGCAATTCGGCGCCGTGGCGCACCCTTCTTCACCGAACTCGTGCGCGATACACGCCGGCTGCCGGCCGAGATCGAAGAAGCGTTGTGGGAACTCGTGGCCGCCGGCCTCGTGTCGGCCGACGGCTTCGATGCGTTGCGCGCCCTCGCCGATCCCAAGCGCCGTCTCGGCGAGAAGGCCCGCTCCAGCCGTCCGCGCTCATCGAGCGGACGCTGGACGACGCTCGTTGCCGAACGCGAACACGTCGCCGTCGAGGCGTTCGCGCGCCGGCTGCTGGCGCGCTACGGAGTCGTGCTGCGCGACATCGTCAAACGGGAACCGCTGGCACCGCCCTGGCGCGAACTGCGCGCTATCCTCCGCCGCATGGAGGCACAAGGCGAGATTCGCGGAGGTCGCTTCGTTGGAAGTTTCATAGGCGAACAATTTGCGTTGCCGCAAGCCCTCGATGCCTTGCGCTCCGTTCGCCGCTCCGGTGCGACCGACGAAATCCTCGACGTCCCGTCCGTTGACCCACTCCACGTCGCCGTCGCAATGTTGCCCCCGCAACCCGGGTCATCCGGGGCCGTCGCGGAGATCGCGGCCGCGAACTAGTCGTCCGCTATCAGCGCATCGTCGGCATGGCGTAGTGTGCGCCGGCGCGCACGCCGGTCGGCCAACGGCTGGTCACCGTTTTCAGGCGCGTGTAGAACCGGACGCCTTCGGGACCGTGAATGTGATGGTCGCCGAAGAGCGACGCTTTCCAACCGCCGAAACTGTGGAACGCCATCGGCACGGGGATCGGAACGTTGATGCCGACCATGCCGGCTTGCACTCGTTCGGTGAAGGTACGTGCCGCATCGCCGTCGCGCGTGAAGATGGCCGCGCCGTTGCCGCACTCGTGCCCGTTGACGATGCCGAGCGCGCTCTCGAAGTCGGCAGTGCGGACGATACCGAGCACGGGACCGAAGACCTCTTCCTTGTAGACGCGCATGTCGGGCGTGACCCGATCGAGTACCGTTGCACCGAAGAAGAATCCGCCGTCGGGCGCGCCCTGAGCATTGCGGCCGTCGACGATGATCTGCGCCCCTTCGCGTTCCGCCAGATCGACGTAGCCGCGCACGCGCGCATGGTGCTCGGCCGTAACGAGCGGTCCCATCTCCACGCCCTCGTCATCGCCGGCACCAACGTGCAGTGACGCGATGCGCTCGCGCAGGCGCCCCACGAGTGCCTCGGCGACCGCGTCCCCGACCGGTACGGCGACCGAAATCGCCATGCACCGTTCACCGGCCGAACCGAAGGCAGCACCCATTAAGGCGTCTGCGGTTTGTTCCAGATCGGCGTCCGGCATGACGACGAGGTGATTCTTCGCGCCGCCCAAGGCTTGCACGCGTTTGCCGTTGGCCGTGCCGCGCTCGTAGACGTGACGTGCGACGGGCGTGGAGCCGACGAAGCTGATCGCCGCTACGCCGGGATGAGCGAGCAATGCATCGACCACTGCCTTCGCGCCGTTGACGACGTTGAAGACGCCATCCGGCAGCTCCGCCTGTGCTAATAGTTGCGCCAATTCCAGCGCAAGCGACGGATCTTTTTCACTCGGCTTCATGACGAACGTGTTGCCGCAGGCGAGCGCGACCGGAAACATCCACATCGGAACCATCGCCGGGAAATTGAAGGGCGAGATGCCGGCGCAAACTCCCAGCGGTTGCCGCAGCGAGTAACTATCGACGCCGCGGCCGACGTTCTCACTGAACTCCCCTTTGAGCAGATGCGGGATGCCGCAGGCGAACTCGACCACTTCGAGGCCGCGCTGCACTTCGCCGCGAGCATCGGCCAACGTTTTGCCGTGCTCGCTCGTGATGATGTGCGCGAGTCGCTCGGCATGCTCTAGCACCAATTCCCGAAACCGGAAGAGCACCGCGGCGCGACGAAGCGGCGGCGTCGCGGACCAAGCCGCAAACGCACCCTGTGCGGCGTTCACCGCGGCATCGACGGTCGACGCATCGCCGAGCGCGACCGACTTCGTAATCTGGCCGGTCGCTGGATCGTAGACGGGTGCGCTCGCCGCGCCGTCGGTCGCAATGAGGCAACCTGCGATGTAGTGACCAAGCGTCGTGCGGGCCAGTGTTTGCGTCATCGGTCCTCGAGAACGGAGAGTCCGACGCGCAGCGCATCCGCCAACGCGCAAAGTTCGGCGTCCGAGATGGAAAGAGGCGGCGCAAGCGTGAGCACGTTACCCATACCGCCGACCGTTGCGGCGTTGCGGCCGATCAGCACGCCGTTCTCCTTGGTGCGCGCGATGACGCGATCGGCATCGGCCTCGCTGCAACGCTGCCCGTTGCGCGCGAGTTCTACGCCGATCATCAGTCCGCGGCCGCGCACCTGCGCGATTGCCGGATGCCGCCAGCCCGTGATTTCGTTTCGCAGCCACGCGCCGCCGGCCGCGCTGCTCGCGACGAGATTTTCGCCCTCGATGATAGCGATGTTGGCAAGCGACGCCGCGGCCGCGACCGGATGTCCGCCGAACGTACTCAACTGCGAGAACTCGCGATGCTCGCCGGGATCACCGTAGAACTGTTCGAAGACGCGGTGCGAGACGGCGGTCGCGCCGATCGGTTGATATCCGCTGCTCAACCCTTTGGCCAGCGTGATGATGTCGGGCAACCCGTCAGGCCAATGCTCGCACCCGAACATGGCGCCGGTCCGGCCGAAACCCGTAATGACCTCATCGGCGATCAGCAGGATGCCGTTGCGGTCGCACAGCGCGCGCAAACGCGGGAAGTAGTCGTCCGGCGGTTCGATGACGCCGCCGCCTCCGATGATCGGCTCCGCCAGCACCGCGGCGATGGTGTGGGCGCCTTCGTAACGGATGCAACGCTCGATCTCGTCGATCGGGTCGAACGTGCAGCGTTCGTGCGCGCCGACCGCGCAGTCTTCGCACGCCGGCGGCGAAACGTGCACGAAGCCCCCGAGCAGCGGCTCGAAGCGGGACTTGCGTTCAACTTGGCCCGTTGCACTAAGCGAACCGAGCGTCCAACCATGATAGGCGCGGTACCGCGCGATGATCTTGTAGCGGCTCTCCCCGGGAAAGTGCTGTTGCTGAGCTTGACGCGCTATTTTGATCGCCGTCTCGACCGCTTCGCTTCCGCTGTTCGTAAAATACGTGTGTTCGAGATCACCCGGCAGCATGCGCGCGAGCGTGCCGGCCAGTTCGAGCGTCACCGGCGCCGGCCGGAACGGCGACGCGTACGCGAGGCGCGCCATCTGTTCGCCGGCAGCCTCCACGATCGTGCGCCGGCCATAGCCCACGTTGACGCACCACAAGCCCGACATGGCATCGAGATACCGGTTGCCGTGCGTGTCCCAAACGAAGCAGCCATCGCCCCGCTCGATAAGCATCGGAGCGAGCGCCGTGCGGTACTGCGTCATCGGACGCCACAGTGCATCGGTATATGAAGTGTGAAGTTCGAGCGCCATCGAACGTCGTTACTCGCCGCGGGCGCACCGCCCCTACTCCCCACCGCAAAAGGGCGGCGTCACGCGTTCGACCAATAGGAAGACGGTCGCGTTGCGCGGGATTCTCGAGCGATGACACATGGTCGCGGGCGCAGTGACCAAGCCGAAATCTCGCTCGGTGCAGTGCCGCTCGCCATCGGCGGAGTCAGTTCGGAACTCCTGGCGGGCACGTACGGGACGCCGCTGCTAGCCGTCGATCTCGGTGTGTTCGATCGAAACGTCGCGCACTTCACAATGCTTGCTCAAGACCTCGACATCGACGTTTCGTATGCGGCCAAAGCATTTATTCTGGTGGGGCTGGCGTGGCGGCTCGCGGGTACCGCACTCGGTCTCGATGTCTGCTCGCTCGGCGAATTGCTGACGGCGGAACGTGCAAAGTTTCCGGCGGCCCGCATGGTCATGCATGGGTGCGCGAAAACCGACGATGAACTGCGTGCCGCGGCGACCGGACGCGTCGGCAGAATCGTGATCGATAACGTTGCCGAGATCGAGCGGCTCGCCGCATATGCGCGTCCGGAACGCCCGGCTTCCGTCCTACTGCGCGTAAACACCGGCATCGAAGCCCAGACTCATGCCTTCGTTCGAACCGGCGGCGAGGGTTCGAAATTCGGCCTGTCGCCGAAGAACGCTTTGCGCGCCGTAGCGCGGGTGTGTGCCGCGCCGACGTTGCGGTTCGCCGGGCTGCACAGTCATCTGGGCTCGCAGATTTTTGAACCCGCCTCGTACCTTGCAAGTTTGTCGGTACTGTTGGATCTGTGCGCGTCCGTGAACGCGCTCACCGACGTGCCGGCGCTCATCGTCGGCGGCGGCTTCGGCGTCGATCCACGGCGCCGGAACCGTCGCAGCGATGTCGCAGCCATCATGCGGGACCTCGCTGACCACTGCGTGCGCGGTGTCCGCGAACGCGGGATTGCCCAGCCGCGACTCGGCATCGAACCGGGCCGCGCCATTATTGCGGACGCCGGCACGTCGCTCTACCGCGTTGCCGTTACCAAGCGTCAGGGTGACCGGCGCTTCATCATCGTCGACGGCGGCATGGCGGACAACCCCCGACCAGCGCTGTACGGCGCCTTCCACGAACCGTCGCTGGTCGGCCGGGCATCCTCAGCGACGTGCGAAGAGGCAACGGTCTGCGGACGCTCGTGCGAGAATGACGAGCTTGCCGTCGCGCCGCTACCGCTCGACGTGCGGCCGGGTGATTTGCTCGCGATGTCGACGACAGGCGCGTATACCTACAGCATGGCCAGCAACTACAACCGCTTCCCCCGTCCCGCGGTCGTCTTCACCGAGCGTGGAATGCACCGCCTCGCGGCGCGCCGCGAAACCGACGCCGACGTGCTGCGCAACGATGTCGATGATACGCAAAGCGACCAACCGATGCGTTTGGAATCGAGATCCTCGTGAATCGCGCCGATTTTATAGTGCTCACCGGCACATCGGCGGCCGCGCGCGCCCTACCCGGTGATCCGGCCGAAGCACAAATATCGGGCGGCCGCACGTTTTTCCAGTCGTTCGTCAGCGCGCCGTTCCCGCACCGTAGTCGCACGTCGGGTCACGATTACGAAGGCAAGCATTACGGGGTTGCCGGGCACTACGATGACGGTACGGTCGGTATCTTCGTGCCCGATACTCTTCATCCGACCGACGGCGCGACTGATTTCATCGTGCACTTTCATGGTTGGAACAACGACGTGCGCACGGTATTTGCGCGCTACCGTTTACGCGAGCAAGTCGTTGCCAGCGGACGCAACGCCGTCTTGTTGGTGCCGCAAGGTCCCAAGAGCGCGCCGGATTCGGGCGACGGAAAGTTGGAACTCGACGCCGGCGGATTTCTACGCTTGATGGGCGAGGTCGCAACTTGGTTGCAGCGCAACGGCAACGTGACGACCGCTCGGGTCGGGCGTATCGTGCTCTCGGCGCACAGCGGCGGATACGGGGGTGCCGGCGGTGTGCTCATGCGCGGCGGCTTGAACGATTCGATTACCGACGTGCTGCTTTTCGATGCGGCCTATGGGTATTACGATGCGTTTGCGGCTTGGGCAAAGGCGTCGCCGCAACACCACCTGCTGAGCCTATTCACCGACGACACGAGCACCGGTAACACCGCCCTGATGGGTAGGCTGCAAACGCCGCAACCGAACCTGTACGTCCGCTTGGCGGATACGATGACGCTCGGCCAGTTGCAGACCCGTGCGCCGACGTTCGTCCTAACAACGAGCGTCGCGCACGATGAGCTGTTGCAGAAATACGACTGGTTCAACCTCTTCCTGCGCGCAACAGCGCTGACCTGAGCGACGGCGACATACGTACGTCACACATATTGACGTCTGCGTGTTGCGATACGACTCCAAAACGGTCATTCCGGTCGCGCGTCACCGCCGCCAAGATTGAAGGCCCATCGGCAAGGCGGCGGGCGCCAGCGGCGTCAGCGCGAGGCCAGTCAGATTCTTCGGCACAACCGCGCCGAGCCGAACTGAATACAGGTAGAGTTCCGGAAGGTCTTCGCTCGCCAGCATCTGGTACCGATCGAGAGCCGTGCGGGCGGTTCGAGGCGACGGGGCGGTTCGCGCCGTTTCGAGGGCCCGGTCGATCTGCGGATTATCGTAGAAGCCTTCGTTGAAGCCGCCGTTGGCGCGGGTCTGCGTCGAATGAAAGTATTTGTAGTCGTCGGGATACGGCAGCAGAATCACGCCGCGCAATGCTAACTGGAAATTGCCGGCGAGTTCGTCACTGAAGAACGTTTGAAGCTCCTCGTTCTCGAGGACGCAGTCGATACCGACGGCGCGGAGGTTTGCCTGGACGAGTTCGGCCACGTTGCTGCCCACGGCATCGGTCGCGCCCTCGGTTTTGAGCGTGATGCGCAGCGCCTTTCCGTTCCTCATGCGCACCCCGCCGTACAATTGCCAGCCGTCGGCGTCGAGCAGGCGCCGCGCCCGGGCCGGATCGTACGCGTACGTCTTCACGCGCTTGTCGTAGTATGGCGAAAACGTCGGCAGCGGGCCGTTGAGGATGTCGGCCTGACCGCTCATGATGCCGCCCGTGATGAAACGCCGATTGAGCGCGTACATCATCGCGCGCTTGACGGCGGGATCTGCAATCCACGCGATGCCGGGATCGCGATAGTTGGGCACGAGCGCAAAGGCGACGTTCCACGGCCATGTGACGAAACGGTGATCGCCGCGCAAGCGCGCGTGGACGCGCCATAGGTTGGGCGGAATGCCCGTCACGTCGACTTCGCCGGCATCGACGGCGGCATAGAGCGAATTCTGTTCGGGATAGACGCGGAACGCGATCTCGTCGAGCTTCGGCTTCGGACCCCAGTACAGCGGGTTCGGCCCGATGACGAGCGACGACTCGGGCACGTTGCGAAGGATACGCCAAGGTCCGCTGATGATCGGATGCTGCGAGAACGCCGTATTGCCGATGACGAACTTGGCTTCTCGTTCCGATTGGGGCGGATAGCGCCCCAGCACGTGTTCGGGCAACGCGACCGTTTCGCCGAGCGCATTCTCCAAGAATGGCGGAGACGGTTTGGAAAGACGAACCTCCACCGTATGAGCATCGAGAGCGCGCACGGAACGCATCAACGTAAAATCGCCCGCGAAGCTTCTTGGCAGGAGCCGGTTGCGACCGAGTTTGACCGCGAAGACGACGTCCTTCGCGGTGAGCGCGGTACCGTCCGACCACCGCACGCCGCGGCGCAATCGCAGCACGTAGCGTGTGCCGGCATCGCCGACGTCCACGCGGTATGCGAGGCTCGTCGGCCAGTGCGGCAACATGTTCGGCATGGTTACCGTATCGATGAGCGGCGTGTAGATCAAACCGTCGATCATGACCGCCGACGAACTGACGGTCACCAGCGGATTGAAGCCGTCCGGGCCCGCAATCCACGCGCACACGACGACGTTCGGGTCGCGCGTTTCTGCCTGTCGCGCGCCGCACCCGGCGAGCACGCAGGTCAAGACAACGGCGAACAGAGGGCGGATCACGCGTCCCCGAACGAGCGCGCTTCATGGTCGCGCAGCCAGTCACCCAAGAAGTTGAGGGCGCAGACCGTTGCGAGAATCGCAAAGCCGGGCGGCAGAATCAACCAGTAGGCCTGCGCGAAGAGATCGCTCTGAGCATTGGAAAGGAGATTGCCCCACGACGGCGTCGGCGCGCGTACCCCGATGCCGAGGTACGACAGCGCAGTTTCGGCGAGCATCGCGCTTGCGACCATGAACGTCGTCGTCGTGATGACCGTACCCGCGGCGTTTGGTACGAGGTGCATGAAGATGATGCGTCGGTCCCCGGCACCCACCGCCCGTGCCGCTTCCACGTACACGCGTTCCTTCAACGTCAGCAGTTCGCCGCGCACCAGCCGCGCGGGCTGCAGCCACGCTGTAGCGCCGATGACCAGCATGAGCGCCAGGATGTTGCCGTGGAACATGGCGGCTAAAAAGAGCAAGAGAAACAACGTTGGAACGCTGAGCAGGACGTCGACGATCCGCATCAGCGCCGTATCGAGCCATCCGCCGTAGTAGCCGCACAGCGCACCGTACACGGTGCCGATGAGCATTGCGACCAGCGCCGCAACGGCGCCGACCACAAGGGTAATCCGTCCGCCGATCAGCAGACGCGCGAACTCGTCCCGCCCTAGGCCATCGGTTCCCAGCCAATGCAGGCCGCTTGGCGGCGCGTATGCCTGCGTGACGTTGGTCACGTTGGCATCAACACGCAGTGCAAACGGAATGAGGCCGCAGGCCGCCACGACGATGATCAGCCATCCCACACTGAGGGCTGTGACGCCGCTTGGCCGCCGACGTGCCCTGCTCGGGGACAACGCTTCCTCCGCCGTGAGCGCGAAAGCTGTTTCGCTCAGGAGATCTGCACCCGCGGATCGACGACCGCATACAGCACGTCGGCGAGCAGATTTCCCGCGATCACCAAGATCGCGGTGATGACCGTCATCCCGAGTAGGGTCGAATAGTCACGGTCGACCGCCGATTGCCAAAAGAGCTGTCCCATGCCGGGATACGCGAAGATTTGCTCGGTGATGACGGCGCCGCCGAAGAGCGCGGGAACGGTTCCGCCGAGCAGCGTGATAAAGGGAATCAATGCGTTGCGCAAGGTGTGCCGAAAGAGAACCGTACGCATGGGTAATCCCTTCGCGACGGCGGTTCGCGTGTAGTCTTCGCGCAACTGCTCGACCATGCTGCCGCGAATGTAGCGGCTCCACGCAGCCAGTGAGACAATCGCTAGCGTCGCCGCGGGCAGGACCAAATGCGCGAGGCGTGACGGCCAGTCGAAAGACACCGTGTCGATCGTTTGCAATCCGCCGACGGGTAACCACTTCAGGTTGACGGCGAAGAACGCGATCAAAAGCGTGCCGAACCAAAACGTCGGCATCGACCACGCAATGAAAACGCAGACGCTTGCCGCGCGATCGAAGCCTTGATTGCGTCGATAGGCTTGATAGACGCCGAGCGGGACGGCGCACGCGATCGAGACGAGCAGCGCGCAGCCCATCAGGAGAACCGTTTGCGGCAACCGTTCGCCGATTAGTGCCAGCACTGGACGCTGCCGA
>JAABUX010003287.1_pt1 | contig 21585 bp, 18 predicted proteins | sample 5561851 | NCBI WGS metagenome assembly JAABUX01 (sample SAMN10711883, study PRJNA513361) | rock metagenome | isolation source: Antarctica rocks | place: Antarctica: Victoria Land, Richard Nunatak red sandstone | collected 2016-01-03 | reverse complement strand
ATCCTGCTGGGCGACTACCTCTTCGCGCAGTCGGCCTTCCTCATCGCCGGTTTGGGCGAGTTGCGCCTGATGTCGATGCTGGCCGATACGATCAAGCAGTTGGTGCGCGGCGAGCTTTTGCAGATGGAGACGGCGTTCGATTGGGAGCAGGGCGAAGATGTCTATCGCGACAAGATCGCCAACAAGACGGCCAGCCTGCTGGCCCTGTCGGCGCAGGGCGGCGGGGTCATCGCGGGAGCCGACGAGGAGCAGCTACGCGCCCTGCAGGGCTACGGGTACAAATTGGGCCTTGCCTTCCAGGTGGTTGATGATATATTAGACCTAACGGAGACCGAGGAGGTCTTGGGCAAGCCGGCTGGCGGCGATCTCGCGCAGGGCACGGTGACGCTGCCGGTGATCTACTACCTGCGCCGGGCAACGTCGGCGCAGCGGGAGGCGGTCGTCGACGGCGACCGGGTGCGCGAGGCGGTCACGGCGGTCGCGGCGTCGCCGGCCATCGCGGAGGCGAGGGCCTACGCCGACGCGCTGATCGATGGGGCCATCGCGGAGCTTGAAATCCTGCCGAGCGGGGAGGCCCGCGCGGCCCTGCGCGACCTGGCATACTCTTCCCTGCACCGGGTACGGTAGACCGGCTCGCATGCAGGGGGCGATGGGTGGGACGAGGATAGACGGACGGGCGGTGGCGTGCGATGAGGAACGACATGAGGCGCAGAGTCCGGCACACGTTCTCGGCGGGCGGGATCGTGCTGCGCGAGACACTCTTCGGCCACGACATCGTGCTGGTGCGCCGCCTGGCTCAGGAGTTGTGGGCCCTGCCCAAGGGGACGCCTATCGGTTCCGAAACTCCGTCCGAGACGGCGCTGCGCGAGGTGCAGGAAGAGACCGGGCTGGTCGTGCAGGTCCACCGCTTCGCGGGCTCGATCCACTACGAATTCACGCGCGATACCGTGCTCTTCCGCAAGACGGTCAACTTCTATCTGATGCAGGCGATCGGCGGCGATTTCTCGCTGCACGACCGGGAGTATGACACCGTGGAGTGGGTTTCGGTCGAGCGCGCCCTGGAGCGGATGACCTACGGCAGCGAGGTCTCGCTGCTGCGCCACCTGCTGAGCCTGCCCTCGCTGCAAGCGGCCCGCCTGCGCGCCAGTGGCGAGCGGGCCGGGTAGCGCAGTTGCCCGTAGGGGCGTATTGCATACGCCCTGCCAGTTGCCCGTAGGGGCGTATTACATACGCCCTGCCAGTTGCCAGTCTGGTAGCCAAACCAGTAAAGGATCGCGACGCGCCATGAGTCTTGGAGGATTTACCGTCCCCATCACCTTCGACGGCATCACGCTGCTGGCCCTGGTGCTGGCCTGCCTCGCCGTCGTGGCCATCGTCTCGGCCATCGTCGACCTGGCGCGACAAAGGCGCCTGCGTCCGTTCCGCTTCGGCGGCGGCCTCATCCTGCTCCTGCTGGGTCTGGTTGCCTTCGGCTTCGCTGGCTGGGCGCAGACCTACCGCTCGCTGACGCACAACGAGTTGGTGGCGTACATCCAGGCGGTGCCGATCCAGGGTCAGAGCCAGACCATGAGCGTGACCTACACGCCGGTCCACGACGGCCAGAACGGTACGCCGCTGACCTATCTGATCAAGGGCGACGAGTGGCAACTCGGCGGCGACGTGATCAAGTGGCAGGACTACATGAACATCCTGGGCGTACACACGGGCTATCGCATTACGCGCTTGATGGGCTACTACGACAACGCCGCGGACTACAAGACCAAGCAGGTAACGGCGGAAGATCTGGATGGCGGCAGCGATGGCACGTACCGCTTCTTGCAAGACCACGGCAACCTGGCGCCGTTCGTGCGCGCCACCTATGGCAACGCCGTGATCCAGCGACCCGACCCGACGCACACCTACAAGGTGTACCTGTCAACCTCTGGCTACTGGACCGCCACGTCGTGAGCGACGATGGCTTGGACATGGCCGGCTCTGATCCGGATGTCGCGTTATCTCGGCACAGCGATCTATGTTGGATTGGGGATGTTACCAGAGACCGCTAGACCGCGCACGGCGGCGAACGCGGATGCGGGCGATGACGGCAATCAGCGCGTGCTCATCACGGCGAGATTGCGCCGCGCCGCGATGTCGACGACCTGCTCGCGAACCCGTTCATGGCCTAACGAATAAGCGTACGGCGCGACGCCCGGACTGTGTATAGCGCCTTCGCATCGCTCGTACAGCGCGTAGGCGTCCATCCCGGAATGTCTGGCCGTGTACAACAGACCATCGACCTCTCGGTACAGATCTGGATGCTCGTAGAAATAGCGCGACCACTCCTGTGTGGGCGGACGGAGTGGATAGTCCGAGATGTCCGCCGGGGCGCCGGCCGCGCTTGCCGTGACGCCGCGCACGTCGAGCAAGGTGAGGGGACGCTGTATCTCGGGGAGGATGAGGAGATCGTCGAGGAAGACAGCACCCAGTTCGTCATACACTTCGGCGATGCAGCATTCGAGCGAGGGCGCGCCATAGAAGATGGCGCGCTCCTCGGGCGTCTTGGCCGTACTTCCCCGCATATGATGGTCGAAGCGGAAGTCGAGCGGCCCGAAGTGACGGAAACTGGCATGGCGAGACACCCGGTAGAGGGGCCAGCCACCAGGGACGGTCTGCCATTGTGGATGAACAGCGGCGCGAGACGGGGGTGGGGGACTAAACACGCCAGCGTCCATCCCCACCATGGGGAGCGTGACATCTCCCCATAGGCGCGTTGCCACAGCATGGTCGTACCAACGTCACTCCTCTCGTCCTTGAGTATACGAACGTGGCCTAATCGGGGGGAGTGAGGGATCATTCGCCCTGTGCGAATCGCTCGGCCGCCCCCATAACCGCCGCGGATTGGCCCGCGGCGATAAGGTTGAGCGGTGTATCGCCAAGAGAAGAGCGACGCGACGTCAACCACGCGATCTTTCCGAGTTGTGGCCGCTCCCCCAGCACTTTCACGACGTCGCTCAATCCCGCAAGTAGTCCCGTATCGGACGTGGGGTCGAACTGCCAGCGGGGGAAACGCAACTGGCCCCCGTCGGTGGCGGCCAAAAGCTGCCCGCGTTCGGCGCGCGCATAGACCGTCTCGCGCGAGACCCCCAATGCCGTCGCCACCTGCGCCGCCGTGAAGCTGTCTTGCAACAGTTGCCGTCTGCGCTCGAACCCCCGCATGGTTGTGACCATCTCGTTCGTGAGCCGGCGATCTGGCGCGGGTCGGGGACCCAGGAGGTGCGCAAGGCGCTCATCGCCCTTGTCTATCGTACTTGCCCCATCCCGAGAGGGATGCGCCGTCTCGCGAACCGCGGCCGCGATAATGGCCACCTCCGCGCGGCCTAACCGGCCTACGGCCTCCATAACGGTGTCTCGATCAGTCCTCGTATCCTCTATCATCCTCGCGCCTCGATTGCTACTTATCCCCGTTGCCCCGCCTCCGCATCACCGAACGGGCCATCGCCCTCGATAGCGTACCGCACATTGTCAGGGCTGTCAAGGTTGTCACAGTTGTCATGGTTGTCAGGCTCGTGAGTTCGTGCTCCGCCGTCCGATCGGCATAGGCAAAGTACAATGGACCGGGGAATTGAAAATTATTCTTTAACGCGGCGCAAAGGTTGGAAACAATTGGCACGGAGTGGTCCCGACCGGTCATAATGAGTAGGTGTAGCTGATCTTGGCGACCGCGCTCAGCCTTCTCTTTGTCCCGTCGCTATGCTCAGTCTTCTCCTTGCCCCGTTGCCACATGGTCGGACCCGGACCCGGTGTGCCGTCCGCATAGCCGCCGAATTATCGTAGTATTAGGGAGCGTTATCACTGTGATCGTGACCGTGTCCGCAAAGCTGCACCGACGAAAAATGCTGGCTCGCCTAGCCACTGTTAGCATTGTGTTGGCCGCCCCGGCGCTGGCCCTGGCGGCCGCCATGACGGCGCCCCTACGCGCGACAATCGCGCGAGCCATCGCCCCACGCAGCGTGACGGCGGTGGTGGCCGCCCCTCCGGGCAGCGCCAAAATCGAGCACATCGTGTTCCTGATCAAGGAGAATCACTCGTTCGACAACTACTTCGGGCGCTTTCGCGGCGCCGACGGCGCGACGGCCGCCCGCACGCCCATCGGTGCGGTCATCCCGTTGCGCGCCGCCCCCGACCGCGTCTACCCCCTGGCAGCCCGTCTCAACCCGGCGCTTTTCACCCACGGCGGCGCGACGTTGCTGGGTCAGTTCGACCGCTTCGCCGACAACTACACGCTGCGCCCACGGGACGCCTACGCGCAGTACTCGGCGCAGTCGCTGCCCAACTACTTCGCCTACGCCCGCCGCTTCACGCTCGACGACCACTTCTATTCCGGCATCATGGGGCCGAGCTTCCCCAACCACCTGGTCACCATCAGCGCGCAGTCGGCGGGCACGGTCGGCGACCCGACCGGCACGCTGCTCAACTGGGGCTGTGACGCGCCGTCCGGCGCCTCGGTGGCCACGCTCAGCCCGGCGGGGACGCCCGGACACAGCGGTATCTGCTTCGACATGCCGACCCTGGCTGATCGCCTCGATGCGCGCCACGTGGCCTGGCGCTACTACTCTCCCCAGGCAAACGAGCTCGGCTACGTCTGGTCGAGCTTCGACGCCGTGCGCCATGTGCGCAACGGGCCGCGCTGGGCCAGTAACGTGGTCCCGTGGCAGAGCTTCGCATCCGACGTCGCGGCGGGCCGGCTCGCGCCGATGTCCTGGCTGGTGACCGACTTCCCGCAGAGCGAGCACCCGCCGGCCAGCACTTGCGTTGGCGAGAACAGCACCGTGGCCGAGGTCAACGCCATCATGCGAAGCCCCTATTGGAAGAATACGGTCATCTTCCTGACCTGGGACGACGCTGGCGGCTTCTACGACCACGCGACCCCGCCCCACGTCGACGCCTGGGGCCTGGGTCCGCGCGTCCCAACGATCGTGATCTCGCCGTATGCCCGCCGGGGCTACGTCGACCACACGCCCTACGAGTTCTCGTCCATCCTGCGCTTCGTCGAGGACCGCTTCGGCCTGGACCCGCTGACCGCCCGTGACCGCCAGGCGACGGGCATGGCCCCTAGCTTCGACTTCAACCAGCCGCCGGCCGCGCCCCTCCTCCTGCAACAACGCGCCTGCGGCTCCTAGCGGCAAGGGGTAAGTGAGTATGGTTAGACAACAGATGGAGAGCGTCGACGACTTCGCGAACGTTCCCGACTTTGCCGACGAAGGCCAGGAGGCAGAGTACTGGGCGATGCACGAGTTGGGGGACACGATCCTGGAGCAGATGGCGTCCCTACCGGAGGACATTCTTTCTGCTCCCCGTGCCTGTATGAAGCCGGTCGTCGAGCGGCTCTACGAAGAGGAAAAGCGCGAGGGACTGCAAGCGTAACACAGGTAATAGGGGATGCGCGTGACGATAAGACCGGGCAGGCGGCTCGATGTGGGAGTGAGCGCCGCACTCGAATCCTTGATCCAGGCGTGGGTCAGGCTGACGGGCAAAGCGGTGTGGGTGGACGACGTGCCTTGGCTGGATGGACCCAGCGGGGCCAACGTCATAGGATCGCGCTTCTACGATAGCTACGCTGCCGGAGCAGGGCTGGACATCGCGGCCGGGCAGCCAGGTCAGGGCCTGCTGGACGATTTCGCCGGCCTACGCGGCGAGGGTTTCGCGCCCGAGCGCGTCGCTCCAGAGATCCGCGACTTCTACGAGCGGACCGGTGACTACGACCTCGACGTCTGGTCCGAGTGGACGGGCATCCTCGCGCCGTTTGCCCACGGCTTGATCCGCTTCGTCAGCCGCCACATCGAACAGTTCAACCTGCCCCTCTCGCCGCTCGACTTGAGTACGGGCATGAGCAGCGAGGTCATCCGGTTGGTCGACCGCCGGACGGGACAGGTCCGCTATAGCGGTTGGTTGCGGCGGACCGCGTCGACCGGAGCAACGGTCTACGCCGGCTTCTATACGACGTGCCAGCCGCCCCGCTATCCCGATCCGTGCGTCAAAGTCGCCTTCCCTTTGCCCCGCGGCGGCGTCACCGTCATCCTGAAGCCGCGCAACGGTGCCGGCGGGTCGTTCCACCTCGTCTCGGCGGGTCGCGCCTTCGGTGAGCCGGGCTACTATCGCATCCACCGCGTCGGCAGCAAGGAACTGCGGGTGAAGTATCTGCCGCTGAAAGAAACGTTCCATGTCTATCTCGATGCCCAGAAGACGCTGCGTACCGACCACGTCCTCACATTCTGGTCGCTCACCTTCCTGAAGTTGCACTACAAGATCACGCCCAAGCACGAGCACGCATCCCTATAACCGCGACTCGTCGATCGTGACCATGGTCGGCGGCAGCGTCCTGGTATAGCTGCCCGGGCGCGGCAGGAAGGGCAGCCACCGCTGAATGCCGCGCGGCACCCAGCCGGGGACATCCCGCCAGGGGTCGGGTACCTGCTCCGTGCCGCCGGCCGACACGGCCACGAAAGCCTGCCCCGTCGCGTCGTCGACGGCCACGGCAATGGGCGTGGCCGGCAAGGCGAACGTCCGTTGCAGCCGCCCGCTCGCGGCGTCGAGCACGCTGACGCTGTGGCCGTCGAGGTTGACCACGAAGACGTGGCCGGCGCGGGTGTCCACGGCCAGGGCGATGGGATGCGCCCCGACCGCGACGGTGCGCACAAGGGCGCCCGTGCGCGTGTCCAGGACCGCGAGCGCGTCGGTGTTGTGGTTGACGACGAAGGCCCGCGCGGTCCGTTCGTCCACGGCGATCGCGGCGACCCCGTGCGGTACCTGGCTCTGACCAAGGCTGCGCACGACCGCGAGGCGCCTGGTGTCGACGACGCTCAGGCCGGGGCCAGCCAACCCCGCGTTGTCCTCCTCGCTATCGGCGTAGCCGACCACGGCGCGTCCCGTGCGCGCGTCGATGGCCACGGCGGCCGTATGCGCGCCGATGGAAATGGTCCCCACGACGGCGCCGGTCCGCGCGTCCAGCACGCTGACGGTCCCGCCACCGCTATCGGCTACCAGGAGGCGTCGTGTGTGGGCGTCGAGCGCCGCCGAGACCGGGCGCAGGCCCACGCGCGTCCGGCGCAGCACCGTTCCGGTCGCGGCGTCGAGCATGTCCACCGTGCCGTCGACAGGATTGACCGTGAACACGCGGCCGTCGGGCACGTCGACGACGATGTCGGAAGGGTCCGCACCGACCGGAACCGTGGCCACCAGGGCGCCGCTGCGCGCATCCAGGACACTGACCGTGTCGATGTTGGACACAAAGACGCGGCGCGTGGCAGGATCGACGGCCAGCGCCGAGGGATCCTGGCCCACGGCGACGGTGCGCAAAACCGTCCCGGCGCCGCCATCGAGCATCCTGACCGTGCCCGCGTCGGCGCCGCCGACGAAAACGTGGCCGCTCGCCGGATCGACGGCGATAGCCGAGGGGTTGGAGCCGACGGCAACCGTAGTCAGCACTCGATGCGCCGCCGTGCCGCCTCCGCCCCGCGCAAAGACCATGTCCGCCGCGATCAGGGTCAGGACGCATCCGAGTCCCGCCAGGAGAGGAAGCCGCGTCCTTCTGCCCGCTTTTATCTCTTGCCATTTTGCCACTATACGTCCCGTCCTCTGCCAACGTGTCGCGGTTAACCAGATACGATCGGTCTGAGCCGCGCCGCATGGCTTACATCATAAGGGATGCGCTGGAGCCTGCGATTGAAATCGCATGGCAAACCACGGACACTAAAGTGTCTTCCCAGGCTGTGATGCCCGCGTGATGCGCAATGCTCCTGGCCGACCCCCGTCTATCCGAGCGACTTTAGTCACCCTGGTTTGCCATGCGACGTGAGTCGGCCGGCCGCAGTGGTCGCGGTCCCGCGCCCCCAGACCTTCCGCGCGCTAACGAAAAGTCGGCGAGGGGCGTTTCCACTGGGAGCGCCGCGGTCCCCGCGGCCACGTGTGCGACCGCGCAGTCTGCCGGACCCGGACGGGCGTCCCGCGACAGCGTGCCGTGGGGACTGCGGCGCTCTCGGTGGATGACCGGCGTCCGTGGCGGACAATTCACAGATCGTGCGCCCGCCTGTTTGACGGGACCGCCCGTCCGCGTCAAGATGTAGCTAACGACTAACGACTAACGACTAACGACCAACGACTAACGACCAACGACTAACAGCTAGGACCGTCCGTGCTGCCCAGCCTCACCTTTACCGTGCCGCTCGCGCTGCTGATCCTGCCGTTCTTGTTGGGCTGGACGGCCTGGCTGTGGCTGCGGGATCAGGGCAACCTCTCGCGGGTGCGCCACCGCGTCGCCCTGGCGCTGCGCCTGCTGATCCTGACCGCGCTGACGCTGGTCCTGGCCGGCGCCACCTATCAGCAGCCGGAGACGCGCCAGGCCACCGTCTTCGTGGCCGACCTCTCCGCGTCCACGGCCGGGGTGCAGGATCGCGAGACCGCCTTTATCGACCGCGCCCTCAAGGCGCGCGGCCGCGACGACGTGGCGGCGGTGGTCGCGGTGGGCGGCGACGCGCAGGTCGAGCAGAGCATCACCAGGCCGTCCGCGTTCACCGCCTTCGCCTCGGTCGTCGACCGTAGCGCCACCGATCTGGAGGCCGGGCTCAACCTGGCCGGCGCCCTCTTCCCCACCGGCTACCGCAAGCGTGTGGTGCTGCTGACCGATGGGCAGCAGAACGCCGGCGACGCCCTGGCCGCGGCGCGGCTGCTGCACGACGAAGGGGTGCGCCTCGATGTCGTCCCGCTCACGCCCGCTGGCGGACCCGAGGCGCTGGTGAGCAACGTCGACGCGCCATCGACGCTGCACAAGGGCGACCGCGTCCCCCTGACCGTCTTCCTGAACAGCACGGTGGCGCAGACCGGAATGCTCGATGTCTACGACGACGCGCGCCACGTGACGCGCGTCCCGGTCGCGCTCGAGACGGGCGACACGCGCGTCCCGGTCACGCTGCCCCCGTTCGGCCCCGGCTTCCACCGCCTGCGCGTGGTGCTGAACGCGCCTCTCGACACCGTGGCCGGGAACGACGAGGGCGAGGCCGTGACGCACGTGCGCGGCGCTCCCGTCATCCTGGTGGCCGAGGGGCTGCCGGGAGAGGGCGACATCGTGGCCGCCTCGCTGCGCGCTAAAGGCATGACCGTGGTGCAAGAGTCCGCCGAGCAGGTGCAGGCCTCGGCGGAGTACCTGGGCCGCTTCGACGGCGTGGTGCTGGTCGATGCGCCCGCGCTCGAGCTGGACCCCGCGCTGCTCGACCCGACCGCCTCGCCCTTGCGCGCCTACGTCGATGGCGGCGGCGGCCTGGTGGTGATCGGCGGACCCAACAGCTACGGCGTCGGCGGCTATACCGACACCGCGCTGGACGACCTGCTGCCGGTGAGCATGCGCCTGCCCCAGCGCAAGGATACGCCCGCCGTGGCCGTGGCCCTGATCATCGAGAGTCTGGAGTCGGAGAGCAACATCAACATCTCCAAGGCGGCGGGCGAGGGCGTGGTGCGCCTGCTCACGCCGGCCGACCGCGTCGAGGTCAACGACGCCACCGGCACGGACGCGCCCGGCAACGGCTGGGCCGTGCCGCTGCAGTACGTGGCCAACAAGACCTCCATCGACCGCGCCATCGACGCCATGCAGCCGGTCGACCCCATGAGCTACGTGCCCGCGCTTAACGCGGCCTACAACAGCCTCAGCCACACCAACGCCCGCATCAAGCACATCATCCTGCTCGGCGACGGCGACGCTACCGACGACTACTACGCCACCGTGCATAAGATTTTCAAGGCGGGGATCACCGTCTCCACCGTGGCCACCGGCGCGGGCGGCTTCGGCTTCTCCAACTACGGCATCATGCAGGACATCGCGCGCTGGGGCGGCGGCCATTACTACCAGTCGGACAACGTGGCCAACATCCCGCAGATCTTCCTCAAGGAGACGAAGCAGATCGCGCGCACGGGCCTGGTGGAGGAGCACTTCACGCCGGAATACATCTCCAGCAGCCCCATCATCGCCGGACTGCCGGGCGCGCCGCTGGACGGCTACGTGGCGACGACGCCCAAGCCGCAGGGCAACCAGGTGTTGGTGCACGTGACGGGGCACGGCCTGGACCCCATCCTCTCGCAGTGGCAGTACGGGCTGGGGCGCGTGGTGGCCTGGACCAGCGACGCGCGGGGGCAGTGGACCTCGAACATCGTGGGCTCGGCGCGAGGCAACACGCTGTGGTCGAACATGGTCTCCTGGGTGCTGCCGCCCGACTCCAGCCCCAACCTGAGCTTCTCCGCGTCGCTCTCCGGCGGTCAGGCGCACCTCACGGTCACCACGACCGGCCTACCACTCGACGCGCAGGTGACGGCTCGGATCGACGGGCCGACCCGCTCGTCCTCGCTGGCGCTGCAGCCCACCGCGCCGGGGCAGTACGAGGCCGACGTGCCCGCCAGCGCGACCGGCGCGTACCTGGTGGGCGTTCGCGCGCATGGAAATGGGACTGGCGGGGCCGCGCCCAGCCTGCGCACGAGTTTCGTGGTCCCCTACGCGCCGGAGTACAGGGCGACGGGACTCAACAGCCATCTGGTGAGCGACGCGGCCGCGTCCGGCGACGGGGCGCTGGTGCAGGAATCCGCCGCCGGGCAGTCGTTTGCCGACAACCTGGCGCCCGTCTACGCCCCGCTGCCGCTGACCACGTGGCTGCTGTTGCTGGCGCTGCTGCTGTTGCCGCTCGACGTGGCGGCGCGGCGCCTCCTGGTCGGCTCGGCCGAGATGCGCGAGGCGCTGGCGGCGCTGCGGGCGCGGCGCGCCCGTGGGCCGCAACTGGCCGGCGTCGGCGCGCCGCTGACTCCTATGGGCACGGCCGCCGCGCCGCTGACGACACTGCGCGCGCGGCGCTCAACGCGTCAGGAGCGCGTGGCGACGCAGGCCGCGGCGGGCCGGCAACCGCCCGCCTCGGCGGCGCGCCCCACCCGGACGCCGGTCACGCCGTCGATGACGTCCCGCCCGTCGGAGCGACACCGGCCGGGCGAGATGGCCGCCGCGAGCGCCGCGTCGACGCCCGCCCCCGCCTCTATGCCAGACGCGACGACCCAACAGGGCGGCCAGGGCACGTCCGCCCCAACTGGCGCTCAGGACGATACCATGAGCCGCCTGCTGGAGGCCAAGCGTCGTCGTCGCCGCTAGGGGAGTCGCCATGGCCGACACGATCTGTACGCTGTCGAGAGGCTGCGCATTGTCGGCCTGGGGGCGCGGGCATCTTGCCCGTCCTAGGTCCAACGCGGGGACGGGCGAGACGCCCGCGCCCCCAGAGCTACCTCTACCATCGTTGCACCAACGACTTTTTACAGCCCCTGTCGCCATGGCCGGCACGATCTGTCCATTGTCGTCGGCACGCGGGCTGTGGCGTCCGGAACCGCCCACGGGTGGCGCCAGGATTGGTGTGCCTCCGGGGGGCTATAGCTTGTCACGGACCGTGCGATGGCCGATGAGGTGAGCTCGGCAGGGGCCTATGCCCCGGTCGTCGCGCGGATGCGGATGCGGACGCGCCGTCGCGCGCGGCACGAGCGATTCTCCCCGCGCCTCGCTCCGCACGCTGTGCCCGTTCGCGCCACCGCGAGGAGACGTGACAGGGCTGGAGATGGAGAGCCCGCGCGTCGCCGCGTCCTCGTCGGCGCGGTTGCATTATGGCTGCTATGCCTGGCTGCTCCCTGGTCGCTGGGTCTGGCCATGCATCGCCCCGCCCTGCCCCTCATGGCCGATCCGATCACGCCGTCGGACTCGCCCCTGCACGACCTGCTGCTCCGGCTGCTATCCGTGACACCGCCGGGCTCTATCCATGCCTTTGCCGGAACGGCCGAGGTGGCGGCGTGGTCTCCCGACGGCCGCTACCTCGTGGCCGGCTACTCCAGCGGCCGCCTGTTGCTGTGGGACAGCACGCAACAACGGCGCTTCACCGCGCGCGTTTGGCAGGCGCACCGGGGCGCCGTCAGCGCGCTGGCGTGGTCGCCCGACGGGCGCCTACTGGCCAGTGCTGGCGCTGGTAGCGCCGTGCTGTGGCGCATCGGACCGGGCGCTGCCCCCGCGCGTCTCTGGACCGCTCCGGCGCCATCCGCCGTGGGCGTGCGCCCGGCCGTGGCCTTCTCGCCCAACGGGAGGGCGCTGGCCATCGCCGATGGGATAGGGACGATCAGCATATGGCGCCTCACGTGCACCCAGCGCGGTGTCGATCCGGCCACGAGCGGGCCCATGGTGCTCTGCGAGAGGAGGCGCCTTGTGGCGCCCGGTCGGACCACCGCCCTGGCGTGGTCGGGCGACGGGGCGTACCTGGCCGTGGGGACCGTGGAAGGCCGCGTGGGCGTATGGCGCACCGCGGGCGTGGACCGCGCCAGCGGCAAGGGGGCTGGGCAGGCGTGGCCGCGCGTGACGCGCGCGTTGGGCAGTCACATCTGGGCGTTGGCGTGGTCGCCCGCGCTGCCGACCCTGGCCGTGGGTGGGTCGGATGGGACGGTGCGCCTGCTGGCCGGCTCCGACCTCGGCCAGCAAGCCTTATTATCGACACCGTTCCGCACCGTACCGGTGTTGAAGGCACCGGATGCGGGCGCGGCGGCGGGTGAGGGCGGGACGCCGCGCACGGGCGTACCGGGGCGGGGACCGCGATTGGCGGCGGGCGCGGCCATCAACGCCTTGCAGTGGTCGCCCGGCGGGCAGGCGCTGGCCATTACGGCGACGGGCGTGCCGCTGCGGCTGTGGCAGCCCTCGCGCGGCGTTGCGGCCACGTACGACGAGAACTGGGACATGAACGCCGTGGCGTGGCGGCCAGGGGGCAGCGAGTTGGCCCTCGCGGCCGATGATGGCAGCCTCACGCTGCTACATGTCGCGCCGCCCGACGCGCTGGGGCGCACCGCTTGCATCCTTGGCTTGAGGCAGGCCGGGTGGTGCATGCCGCTGGATCGTCGCCCCGGCCTGCCCGCGTCGTCGCCTCCCAGCTACATGAGCAGGTAGCGGCGAGACCGCTACCCTCCTCTCACAATCGCATCCGCACGGGGAGCGCCGCGCGATGGAGATGACGCCCACATCCTCACGGCTCCGGGAGACTGGTGGTACGCGCGTGGCCGGTCAGTTCCTCGCCTGCTTCGTCGTAACGAATACACAGGGAGGGAGCGTGGGAGCAAACATCGCCTTCACAGTGACACCAGAGCGTCATTCGCGACCGTGACCCCCATAACCCCACCGATGTCCTTGAGCTTAACATCGGCCTGAGCGCCGACGCCCCGCCCGGCGCGACGAGGCCGATCACGACGTGGGCGCGCGGCGTCGGCTTTGCCGTGACCGTTGTCACGCCCAATCAGCTTATCGCGGTGAAGGCCACCGTCGCTCGCGTCGAGCGGGTGCTCCGCGTCCGCATCGACGACGACTGGCTGCCCGGCCCCGGCGAGTACGTGTTCCTGGCGAATGAGGGGTCGGCACACTCCAGATCGCGGATACGGACGCGCCCTTGACACCGGCCTCTTACCCCGCTAGAATATGATCATAACGTTAACGTCATGATCGTGGCGGGTGGTGGAATGTGGATGGTCGGATGCGCATCAGCGATGTGGCGGAACGCGCGGAGGTCACGCCGCGCACCATCCGCTACTACGAGAGCATTGGACTGCTCCCTCCCGGTGAGCGTGAAGGCCACGGCCAGCACTACTACACGGAGGAGACGCTTGCTCGCCTGCGAAAAATTGACCAGTTAAAGAAGCTTGGACTTAGCCTGGATGAGATACGCGACGTCATCGACCTCTATTTCGTTGACCCCAGTGGGATACAACCAAAACGGAAAGTCCTCGCCATCCTGCGCCAACATCTGGCCGAGGCAGACCAGAAGATCGGCGCCTTGCGGCAATTTCGCGCCGACGTACAGGCCCATATCGAACGCTTCGAGCGCTGGCTCGAGGACACAGGCCAGCAGTAGGCCTTCTTTCGCCGAAAGATGACGTTGACGTAAACGATTGTTTCGGCATACACTTTGAGAAGCGATGCGGGATAAGCAAACGAGTCTGATGAAAGGACACATCATGTCGACTTCACTACCTGGCGGACGCCTCATTCTCGCGGACGACCTCACCCTGAGCCGCATGGGGTACGGCGCCATGCAGCTCGCCGGACCCGGCGTATTCGGCCCGCCCAAGGATCGCGCGCAGGCCATCGCGGTCCTCCGCACAGCGATCGACCTCGGTGTGACGCACATCGACACCAGCGACTTCTATGGACCCACCACCGTGAACGAACTGATCAAGGAGGCACTGCACCCGTATCCCGCTGACCTGCATATCGTCACCAAAGTGGGCGCCCGGCGCGGCGCCGACGGCTCATGGTCCGTGGCGCTCTCTGCCGACGATCTCGCCCGCGCAGTGCATGACAACCTCGCACACCTTGGACTCGACGTCCTTGACGTCGTCAACCTGCGCGTCAGCGCGGGCGGACCCCCCAACGACGAGTCGCTGGCCGAACCGTTTACCGCGCTCGCGGACCTGCGCCGGCAAGGACTGATCCGCCACCTCGGCGTCAGCAACGTCTCGGCGGCGCAGCTCACCGAAGCGCGGTCCATCGCGCCGGTGGTGACCGTGCAGAATCTCTACAACCTCGCCCAGCGCCAGGACGACGCGCTCGTCGAGCGGTGCGCGCGTGAGGGTATCGCCTTCGCGCCGTTCTTCCCGCTGGGGGGATTTTCGCCTCTGCAATCCGAGGCGCTTGATCGTGTCGCCGCGCGTCTCGACGCCTCCGCGCAGCAGGTTGCGTTGGCCTGGCTACTGCAGCGATCGCCCGCGATGGCGCTCATCCCAGGCACGTCGTCGGTAGCGCACCTACGCGAGAACGTCGCCGCCGCGGCTCTTGTCCTGCCGACGGACGCGATCGACGACCTCGACACCATCGCTCGCTGAGCGGTAGATGAGGATGACGAACGGATAGCCCGAATGGGGGATTGCCCGGCGTCAGGTGGTCACACAGAATAGCGATGCAACAACGGTCCTAACCGTTCCCGTATCGCAATATGTCGAGGTGATCCGTGCTCTACATGCCAACCTACCAGAGGGCGCTACCGGCCGCGCCCACGACATCCGCCACGTCCGCCACGTCCGCCACGTCCGCCACGTCCGCCACGCCTACCGTGCCCACCCTGTTGCGCCGCTACACCGTGCAGTCGTGGCTGCTGCACCCGGAGGGGCGACACGGCGTGTGGGTGCGCCTCTCGATCGCCGGGAGCAACCGCTGGATCGATGTCGACCTGCACACGTTCCGCCACCTGCGCGATGTCGAGCAAAGCATTATCTCTGCCAACTAGACTGCTTTATGACGTGATCGTGACAGTGCCACCATCGATTGTTTACGCGGACCTAGATCATTCGCTAGTTGCCGCACTGCGGCGCGCTGGTTCGTTTCCAGGCCATTCCACAAGGCTTCCGTTTTCCTGTGTGACTGTGACAGAGGACGGACGCTTGGTCGGCGTCAGCGGCTACACCTTTCACGTTGAGCGACTTGATGCCCACGCTGTTGCGCCCCTCCTCGCAGGCCAGCCCTCTCGGTTGTTGCGGCTTGACGCCCGTAGCGTGACGCCTTTGCCTGTGCAGCCGCGTCTCTATGACTGGGTAACGCCCCTGCAATCGGGGCATGCGCTCCTTCGGGTATCGTGTACAACAGTTCAGGCGCTCGCGGCTCAGGTTCCCTTTATGGATAATCCCCATCAGCCACTCCTATTTGCCCAAAGAGATCAGCGCCTTATCGTTGCTTGGGCTGAGGGTGCAAAGAGTATTGCCGGCGACGATGACGACCATGAGTTGCCAAGATCACCTGGATTCGTTGAAGTTGACCTCCCGGACACGACTGTAGGTGAATTAGAATGGGTAGGAGCTATTAATCGCAATTTTCTGCTGTGGATGCTAATGTTACACCAAGAGATCGACACAACTCTTGACATCCGTGCTTTTAATGAGCGACACCCTTACGCCTTGATGTTTCTGATTGGAGATGCTGACGCGCCACGCACCACTGCGGTAATGGGCGTGAGTCTCCAGGTTGGACGGACAGCATGGGCGGCCGATCTCGTCGAGATCCTGGGTTTGCCTGTTGTCGTGCGGAGCAACACCTAGATATCGCCCGCTGCAACGATCGTTTCGTTGGCCCGACCGCTCGCCTGGGCTCCCATGTCTGATCTATTGCGGTTAATCAACGCGATGCCGATGGTTACGGCGACCAGCCCCAGCGCGTCGCGCGGGCCGAACGGCTCGCCGAGTAGCAACGCCGCCAGCAGCAGGCCGCAGATGGGGGTGAGGAAGTAGTAGGCGCTGACCACGCTGGCCTCGCCGCGCTCCAGCAGCCAGAACCAGAGCAGCGACGCGCCGATGCTGATGACCACGACGAGGTAGAGGAACGCCCAGAGCAGCGGGTCGTCGACCCGCACCCGCTCGGGATGCTCGATCAACAGGGCTGGCGGGAGCAGGGCTAACCCGGCCGCGGCAAGCTGTACCGTGTTGACCACCAGCGGGTGCTCGCGCGGCTGCACCCGCTTGTAGAGCGCCGTCGCCCCCACCAGGCAGACGACCCCCGCCATCGCCAGCAGCATACCCTCCAACGTATCGGTCCCCTTGCCGGCGCCGGACCCCAGGCGCGCCCCCATGACGAAGACCACGCCGCCGAAGCCGAGCGCCAGGCCAAGCACGCGTGGGCGCGTGAGCCGCTCGCCCAGCAGGCGCGGCGCGAGCAGGGTCAGCAGCAGCGGGTTGGTCGCCGCGATAATTGTCGCCATGCCCGCGGAGAGGTGTTGCAGCGCCACGTAGCTAAAGCCCAGGTAGAGGCCGGAGTTGAGCAGCCCGAAGAGCGCCAGCCGCCCCCAGTCGCGCCGAGCTCGAGGCCAGGCGAGCCGGCGGGCCCGGACAAGCGCGGCAAGGACAGCTGCCGCGACGAGGAAGCGCGCCGCGAGCAGCGTCAGCGGCGGGCTGTGCGTCACGCCGACCTTGGTGGCAATGAAGGCCGAGCTCCACAGCAGGATATACAGCAGCGCCACCGCCGGTGCCACGAGCTGCTGCTTGCGCGCTAACGACGCGCCGCGCCCCGCCGCGACCATGGCCGCCTGTCTCCCCATGCTCTATCGCACCCCTCTTTCTCTTATAGCCTATCTGTTGAATGATTATTGCGATGCGCATAGTGGAGAACCAGACGCCAGCCGTCGGCAGCGCCAAAGAAACGACGGCGCCAGGCAACTCAGGAGGAGGCTAGACGATAGCGGGCGCGTCTCTTGCGCCGCAATTCGTGCAGGCGCGCCACGATCATCGCAAGCTGCCACGCATAATAGCCGTCATCGGGCACGACGACGTTCAACCCGACGAGCGGCATCGCCGCGCCGTCTTCGTTTCCTCGCTCGATAGATAGCGGTTCCCTCCCACGATGGCGCATGCCTTCCCCCGTCCCTGGTTCGCGGTGTCCCTGGTTCGCGGTGGACTGGCGTTAGCATGCCACATCCCGGTGGCAGTTGTCACGCGCTATCCCGGTGACGGTTGTCATGCGCTATCCCGGTGGCAGTTATCACGCGCTCATCGACGGCAACCCAACCGCGCGTCGTGGTCCCGCATCTGATGGTACGATGGGGACTGATACCCTGCGTAGAAACCGCATGTCTGTCTAGTTCGCCAAGGGAGACCGCAGTTGACGACCGCACACAACGACGACGACCAGACCTTCTCGCCCGACGGCGTGCCGACGGGCGCCACGCCCTTTGACGCGACGGTACAGCACGACCCCGCCATCGAATCGACCGTCATCTTGCTGTCGTACGAGGACGGCGCGCGTCCGGAGCGCTCGATCACCGTCGGGATCGCGCCCGAACTGGGCAGCAACATGTTCCGGCTGCGCGTGGGGGAGCACGAGCTCATCTACTGCCAGCCGGCGTTGCTCAGGCGCATGGATTTTACCGGCAACTTCGTGCTCTGGCCGTTGCCCAACAGGGTGCGCGACAGGCGCTACACGTATCAGGGGCGCGCCTACTCGCTGGCGGACGTCGAGAGGCCGCAGGGCAACGACGTCCTGATCCATGGCCTCGTCTTCGACCAACCGTGGCAGTACGACCGGCCCGTGGTCGCGCCGGACGCGGTCACGGTCACGACCCACATCGACATCACCCCGGCCAGCCCGCACTACCAGGCCTATCCCTTCGCCAGCCAGCTGACCCTGACCTACACCCTGACCGCGGACGGCGTGACCGTCGCCTACGGCGTCGAGAACAAGGGCGCGGCGGACCTGCCGTTCGGCTTCGCGCTGCACCCCTACTTCGCCACGCTCTCGGGCGCGGCCGGTACGACGGTCAGCATCCCGGCCACGCGGGTCATGGAGGCGGACGAGGACCTGTTGCCGACCGGCCGCGTGCTGGACGTCGACGGCATCATGTACTCTATGTTCGACCTGCGCCGGCCCGTGCTCGTCGGCGCCCTGAAGCTCGACCACGTCTACACGGGCCTGCTCCCCGGCCAGGACGCGGTCATCGCCTATCCTGAACAGGCCATGCGGCTGCGCCTCTCCGCCTCCGACGACTTCACGCACATGGTCATCTACACGCTCGGCGGCGACGCGTTCTTCTGCCTCGAGAACCAGACCTGCGCCACCGACGCGGTCAACCTCTACGCGCGGGGCCGGCAGGACATCGCCCACCTGCGGCAGGTTCATCCCGGCGATACGGCCGACGGCTTTATCCGCTACACGGTCGAACACGACGGGTAGCGCGTCGGGACCCGTCGGCGCCACCGCATCCAACCAAGCGGTTCCCGTGTCAAGGACTCTAGCCCATCCTCTCCTTGGTCATGCAACGAGAATATGGAGGCTGTGGACGACGTGCTCCATCCACATGGATGAAAAACGGAGGGGCCGGGGCATATGCCCTGGCTCCTCCGTTCTATGGAGCGGGTGATCGGGTTCGAACCGACGACATCTTGCTTGGGAATGAAGGCCTATTTCCTATAACCGCGTCTAGTACCCTCTAATCACACACAATTCACACGGGGCGATAGGCGATAAGTGAAGGGCGGTAGACGGGATTAGAGGGGATTATAAAGTGAGTTACGGGAAGATTACGGGAACGGGGACAAGCCGGCGCGGGTCTATGAGGGTGGTGGTACGCTTGTCCTAAGACGTTGAAAGACGAGGGGCCGGCCTGTTAGCCGCAGGCCGGCCGCCTCTACTCATCGCACCTGCAGAGGAGGACGCGATGCCTACCAAGAGCATACCACCTGCAGAGGCCCGTGAACACATCCGTGCGTGGTCCAACGCTGTCGCCAAGTATGACCGTTTTACCGCCGATCTTGACCATGGCTCGCGGGCGATACATGGTGCTGACGCATCGTATCGTGCTCTCCACTCGCGCATGCAAGAGACGTGGTTGGCACTACCAACGTGGTTGGACGCCAAGAGCTTCCCACTATCTGTGCTTCGATGTGCGCTGAAAGACGTGGATGGCGACGGCGAGGCTCAGATACAAGCCGTCAGAAACTGGTGCCCGGATGCGTCCGACGAGGCTCTATGCACGTTCCTGCGCGCCCTCGCGACCATCGACGACTACGAGACCTCGAAGCCCGACTGGGTGCGCGAATGGCTGAAACGACGCTACCAGGGACTTTGGACGGGTGGACCCTATCTGACGGACGACGAGGTCGACCAGGCTCTGAAGCGGTCTCTGGACATGGGGGAATGGGATGGGGGTGCGACGGTTTGGCCGCCCGTCTTGGTTGACATTCACGAGGACGCCAACGCGATTGCTCCCCCTTGGACGGATCTACGCATCCCAACGCACACCGATTACGCACGCTACGCGCCTCTAGAACCGCCCTTCCACACGCTCGGGTCCGTGCCACGGCACCCGGCCATGGTGGTCCACGTGCACGGCGCGACAGACGCGGACATCCTGGCGGCCGTGAAGGAAAATCTCAAGCATCTCCGTCCCTACGTCAGCACGCCGATCGGGACACGGCCACGCGGAAAGCCAAAGGACTACGCGGACGACGTTGAACTGTACAACACATATGTATCTTGGACGCGGCAACATGGAGGCGGTCAGCCGGCGTTCGTTGCTGCGCATAAGCATCCCAACCCTGCGACCTCGTGGCACGTCAGCATATGGCCTGGTTCGGCCAGCGACAGCGGAATAACCAAACGATTAAAGGCCGCGCGTAAATGGCTCGACCCGGACCCCGCGGTACCGGAAACGGTTGACGCCTACTTGGCGCAACTGAAACAAATGGTTCAGGCCCGAGCGAAAGGCCGCGGGTTCGTCTATGGCATCCCTCCGATAGGCGCGTAGGGCTCACCCTTAATTCGTGCGTATTTGGGCCGAATTAAGGGTCTAGATAGCAGGGTTGCAGCCGTCGTAGCCTCAGAGTAGTTACCGCTTATTCCCGGTAGCGAAGGAGGCAAGATGGCAGAACAGACGCCCGCGCAGATCGCCGTTAGCATCGACACTGCGGCCCGCATGGTTGACGTGTCGTACTGGACCATGCTGACCTGGGTCAAGAGCGGCCGGTTGCCGGCCAGCAAAGTGGGGCGTGGTTGGCGCATACGCACCGCTGACCTGAACGCGCTGGTGGACGCCAATCGCGAGCCACACGACACGGCGGTGCCAGCATGACCCGCGTCGCCCCTCATCTCGCGCCCGTGCCCCGCACGGTGCTGCCAGGCAGACAACCCGAGTCCGTACCGCCGGCGGCACTTCCCGACCTGCTCAAGCCAGCCGACGTGGCCGCGCGGCTGGGCGTCTCGCCCGGCCGCATCTACCAGCTCATCGCGGACGGCACACTGCCATGCATCCGCCGTGGCCGCTCAGTAGGAGTGCCTCGTCAAGCATACGACCGATGGCTTGCTGGATTGGCTGACGAGGCGTGCGCGGCGGTACGCCGATGAACGACGGACGCACCCGCATAAAAAGGGGTCGGCGCGCTCATTACAGCCCGCCGACCCGAGCACATCATCCCCCACCCCTGGAGATTGCTATGCCTTCACCTCTCATTGTAGACGATGCCCTGATTGGGCAGTACGTCCGCGTCCGCGCTTTCGACCCACTTCGCGCGCGCGGCATCACTAACCGAACGCTTGCCCACTTCCAGGTCGAGGCCCTGGGCGCTTTGTACACCTACCCCATTACCGACGAAAGCGGCACGGTGCGCGGCTATCGGAACAAGACCATCCCTGGCCACGCTTGCTGGTTCAAGTACAGGTGGGACCCGCGACGGCCCTACCTTGCACATCCCGAGCTACTCTACGCTGTCGATACCCTCACGGCCGGCGGCCCCGCGCTCCTCGTCGCCGGAGAGCCCGACGCCTGGCTGATGCATAGCATCGGCATCCCGGCCGTGTCGCTCCTGGGCGGTGAGGGCGCGCGCCCGAGCCCCGAGGCTATCCGCCAACTCAAGACCGCGGGGCCATCCATCGTCTACGTCGTGTACGACAACGATGAGGCGGGGCGGCGGGGCGGCGTCCGTGTCGGCCAGGACCTGCACGAGGTGGGCATCACCGTCGAGGTCCTGCGGTTGCCTGACAGCCTGCCAGACAAAGGCGACGTGACCGACCTGTACGCGGCCTGTGGTCGTGACCGT
>JAABUX010003286.1_pt1 | contig 21586 bp, 20 predicted proteins | sample 5561851 | NCBI WGS metagenome assembly JAABUX01 (sample SAMN10711883, study PRJNA513361) | rock metagenome | isolation source: Antarctica rocks | place: Antarctica: Victoria Land, Richard Nunatak red sandstone | collected 2016-01-03 | reverse complement strand
AAATGTCGCCTAAAACTGAAAAGTTTGTCGAGGAATGAATTACTTGCGACAGTTTTGCTGTACGTCAAAAACGAGGAAGAGGATGGGTAGGAGGCGAAATTCGAGGAATGAATTACTTGCGACCCTCCCCGTCAGATGGTCGGCTCTATTTTATTTGTAGAAGTCGAGCATTGATGGATTTGATCCGTTGTATGGCTTTGGCATTGATGACAATGTAGATAAGTGTATTGAGCCTGTGGACCGAATGAGCATTGCGTACTTTTGGTCGTTCGATGCCAAGTTCTTTGGCTTGACTATTGATACGTTCACACGAGGTTCGTTGACGGTAAATGCCCTTGTAGAGCGGACTGGTGCGATCTAAGGTGACGCGCATCTGCCCGCCCTTCTCGTGGTTGACATCTTTGACAAAGCCACAGCCCTTGCGAAATTGTGTATGATCACAGGTCTGCTCGGTCTTTTCGGGAAGAGCAAGGGGCAACGATAGCGTAAGGCTTGATAGCCATTGGTGTGAGCAAAGGTGAAAGTGGGTATCATCCGCAGTGCTTTGGGACATCGGGGAACGCCATCAGGATCACGAGAGAAGGTGGCATGACCGTGCTGATTCTTAGGAATGGCGGCAATTCCCCCATGCAAGGCACTTTTCTGGTACACATACCACGCGTCATAGGCAGCATCAGCCGTGGTATGAGTGAAAAAGAAGCCTAACGTGGCAACGGTTCGCTGATAGAGCGGCTCAAAATAGGTGACATCGCCTTCATTGAAGCCTTGGTGTATTCAGCCAGCACGACGTCCCCATAGTCTGGCGTCGTTGCAGCAACGACGCCAGAGCCGTAGCCCCAGAGAAATTCTTTTTTCTCGGTGAAGGTGCCATCGGATTGGAGCAGATGAGTGGAGCGTTTGACGCCGAGTGTGCAATCGGGGTCGCCTGTGGGTTGCTGCTTGGGGTCGAAGCGTTGAGTCACGTATTGACGTGGGTTATTTTGACGCACCCAGGCATAGATATGCTTGACATCGACGGCAATCGTTTCGCCCAGTCCCGGAATTTCGGCGTGTAAGTCGGCAACGGTGGCCTGGAACAGCGAGGTGAGGACGCTCTGCGAGAGGGTTTGCTGCTGATAACGAAGCCAGCGAGCACACGGAAGGGTCGTTTCCAGCACAAAACCGTAGAGATGAGTGGGGTCAACGACAGGATGGAAGCCACATTCTAGGATAAGCAAGGGATGTTCGAGCAAGAACTGGCGCAGCTGGGTGACGTACTGCTTGCCTTCACACAGTTTGACGAGGAAGGCTTTGAGAGAGGCCGAGAGCGGATGAGGACGAGGACCAGGAGGCGGATGCACAGGGTCACGGGGAGCAAGACAGGTCCAATCAAGCACAGCGAACAAGGCGCGATAGCGTTGAACGACGGGATCAAGCTCTTGCATGTGAGCAAGAGTAGGCTGGTCAAAAGGGACAGATGCTGCTATCATGAGAATGGCTCCTTACGGTCAGAGTGGTGAAGATTTGGAATACTACTACTCTGTCTGTAAGAAGTCCTGGTTGTCAAGAGGAAAAGAACGCTGCTTGCTTGCTAGAACGGATGTTTGAGCCGACCCTCCCGTCAGGGATTGAAACAAGAGGGCATAATTGTGAGAGTACAAGGAGATGCGTCTGAATGATGGGAAGCCCGATTGAGGGATTGAAACTTAGTGAAACTTGTATCTTTCGACCACATATCACGTCTCGCACTGATCGCTTGCTCACTCATTTAATGATTAGATTTCAGTAGTGCTACCGAACATAACCATAGCGAAAATTTACGAAAATACTCTATTACGGAGCATATATGATACTGATTTCGAGAAAAATATTGGATTTTTTGTTGTTATCAACGAAAAATTGGAGGAATACTCGGTGTTTTCTTGCTTGAGTCAGGTAAATAAGAAAAAACATGTGAATAGGTGTGAATATTTTCTTGACAATCACCAGAAAATGAGTTATATTTGAGATATTGACCGATATTAATTTCGATATTTATCGAAATTAGTAAGGTATTGGCTCGCTTCTTTTCCAGCCAGAGGAACAGAGCAGAATGGCATGGGAGTGTCCAAACTGCCCCTGATTAAAAGATGGTGGAAGGGAAGTTCTTCGCGCGAGCTATTTTACGGAATAACCCTGGTATGTTGAAACCCCCTGAAGCGTAGCCAGAGTACTTCTTATTTCAGCATCTGGCTAAAATCTCTCGGTGTTCCAAACACGCAGGTATGCAAGAGAGAAAAGGAGATGTCATGGATGCACGTCCTCTCGGTGCTCTGGGGCACCGGAAACCTGTTCAACGGCTGATTGGATTGATCATGTTACTCTGTTGTATGATCGGACTCTTCGCAGCCTCTCCGTTCTTTAATCCTTCTATTGCTTATGCTCATGCACAAAGCGCGGCGACCACGCGCGGCGTCGCTACCACACTGGCGGCTTCCTCAGCGTCGTCCAGCCAAGCCAACTTCGGCCCGAACGTCTATATCTTCAATCCTGGCATGCCGCAGAGCGAGATTCAGGCGACGGTTGATGCGATAGCAAAGCAACAGGTCTCCAACCAGTTCGGAACTCAGCGCTATGCACTGCTGTTCGAGCCAGGCACATATGGCTCCAGTACCGCCCCTCTCAACTTTCAGGTCGGCTATTACACTACCGTAGCGGGCCTCGGCCTCTCTCCGAACGACGTTGTCATCAATGGGTCCATCGACGTATACAATCAGTGCTTCGGTGCCAACAACTGCACCGCACTCGAGAACTTCTGGCGCTCGTTGTCGAACCTGAGCATTAACGTGACCACTCCGAACTCCGGCTGCTACAGCGGCGAATTCTGGGCTGTGTCGCAGGCCGCGCCTATGCGTCGGGTTCACGTCAATGGGTCTACCACCCTTATGGACTATTGCACCTCTCCGTCTTACGCCAGTGGCGGCTTCATCGCCGATTCAGAGTTTGACGGCAGTGTAGTCAACGGATCGCAGCAGCAGTGGCTGGTCAGGAACAGCAAGCTTGCTAGCTGGAGTAACGGCGTGTGGAACCAGGTGTTCTCAGGCGTCGTGGGTGCGCCCGCCCAGTGTTTCCCTGCTCAGACGTCATGCGGTGGCCCGTATACCACGCTCGCGACCAGTCCGGTGACACAAGAGGAACCATATCTGTACATGGACTCCGCCGGGTACTACAAGGTCTTCGTGCCTTCGGTGCAGCACAACTCCGTGGGCACATCATGGGCTAGCGGCGCGACCCCCGGCTTGTCCATTCCAATCAAGAGGTTCTTCATTGCCCAGCCAACGGACTCTGCGGCGACGATTAACCGTGCGTTAGATTCCGGCAAGGACCTCATCTTGACGCCGGGCATCTATTCCCTGGACAAGAGCATCAAGGTTACGCGTCCCGACACCGTAGTCCTGGGCCTCGGTTTCCCAACTCTGATTCCTGAAAACGGAATCGTGTCAATGAAAGTCGATAGTGCAAAGGGTGCCTTGATTTCGGGAATAATCTTTGACGCAGGCACAACGAACTCTCCAGTGCTGCTACAGGTTGGAAGTGGACATGAGCGCAGTGACCATAACGCCTCCGACCCGACGACTCTTCAGGATGTGTTCTTCCGTATCGGCGGCGCGGAGCCAGGTAGCGCGACGAATAGTCTGGTTGTCAACAGCGACAACGTTATCCTCGATAACATCTGGGCATGGCGGGCCGACCACGGCAGCGGTGTGGGCTGGACCAGCAACACTGCTGATACTGGCGTCATCGTCAACGGTGACAATGTGACTGCATACGGCCTTTTCGTCGAACACTACCAGAAGTATGAGGTGATCTGGAACGGGAACGGTGGCACTGACATCTTTTTCCAGAACGAGATGCCTTACGATCCACCCAGTCAGGCGGCGTGGATGGAGGCTCCTGGCGTCGATGGCTGGGCGGCCTTCAAGGTTGCCAACACTGCAACCAGCTTCAGCGGATACGGTATGGGTAGCTACAGCTTCTTCAATCAGGGCGTGAACATCTATGCCGCACACGCGTTTGAAGTGCCAGTCACTCTTCCGGCGTCAAGCCTGCACGACCTGTTCACACTCTTCCTCTCCGCGTCCGGGTCCGGTGGCATCCTGCACGTGGTCAACGACACAGGTGGGTCTTCGACCTCCGCCAACCCGGATGTCCCAGTTACCGTGGTGAGCTACCCGTAACGGCTGGACGCTTCGTTCGACCGTTTAATTATGACCATCAAGCTCCGCTCATAAAGACGGAGCTTGATGGGTTTCCAGCCGTTGTTGATGGACGGATGAGGAATTTACCTCGTAAATCATCTTGCATGTGGTCAGAGGATGTTGATGTTCTTAGGCTCAGGTGCTATTATTATGTTAGTAACTTTCATCGTGAAAAAGTCTATTTCACAGGTGAGCGTTCATATCGGCTACCTTGCTGATATTGGTAATAAGGAGAAACAATGACACAGAATGTCAACAGTGAGCATCGCGAGATTGATTGGAATCGCCAGGGCGATTGGAATCGCAAGATTATCGAAGAATTTCATGCCAACGGGGGGAAAATGAGTGGGCCGTTTGCAGGCTCGTCTCTGCTTTTGCTCCATACGACCGGGGCTAAAAGTGGGCAGCCACGTTTGAGTCCGTTAATGTATTACCGTGAGGATGGACGTATTTTCATTTTCGCTAGCAAGGCGGGTGCTCCAACAAACCCGGACTGGTATCACAACATTGTCGCGCATCCAGAGGTTACCGTCGAGATTGGAAAAGAGAAATTTCCTGCGACTGGCGTCGTTGTGGGGGAAGAGGAACGGGCGCAGATGTACGCTAAGCAGGCGGCAGTGTCCCCGCAGTTTGCCGAGTACGAGAAGACGACCACGCGCAAGATTCCAGTGGTTGAGTTGATAAAGAAGTAAGGTAAGGGTTCATCCCTCGTAACAGAGTGTTTGCAAAAAGAGCAACGACAGATAGAAAGAATATCAATTGTGTCGTTGTTCTTTCGCTTTCTCTATTCTCGTGATGGGATGTTTACAGCGATACTAAGTGTTAACATTCATTCCCTTTTATGCTAGAATAGGGACATGAGATTAAGCCAGTATGCAACAAAAATGGGCGTCAGTTACAAAACGGCTTTCCGTTGGTGGAGAGCAGGGAAGCTTGACGCCTATCAATTAGACACAGGAACCGTGATTGTACGGGATGATACGCCACTTCCTGAGGCCGCAACAGGAATAGCATTATATGCGAGAGTGTCAACGGCTGGACAAAAAGCTGATTTAGAGCGGCAAGTGGAACGCTTGAAAACGTATGCTGCATCCAAAGGCTATCAAGTTTCCAAAGTCACACAAGAGATTGCATCAGGCATGAATGACAACCGTCCCAAGTTGCTCAAAATCCTGACGGATAAAAGTATTGGCGTGATTGTCGTAGAGCATCAGGATAGATTGACACGGTTTGGAGCCAACTACATTGAGCAATTGATGCAGATGCAAGGGCGTCGGATAGAGGTCATGTTTCCAAGCGATACCAACCATGACTTAGTAGACGACTTTATCGCCGTAATCACATCTATGGCAAGCCGTATCTATGAGCGTCGGCACTCCAAAGAACGTGCCAAGAAAATACAGGACTGTGTTGAGCAGGTCATGAAGCAAGAGGGGGCAAGCGATGAAGGTTGTTAGAGGGTACAAGACAGAGCTAGACCCCACGAGTGAGCAATACGTCCTGTTGTGTCAATGTGCTGGCGTCTCGCGCTATGCCTACAACTATGGCCTTGCCCGAAAAGAAGAGGCGTACAAACGTGGTGAGAAGACGCCCTATGCTATCCATTTGCAAAAGGAGTTGACCGCCCGAAAACATGACGATCTTCTCTGGTTAAGCGACGTAAGCAAGTGGGTTGTACAGAATAGCTTGCGAGACCTAGATACCGCCTTCGAGAACTTCTATCGGAAGTGCAAGCTCAAAAAACAGGGGCAATGGACGGGCAAGTGTGGCTATCCCCAATTCAAGAGCAAGCATAAAGGGGGTGGCTCATTTCGCTTAGATTGCCCTGTTCACGTCTTTGATGGCAGCGTTCAACTTCCCAAGTTAGGCACTATCCGATTGAAAGAGCATGGCTATATTCCGACATGGGGCGTGGAGGTGTTGAGTGCAACCGTCTCTGAGAAAGCAGGGAAGTGGTTTGTGTCTGTGCAAGTCGAAGAGGAACATGCAGACCCGACACAAGCGACTGGCACACCCATTGGTGTTGACGTTGGACTCAAAACGCTTGCCACGCTCTCAGATGGACGGACATTCGACAATCCAAAATCGTTACGCTCAAGACTCAAAGCCTTGAAACGAGCCTCAAGGCACCACTCGAAAAAGAAGAAAGGCTCCAACAATCGCAGACGCGCACAAAAGAAGCTAGCCAAACTCCATATGCGGATAGCCAATATTCGCAAAGACACGTTGCATAAAGTCACGTCTCAGATTGTGGCGAAAACCAAGCTACCAGAAGAGCGTCCGAGCGTGATTGTGCTAGAGGACTTGAACATCAAAGGCATGCTCAAAAATCGGAAGTTGAGTAGGGCAATGAGTGACGTAGGGCTAGGAGAGTTCAAACGTCAATTGACCTACAAGGCGATGCAAGCAGGGATTGAGGTCAAGCAAGTGTCGCGCTGGTTTCCTAGCTCAAAAACATGTTCATCATGCGGCACGGTCAAAGAGGAATTAGCCCTTTCTGAACGGGTGTATGTCTGTGAAGACTGTGGATATGTTGCGGATCGAGACTACAACGCAGCCAGGGTGTTAGCGGCAACGGCGTAGCAGAAATATATGTACCCTGAGTTCCAGGGAAACAGATACGCTTGGGGATATTGTGGCTCTGGCGTCTCGGAAACGGGGCGTGAAACTACGGTAGAGGAACCAAGAACCGCAAAGTGGATGAATGTCCATAGAGCGGAGAACGGAACACTATGAGTACTCGACAGATAACGCTACGAGAAATCAATACATTGAATCAGGAGCAGTTTGTTGCAGCTCTGGGTGTGCTTTTTGAGGGGCCACCATGGATCGTGACGCAAAGCTGGCACACTCGTCCATTTGTTTCACTTGCACAATTGTATCAGACGCTTTGTGATGTCATGTACAATGCACCTATTGAGCAGCAGGTAGCACTTCTTCAGGCACATCCTGATTTAGTTGGACGGGCTGCGTTAGCTGGTACACTTACTCCTGCATCAACGAATGAACAAGCATCTGCTGGTTTGGATAGGCTTTCACCGACGGAAATCACCACGTTTGCACACCTGAATCAGACCTACCATGATCGCTTCGGCTTCCCATTTGTAATCTGTGTGCGCGAAAATAAGAAAGCTGCTATTCTGGCTGGCTTTTCCAGTCGCCTGCAGCATTCTCGTATGCAAGAGATTGAGGTTGCTCTAGCTGAGGTGGCAAAGATTTGTTTCTTCCGTTTACACGATCTTGTCACTCAGGACGAAACATAAATGTTGCGATATAGCCAGCTTCATGCATGCTAATAAGGAGAGACTTATGAATACAGAGTATACCTACGACATTAGTTATGGTAAAGCGTGCGTTCCTGTATATCGAACATATGCTACTCCGCTTGTGAGTGTACCACCTCTGCCTGAGTCGCCGTTTACTGGCAGAGAAAATATCCTGTTTGCCGCGGAAATAGATGTCGAGGTCTTTGGGAAGAATTTTCTGCCAGCATATACGCACGGTGACAATCGTATGGTGGTAGCGACCGATACGATGAAAAACTTCATCCTACAACAATCACTTGCGTTTCGTGGCTCGACACTCGAAGGGTTTCTTACTCTACTGAGTCAGCAATTTCTGGCGACGTATCCTATCATGAAACAGTTACGGTTGACGGGGAGAGAACTTGCTTTCGAGCCAGCGCAGGTGCCACTTGCTGAGCATACACACTTTGGCGATAGCAACGTGCTATTCAGCCGTTCGCATGACGATTTCTCTATGGCGAGTATGGATTTTGTCGCGGATGAAGGAAACTTCGTGATGACGAGTCATCGTTGTGGACGTGTGGGGCTACAACTATTGAAGGTCACTGGCAGTGCGTTTACCAATTTTGCTCGCGACATCTACACAACACTTCCTGAACGGGTAGACCGCCCCTTATTTATTTACCTCGATATTTATTGGCAATACACGAACGTTGCAGATATGCAGGAACACTTTATCCCAGGTGAGCAGGTACGCGATGTGGTACAGGTTGTCTTCCATGAATTTGTGAGTGAGTCAATCCAGCACCTGGTGCATGAGATGGGACTACGACTCCTGACACGCTTTCCTCAAATGGCAGAGGTGTCCTTTGACGGACAAAATCGTACACGCGATCCAATGGGTGCCTCAGAAACCGATCCAAAACAGAAGGTGTACAGCGATCCATTTCCAGCTTATGGTATGATCAAACTAAAAATGAGCAGGGACGTAAAGGTATGATGCAGCGAGAGGGAACGAGATGACAGGTCGTCTTACTACCCATGTACTTGATACAGCGCGAGGTTGTCCTGCGTCCGAAGTGACAATTGAGTTACGGCGATGCAACCCGGAAGATGGAGATTATCGTGTGTTGAAAACTGTATCTACCAATACTGATGGACGCACCGTTGAACCGTTGCTGGCAAATGAAGAGATGGTAGCTGGTTTGTATGAACTCGTATTTATCGTGGGGAAGTATTTTGCTGGACAGGTAGAAATAAGCACAGCCCCTCCATTTCTTGATCGTATTCCTGTCAGATTCGGAATCGCAGATGCAACCGCTCACTACCATGTTCCATTGCTCGTTTCGCCCTGGGCATACAGTACGTACCGGGGGAGTTAGTTTATGACCACAGAAACATCTGCTCACACTGTTATGCAGCGGTGCGATATGCTTGGTACATATAGCGAAGAGTCTGATCGTCTCACGCGACCGTTTGCATCACCTGCAATGCACAAGGTCAATGAGATTGTCGCACAGTGGATGCGTAGTGCGGGTATGAGCGTCGAGCAGGATGCTACTGGTAACTTGATAGGACGCTATGAGGCACAGTCTCCTGGTACAAAAACTTTGCTACTTGGTTCGCATCTTGATACAGTACGGAACGCGGGTAAGTACGATGGTCCTCTCGGTGTGATGATTGCGCTTGCATGTGTCGAACGTTTGCATGCGCGTAAGGAACGGCTCCCATTCGCCATCGAAGTGCTTGGTTTTGCCGATGAGGAAGGGTTGCGCTATCATAGTGCTTATATCGGAAGCAAGGCTATGACGGGCACGCTCGACGTAGAAGCACTGCACTTGATCGACGCCGACGGTATCTCTATGGAACAAGCTATTCGCTCCTTTGGTGGCAACCTTGATCCTGATACACTGCCCACCGCTCGCTGGCAGCGCGATGAACTGCTGGCCTATTGTGAAATTCATATCGAGCAGGGACCGATTCTTGAAGTACAGAAACTTCCAGTAGGTATCGTTTCGGCTATCTCATGTCAGAAACGTATTACCGTGCGTTTTACAGGTGAAGCTGGACATGCTGGTACTGTGCCGATGTCTCTACGGCGTGATGCACTCTGTGCTGCCGCCGAGTTTATATTGGCTGTCGAGACTTTTGCACGTAGTGTGCCTGGACTCGTTGCTACCATTGGACAGGCCGATGTGCAACCCGGCGCAAGTAATGTCATAGCGGGACAGGTGACACTTAGTTTAGATGTACGACATCAGGACGATAACGTCTGTGAAGAGGCATGCCGTAAATTGGAGGAACAAGCACGTCAAATTGGCTTTGCACGAAACGTTGCTGCCAGTTGGCAACTGCTGCAAGAACATCCATCTGTCCCATGCTCGCCAGATATGGTCAGGTTATTGACTCAGGCAATTGGAGAACTGGGCTACTCGCCGCTCTCTATTGCAAGTGGTGCAGGGCATGATGCCGTCATATTAAGTGAGTTAACTGATATAGGTATGCTGTTTGTGCGTTGTCGAGGCGGTATCAGCCACAATCCAGCCGAAGCAGTAACGGCAGAGGATGTGGCTGTCGCCATTGCAGTAGTCGAGCGTTTGCTAGCCCTTTTAGCACAAGAGGCTCCCTAATCAAGAGAGGACTATGTATTCATGAGTTTTTATGATCTCATTGTGCGTCATGGTACACTTGTCACTCCTTCAGAGACGAGGCAGGCAGATGTTGCTGTTGTCGATGGTCGTATCGTTGCAATCGACCCTGAACTTGCCGGAACGAGCAAAGATGAGATCGACGCCAGAGGCTTACATATCTTGCCAGGGGTTATCGATGCTCATGTCCATTTTAATGAGCCGGGGCGTACTGCCTGGGAGGGATTTGTTACAGGAACAAAAGCCCTTGCTGCCGGAGGAACTACTACCTATTTCGACATGCCGCTCAACGCTCATCCGCCAACGCTTGACGCAACAAGTTTTGATCTAAAACTTGCTGCCGCTCAATCTTCGTCTCTTGTTGATTTCGCCTTCTGGGGCGGATTGGTGCCCGGCAATGTTCCAAATATGGAGGAACTGGCAGATCGGGGCGTGATTGGCTTTAAAGCCTTTATGAGCAACAGTGGCATCGACGATTTTTTAGCGGTTGACGACCTGACGCTGTATGAAGGTATGGTACAGGGAGCACGATTAGGAAAGATCGTTGCAGTACATGCTGAAAACGATCAAATTACTAGCGGCCTTGCTCGCCGAGCCATCGAGCAAGGAAGAACTGGCAAACGCGATTATCTCGCCTCGCGCCCTCTTATCGCGGAACTTGAGGCCATCGAACGAGCCATTCTGATGGCGAGTGAGACAGGTTGTTCCCTGCACATCGTCCATGTCAGCAGTGGGCGTGGTGTGCGCCTTGTGGCGGAAGCGCGTCTACGAGGAGTTGATGTCAGTTGTGAGACGTGTCCCCATTATCTCGTTCTGAGTGACGATGATTTGGAGGAATTAGGAGCAGTTGCGAAGTGCGCCCCTCCCCTCCGTTCACAGCAAGAGCGAGAGGCGTTATGGGAGCAAGTGTTCGCTGGCAACGTGCCTATGATCGCTTCTGACCACTCACCCGCGCCTGTCGGCATGAAAACTGACGCCAACTTTTTTCGTGTTTGGGGTGGGATATCTGGTTGTCAGTCGCTATTGTCGTTGCTCTTGACGGATGGCTACGAACGCCGTTCTCTATCATTGAATAGAATTCCAGCACTGACCGCCGAGTATGTGGCGCAGCGTTTTGGGCTACTTCCCCACAAAGGGTGTCTAGCTCTGGGGGCCGATGCTGATATGGTTTTTGTGGACCTGCAAAGCAGTAATGTATTACAATCTGCCGACCTATTCTACCGTCATCAACATAGTCCCTATGTCGGCAAATTGCTGCGTGGGCGCATTGTACAGACGCTTGTGCGAGGTAACACGATTTTTCGCGAGGGAAACTTCGTCTCTGCACCCATCGGGCAGTTGCTAAGACCCTCTATAATGTAGACTGTGTATAAACAATTCTTGCTCGTCATACAAAGTGGTATAGACTAGAAAGCAGGTATCTATGTGGCAAACGTATTTGCGTCCAACAAGTCTCGAAGAAGCATTAGCACTCCTACATCAGTTCGCAGGACAGGCACGTTTGGTTGCTGGTGGGACCGATGTATTGGTCGAGTTACAACGTGACGTTAAGTTGACCAAGACGCTCATTGATATCACTGCGTTGGATGAGCTAAAGTACGTTCGTTTTGAAGGAGGCTATCTTTCGCTCGGTGCTCTGACTACTCACAACGATATCATAGCCTCCACACAGTGTGTGCAATACGCATTGCCACTGGTACAGGCATGCTGGGAAGTGGGTGCCCCTCAAATTCGTACCCGTGCCACTATAGCAGGCAATCTTGTCACGGCCTCACCTGCTAACGATACCATCACTCCGCTCATGGCATTAGACGCGGAAGTGGTCCTTATTAGCACTGTAGGAAAGCGAGTTGTCCCACTGCGCGACTTTTATCCGGGCTTTCGTCGCACTGCACTCAGACCTGATGAGTTGCTTTGCGAAATTCGTATTCCTGCTATGCAGTCCGATCAACGCGGTCTCTTTCTCAAACTGGGGCTACGACGCGCACAGGCTATTTCAGTGATCAACATGGCGTTCGTGCTGACCTTCTCAGGCGAATATGTCAGTAATGCATGCATTACTCTTGGTTGTCTGGCACCAACCATCGTGCATGCTAGTAGTACCGAAGCATTTCTCAAGGGGAAAACACTCGACGCTGCTGTGTGCGCTGAAGCTGGACGGCTTGCCAACGAAGATGTCAACCCAATTGGCGATGTGCGTGGCTCAGGGACCTATCGACGAGAAACTCTGGCTAACTTGATGATGCTAGGATTACAGCGCATCGCGGCAAATACACAGGCTGAAGGGCAAGTTGAGCAACCTGTGCTTCTCGATACTGCTGAAAATGCCGTAGTACACACAACCTTTGATGGCACGATTGCCACGACTATCAATGGTCAAGCTTATCAATTAGCTAATGCACAACATAAGACACTGCTCAATGCACTTCGTGAAGATGCTGGACTAACAGGGACGAAGGAGGGCTGTGCTGAGGGTGAATGTGGAGCATGTACCGTCTGGTTAAACGGACAGGCCGTTATGTCCTGTCTGATACCTGCCCCGCAAGCGCATGACGCCATCGTTACCACTATTGAAGGGCTGGCAAACGGCGATGAACTTCACCCGTTACAACAAGCGTTTATTGATTCAGCGGCTGTACAATGTGGGTACTGTATTCCTGGCATGCTGATGGCGGGCGCAAAATTGCTTCAGGAGCATCCGCGACCTGCCCAGGAGCAGGTTCAGACCGCCCTCAGTGGCAACATTTGCCGTTGCACAGGGTACCGCAAAATCCTCGACGCGGTTTTGAGTCTGCCTTCATCATTCCCCGAATAGAGGTTAGGAGAGAAAGTATGACATCGCTCATTGGTGCATCACTACCACGCCCTGATGCATTGGGCAAAGTGACTGGCAAGGCCAATTATCCGGCGGACTTAGTAAGGCCGGGTATGTTACATCTGCAAATAGTTTTTGCGCACCGTCCCCACGCTCGCATTCGCTCAATTGATGCAAAGGTTGCGTTAAATTATTCTGGCGTTGTAGCAGTCTTGACGGCAGCAGATATACCACATAACGCCTTTGGCTTGATTGATGCGGATCAACCCGTTCTCTGTAATGATATCGTGCGTTTTGAAGGCGATAAAGTTGCCCTTGTTGTGGCAGAAAATAAAGATGCCGCCATAGCAGGCGCGAAACTGGTGCTGGTCGATTACGAAGACTTGCCAGCGGTAACGAACCCACATGCGGCACTCGCCCCTGATGCACCACTCGTTCATGCACATCTGAGAAGCAATCAATTGTTACACGTACCCATACGCAAAGGGAATGTTGCTCGTGCGTTTGACGATGCCAATGTCGTACTCGATGGGGAATTTACAACTTCCTGGCAAGAGCATGCCTTTCTTCAACCAGAGGCAGGAATCGCCTACGTGGATGACCGTAACCGTGTGGTTATAGAAACGGCAGGCCAGTGGTTACATGAAGACCGTCGTCAGATTGCCGAGATACTGCAATTGCCAGAAGAACAGGTTGTCATTCGTTACGCCGCCATCGGTGGTGCTTTCGGTGGACGCGAAGATATATCCATCCAGCATGTACTGGCGTTGGCGGCCTGGAAGTTCCGACGACCATGCACACTTGTATGGAGCCGCGAAGAGTCGATGATTGCTCACCACAAACGGCATCCAGTGAATATTCGCTGTCGCTGGGGCGCGATGAAAGATGGTCGCATCACAGCGGTCAAGGCAGAAGTAATCGCTGACGGAGGAGCTTATGCCTCGACGAGTGTAGAAGTCCTCAAAGCCATTTCGCTCTTTGTCAGTGGCTGCTATGAGATTCCCAACATTGTTGTTGACGGGTATGTCGCTTACACAAACAATATTCCGTGTGGCGCATTTCGCGGCTTTGGGGCACCACAGGCACAATTCGCCAGTGAAGTTATGGTGACGCGCCTTGCTCAGGCAGTGGGCATCGACCCAATCGAGATGCGTCGCCGCAATATCTATCGTGAGGGCAGCATTGAGCCGACGCAACAACCACTTCCATCTGGTGTGAGCGCACTACCCGTACTGGAACGCTGTGTTGAGGAGGCTCGCAAGCGCATGGGGTATGGGACCAACGAGCCGCATGCGAAGACTGCACCATATGTGCGCCGAGGAATAGGTATTGCCTGTGGCATTAAAAATGTTGGCTACTCTTTCGGCTATCAGGAGCAGGCAACGGCAACGGTAGAACTCTTTGGCGAGGCCGACCTGGAACGTGCTATTGTGCGTGTAGGCGCGGCAGATGTTGGACAGGGAACTCATCTCATTCTGCGTCAAATCGCGGCAGAAACGCTTGGTCTGTCACTCGACAACGTGACGATGATCTGCAATGATAGCGGTGAAGCACCGAACGCAGGCAGTGCCTCAGCTTCGCGCATGACATTGATGGGGGGAAGTGCAGTACAAGAGGCGGCAGCGGAGGCTAAGAGGAAATGGGGCTACACAGATGACCAGCATGTCGTTGTCACAAAACAATATCATCCGCCAGTTACTACGCAACTCGATCCTACAACGGGTGCAAGCAGGCCAAACTATTGTTATGGCTATGCGGCACAGGCAGTAGAGGTCGAGGTGAATATGTTGACCGGGCAGGTCCAGGTACTAAAGATTATTAGCGTTCACGATGTAGGAAGGGCAATCAATCGTCAGCAGGTAGAAGGACAAATTGAGGGTTGTCTGGCTCAGGCACTTGGTTATGCATTACTAGAAAATTTCCAGGTGCGCGATGGTCACGTTCTGACACCGTATTTTAGTACATATTTGTTGCCAACGATACGCGACATGCCGACTGAGATTGTTCCCATTATATTGGAGTCAGCAGACCCCAATGGACCCTATGGCGCACGCGGTGTGGCTGAGATGCCCCTGGTTCCTTTTGCACCAGCCATTGTCACCGCCATTCACGATGCAACGGGCGTCTGGCTCACGCAGCAACCGATGACGTCAGAGCGAGTATTGGCAGCACTTCATCAAGCATAATATGCTCTGAGGGCAGATGTTCCAGTCGCACTTGTTGACAAAACTAGTAGGAACGCATGCCTCTAAAATTGGCAAAATTGGAAGGAAAGTAATCTTGAATATGCTACGTATTACTGTTGGCTCTCTGGAGTTTACCGCAAGGCTCGAAGAGGAGGATGCACCACAAACATGTGCGGCATTCGCAAAACTCTTGCCGTTTCGCAACAAAATCATCCACGCACGATGGAGTGGAGAGGCGGCCTGGATTCCGCTGGGGGATTTTCAGATAGGGGTAGACTACGAGAATCACACCAGCTACCCGGCTCCAGGTCAAATCCTGCTCTATCCAGGAGGCTTCAGCGAGACGGAAATTCTTTTCCCCTATGGTGGTGCGCGTTTCGCTAGTAAGCTTGGACAGTTAGCAGGCAATCACTTCTTGACGATTATGTCAGGTAATGAGCATCTGCGAGAATTGGGCCGATTGGTCCTCTGGGAAGGCGCACAGGACATTGTGTTTCAAGGGCTTTAAGGAGGATGCATGACATCGTTGCTTATTCAGCATGCGGAACTGCTCGTATCAATGGATGACGACGATCATCGCTGGAAAAATGGGAGTATATATGTAGTAGACAACATAATCCAGCAGATTGGATTCACCGATCAACTTCCACAGGCTGCGGATCAGGTGCTAGACGCACGTAATATGCTCATTCTTCCTGGACTGATAAATACACACCATCACTTTTACCAGACATTAACCCGTAATCTACCCGAAGCACAGAATGCGAACTTGTTCCACTGGTTGCGTGTTCACTACCCGATTTGGGCAGGTCTCACGCCGGAAGCTATTTACATTAGCACTAAGATTGCTCTGGCCGAATTGCTGCTGTCCGGCTGCACCACATCGAGCGATCATTGTTACATCTGGCCCAATGGTGCCCGTCTTGATGATCAGATTCAAGCTGCTACAGAGATGGGCTTTCGCTTTCATGCTGCTCGTGGCTCTATGTCGGTAGGTGAAACGCAAGGTGGTCTGCCACCAGATAGCGTGGTCGAGGATGAAGCTGCCATCCTTAGCGACTCACAGAGGGTAATCGAGCAGTACCACGATGCGAGTCGTTATGCTATGCTCCGCATCGTACTTGCTCCCTGTTCGCCCTTCTCTGTCTCTCCTCAACTGATGCGGCAAAGTGTGGCGTTGGCTCGCTCCTACGGTGTACATTCGCACACGCATTTAGCTGAAACCTTAGATGAGGCAGCTTACTGTGCCGAGACCTTTGGTCGTTCACCTGTAGAACTGGCAGAAGACCTGGGCTGGGTAGGGTCAGATGTGTGGCACGCACATATGGTGCATCCTGGGGCAGACGAAATAATCCGCCTGGGACGAACTCGCACGGGTATCGCGCATTGTCCTAGCTCAAATATGCGACTCGCTTCGGGTATTGCTCCGGTTCGACAAATGCAGCAAGCGGGTGTGCGTGTCGGCCTTGGTGTAGATGGTTCAGCATCCAACGATGGCTCACATATGCTGACTGAGGCACGTCAGGCATTACTCTTGCAGCGCGTAACGGGCGATCCGGCGGCGATGACTGGTAAAGAGGCATTGTGGTTGGCAACGCGAGGAGGAGCCAATGTGCTTGGGCGCGACGATATTGGCTATCTCGCACCTGGGATGGCGGCAGATTTCATTGGCTACCGTCTGGATACATTAGCTCTGGCAGGAGGAGCTATTCACGACCCATTGGCCGCACTTGTCTTTTGTCATCCCCCACAGGTGGATATGAGTGTCATCAATGGACGAGTTCGCGTCTATAATAGCAGATTACTTGATGTCGATCTACCTCTACTTATTGAACGCCATAATACTATTGCATATGCACTGGTACGTGGGGAACTCCGCTAGGGCCATGAGGTGTAAGGAAAGCTTATAAGTATGTTTCAGCTATTTGTGTTTTATTTGTCTACACACTTATCAAAGAAGTCATGTATACAACGGAAGCGCTAAAGGCTATAAAGTGATATCTATAGAGTGTTCCTTGTGTTATACTTTCTATGCATCATTAGCTGAGATGCAAGATAGATATCATTAGTTATTTTTAGGAGGACAAGAAATGGCTACCGATGTTGTAACCATTCCCGAAGAACGTGGCATAGAGACACACGGTATTGAACGTGTCTCGCCTGAAACCCGTACCCATGTCCGCATATTCGATAACTTTACCATGTGGCTCTCCGCCAATCTCGTGATCTCGACCTTTGCTCTTGGGACTCTCGCTATCCCCGTTTTCAAGCTGGGCTTTTGGGATAGCATAGCAGTTGTTATCGTTTTCAATGCACTTGGTGTTTTACCTCCCGCCTTTTTCTCCACCTTAGGCCCTAAATTAGGCTTGCGCCAGATGACCATCTCGCGTTTCTCATTTGGCTGGGTTGGGGCCATCATCATGGCACTTTTTAACGTTGCTGCTTGTATCGGTTGGTCGGCAGTGAACGTCATTGTTGGCGGCCAATTGCTCGTGGCGCTGAGTAATGGTGCGATTCCTCTCTGGGCAGCTATTCTACTCATTGCCATTCTAACTACTGTGGTCAGTATCTATGGATATAGATACGTCCATCGCTACGAGCGTTATGCCTGGATTCCTATGGCAATCATATTCCTTGGCCTACTTATCATTGCCGCCCCTCATTTTAGTGCTATACCTACACAGAATACTGGCCTTGCTGAGGCGGCTGCCTTCATCACCTTTGGCGGTGCTATCTATGGTTTCGCCACCGGTTGGAGTTCCTACGCGGCGGACTATAACGTCAATCAGCCTGAAACAACTGCGCCGAGCCGTGTCTTCTGGCTGACCTTTTTGGGCGTCTTTATCCCTTGTGTGTTGGTAGAAACGTTGGGCATAGCCTTCACCACAGCTTTGAGTAGCGTTTCATCCTGGAATAAGGCGTTTGGGGCTACTGGCGATGTTGGAGGCTTGCTTTCTGCTGTTGTCAATCCGCTCGGTGGCCTCGGCACACTTATTCTCGTCTTACTTGCTCTGAGTGTGATTGCCAACAACATCCCAAATGATTACAGCCTGGGCTTATCCATGCAGGTGCTTGGAAAAACTTTTCAGAGCGTGAAGCGATACGTCTGGACTCTTATCGGTGCAATCATTTACGTCGCTATCGCGATCATTGGTTCGAGCAATTTTTCCGCAACACTCGGCAACTTCTTGCTGCTCATTGCCTACTGGTTAGGTCCCTGGGCCATCATTCTTATCATTGAACACTTTGTCTTCCGTCATGGACGATACAATGTCGAAGATTGGAATACTCGTAGCCGACTGCCTGTTGGGTGGGCTGCAATAGTGTCTATGGCAATTGGCCTAGTGGGTGTCTACCTTGGTGCCTCGCAGTCACTCTTTACTGGTCCTATTGCTGCACGACTCAACACCGACATCGGTTTTGAGCTTGGCGTCGTATTGGCAGCCATTGCTTACTTGATCTTGAGGAGAATTGAGCTGAATAGTCAACGAGAGAAGACGGCTGTTTAGGCATTTACAAACGAGATATGTCCTTGCCAATAGTAGAGGCAGATTGCTTGAATAAAGCAACCTGCCTCCCATTTTGAAAATAATTTATGCTAAAATTAGACCTAATGAGCATAACCAATCTTCGCTATATTGTTGTTACACGACTACTTCGCAATTAGTACTATTGGGGTAGAAATTCCTTGCTTCTTCTATACGTCAGTTGTACACTCCTTTCGTATCCGAGTTACATATATGTGTGCAAGAGCGAAAGGGAGATATAGTGGCTCAAATAGTAACCAAAGGAAATCCCACAGGAGAAAATGTACTTCCATCAGAGAGCTATATACCTAAGGCAATGCCGCGCAGGTTAGGACTGTTCGACATGACGATGACCTTCCTGATGGTTATGTTTTTCATCAACAATCCAGTTGGAACGGTTGGAGCAGGAGTTGCTACCTTTACCTACTGGGTTATTGGTGCTCTCGTCTTTTTTATTCCCTGTATCATTGCAACAAATCAGTTGGGAACGATGTTTCCTAATGAAGGTTCTCTCTACAACTGGACACAGAAAGCACTCGGCGGTTTTTGGAGTTTCTTTGTCGGTGCTTCTTTCTGGGTTGCTGGTATCCTGGGGATGGTCAGTAGCGCGGGCATCGCTGTCACCTTTCTTCAGGGGCTGAATAGTACATGGCTTGCAGAACCTCGGCTGCAAGGCGTGTTTATCGTTCTCATTCTGATTTTCTCGTTGATCCTATCTATGCAGCAGTTTCGTGTGGTGCAAATCCTTGTAAACAGAACCATGCTCCTGATGCTTAGTGTGATTGCCCTGCTTGGGCTAGCAGCACTTATTTGGCTGGTAACGGGACATTCTATGGCTACGAGCTTTACGGATGTCAGTGATCTGGCTATTCGCCCAAGTAACTATGTGCTTTTTAGCATTGTGATTTTCGCGTTCTTAGGTGTGAATGTTCCAATGACGATGGGGGGTGAGATCACTAACCGTAAAGTGGTTTCACAGCACCTCTTTCGAGGAGGGCTACTTGTCCTTGCCAGTTATATGATCGTTACTATTGCTCTGCTCGTCGTCCAGGGACCGCATGCCGCTATTCAAGGCCCTTTTTCTATCATCAGCACTATTGACCAGGTGTTTGGAAAGTTCGTGGGTGGCATCACTTGTGCCTGCGTCGTTGCATTCTTTATCGTCTTCACGGCTCTTCTCAGTAGTATCTTTGGACGCCTTCTCCTGGTTGGTGCTATTGATAGGCGTCTGCCAACATGGTTTGGGAGGCTCGATGAAAATCGTGTTCCTCTCAACGCTATCATGTTCCAAACCACTGTTGCTGTATTGTTTGCCGCGATTGTTTTTCTCTTACCATACCTTATCTCGCTTGGTAATCCTGTAAATCTTGTGAATGAGTTGTTCACGGTGAGTCTCTATGCACATAGCATGATATGGGCAATTTCAAGTTTGTTCTTATTTATCAATCTGTTCGTACTCTACATGCGAGATAGACGAGGCTTTCACGCGCAACGCATCGTTCCCATGCCTGTTCTATGGGCTTGTATAATCGTTGCCCCTCTTGCTTGTGTGCTGGCTATTATTGTCACACTTTCCAATTCGCCGATAGCACAGCAGATTCCAACAAATACGTGGGGGTATGTAGTTGGTGGTCTTACTGTACTCTGGTTAGTTTTTGCTGCTATAGCCAGTATACTAGCGAACGGTGAAGCTGCCTGGGAAGATCAAAGCAACATGGTGTAAATATTCTAAAAGGGAGAATTTCTTCAATGGCTTCTCATACAATCTCCGTTCCAGAGCGTGAACGAGGCATTGAGACTCAGGGTATCGAGCGTATTTCTCCGGCTACCAGGTCACATGTACACATCTTCGACAATTTCACGCTCTGGTTGTCGGCGAACCTGGAGATTTCCACTGTTGCTCTCGGTGCATTAGCCGTTCCCGTTTTTGGTCTTGGATTCTGGGATAGCGTTGGTGCTATCATTCTTTTCAATGTTCTTGGTACTTTTCCAGTAGCTCTCTTCTCGACGATGGGTCCCAAACTAGGCTTGCGACAGATGGTAATTTCGCGTTTCTCGTTTGGTTGGGTTGGTGCGATAATCATGGCACTCTTCAATGTGGCAGCATGTACTGGGTGGTCTGCTGTCAACGCAATTGTGGGTGGTCAGCTAGTAACAGCACTGAGCCGAGGAGCTATTGCCTTGCCAGTGGCTATTCTCTTTATTGCAGCTTTGACAACAATTGTTGGTATCTATGGGTACAAGTATATCCATAGCTATGCGCGTTATGCATGGATACCTGTAGCAATCATATTCCTGATCTTGATGATCATCGCTAGGCCAAAAGTGTCAATTATTCCTACACCTGTGCTAGGTATTGCAGAGATTGCATCGTTCATCTCCTTTGGCGGTGCTGTCTATGGTTTCGCCACAGGGTGGAGTTCCTATGCATCTGATTACAATGTCAGACAGCCTGAAGATACACCGTCAGGCCGTGTCTTCAGGCTCACGTTCTTAGGTGTTGTTCTTCCTTGCATTGTCTTAGAAATATTTGGTATGGCTTTGACCACCGGCTATAAGGAGAGTGGTGGTGATTTGCTGGCAGCGGTGGCTAAGCCTTTAGGCGGCTTTGGGAGCGTATTGCTGGTTCTGCTTGCGTTGAGTATTGTTGCCAACAATATCCCCAACGCCTACAGTATCGGCCTCTCCATGCAGGTGCTTGGTAAGTCCTTCCAACGCGTTAGCCGGATCATGTGGACGTTGTATGGAGCGGTATTTTATATGCTGATCGCCATACCAGCAGTCGCCAATTTCAATTCAACCCTGACTGACTTCTTGCTAATTAACGTGAGTTCTGGATAAGTACCCCCCTCCGATGAGTTAAAATAGGAGTTAGACAAACAGCTTCTATTCACCATCGGAGGGGTCTAGCAATGAGTTTACTCGAATTGTTTTGTGATGTCGATGAT
>JAABUX010003285.1_pt1 | contig 21588 bp, 29 predicted proteins | sample 5561851 | NCBI WGS metagenome assembly JAABUX01 (sample SAMN10711883, study PRJNA513361) | rock metagenome | isolation source: Antarctica rocks | place: Antarctica: Victoria Land, Richard Nunatak red sandstone | collected 2016-01-03 | reverse complement strand
CCGCCGGGCGGCAGCGGCGGCAGCGGCAGCCGCCCGCGCGGCGCCAGGTAGCCGTCCTGCGACGACATGGCCAGCAGCGCGACGCCGCCGGCGGCCGTGCGCAGGTGCGCGCCGGCGGCCAGCAGCAAGCGCGCGCCGCGCTCGGGCGCCAGGCTCTGGCAGCTGTCCTCCACCGCCTGCGAGTGCATCACCTGCGCGCGCCAGCGGCGGCCCCGGAGCATTAGGGTCAGGGTACGTGGTGGCCGAACTCGGGTGCTGAATGGCCGGTGTCCAGCAGCGCAACGGCTTGCTGAGAGCACGGAAGACAGCGCGCAGCTGCGCCGTGCCAACGCGCAGCCCGGCCAGGCCTGCCGGCCTCCGCGTCACTGTCACATGGCTCCGCTATATTCGAGGACAGCGGGCGCGCCGCGAAGCGAGGCCATGCACGCAGTCTGTCACAGTGCAGTCAGGGACGCGAACCCATACGCCCTCATAAGGGGCGCGCCGTGAAGCGAGGGCATGCAGGCAGTTTGATACAGCGCTTCCAAACATGCGCATGCGGAGCCACATGCTGTCAGGCGGGCGCGCGCCGTGAGCGAGGCCTCGCCGCGGCCGCCGCTGGCGGAGCACTCCCACAGGTTGAGCAGGCCGGCGGAGGCGGTGACCAGCCACCCGGCATGCCCGTCGCCGCCCGGCAGGCCCTCGAACGACGGCGCGTACGCCATCGCGGTCACCACGTCGCCGCCGTGGTCGCCCGCGTCCGTGCGCCAGCACGCGCGCCTGCGACGCCGCGGCGCCGCCGGCGTCGGGGCGCGCCGCCGGGCGGGCGCGTGCACGGGCAGGCAAGGCCGGCGGCGCCGGCCGCGCCGCTGCCGCGGCCGCGCGCGGCTGCACGGCACGCTGGCGGGCGATGCCTAGCCGCTGCAGCGGCAGGGCGCCGCCGGCTGGACAGCTGCCGCGCGGCGGAGCGGACTATGGACATGCCGCGATGCGCAGCGCCCCTGCGTGTCAAGCGCATTTCCATGGCCGGCTCCGCCGCGCGGCCGCTTCCAAGGCCGTGCGCGCACACCGCAAGAGCAGCCCGGCCTGCACACAGTGGGCGGCCCGGCACGCGCTGCTTACCATCCCCACACGAATGCACGGCCATGCGGCGGCTGGCGTGTCAGCACAGGGGTGCGCGCCAGCCGGGCGCGGCCGCCAGGGCGGGCTTGTGCGGCGGCGGCGGCGGCGCGGCGGCCGGTCGCTGCGGCCGCTGCGCCGGCTGCGTTGGCAGCTGTGAGGCCTGGCGCGCACGCAGTCAGCTCGGCGGGTGCTGCTGGGCACCCCACAGGCGGGCCCACCAGGACAGGCCTCGTCTTGCATTGGTCCAGCTGCACACGGCACGCCTCACTGGTGCCTCACTGAGCGCCGCTGGCTGCACTGCTCGTACCATGCGGAGGTAGGAGACACCCAGGCCAGACCCGACACTCCGATATCTCTGCCCCAGGCAGGTCCATTTCACCTAAGGTCTGAGCAGCTGGAGGTCCAGGGCTGCACAGTCCTCGTTTCAGGCCTGGCCGCGGGCCGCGCCTCTGCCAGCGGCGGGCGCGCGGGCGGCGGCGGCTGCACGGGCGCCGGCATGCGCTGCGCGGCCGGCGTGGCGGGCGCGGCGGGCGCGGCCTTCGTCGCCCGCTGGGGGTGCGCCGGCGGCGGCGGCTGCACCGGCGGCGGCATCCGCTGCGCGGCAGGCGTCGCAGGCACCGGGGGACCGGCATGCGGGTCGGCAGCGCGGGCAGGGGCGCCGTCTGCAGGCGGCGCCGCGGCGGGCGTGGGCGGCGCCGCGGCGGGCGTGGCCGGCGCCGGAGGACTGGCCTGCAGGGCAGCGGCGACGGCCGCGGGCGGCGCTGCGGCCGGCGCATGCACGTCCAGCGCAGGCGCGTAGCCGTTGGCGAGCGGGCCGGGCAGCGCCCCGTTGGCGTGCTCGCGGGCGGACGCCGCAAGCGGGCCGGGCCTGCGCGCCGCAGCATCAGGCAGTGTTGCGATACTGGTGAAAGGGTGCTTCAGTGCAGGCTGTGTCATGAGCTGTAGATACGTGCCGCCCTGCCCAACAGCCGTCATGGGCACCCAGCATCTGGCGGGCGCAGGTAGCGCCAGGCCTGCGCGCAGGATAATGGGCGCCCCACGCACAGCCTCACAGGCGCTCCGCGTGCAGCTTAGCTGTATTAAAAACAGAAATCCCGGCCAGCGCCGCCGCAAAACAAAGCTTGAGAACCACTGCTGCTGATCGGTGCACGGTAAGGTACAGCGACTCTGCCACTGTGCCAAGAGCAATGCTTCACGTGACAGCGCGTGTGCAAGACCCAGCTGCACAGCTGCCAGACAGGACTACCGGTAAACATAAACACACACTACAGCACTGCAGTGCAATGCTTGTCCTTTTGCCGGCATAAGATGAGACACTCCGTTCCTGCTCTTGCTTCCCTTGTTGCCTTCCACGGTGAGCGTACAGAAAGACCTCCACTGTGACCTGTGTCCTGATGCCACCACGTGCCTTCACACTGGCAAGACGTGCCCACCTGGTATCGCTGCTCAGCAGCGCCTGGACGGCGCTCTTGAGCCGGCGCACGGTCTCTGCCAGCTCGCCCTGGTCGAGCTCCAGGCGCGCGGACAGCCTGCCTGCGCCGGGCGGCACGCCGGCCGGGATCTCAGCCGTCCCCATCTGCGTGCCGCGACGCGCAGCACAGCGTCTGCACCAGACCACAGGGCTCCAGGTGGCAACAGCTAGCACTGCCACTGCTTGGACGTACACCTGCCTGAGCTGGCCTGGAGCGCATGTGGGTGGACTCCATGGGTGTGGCCTTGGGGCTGCTCTCCATGCATGAAGCCAACACGGATGCGTCCAGGACCACAGTGGGCCAGGCGCGGTGGCCGTTGCACAGAGCGTCCTGCTCGGCACGCGCGGGGCTGAGATGAGGCCGCGGGGGCGCAGCGACCTGCGCGAGCCCGGGCGACGCATTGCCATAATTACAACTGCGGCCCTGCCCTGGCGCACCGGGACGGCGGTCAACCCCACGCTGCGGGCCGCCTACCTGGCTCACCTGTATCCGCAGCTGGAGGTCTGCAAATCCAGAATGCTCTTGGGCACAGTTTTGCAATAAGTAGCTGTGTGCGTTCTGGCTGGCTGGACGACCCGTGCTGTGCTGAGCATGAGGCAACTGAGCCTTTTCAGTGTTTGTCAGGTCGCCTGAGGGCGCTGTGAACTGCTCAGCAGGCAATGTTGCGCTTGTAACCTGCGGGAGCAGGGCTGTCGATTGCAGTGTAACCAACTGTTACGCGCTTGCGCTCAAAGCCCACTGCAGCTGCATACACTGACCTGGTTGCTTGCGAGGTAGCTGATCGCATCGCTTCTATGAAAGTTGTCTCATCCTCACTGCTGCTCTTTTTGGCGTGTGCAGCACACTGTGTGTGCAGTCTCTGTGGCTCGCGAGGCTCGCGGCTGAGGCTGGCGCCGTCTGCAGGCGCAGTCTCGCAGTGAACCAGACCGTAGGCTGCCTGCGCGTCGTACGGCGCCCTTCGACCACCACCTGAAGTGGAAAGAGCTTTGAACGTGTCGACAAGCGCTGGTTGTCGCAGGTGACGCTGCTGGTGCCGTGGCTGGCGCCGTCCGACCAGCGGCGCCTCTTCCCGGACGGCCTGGACTTCGCCACGCCCGAGGCGCAACAGGCGTGGGTGCGCAGCTGCCCCGCTCGCGCCCCAGCCGCACGTGTCACCGGGGCTAGGCCTGCATGCGTGGACACAGCGCGCGCGCTGCTCGCCAGGGGAGGCGAGCAGTGCGCCGCCAGCAGTGCATGCGGAGCGGCTGCTGCCTGGGCGCGAAGCTCGAACTGCACAGCAAGCCAGGGCTGCCTGCGAGCTCCATGCATGCCCTGCGCCTGCAGCCTGCTTGTAGCATGCTCGCAGCATGTGGCTCCAGAGTGCAGGCCGCGGCGACGCTCGGGGGGGCGCGCAGGTGCGGGCGTGGGTGCGCGAGCGCGCCGGCTTCGACGCGGCCTTCCGGCTCACCTGGTACCCGGGGCGCTACGACGCAGCGTTCCGATCCATCTTTGCGGTCGGCGATGTCACGCAGTACGTGCCGGACTGCGAGGTGCGGCGCCGCTGGCTGCGTACAAGCGCATTCAAAATGGGTGGACAACGAGCGGGGAATAACCGCGCACTGGAGTCAGGCGCATGCGTGGTCAGGGGTGCCATGGTGCATGGCATGATGCTGCAATGTCTCTCCTTGCTTCGCTAGGCTGTGTCGCGCACAGAGCCTGCATGCACAGACCTGCACATCATCATAATAGCTGAACGGGAGTGCAGAGCGTGGGGGCGCGCTGATGCAATGTTCCAAAGCAGCGCAGGGCCTCGCCAGCGTCATCGGCCGCCCCGCGCCTCCCGCGCAGGCAGGCCCAACCGTGCCGGCCTCGATTGTAAGCAAGGACACCGCAGAGGCAGTACAAACGGGAGCGCCGGGGCGGGGCGCAGGCAGATGCGAGGATCCTGGAGGAGCTGGAGCACCTGACCTGGTGTCACCACGGTAGGGTAGGGCAGGGTCCGGTACCCTACTGCTGGGGCGGGGCGCAGGCGGACGCGGCGATCCTGGAGGAGCCGGAGCACCTGACCTGGTTCCACCACGGTAGGGTAGGGCAGGGTCCGGTACCCTACTGCTGGGCCGGGCGCAGGCGGATGCGGCGATCCTGGAGGAGCCAGAGCACCTGACCTGGTGTCACCACGGTAGGGTAGGGCAGGGTCCGGTACCCTACTGCTGGGCCGGGCGCAGGCGGATGCGGCGATCCTGGAGGAGCCGGAGCACCTGACCTGGTTCCACCACGGCCGCCGCATGACCGCCAAGTTCAACCACGTCATCGGCGTCCTGCACACCAAGCGCGCCCCGCCGCCTCGCCGGCCCTGCCCAGCCCGCACCTGCCGCCGCGTGCGCTGAGAGGGCCCGCAGGTGGACGCATGCCGAGGTAGAAACACGCATGGCGTGTAGTTCAGGCTTGCTCATGGGGCGCCAGCCTCGATGATCCTGCAGTGCGTGTGGCATAGGATGACACTATCTTGACTTTTGCACGCGCATGTGGATCTGTTCACATGCACACCCACCTTGCAGCAGTGGTTGCAGCAGGGGTAGCAGATCCGGAAATTACAGACTGCCTGCCCTGACTGTATTCTACACCCTGACTGGCGTATACCCTGACTGGCTGCGGCGGCGCCGCACGCAGCTACATCGACTAAATCCGGCGCGGCGGCGGCGGGACGCCTGGCGGGCCGGCGGCCGCGCGGCTGGTGTACGCCGCCAACCGCAAGCTGTGCAGCGTGCACTGCCACAAGGCGCGGCGGCTCCCGTAGGGGCCGTGTCAAAGCCGCACTCACCTGTCCTGCCCAGAGGCGCAGCGGTGCAGCGGACGCAGCGACCGACGTGTAGTGCTGCGCCTGTCTGTCCGGCAATGCGACAGTAGGCGCAGGCGCAGCGACAGCTGTACAGTGCAGCCGCCAGTCTCGTCATGTGCTGCAGCAGAGCAATTGGCGGGGCGAGGGTCGTGCGGTGCAGCCGCCCGTCGTGTCGGGGCAGTGCAGCAGGGCAGCAGACGCAGCGGCAGATGCGCAGTGCTGGCGCCTGCCGTGCCCAGTGACGCTGCAGCGCGCCGCCCGGGGCGACCGGCGCACACAGCCAGGGCGGGGCGCGCGCAGGTGGTCAAGCTGTTGGACGCGGTGCAGAGCTAGGGCGGGGCGCGCGCAGGTGATAAGCTGTTGGACGCGGCGCAGAGCTAGGATAGGGCGCGCGCAGGTGATCAAGCTGTCAGACGCGGTGCAGAGCTAGGGTGGGGCGCGCGCAGGTGATCAAGCTGTCCGACGCGGTGCAGAGCCTGCCGCGGCAGCGCACGTGCTTCGTGCACGGCGTATCCCCCGTCTTCCTGGCGGTTGGCGACCGGGCCGCCGCCGGCGCGGGCGCCGCGCGCAGCCCCGGCGACGCGCAGGAGGCCCCGGCCGCGGGCGGGCCGGGCGGCGGCGCCGGCCCGGCCGCCGCGGAGCGCGCGGACCCCGGCGCAGACCCTGGCGGCCCTGCCGGCGCAGCGGGGCGCGCCCGCAGCGGCGCGGCATCGGGCGGAGAGCCAGGGGGTGGAGGGAGTGACGCGTCAGACCATACGGCCTCGGACCGGGGCTGCAGCTCGGGCCGCCGTCCACCACTGGATGCTGCGCAGGACGGGGCGCCTCTCCATGCGGCAGGCTGGAGGGGCAACGGTCAGGCCGAAGCAGACGGAGGCGGCGCAGCCGCATGCAGTGGTGATGCTGGCTGGCCGGGCGGCGGCGGCGGCCGCGCCGCGTGTGAGGCGGTTGGTGCGGGCAGCGCTGTCCCAAATGGCGAGGCGTCGGAGCCCGCATCAGCAGGCGGCTGCACGGACGGTGCAGGGTTGGAAGCTGGGTCGAAAGCAGAGCCCAGGCTGTGTAGCACTGCAGACGACGGCGGCGATGGGAAGACCGCTGCGGGCAACGGCGCCGCGCCGGCGGCCGCCGGCTGTCGCGCAGGCGGGGCCGGCGGCGCAGCCGCGCACGCGGCTGGCAGCACAGCAGGCATGGACGGCGACGGTGCTGCAGCTGCGTCGCTCACCGCAGAGGTTGGGCACGGGGCCCTGCGCAAAGCGGGCCAGTGCGTGGACGCCAGCGCGTCGGCGCCAGGGCCGGCGACAGACCCCGGCGGCGCCGCGCCGGCCGGCGGCGCGCCGGCGCGCTTTGCCAGCGGCGCCTACTTCATCGGGAAGGCCATCTGGGGCAAGGGCTACACCGAACTGCTGGTGCGCGGTTTCAGTTCCTGACATTAATATTTAGTTATTATGATGCCTGCGCATCTCACCACCAGATGCTTGACACGCAGGCGGCGCCGGGGTGTGCAGTGCGGGGGTGCCTGCTCGCAGATAATTGATGTATCTGGGCACGTGTGTGCGTGGCAATGACGTGACATAATGTGCGTGGCTACACGACCTGTACCATGCCCAGGGGAGCGCCAATGCAGACCTCGCAGACATTGCGGTCACAACGGGTTGGGGTGCAGTTACAATCATCAGGCGGCTATAATGCAACCTCGCGTGCTTTGTTGTGGCGCGCATGCGCAGAGGGGCGAGGAGCAGCGCCCGTTACTAGACTCGCTCACCCTCTGTCATATTGCCTGGCAGGTAGACGCCGTGTCGCTACACGGCGCGCACCGCTCGGTCGGCATCACCAAATGCTGTGCGCCTGGCGCCAGCAAGCGTGCAGGGCACTAGAACGTGACGCGGCGGGCCGCCCCAGCCTAACGTGCTCCGCGCGCCAGAGCTGCGCATGGTCCACGCCCACGTCGCGCAGGCACTCCCACCGCCGGTCGTCCTGGCCTCCCGACAACCCCGCGGCAGGTTGTTGGGCTCGCGCCGGGCCTGGTCCTGCAACTTGCGCCTGATCCTTGGCGGTAGGAGCCGGCTTGCAAACAGACAGGCGCGCATCTGCAGCCTGCTGGCCCGCGGCCATGGCCCTGGCAGCGGCAGCGGCCGCTGTGCCCTCCATGGCCGCCGCCTGCGCCTGAACAGCGGCCGCGCGCTGGTCCGCGGCTGCGGCAGCGCCCTGTGACTGCTGTGCCACCTGAGCCAAGCAGGCTGCTGCCAGCTCTGCAGCTCTCGCATTCAGCGGGTCAATGTGCGCTTGCCCTGCTCTCGTATCGTCCTGCGCCCGCAATACCGCCGGCTTCACCCCTGCGTGCGAGTCTGCATGTCTCGCCTTCTAAGAAGGACACCCGCGCCTCCCATCGCGCCTCATATGCGGCAAGCATGCGGTAGAGCCCGACAGCCCCCCGCATGCAGGGCATTCGCTGCGTCCTATGGACAGGGGGCGTAAAGGCGATTGCAGATGTGGGGTCAAACACACAGGGCACACAACCAGTAAAGCAGGATTTCTGCCAAATCTGAGTGACGCCACACAGGACACGCAACAGGGAAGGCCGCTGCGCTTAGCTGTTTGTTCGTGGGGCGCATGTGTGTGGCACAGTTACGCACAGATCTGACTTATCTCTTTGTGCCTGCCTAAGGCAGTAGCAGTGTTGAAGGCAAGTCTGTTGTGACTGATTGAAACAAGTGAGCAAAGCTACTGGTGGCCCGAAGACCCTGCAAGGGCCAGCCGGCAGGCAGGAAGGAGTGCTGTGCAGCGCAATTTGGAGACGAGGACATTTTGCCCAGAGGCACAAAGTAGCGGGCTCAAGTTTATCTATTTGCCGCCATGATCATCTACAAGGACAAGCTGTCAGGTGCGCTTTTGGCCTGTACACACGTTGCCGCTTGGCGCGTGTGCGCTGGCAGGTCTAACACAGGCGATGATGCAGGCGACGAGATGTTCGCAGACAGCTATCCAATGCGTGAGGTCGAGGACGGCTTCTTCTTTGAAGTCGATGGCTCGGTGCGGCCGGCCGGGCCTGCCTCTGCCGGCCTGCTCGCCTGCCACTGTTCTGATAACTGCGTGGGTCCTGGCACGGCAAGACGGGGCTGACTCCCTGCCAGTAAGCGCGCCATGCTGCCGGCGTGTTGCACGGCTTGCATCAGCTGCGGTGCAGTTGCGGCAGCCACACTTGGTGAAAGCGGTTGAGCCCCTGCTCTGCCCCCCCATTGCTTTAGGGAGCAGAGCAGTAGGGGAGCAGAGCAGTGAGGGAGCCACTGCAGCCGACGTAACACGCGTCTCGGCGCGCAGTGGCAAACGCTGGGCGGCGTGCACGTGGACACGGGCGCTAACGCGTCGGCGGAGGAGGCAGAGGAGAAGGTGGAGGACACCGACCGCAAGGTGGTGGACATCATCGAGTCCTTCCGGCTCACGGTGCGCTCGCGTGGCCCGCCGCTTCTGTCAGGAGGCTTGCTTGCCTGGCGTGCTGCTGGCTGGTGCCCATTGCGACAAGGTTCTTTCCATGCTGCTGCTACATGGGCTATTGCAATACCTTCAGCGACCGCTGCATTGCCGGGGGTGCGCAGGAGCAGCCCTCCTACGATAAAAAGGCGTTCATGGCCTACATCAAGGTGATGCCCGGCTCCTGGCCTGCTTGACAGGCGCTCCCTGAGCGCCGTTCTGCCGGCGGCTAGCGCGCTCACAGGCAGGCAAGTGCCGGTCTACGGGATGTGCACAGCCTCTCAGGCTCTCGCTCCCTTGCTGCAACAGCCTGCGCAACAATGACATGGATGTGCTGAGCTCTTGCTTCCACACAGCGCATGCGGCAGCTCTGTAGCAGCTCACGTTGAGATGGGCACCTTAGGCTAGGAGGCGCAGCGCTTTGACAGCGACACCACAGCGGCGTCCTGCCGGATTCTCATCATGTCGTGGATGAGCTGTTGCCTCACAGGTTCCTGCGCTGCCATCTAGTACAGTGCTTGGGGGCGTACATAACCCCGCACGCAGCTGTCTTGAGGAGAACGGTCATGCGGTCATGCGGTGTGGGCAACGTGCGGCCAGGGCTTTGCGCCACGAGGGTGACCAGGGCGCCGCGCTACGAGGGTGACCAGGGCGCCGTGCCACAAGGGTGGCGCCTCGAGCATGCCCAGTCCCGCGGGCAACAAGTCAGCCAGGCGGGCGAGCGCCTGAGGCGGCGCGGGCCGCGCGCGCGCGCGCAGCCCTGGCTGAAGAAGGTCATGGACAAGCTGCCCGAGGCGGAGCAGGAGGAGTTTAAGGCCAAGTCGCAGGGCGCCATGAAGTTCCTGCTCGGCAAGATCAAGGAGCTGCAGTTGTGCGCGCCCCCCCCCCTGCGCGACTGGACCGCGCCCGTGCTCAGTGCTCGCCGCTGGTGTGCCTTCGACATTGCAGCGTCGGGGGTCTGAACTTTCCCATGCTTGCTGATGTGCGAGGCCGATTGAGCCGTACAACATGAGGCCATCCTGTGTGCAGCTTTCTCGAGGCTGTTCGCGCCCACGCCAGTGTGCAGTGCGCCGGAACTGGTCTGAACTGGCGCGGTGACTGACGCGCGCCGGGGCATGCGACCGCAGCTTCCTGGGCGAGTCGATGGACCCCGAGTCGACAATGGCGTATGCGTACTACCGCGAGGGCGCCGCCAGCCCCACGTTCTTGTTCTGCAAGTATGCGCTGGACGCAGTGAAGTGCTAGGTTCTGCCAGGGATTGGGGATTTTGCGAGCCGCACATTCACCCTGGCCTGCACGCATGCACTGGAGGCAGCGAATTGCAAGGCCCTGCAGGCAGTGGGGGCCTGTGAGACCGCACATTGCGGCGGCAGGCAAGCGGGCTGCTTGGACCACAGCCAGGTCATTGTGGGAGGTATCCTAGCACAGGGAGACAAAGCGTACTATGTGGCCATGCTGCAGCTGCACACACGCGAATCCTGTGGGGGTGAACGAGGGCTCCAGCTTCGTCCCTGCCACCGGTAAGCTTGGTCCGTGACGCACCTCCATCCGCGCCTGGGAGCACGTCACAGGGCATGGCACACCAGTCTCGGCTGTGCCCACGCCCGTCATGCACAACTCCTGTTTACACCACAGGATCTGCTGCAGTCTGCCGCCTGCAGGCGCAAGCAAAGGCCTGCGCTGTCATGTGCAGCATTGACTGCACGCTGTGCAGTGTGAAAAGCAGGCACGACATGTGTGGGGCGCCTGATGGAATCCGCTGCATGCCTCCGCCAGCTCCAGCAGGTTTCAATCTGGTTGCGCTGCACTCCGCATCCCATCATGGCGGGATCAATGGACAAAAGTGCAACACATCGCACCCCAGCTAGGCTGATACGTGTTTCGGTCTTGAACTTTGGTTTCAAGCATGCTCATGTAAGGATAGGTTTGTTACAATGCGCGCCCAGCTGGGCTGATGAGTCTCCAAGCCTCATGGGGTGACTTTGGAGCTGCATTATATTACACACCAGATCAACCTATCGGAGAAGCAGCACCCCGCATGTAATTGCCAATGCCGCACTCCCCAGATGCAGCGTGCAGCACATGCAGCGTTGTTCGGCAGTGCCCCCCGTGCTGCTTCAAGCTCCTTACATGCGCTGGGCACCATTCCAGGCTATGGCATTCGGATTCCCCACGTCTAGTGGCCAGCCGGTCTGATGTGGCCTTGCTCAACGGCAGCGTGAACTCCTGGCCATCACTGGTAAGCTCTGATTTGCTGTTGTGACAAACAAACACATGTACTCCACCCCAAATGGATGCCGCCCTAGCAGGCGCCCAGCTCAAGTTACACGGCTTGTTTGGTCTTGAGGACATGATAGCGAGCATAGTGCAGCCTACACTGGGAACTGAGGCGCGGGCGCGCGATGCGGGCCCCTCTCTCGTGTGCGGCCGGCAAAGTACCGGGTACGCAGACGACTTCTGCCTGCTAGTATCCATGGCCGCCGACCTCTAGCGCCTCCTCGACATTGCGCGCAAGGTGAATATACCTTAGATAAGGTGCTTGTGAGCTAGGTGCAGGAGGCGCCGTCATCGGCCGTGGAGGCTAGGAGGCAGAAGTCGTCGGCGTAGCCCAGGTCCGGTGCCGGCCGGCCGCAGGCAAAAGAGGGGCCCGCATAGTGCGCCTGCGCCCGCAGCTCTGAGTGTATGCTGCACCATGCTCGTTTTCATGGTACCCGTGGACATGCGCGCAGTGGCATGCGTGCCTAGCTCAACAATAAGTTGAGAAAAATGACATACAATACTGCGGTATTGCATATGACTATGCAATTATAGGCTGCGCCCGTGACCAGCCAATTCGGGCTTGAAGACGGCTGTACTACAGGAATAATCCATTCAATGGTCATTTATATATGCGTGCTCGACAGTTCCCAGGTTGGGAGCACAGCACCTGTCTGATGACCTGCAGCCTGTAGTGGGCACTAGGCACACGAGCAGAGGCACCATGCGCGCATGTTCCTGAGCACGTGCAGCGGGCGCCCACCTTGCGCTGCTGCCCCCAGAGGCAGGCCTTGCGTAGCTGTGCGCGTCACTCGCTTGTCCGATGTGCCAGTGTTGGACGTGCCAGCCGCGCGCCGGCCGAAGCATGTCGCAGTGCGTCCCAAGCGTGTTGGCCGTTCTCCCTGCCAGGCACTGCGCGCTGTAAACGATGACTGAAGTTTATGTATTAGGACGATTCAGTTACTACCATGAATTGCCAACCTTGGCTGATAGCGCAAGCTGTGGTAGCAGGAGGGGGGGGGCATGGATGCTCTAGAGCCCTTCTTAGCCCGCCCAAGCAGCGTTGCCGCTTGTCAGACACCAGCATCAGCATACAGCTGGACGCGCAGATCATCATGGACGGCAACGCGCGCTGGGCCCGGCGGCGCGCGCTGCCGGTGAGCGCCGGGCATGCGCAGGGCGTGGAGGCGCTGCGCCGCGTCGTCGCAGCGTGCCTCGAGTGGGGCATACCTGCTCTGACGGTGCGGCGCCCCCGACAGCGCCCGCCCGCGCGCCCCCGCGCCGCAGCCCGGGGCGCCGCAGCCCGGGGCGCCGCAGCCGCGCCCCTCGCAAGCCCGCGGGCGACAGGAGAGCACAGGCGCACGGGGCGCGGCCGCACGGGCTCCCGGCCGGCTGCCCGAGCGCGGCCTCGCCGCGCAGGTGTATGGCCTGTCGGCGGACAACCTGCGCCGGCGCGGCGCGCCGGAGCTGGGGGCGCTGCTCACACTGGTGGAGGGGGCACTCGGGCGCGAGCTGGCGGGCCTGCGCAGCCGCGGCGTGCGCTTGCGCTTCCCGGGCGAGCGCGCGCTGCTGCCCGCGTCCGTCCGCGCGGTGGCGGCGCGGTGCGCCGCGCCCGAGCCCCTGCATGGCGCGCGGTGCCGCGCGCTCCGATCTCGCCGGCGACCGTCGAGCGCGGCGCGCGAGAGGCGACTGGCTGTCGCCTGGCAAGGCGCGGGCGAGTGACGCTTGCGCCTGCCAGGGCCAGGAACAAAGCGTGAGCTTGCACAGGCTTGTCGCTGGCCGGTTGCAGGCCTGGAAGCTTGAGTCCTGCGCTGCACTCCGTAGGAGGTGCGCACCTTGTTACGATCCTCAACACCTGAGGGCCCGTTGGCGTGCAAGCTGACCTGCAGGCCGATGTCACGATGCGCGCTCGCAGGGCAGAGGAGGAGACCGCGGCCTGCGAGCGGCTGCACCTGAGCATCGCGCTCGCGTACAGCGCGCGCGCGGACATCGCGGCCGCGGCAGCACGCCTCGCCGCGGAAGTGCAGCAAGGGCAGCTGCGGCCCGAGGACGTGCGCCACGCGCACGCGTGTGCGCACAGGGTCTTGTTCCTCGAGGGCCGTGAGTGCCTCTTCGGTCTGTCTGCATGAAAAGCTGCGCTCTTGTAGTATGCACTTTAAAGAGCCCACAGGCCGCACCTCGGTGCTGGCAGCAGACATGAGCCGAGCACAGGCACGAGGAGCGCGCCGCTGGCCAGCAGGTCCAACACGGGGGGCCTGCCCAGCTGCAGACAATGCGCGCAGGCGACGCGCGAGGCGCTGGCGGGCCAGCTCTGGTCCGCCGGCCTGCCGCCCGGCGCGCGCGACGTGGACCTGCTTGTGCGCACGTCGGGCGAGCAGCGCCTGAGCGACTTCTTGGCCTGGGAGGCCGCGCACGCAGAGCTCGTGTTTGCGCCCGCCTGCTGGCCCGACTTTGGCGCGCCCGAGCTCGCGGCGGCGCTGCGGGAGTACGCCGCGCGGCAGCGCCGCTTCGGCGGGCGGCCCGCGCTGTGAGCGCCGGCGCCGGCTGCGGCGACTCGACGTATGAGCGTCTTTGTGAGCGGCGCCCCCTTGCCGGGCCTCTGCGCGTTGAACGTGACTGCGCATGTCCCTGGCGGGCTCTGGGCGCAGGAGGTGACTGCCGCATGCGCTGTGGCAGCGCGGCGCAGGCGGGCGGCTGTGCCCCAGGCGTGCACCATTTTTGCATAGGGCCCGCGCCATGACATGTCTGCTGACAGGGGTATGCGACCTATAGCATAGGCTCTGACTTGTGCACAGCCGCAGCGTGATCTAGCAGCAAACGCTGTGAGCTCTCGGGGGTTTTTGCCATTTTTGGGCTTTGAACTGTTGTGAACACCACAGACTAAACGCGCTCTCAGCCTGGCACTGAGCATGTCAGCAACGCAGCCGCCTCTGCTCAGCGCTCTGCGAGCGTTTTCGCCAGCCAGCATGCTGGGTCGGGCTCGTCAGCAGAGCTTGAGATTAACAACGCACTAGATAAATGTGTTTTATGTGGTCACCGAGTCAAAGCTGATGTAAGTGCGTGCGGCGCGTGAGCGCAGCTGTACGTGCATGCCGCTGCCCTTGCCCCTTCCTTAGCTGACCACCCGGACAGGAGGACTGGCGTTGCAGAAGGCAAGATGTGGAGTGACTGCCTTGACGTGTAGTAAAGACTGATAAGGCATAGTTCATACTGAAGAGACACACTGAAGAGACAGTGAAGGTTTGAACTGGTCGGGCTGCTCAGGCGTGCGGCACCTCTGAAGTGCCGCAAGAGTGTGCCCGGACGGCAGAGCAAACAAGTGCAAGGAGCTTGTAACGCCACACTTGATACTCAACAAGTGCTGTGGGCCGCTCGCATAGCACATGCGCTCTCCCCTGCTGCGTGCTTGGCGGTCTCTGCTGTCAAGCCTCAGTGGCCTTGCCTGCACCCGCAAGGCAGGCATGCTGCTACCGACTTGTGTCAAGCTTGTGAACGGACGTCATGGCGGAATAGTTGACAGGCAGCACAGTCGTGGGCCTGGGCCTACATGTTTCACGGCCGGCTGTGGTCCTGACTGAGCCTGATGAGGCGCGAGGCGCAAAGCACTTGAGTTACAGGCCGTACCACTGCCAGCAAAACTGGAAAAGCACCGAAGCAGACAGGAGCTGAAGTGTGCACGACTCTGCACAATCTTCTCGGTGGGCGGCCGCCAGGACTGCGCGCCTCAGCCCCGCTGGGCGGCCCAGCGCGCGCGCCCTCACTTGCTCATTGCGTACTCAATCTCCTCCAGCGACAGTCCCTGCGCGCCACCAGAGGGCTGGCACCCACCGCCGACCGCCAAGCCGGAGGGCGGGAGCAAAGCAAGCACATATGCACCGCTGCTTACAGTCGTGGGCCGTTATGCATGGCCGCGCAAGATGTATTTCAGCAGCTGAGCTGGGCCCCGTTAGGGGCCGTTGCCGGCTTGATTGAGGGTTTTTGCAGTGGGTCAAGGTGACCTGGGCGGCAATGAAATATGTCGCTGTTAGGCGGCGCGCCTTGGTCTCCACGACCTGGCTGCCGGTGAAGGCGACGGTGAAGCCGCACACGGCCGCGAAGAACAGGTAGACGGCCGACACGCCGAAGCGGCCCAGCGCCGGCAGGAACAGCTGCCCAATCGCCAGGTTGGCCACCCAGTGCGTCGCCAGGCTGGCCGACACCGCGCGCCCTGCGCGGTGTAGGAATAGGATGAACCCATCCCTACCCTACTCTACCCCATGGCCAGGGTGGCCACCTAGTGCGTCACCAGGCTGGCCGAGACCGCGCGCCCTGCGCCGCAGCCGCGCGCTCGGGCGGCGCCCTCCCGGACGGCTGCACTGCAGGGGCTGCGCCTCCAGGTGCGAGGCGTAGATAATGTTACTTTCTGCAAGTGTGCACCAACCGTTGCTGTGCGAGGTGGGCCTCGCGCGGCGGGCAGCGCGCAGCGCTGGCGCCGTCAGCGCGCAGGGCAGGGTGCGAGGCGCCCTGGGGCGGCCCGCACCGCGCAGGCGCAGCGGCGTAATCTCCGGCACCAGCAGCCCCGGCACGGGCCCCGCGCCCAGCGCAAAGCTCACGATGTACGCCAGCGTGCCCACCTGCGCGCGGCGTCAGGGTAGGCTTAGCCCCCTAGCCCCTCGCGCCGCGCGCGCCCGTCCCGCTGCCGCGCTCCCCGCACCGACCACCGCCGCGCCCGTCCGAGGACCGCCTGCTCCGTGTTGGACGCACAACGACTGCAGGGAGGCGGCGTCAGCGCAAACTACCCCGGGCCCGCCTGCGCCGCGGCCTCGTGCCAGCGCCCGCACCAGCGCGACGGGCCCCGCGTACGGCGCGAGCGAGGGCAGGCCCAGCCCGGCGGCCATCGCCAGCATGGACAGGCCCATGCCGCCGAAGGAGAGCGCCAGCAGCTGCTTGCGCCCGGCGCGGTCCATCAGCGAGGCGGCCACGACCGTGCCGACTACGTTCGTCACGCCGACCGCCGCGCTCGCCAGCGCCGCGCTCGCGATGCCGGCCTGCGCGCGCCGGCCTGCGCATTGCTGCCTGGTGCCGCGTGACTGGGTCGGCGCACGTGTGCACGCGACCGTTATTGTGCGCAATGTCCCTTGGTGTGGCAGGCCAACACGACTGTAAGAATGTAAGTATATGTTTTGTACTGCGTGTACGACCCACTTCACCGCGTGCGACCAGACGGTGAGCATGCAAGCTCGATGCACATCCGAGCGCAGCCCGGCTCCTGTGCCAGCTCTGCCGTTGGCGCGGGGCGAGGGAGCCGCACGCGCGCAGCACGGGGGCGCGCAGCATGTGCCGCGCGCGCGCGCCGGCAGGCCGGGGCGAGGGTCCGGCCCCAGGCGGCGCGCCTGCGCGAAGACCGATGACGAGAAGTACACGATCGCGTTGATACCGGACGCCTGCTGCAGCAGGAAGAGCGCCATGCCGATGCGCACGCTGCGGCTGCCGAGCAGCTCGCCCATGCCCACCTGGCGCGCGCGCTCAGCCCCATGAGACCCCGTCTGACAACCCGTGCTACGCCCTAGCCGGCGTTCCGACGCGCGCGCTGTGGCTGCCCGACAGCGTGCCCGCAGCCGGCAGGCAGCAGCCGGCAGCGCCCGGATCCACGCCTGCTGCAGCTCCCTGTGCAGCGCGGCCGGCGCTGAGCGTTGACACACCACAGGCAGCGCCCTGGCTGGGCAGACTTGCTTAGCGCGCAAGGGCGAGCGCCCAGGGCTGGCAGGGCGCGCACCGGCGCGGCCTTGCCGGCGCCGGCGCCGGCGGTGTCCGACAGCTGGCCGGCGGCGGTGGCGCCCCACAGGCGGCGCGCGGCGGCCTCCGCGTCGGCCGTGCGGCCCTTGGACTGCAGCCACACCGGACTCTCCGGCGCCGCCAGCATGCCTGCCATTTCGCCACACTTGCCCTTTATTACTATGCACAGGCCACCTGTGTTCCTGACGGCTCCATCCTGACACACGGCGGCACCTCGCCGCGTGTCTGGCCACCACTGAAGCGGTGTCGCTCACACCCGCTCCGCAGCACGGCAGCCTGCTGCGCCCACGTCGTGCCTGAGACACGTCCGACACCCCCGTCACCGCACACGGCGTCCGCCGCACTGCTGAGGCCGCTGGGGGTGCGCTGCACCCAGGGCGCACCCAGGCCCAGGGCCGCAGCGGGCGCGGTGGCGAGCAGGAACAGCGAGCGCCAGCGCGTGGCCGGGATGGTCACATTGGCAACCAGCGCGGCCACAATGCCGATGCAGATGACCAGCTGGTTGATGCTGCCCAGCGCGCCGCGCACGCGGCTGGGCGCCACCTGTTGCCGGTTGGGCGGCGTCATCAGGGTATAGGGCAGTGCGCCACCTGTTGGTCATCAGGGCATAGGACATCGGCACGGCGCGCCTCCTCGGCGGCAACGCACACCGCCCACCGCCGGCGGCGCCTTCGGCTGTGCATGGGGGGGCCAGCTCCGCATGGCCCCTTTTCACAGCCAATAAGCCATGCTGCAACGGTGCTGTGTGATAAAAAGCTGTGTGGGTGACGCTGGCAGTCCCTCTGCGATAGCCTTGAGAGCAAAAATCGGGCGGCCACCTCTGAGATGTACAGCGGCACGAGCGCGGACGACAGGCCGATGCCGATGCCAGCCAGGAAGCGCCCGGCGATCATCCCCTGCGGCGCCGCGGCGGCAGCGCCCCCCTTGATCAGCACCGCGCGCTGTGCCGCGACAGGCCAGCAGCCTGGCAAGCTTGCACGCCTGGCGCGCCGCACGCGGACACCTGCGCCGCAAGGGGCCATGCACTGCAGCCCAAAGCGGCACCAGAACGAGCGCAAAACCTCGCACTTCATGCCGTGCCCTCCCGCGAGCGGCCCGCCTCGGGACCGGCGCCCACCTGCAGCCCGGTGGCGGTGGCGGACAACAGCGCCCCCACCGCCATGGGCACAGCGTCCAGCAGCAGCGTCGTCCGCCGCCCGAAGCTGTCCGCCAGGCCGCTGCCGCCCAGGCTGCCGACCGCCGCGCCGGCCAGCAGGCTGCTCACCACCTGCGCTCGCAGGCGCCCCTCAGCAATAACCACTGCGAGCGCGTACGCTTCTCTTCCCCCAGGGGCGGCGCCAGCGTCTCCTGCAGAATGGATCAGGCCGGCTCCTGCCAGCGCTGGCCGCCTCACGCCGTGGGTGGCGCGGGGTGCGCACAGGGCCTGCAGCGCTGCACAAGCAAACGCCCGAACCTCCCTGAGCTCCACCGCGGACCTGCTCAGCATCCGGCGTGCAGGAGTGTGCGGCGTCCGTGGCTAGGTGCGGTGCAGCACCGCTGCTGCACGCTTAGCCACAGAGGACGCACTGCGCACCCGGCGCATTAATGCACAGCAAGTGCGCTGGCCGCACCGTGCCCTGCAGCCCGGCGTTGCCGGCAAAGCCCAGATCGGCCGCGATCGCCTCCAACGGCCCGTTGACGACGCCCAGGTGGAAGCCGAACGCGAGCGCGCCGAACGACGCGATCACGACCGCGCTCAGCACGGGCGCCAGCGAGGGCGGCTGCGCGGCGGCGTCCATGTCGATGTCCGCCGCCGCAGCGCGCGCGGGCTCGTAGCCCCCCTTGCTGTCCACGCCGCCTGTGGCGCAGCCGCAGCGTCGCTGACTGTGGCCGCGTCAGCGAGGCACTCGCGCATCTTGTTCACGCCCAGCAGATCCCCGCTCGGGCTGCACAGATTGCCGCATCAGTGCAGCGGCGGCAAAAACTCACATGTTGCCAAGGCTCGGCGATTGCCTAGTGCCAGGCCAGGGCTGCACACTTGCTGTTTGCGCAACCTCAGCGCAGTGCAGCAGGTTGCACAGGCGCGCAGCGAGGGGCCAGTGGGCGGAATGCGTTTGCGAATGATGGGCTGCATCATATCAAACGCCAATAGGAGCAGCGGCAGGAGCCACACCTCGCACACGCATTGTGATCCCGCGCGGGGACGGCAGTGAAGACATCCCCCGGGGCGCCTGTGACCTAGCGGCTATGATGCTCCGGCGGGCTACGTGTCGGACCACATTGCGTGCCGGCGGCGGCGACTGAGCAAAGAGGGCGCCCGCTGTGCTGGGCTTTGCAATCATCCCAGGCACAAGCAGGACTCGCCGCTTGTTGCACGACTCTAACAGCCTCACAAGTGCTGCCTCTTGTGCTTGCAGGCGTGCACAACACACTGGCTGGACACTATCCGCGAGCTCACAGCTGTGTGGCAGGGGGTTGCGAGAGGGTTTCACTCCAGCAGGGACTGCAGGAGGTGGACAGGGAGCAGCAGGCTCCCTTCAGCTGGTGCTGAGTTAAGATCAGGACCAATGGCGAGGGCAAAGCGCAAAGCACAGGCCCCGCCCACGGGCGTGGCCGCCGGCGGCCGCACAAAAGAGAGGCAAGTGCTGCTGCTATTCCCCGTCTCAGGAATGGGTCAAGGCTGCACTGACGCTTGGCTGAGGTGGCCCTGTGACACGCTGCAGGACCGGGGGGCCTGCAAGAGTGAAGGCAGTGGCAAGGAAAAGCAAGGCGCCGCCTGCCGGTAAGGTGTGCCGCGCTCCCTTGCACGACCAAGCCGTCCCGGCGCTGGGCCAAACGCATTCACTCTCTACTTCATGGCAGGGGCCACACTTGCAGAGCAGCGCACTGACTGCAAACAGTGTGCTGTATTCAGACTGTGTGCCGGCCAGGACAGCTTAGACGCCGACGAGCTTACCGGTCGTCCAGGACTCTTGCGTGGCTCAGTTGCAGGCGCCGCTGGCAGACTGCGGGCACGTTGGCTGCCTGGTGCACGCTCAGAGGGGTGCGTTGTTCTCAGACGCGTCCAGGCGGCGAGCGCTTGAGCAGGGCGCACCGCTGGCTCGCGCGCAGGCGCCACCCGTGAAGAAGCAGCGCACGGGATTCACCGACGAGAACCAGGCCTGGCTCAAGCCCACGGCGACGCGCGGCGCGGCGGCCGGGCCCGAGCCCGAGGCGGCGCCCGGCGCCGACAGCGACTCCGGTGCGGCGCTTTGCATGCTGCTTAGCCCGTTTGCCTTGGTTGGGTAATTGCGAGCTCCTGCCCCTGCAGCTCCTTGGCAGAGTGAGCAGCTGTACGAGGGCGCAGTCTGCTAAGAGGCCGTGGCCGGCAGCATACTTGTTGCAGCGCTGCTGACACGCAAGTGACTTTTGAACCTTCAGAGAGCACGGTATGGGCAGAGGCGGCAGTGCTGTTCCCACCTCTCAGCACATAGTGTGGGTACTAGCGATGCTGCTGGGTTCCAATACATTTAGGTCAGGACACTCTTGCAAGGGTGGTGCCTGTTATGCCAATGCGACCCGCCGCGCGCAGATGTCCTGGACGACGAGTATGGCGCGGACGGCGGCGCCGCCGCGGGGCTGGACGCGCCCACCAGCCTCAAGGCGGAGCTGTGGAGCGACGAGGAGTCGTCCGGCGAGGAGCCGGAGGATGAGGAGTTTGGCGCGCTGGCGCCGGCGCGCGGGGGACACGGCGCGGGTGCGCCGTGATCAGTGCATCGCCAGCGCGCCGGCCCGCCTCGCCCATGTGTGGGCGCACACGAGTGCCAAGTCGGCGCGGAGGCAGAGCAGCGGGCGGTGAGGGCGCGCCCGGCATGATAGTGGAGCATGATGGCGGTGCCGTGCTGCGCCCCGTGCTGCCCGTTGCAGGCACTGATAGATCAGCCCCGTGTGCTCGCAACACAGGCGGCACCGCGGGGGGTAAGGGCGGCGACGACAGCGAGGCGGACGATGTGGATGTCGAGGAGGAGGAAGATGTGGACATTGAGGACGACGGCGAGGAGTCGTCCGGCGAGGAGTCGTCCGGCGAGGAGCCCGAAGAAGATGAAGAGGAGGAGGAGGGCGAGGGCGCGCTGCTGGACGTGGAGCGCAAGGCGCAGAAGCTGGACCGCGCGCGGTGCGCCGCGCCGCGCCGCACGCCATCGCAGCAGAGCCTGCACCTGGTGCTGTCAGCGCATGTTGGACTTGAAAGCATTGAACTGTATATGTATCGTGGCAACCGCATGGCAGCCAGGCTGGTAAAGCTCATGGTGCGTGCTCTGGACGGACACACAATGAGGGGCAGCAGCATCATGGCCGCGAGCGCAGCAGCCGCGGGTGCGCGCGCGGCGCGCGGACGCCCGGCGGGCGCGCCAGCGCTGCATGAGGCGCTGACAAAGGGCCGCCGCATGCGCGCCTGGCGAGGTGTCAGGTTGGCTGCATGCGCAGCATGGCAGCACGCTCCTTGGGCCGCCTCACACGGCACGACTGCCCGCACGCAGGGTTCAGGACGCGGCGGCCGCCGCGGCGGAGGCGGCGGAGGCGGGTGTGGCGCCGGACGCTGGCGCGCCGGTGCCATTTGAGACGCTGATGGAAGGCGCCGAGCCCGGCCCCGGCGAGGCGCCGGACCTGAGCGCGGCGCTGCGGCGCATCAAGGAGGTCGCGCGCGTGCTGGGCAGCTTCGCGACGCTGCGCGACCCGGCGCGG